>Ga0207932_1000605_pt1 | contig 12163 bp, 10 predicted proteins | sample NGESurdeep092012_FD_184480 | JGI IMG/M metagenome (GOLD analysis project Ga0207932, IMG submission 184480) | Arctic peat soil microbial communities from Barrow, Alaska - NGEE Surface sample 415-2 deep-092012 (SPAdes) | ecosystem: Environmental > Terrestrial > Soil > Wetlands > Peat ...
GGCGATGGCTCAGGCAATGACTCAGGCAATGACTCAGGCAATGGCTCAGGCGCGGTCAGCGTCTCGGTCAACGATCTGGTGGTGACCGCCGCCGCCCGAGCCCACGTGATGGTGCCTGCCATGAACGTGATCTGGACGCCTGACGCGGTGCGGTCGTTCTCCGCGGTCGACATCTCCGTGGCTGTCGCCACCGAGCTAGGTCTGGTCACCCCCGTCCTGCGCAATGTGGACCAGATGACGCTCTCAGCGGTCGCAGCCGCCGGCAACGACCTGGTCCGCCGGGCCCGGTCAGGGCAACTGCAGCAGGAGGAGCTCGAGGGCGGCACGTTGACCGTCACAAACCTCGGCATGTTCGGCACCGAGGGCTTCGCCGCGATCATCAACCCGCCGCAGTCCGCGATCCTCGCCGTGGGGGCAGCGCTGGAGAAGCCGGTCGTCTCGAAGGGGAGGCTGAGGGTGGGCACGGTCATGAGCTTCACACTCTCGGTCGACCACCGGCCGATCGACGGGGCAACAGCTGCGCAGTGGATGGGGACATTCATCTCACTCCTGGAAGAACCGGTGCGAATCCTCCTCTAGCTGCCTCCCCACGTGACATGATCGCGGGTGATCATCCAGGGGGCAGCACAGAGATCCTGGCGTCGCTGGGTGATGTTGACGCTCGGCACCACGGCGCAGGCGGTCGCCTCATGCCTCTTGTTCGGTCTGCCCTTCCTCCTGCCCTACCTGCGAAGGACCGAGGGACTCACGCTGGCCCAGGGCGGGGCACTGGTGGCGGCCCCCTCGCTCGGGATGGTGGTCACGCTCATCGCCTGGGGGGCTTTCGCCGATCGGTATGGCGAACGCCTCGCCATCGCCGTCGGACTTGGGCTGACCGGGGCATTGGGCTTCGCAAGCGCCGGGGTGAGCAGCCTGGGCGCCCGGGCCCTGCTGTTCGCACTCATGGGGGCGGCCGGCGCCTCGGTGAACTCCGCCAGCGGCCGGTTGGTGATGGGCTGGTTCGGCGCCCACCAGCATGCCGGGTCGCGGTCGCCATACCGGCGGCTGATCCTGTGGCGAGTGCATGCGGCGAGCTCCCTGCTCGTGGTGCCGCAGTTCGCCCTGGCGGCCTTTTCCGCCGAGTACCTGGTCTCTCAGCGCGGCTGGGACGCCACCACGGCGGGGCAGTTGCTGGCCGTGGTCGCCGGCGGGGGAGCCGCTGGCCGGCTGGCCGCCGGGCGCTGGTCCGATGTTGTCGGCGTTCGGCTCGCACCGATGCGCCTCATCGCACTCGCCGCGTGCGTGTCCATGCTCTTGGTCGCGCTGACGGCCTGGAAAGGGGTCTGGCTGGTCGTGCTCGCTCTCGCCGTCGCCTCCATCGTCTCGGTCGCGGACAACGGGCTGGGCTTTACGGCCACGGCCGAGCTGGCCGGTCGCGCCTGGTCCGGCCGGGCGCTGGGTGTGCAGAACACCATGCAGAACATTGCGGCCTTCGCCACAGCTCCGCTGGTGGGTGCGCTGGCAGGATCGTTCGGCTTCGCGTGGGCGTTTGCGGCGGTGGCAGTGTTCCCCGCGCTGGGCGCGTGGCTGACGCCGGTTCAGGGGGAGCGACGAGAGCATGCGGCCCGGGTCGACTAGCGGTCGCGCCGCCCACCCGACTTGATGTCCGCCTTGCCCATCACACCAGTGCCCATATGGCCCAGCTCACGATCGAGCCGGGCAAGCTGTCCGGCAGCCAGCGGCCGCAGCGGGGAGCCCGCGCCGAGGGCGCCCAGCTGGGCTTGCCACATGACGTAGTCGTCCGCGCCCCAGGCCGAGCGGGTCCAGGTGGACATCAGGTCGGGCTCTCTGCTTCCCAGCACTGCCTGACGCAATGACGCCTCGATGTTCTCGCGAAGCCGCACCACGCCCGGCGCGGTCGAACCCGGCAGCAGGGGTCCCCGATACGCCCGCATCGCGGCCGCCACGTTGCCGACCGCAAGATGAGCCTCGACGGCGAGCCAGTCGGCGGTGAGCTCAGCCACCAACCGGTATGGACGCGACGCGAGCAGCTCCTCCCCGAGGAGGTTGCGCAGCCGGTTGAGCTCCGCCCGCAACGTCGAAGCGCTGCTGTCCTCCTCGTAGAGCAGGACAGCCAGCTCATCCCCGGAGAGACCCCGCGCCGCCGACGCCAGAAGCAGGAGGATCTCGCTGTGACGGGGGCTGAGTCGGATCGACTTCCGTTTGCCGAGGCCGTCGACGATGGTCAGCAAGGAGTCCGCCCGCCCAAGCGACTCCAGGACCACGAACGTACCGCAGCGATGGCCTTGCTCCCTCGCGCCATGAGAACGCAGCTCCCTTGCGAGCTCCGACTCGGCCATCCGGGCCGCCGCTCGTACCATCGCCATCGTCTGCGGCAAGGCGACTTCATCACCACCGGTGATGTCGAGAACGCCGAGCAACGACGACGTGGTGGGGTCGTGGATCGGCGTGGCCGCACAGCTCCAACGCTGCACCGAGCGCCGGAAGTGCTCGGCACCGATGACTCTCACGGACTCGTCGAGGGCCAACGCCATTCCGGGTGCATTGGTTCCGGCCAGCCGCTCGTCCCAGTTGCTGCCCTCGACGAAGCCGATCGACTCAGCCCGGCGCAGCAGGCCCGGTGAGCCACAGATCCATAGCAGCTGCCCAGAGGCATCGGAGACCGCCATGATCGCGTCACAGTCACGGGCGGCCTGGCCGAGGACGTCATCCAGCAGGGGGAACACCTGCGCGAGCGGATGGGCCTCCCGGTAGTCGCGCAGAGCGTCCCCGGGCAGCGTGATAGGGGCGTCGACCGTGTCAGCCTGCACGCCCGCGGCGGCCGAGCGAAACCACGACTCGGCCACCTGCGCGCGCACACTCTTGGGGGGCATGCCCTCAAGTAGAACCCCAGTTGGCCAGATCTGACGACAAACTGGCCAAACCGGGTGAACTGGTAGGACTGAGCCGGTCAGTACTTGATGACGACCCGGCCGTCGATCTTGCCGTGCTTCATCTCGTCAAAGACAGCATTGATCTCACTGAGGTCCCGGGTGGCCACGGTGGGGTGGATCTGGCCGCGGGCATAGAACTCGAGGGCCTCGACCAGATCCTGTCGGGTGCCGACGATGGATCCACGCACGGTGAGCCCCTTGAGGACGATCTCGAAGATCGATGCCGGGAAGTCACCCGCGGGCAGGCCGTTGAAGACGATGGTGCCACCGCGTCGTGACATGTGGATCGCCTGGCCGAACGCCGAGGGATGCACGGCGGTGACGAGCACGCCATGTGCGCCGCCGGTCACCCTCTGGACAACCTCGATGGGATCCTCGTGAGCCGCGTTGACCAGCAGCTCGGCGCCGTGCTTCTTGGCCAGAGCCAGCTTGTCGTCGGCAATGTCGACGGCGGCCACGCGCAGGCCCATCGCCTTGGCGTACTGCACCGCGATGTGGCCGAGGCCGCCGATGCCGGAGATGACAACCCACTGGCCCGGCCGGGCCTCCGTCATCTTCAGTCCCTTGTAGACGGTGACGCCTGCGCAAAGGATCGGGGCTACCTCAACCAGATCCGCCCCGTCAGGAATGATGGCGGCGAACTTGGCGTCCACGAGCATGTACTGGCCGAAGGACCCGTCCACGCTATAGCCGGCGTTCTGCTGTGCCTCGCACAGGGTCTCCCAGCCAACGTTGCAGTACTGGCAGTGACCGCAGGCCGAGAAGAGCCACGCATTGCCGACCAGCTGGCCGACCGTGAGGTTGGTGACGCCCTGGCCCAGCGCGACAACTGTGCCGACGCCTTCATGGCCGGGGATGAACGGCGGGTTCGGCTTGACCGGCCAGTCGCCCTCAACAGCGTGCAGGTCGGTGTGGCAGACGCCGCTGGTGATGAGCTTCACCAGTGCCTGCCCGGGGCCTGGGGTAGGCACGGGAACGTTGTCGATGGTGAGGTCCTTGCCGAAAGCGTGGACCACAGCTGCTTGCATAGTCGTCATTGACTTGTCTTTCTACTTGTTCCGAATGGACTGCGTTTCTATAGCCGTAACAGAGGCCGATGTGGCTCCATGGCCGTGTAGCTATGGGAGCGCCGCCGGGCACGACAGGACTGTCATGGGCACCCGACGGCGCTAGTCGATATTCTCAATGGTTGCTTGAAGAACCCTTTGGGGTCGGCGGTTTAGAAGAACCCGAGCGCGTTCTCGGAGTAGCTGACCAGCAGGTTCTTGGTCTGCTGGTAGGCGCTCATCACCATCAGGTGGGTCTCGCGGCCCATCCCTGAGGACTTGTATCCGCCGAAGGCGGAGTGTGCCGGGTACGCGTGATAGTTGTTCACCCAGACGCGGCCGGCCTGGATGTCGCGGCCTGCGCGGTAGGCGACGTTGCCGTTGCGGGACCAGACGCCGGCGCCCAGCCCGTAGGGCGTGTCGTTGGCGATGGAGATCGCGTCGTCGTAGTCCGTGAAGCGCGCCACTGCGAGCACCGGGCCGAAGATCTCTTCCTGGAACACGCGCATGTCGTTGGTGCCCTCAAGAAGGGTGGGCTTGATGTAGAAGCCGCCGGCCAGATCGCCGTCGAGCTCCACCCGCCCGCCGCCGGCGAGGACCTTGGCCCCCTCCTTCTTGCCGATCTCGATGTAGCCAAGGATCGTGTTCATCTGGGCTTCGCTGACCTGGGCGCCCATCTGGGTGTTCGTGTCAAGCGGGTTGCCCATGATGATCTTCTCTGTCCGGGCCACCGCGTCGACCATGAAGGAGTCGTAGAAGGAGTCCTGGACCAGGGCCCGGGACGGGCAGGTGCAGACCTCACCGGAGTTGAAGGCGTAGAGCGTGAATCCTTCCAGCGCCTTGTCGTAGAACTTGTCGTTCTTCTCCGCCACATCCGCGAAGAAGATGTTGGGGCTCTTGCCGCCGAGCTCCAGGGTGACCGGAATGAGGTTGGGGCTCGCGTACTGGCTGATCTTGATGCCGGTGGTGGTCTCGCCGGTGAACGCGATCTTGCGGATCCGCTTGGAGGATGCCAGCGCCTTGCCGGCCACGCCGCCCGAGCCGGTGACGACGTTCAGCACACCCGCCGGGAGCAGGTCCCCGATGAGCTCGACCAGGACCATGATGGAGGCCGGGGTAACGGAGGCCGGCTTCAGGACGATGCAGTTTCCGGCGGCGAGCGCAGGGGCCACCTTCCAGACTGCCATCAGGATGGGGAAGTTCCACGGGATGATCTGGCCCACGACACCGAGCGGCTCATGGAAGTGGTAAGCCGTGGTGTCATCGTCGATCTGGGACACCCCGCCTTCCTGTGCACGGATGGCGCCCGCGAAGTAACGGAAGTGGTCGGCGGCCAGCGGGATGTCCGCGTTCAGGGTCTCCCGGATGGCCTTGCCGTTGTCCCAGGTCTCGGCGACGGCGAGCAGCTCGAGGTTCTCCATCATCCGGTCTGCGATCTTGTTCAGAACCACCGCCCGATCCGCCGGAGAGGTCTTGCCCCAGGCCGGCGCAGCCGCGTGAGCAGCGTCCAGGGCCAGCTCGATGTCCTCTTCGGTGCCGCTCGCCGCCTCGGTGAACTGCTTGCCGGTGATGGGGGTGACGTTCGCGAAGTACTTGCCCTGGGTCGGGGGAACCCATTTCCCGCCGATCCAGTTCTCGTACCGGGCCTTGAACTCGACCTTGGCACCGTCTTGACCGGGTTGCACATAAACAGTCATGCAGAGTCTCCTTCAGCAGGAAGGACATCTTTGTCCTAATCCGCGGACGGTAGACCTGCGAAGGTTGCATCCACGTTGCACGACCTCGGATGAGAGTTCCGGGTCAGAGCACCGTGGTCCCGTACATCTCCCCGAGCGGATCGGCGATGAGCTCGAGGCGTGCACCGTCGGGGTCGCGGAAGTAGATCGAGGTTCCGCTTTCGCTCTGGTAGTCCACGCCCGCGTGCTCAAGGTTCTTGCGCAGCCGTGCCCACCGCTCGGGCTCGACCGAGATGGCGAGGTGGTGCAACCCACCCAGCACCTCGGCGTACGGTCCGAGGTCGAGGCCAGGAAGGTCGAAAAAGGCCAGCAGGTTGCCGTTGCCGATGTCGAAGAAGAAGTGGTTGGACCCCTTGTAGTCGCGGTTCTCGAAGATCTCGGTCAGCGGGAACTCCAGCACTTCCTGGTAGAAGCGGACGGTGCGTTCGACACCTGCACAGAGCAGGGCGACGTGATGGAGGCCCCGTGCCGACGAGCCGGGACGATCGGCGGTGGATCGAAGGTGCCTGGTGCGGATGCGTTCCCGCTCGGCATCGATCGCGGCTAGGTCAAGGTCTGTCATTGAGGGCTCCCGTGGCCAGATGCGGAAGAACAAGCTGAGAAAGTGCTCCGCGGCGGCGGGGTCGCCACGGACGGTGCCGGCGTTGTAGCGGCCGTAACGCGGTCAGGACGAAGCTTCTGAAAACGGTACTCCGCAGCGGCGGGCGAGTCATCAGCGTTCTTCCGGTATGCAGCAGATACTGGGTCAATGCACCTAGGAGTCTCCGAACGCAGCGGCTACGGCGTGGCCGACGTGCGCACCGGCGCGCAATGGATGGTCGAGCGGGCCAGGGCCGCACGAGACGCGGGGCTGGAGTCCCTATTCCTGGGCGAGCACCACGCGACCGGGGGAACCTACTACCAGAACGCGCCGATGCTGGGCCGGCTGCTGGCGGAGTGGGGGGATCGGCCGGTCGGCGCGCTCTTCCTGCTGCCCTTGTGGCACCCGGTGACTCTGGCCGAGCAGGTGGGCACCCTCGCCTCGCTAACCCAGGGACGGTTCATCCTGCAGTGCGCCCTCGGTGGTGGCGACGCCCAGTTCGGCGGCATGGGGGTTCCACTTCGCGGGCGCGTCGCGCGCTTCGAGTCGACCTTGGCCGTGCTCCGGCGTCTGCTCGCCGGCGAGGAGGTCAGCACGGACGAACCCCTCCACCTGAGAACCGCCCGAAGTGGCCCACTGCCGCCCGAGCCGGTTGACGTGTGGATCGGCGCCTCCGCACCGGCGGCCATCGACCGGGCGGCCCGACTCGGTGACGGCTGGATCGCCGCACCAGGCACCAGCCCGGTTCAGGCTGCTGAGCAGATCGAGCAGTACCGCGCGAGCTGCGCTGCGCATGGCCGACCGGTGGGAGTGACAGCCATCAGGCGCGATATCCACGTCGGCGCAGACCGTGCCGACGCCTGGCGGGTGGCTGAACCCATCCTGTCCCTCGGCTATCGGGGACTTCCTGCTGAGTCGCTCGTCGTCGGGGGAGTCAGCCAGGTCACCCAGGCCTTCGCCGACCTGGCCGAGCTCGGATACAGCCATGTGCTGGTGCGCCACCTCGCCGATGACCAGGGCGAAGTCCTGGCTTCCTACGAGCGACTGGGCGCCGTACGCTCCGACCTCGCCGGAGGATAGGGCCGGAAGGTAGCACCGGATCCTGCAACCCCCAGGTTTCATCCGCCAAGGGGTTGCCGATATCCGCGGGGGCGGTAACAATTTCGCGTCATGGGTGTTCCAAGAGGGGTGACCTCCCTGACGCTTCCTGACCAGCCTTCGACGGTGATACGAGACCGCGACGAGGCCGAGGGCTACGTAGCCATGGTCTGCTTCAAGCACGGACCTCCGGGGCTACACGGCGTCGAGCTTGAATGGACCGTCCACCATGGCAGCGATCTCCGCCGGCCGCTGGACGCGAACCTGCTGAGCCGTGCGCTCGGACCGCACGCACCCCGGACTATCAATCCCCACCACGACCAGCTTCCGCTTCCCGCCGGATCCCTGATCACCGTCGAGCCCGGTGGCCAGGTCGAGATCTCGACACCACCGACCAGATCGGCCGCCGGGCTCATCTCGACCGCCACCGCGGATGCGGCGATCCTTGCGGATTTGCTGGACGGCTGCGGGCTGGTGCTCGGACCCCACGGCACCGACTCACACCGTCCTCCGAACCGCTTGTTGCAGGTGCCGAGATACCAGGCCATGCAGGCTGCCTTCGACCTCATCGGCCCCGAGGGTTCGCGGATGATGTGCAGCACCGCCTCGATGCAGGTCTGCCTCGACGCCGGCGAAGCCGACCAGTCCACGACCAGGTGGCGAGCGGCCCACGCCCTCGGCCCTTCGCTGGTGGCCCTGTTCGCCAACTCACCCAACCTGGTCGGACGCCGCACCGGCTGGGTCTCCTCACGTCTGAGGGCAACCCTTGGCACCTGCCCGCCGTTCACGCTGCCGCCCGAGCCCAGCGATGACCCGGCCGGCCAATGGGCGCGGATGGCCATGGAGGCCCCGGTGATCTGTATCCGTGGCGATGACCCCTCGTGGGCTGCGCCGCCAGGGCTGAGCTTCGCCGCCTGGATCGCCGAGCCGGTTCGCGGCGGCCGCAAGCCGACGCTGGACGACCTCGACTACCACCTGAGCACCCTCTTCCCGCCGGTTCGCCCCAGGGGGTACCTCGAGATCCGATACCTCGACTCGCAGCCGGACTCGCGTTGGGTTACGCCCTTTGTCGTCCTCGCTGCCCTGATGGCTCGCCCGTCCACCATCGACCAGGTGCTGGACGTCACCGAGGCCTCAGGGCGTCGTTGGATCGAGGCCGCGCGCGACGGCCTGGCCGACCCGGTGCTGGCTGCGGCCGCACGCAAGGTCGTACAGCTCGGGGCCGACTCCCTGGACCACCTCGACCTCACCGCAACCCAACGCAGCAAAGTGCTTGACGACCTCGTTCTAGGCCACAAGACGATCTCTGCCAGTCAGCGGTGCTCAGCATGACGGCGACCCCGGAGGTCTCGCCCGAGCGCTGGCGTTCCATCGTCGAGGAGGTGCTCACCCGGGCCCGGGACCGTAGCCGGCTGCTGACCGATGCCGTCGACGACGACGACCTGGTCCGCCAGCACTCGCCGCTGATGTCGCCGCTGGTCTGGGACCTCGCCCACGTCGGCAACCAGGAGGAGCTGTGGCTGGTCCGCGATGTCGGAGGCCGTGCCCCGGTGCGCCAGGACATCGATGAGCTGTATGACGCGTTCAAGCATGCGCGTGCCGACCGGCCCGCACTTCCACTGCTCGGTCCGGCAGGGGCCCGCAGCTATGTACGGGAGGTCCGCGACAAGGTCCTTGACGTCCTGGCGCACAGCCCTCTGGAAGGCCGGCCCCTCCTGGACCAGGCGTTCGCTTTCGGGATGGTGGCCCAGCATGAGCAGCAGCACGACGAGACGATGCTGGCCACCCACCAGCTGCGAGCCGGCGGCGCGGTTCTGGACGCGCCGCCACCCCCACCGCCGGCGCGTCTTCCCGCCGCTGAGGTTCTGGTCCCCGGCGGACCGTTCATCATGGGCACCTCCACCGAGCCGTGGGCCCTGGACAACGAGCGGCCGGCCCACGAGGTAGACGTGGCACCCTTCTTCATTGACACCGCCGCGGTGACCAACGGCGCCTACCTGGCGTTCATCGACGCCGGCGGCTACGACGAGCCGGCCTGGTGGAGTCCTGCGGGCTGGGCCCATCGACAGGAGGCCGGCCTGACGGCTCCCCGGTTCTGGCAGCGTGAGGGCGACACCTGGTGGCGGTTGCGGTTCGGCATACGTGAGCAGGTCCCGCCGTACGAACCTGTCATGCACGTGTCCTTCCATGAGGCGCAGGCGTACGCCGCGTGGGCGGGCCGCCGGCTGCCCACCGAGGCCGAGTGGGAGAAGGCCGCTCGCTGGGACCCGGCCACCGGCCGGTCCCGGCGATACCCGTGGGGCGACGAGGCTCCCGGACCACAGCACGCCAACCTCGGCCAGCGCCATCTGAGCCCAGCGGGCGCCGGCGCCTACCCCGGCGGCGCGTCACCGCTGGGCGTGCACCAGCTCATCGGCGACGTCTGGGAGTGGACCTCGAGTGACTTCGGCGGCTACCCGGGCTTCGCCGCCTTCCCTTATCCCGAGTACTCCCTGGTCTTCTTCGGTGCGGACTACAAGGTGCTGCGCGGTGGCTCTTTCGGATCGGACGCCGTGGCGGTCAGGGGCACGTTCCGCAACTGGGACTACCCCATCCGGCGACAGATCTTCGCCGGGTTCCGCTGTGCTCGCGACCCCGCACCAGGGGAGGTCGGCTGAGGCATGTGCCGTCACATGGCCTACCTCGGCCCGCCGGTGACTCTGGCGGACTGTGTTCTCAACCAACCGCATTCGCTGCTGCATCAGTCATGGGCGCCGACAGACATGCGCGGTGGGGGCACCATCAACGCCGATGGTTTCGGCATCGGCTGGCTCGTCGGCAACCCGCGTGACGGGGGCGGGGCTGGTGAAGCGGGCGACACGGGTCGAGCACGTCGCTATCGGCGGGACAGTCCGATGTGGTCGGATGCCTCGCTGCCCGACCTGGCCGCCTCAGTCACCTCCGGCGCGATCCTGGCTGCGGTGCGCAGCGCCACAGTCGGTATGCCGGTGAGCGAGGACGCCTGCGCACCCTTCGTGGAGCTGTCCTGGATGTTCAGCCACAACGGTGTGATCGACGGATGGCCTGACTCCGTTGCCCCGCTTGCCAACTCGCTCCCGCGGGCCGTGCTGATGACGCTGGATGCGCCGACAGACTCAGCCTTCCTGTGGGCTCTGGTTCGAGAGCACCTTCTCAAGGGACACCCGGCTGCGACCGCATTGGCCGGCGTCGTCAGCGACGTGCTTGCGCTGGCGCCCGACTCCCGGCTGAACCTGCTCCTGCACGACGGCCAGCACATCGCCGCCACGACCGTCAGCCATGCCTTGTCGGTCTTACAGGGTGAGGACAGCGTCACTGTCAGCTCCGAGCCGCTGAACCCCGACGACAAGCGATGGCTGCCTGTCCCCGACCTCTGTCTGCTCGAGGTGACGGCCACCCGCTGTTCGATCCAACCGCTGTTCGATCCAACCGCTGTTCGATCCACACCAGGGTTGATCCACACCTGATTGATCCACACCTGATTGATCCATCACCTCTGGATCCACCACTGTTCGATCCGCCCTCGACGAAGGATGGTCATGACGGAACCGGTAATCGACGTCCACCTGATCCCCGATGACGCCGAGCGCTCACTGCACCGGGACGCACGCCTGGGGCTCACCAGCAACCCCAAGTGGCTCCAGCCGAAGTGGTTCTACGACTCCCGTGGCAGCGACCTTTTCGAAGAGATCACCCGGCTCCCGGAGTACTACCAAACCCGGACCGAAGCCCTGATCCTGGGCGCCCACGCGGCGGACATCGCCCGACACACAGGCGCGCACACCCTGGTGGAACTGGGGTCCGGCTCCTCCGAGAAGACTCGCCTTCTGCTGGACGCACTGCGGGAGGCAGGCACACTGCGCCAGTACGTACCCCTCGACGTCTCCGAGACCGCACTGCGTGATGCGGTCGCGGCAATACATGATGACTATCCAGCGCTGACGGTTCATGGAGTCGTCGCAGACTTCACCCAGCACCTCGACCGCATCCCGGGCCAGACCCCACGGATGATCGCCTTTCTGGGTGGCACGATCGGCAACTTCCTTCCCGATGAGCGGGCAACCTTCCTGGGCGACTTGCGCAACACCCTCACCGGCGGCGAGTGGCTACTACTCGGAACCGACCTTGTGAAGGACGCCGACGTGCTGGTCCCGGCATACGACGACGCAGCCGGAGTCACCGCGGACTTCAACCGCAACGTCCTTGCCGTCCTCAACCGGGAGCTCGGCGCGGACTTTGACCTCGAGAACTACGAGCACGTGGCCATCTGGGACGCAGAGAACGAGTGGATCGAGATGAGGCTGCGAGCCGCAGCCGCCGCTGAGGTGACCCTTTCAGGGCTCGGTCTAGACATCAGTCTGCAGGCCGGGGAGGAGATCCGGACGGAGATCTCAGCCAAGTTCCGCAGAAAAGGTATCGAGGGCGAACTTGCCAAGGCCGGATTCGGCATGGACTCTTGGTGGACAGACCCGGAGGGACGTTTCGCCCTCTCCCTGGCTCAAGCCCGCTAGACGCCCCTCACCCATCGAGGCCCGTGTCCTGCCGCACGTGATACCGACGTATATCCTGTCAAGAAGCCGACCTGCCAACCTATTTCCTGAGAGGACCCTTCAGTGACTGCAACTGACCTTCGACCCGTCGATCCGAGCGACCAGACCTCGGCCACCGAGCACACCGTTTCGACGGACGAGCACATCACCCTCGCTGAGGAGGTCATGGCGCACAACTACCACCCGCTTCCCGTGGTGATCG
>Ga0207932_1000607_pt1 | contig 12140 bp, 9 predicted proteins | sample NGESurdeep092012_FD_184480 | JGI IMG/M metagenome (GOLD analysis project Ga0207932, IMG submission 184480) | Arctic peat soil microbial communities from Barrow, Alaska - NGEE Surface sample 415-2 deep-092012 (SPAdes) | ecosystem: Environmental > Terrestrial > Soil > Wetlands > Peat ...
GACGCCGGCGGCAGCCACGGCTGCCGCGCGCAGCCGGCCCCACGGCAGGACGAGCAGCAGCGGCAGGAACCCGACGGCCCACGGCTTCGCTGCGATGGCCAGGGCCAGCGCTGCTCCTGCCAGGACGGGTCGGTCAGCAGACACTGCGCGCAGAGCCACGATGGCGAAGACCATGGCGAGGACGTCATCGAGGTGCCCCCACCGGACCGAGAGAACCGTCCATGCCGGGATGAGGACGATGGCCGCGATGACTATCCGGCGGTGCCTTCTGGCTGGGGCGACCAAGGGCGTGAGCGCAGCGATGAGCACCGGGCCGGCAGCGGTCATCGCAACCAGGGCGATCCCCTTGGCTGTGCTGGCGGGAAGTGGGCTGAGCAGAGCCGCCACCAGCAGTGAGAGAGGGCCGGTCTGCAACCACGGAGCGTCGGCGAAGAGGTTGAGGCCGGAGCCGTGCAGAAGCAGCCTGGCGCCGTCAACGGAGAAGTGCCAGGACAGACCGGAGCTCGGCCACATGTACCAAGCCCAGCCCACGGTCCACAGGGCCACGAATGTCCAGGAGGCCACGACCGGCAGCGCCTTGCGATGTACCTCCATGTCGCTCACCCTAGCGATCCGGGTCCTGGCTCTTGTCGAGCTGACGGACTCGAGCAGGGAGGAGTCGCGCCCAGCTCTGACCGGCGTCGCGTTCAAAGATGGTCTCCTCGCCATCCTCCTCGTCCCATTGGGTGCCGACCTCGATGAACCCGAGTCCGGTGACCAGTCGGCGGGAGGGCAGATTCTCAGGGCTTACCGTCGCGCGGAACCGGAGAACCGCGGGGTCGCGCTGTGCCCAGTCGAACATGGCGAGCACGGCTTCTCGCGCGTACCCCCGTCGGCGGTACGCGGGGAACACCTCGTAGCCGATCTCAAGCATGCCGGCGTCGTCAGCGGGACCATGGAAGCCGATCCGACCGACCACCACCTCGGGGTCAGCGCGCAGGACCATCGCCCGGAACAGCAGAGGCAACGACTCCGGCTGTCGCCGGGCGATCGTCATCCGGAATCGCAGCGTCGACTCCATGCCTTGCGGCCAGTGCGGTGGGATCCGGTAGCCGACCATCGGCTGAGCGGTCTCTCGGTTCCCGCACAGCAGCGCCTCCATGAGCTCAAGGGCCATCGGCTCCAGATCCAGGCGGTCCGAGCTGACGTCAGTGTCCTTCACAGTGGGTCCGCCGTCCGTCCTGAGCTGGATTGCCCAGACCTGCCTGTGCGAGCGCTGGCCAGCACCTCGGGACGCATGAGCCGTCCGGCGGTTCCGTCCTCGTAGCGGAATCGCACCAGCTCGGCGGTATCGGTCACAGCGTGTCCCAGGTCGAGGTTGCGTCGCTGTGCCACCCACTTGATCAGCTCGGCGGGCCGGGCGATATCTGCCGCGAAATGGAGGATGTTGGCGTACCAGATGTCTCGTCTGAACCCGGCCTCACGCCAGCCGTCGTCCTTGAGCTCGTCCTTGAGCGCGTCCATGAACCTGTCCGCGCTGTCATCAACCGGATGTGCGCGGACCATGACCGACCCCGGGGTCAGCGTGAGTCCCACCAGATCCAGCCGAATTGACTCGACGTGTCGGGCCGCGCGGCGCAGGGCCTCGGCATACCTGCGGACCATCTCGTCGCCCTCCCCCACGGTTTCGCGATATCGCTCGAGGACTCGCACGGTGAAATGCGCCGAGCCGGCAATGCCTGTTCGGAAATGTCCTGATCCGGCATACGCCTCAACCTCGGCCATTGCCCGCTCCAGTCTCTCGGCCGCGGCGTCGTCCGGTCGGAGCACCACACTCACCGGCCACCTGCCTCCCTCGACGGGTGGGCTCTCACGCTGGTGCAGCCCTTGCCGGATCAGCGGCGCAGCCTGGGCATAGAGCCGATTGAAGGTGGTCGTGCCTGCAGCCCTGAGGTCGTACGGGCGTTGATCCTGTTGCCTGGCGTGCACACTCATCGCTGAATCACCTGTCTCAAACGCCCCACATCTCGCCCAGCGCCGTAACAACCTTCCAGTCCCGGGTGGTCGCCACTACTCCCCCGCGCTCGATCCGGGCGTTGCTGAGCTTCGCCTGGTGCGACGGGTGCGCAAGCCAGAGGTAGACCTCACGGCCGTTGACGTGGGCGCGCTCCCCCGCGACGTCCCAGCCATTCATCATCGTCGTGAATCCGTCATCGGGTTCGTCCTTGAGGAAGGTGACATAACGTCGCGGCACTCCTCCCAACGGAGCTACCAGGCCGGTCCCGTATGACGCCAGCTCACCCAGCTGCTCAGGTGTTCTGACAATGGTTCGCACGCTGAACCCGCAGAGCTCCTCCAGCGCGGTCTCGAGGGCGGCCTCCGCCCCGGAAACCGAGCGCACGCTCGACGTGACGCGTAGGTTTCCGCTCTGGATGTATGTCTCAACCTCATTGAAACCCTTAGGTGCCAGTCCTGCTCGGAGGTCGGCCATCTTGGCGAATCGCCCGCCGACGTTGAGCGCGCGCAGGAATGCGATGTAGGTGGGCATCAGATCGTGAACGTCCCTCGGCCCACTTCGCGCACGGTGCCACTGACCAGGATGGTGCCGTCCTCGCCCACTGCCAGATCCAGGACTGACGGGCGCCGGATCGCACTTCCCTGGTGTATGCGGCGACGAATCCCCTGCTGTCCGTTCGCCAGAAACCAGCCTCCGAGGTTGGCGCATGCCGATCCCGTTGCCGGGTCCTCGACCACCGCGTGGTTCTGCGTGAAGAAGAGCCGGGCCTCGATCGTGTCGGGACCTGTCGGCGCCCAGAGGTAGACCAGAGACTCACCGTCGGGCCTCGTGGCGAACCTGGTGAGGAGCTTGGGATCGGCGGAAGCAGCCCTGACGTCCTGGGCCGACCGTAGCGGCAGGATCAGCTGGACAGTGCCGGCGTCGACCCACAATGGTTCTGCCGCAACGCGATCTGCTGTCAGCCCGATCATCGCGGTCAGATCCGCTCGCGGCACGTCGACCGGGTAGGACATCGGCGCGATCGCCTGCAGCGTCCACACGTCGTCCGCAACCCGCACCGGAATGTCCCCGGCCGGCATACGAAGGAGGAAGGCGTCGGCGGCGCTTGACAGCTCACGCACGACGTATGCCGTGCCCAGCGTCGGGTGCCCGGCGAAGGGCATCTCGTAGTTGGGCGTGAAGATGCGGACGTTCGCTGTGACATTCGTCTGCCCTGTGGTGATGAAAGTCGTCTCCGAGAGGTTGAGCTGACGGGCGAGGTCCTGCATCTCCCTGTCGGACAGATCAGTGGCGTCCTCGAAGACGCACAGAGGGTTGCCGGAGAACGGGTTGTCACCATCGGTGAAGACGTTCAGGATGCGGTAGTTGAGCAACCGGTTGTTGGGCAGCATGACGGGTCAGGGCTCGATTCGCGTTTCGACAGGAGTGCCGAGCTCTACGGTGCGGCTCACGGTGCAGAGCCGGTCGTGAGACCGCTGCACCGCCTCGGGCAGGAGCGCCCGCGCCGCGTCCCCGCCCTGACCATCGGGGAACGTCAGCCCGAAGGTCACCGATAGGTGCTCCATCCGGTTGCCGCCCTCGTCGCGCACCTTGTCCCCGGAGACTTCCACCACGAACGACTCCGGCTCGGCCCGGCGGGTCGTGAAGACGTCGACGTCGACTGCGGAGCATCCGCCGATGGCGGCGAGGAGCAGCTCGACCGGCGTGAAGCCGGCGCCGTCTCCCGAACCGAACTCGAGGGTGCCGCCTCGATCGTTGACCGCCGCATAGCGGCCGGCCGAGGTTCGGGTGATAGTGACCGTTCGATGTGAGTCCAAGGGCATTCCCCTACCTTGCCAGAGCGCTCACCGCCATTTCATTGACGGTCCTGTCGGTGGTCGGCCATAGCCTTCGGAGGTGCGCTTCATACATACCTCCGACTGGCACCTGGGACGGTCTTTCCACCGGGTGGGGCTGCTCGACGCCCAAGCCTCCTATCTGGACCACCTGGTCGGGGTGGTCAGATCCGAAGGCGTCGACGCGGTGCTCGTTTCGGGCGACGTCTATGACAGGGCACTGCCCGCTCCCGACACCGTGGATCTGCTCTCCGACGCTGTCACCCGGCTCATCGACGCGGGCGCCGTCGTCGTCATGTCCAGCGGCAACCACGACTCGGCGATCCGTCTCGGCTTCGCCTCAGACCTCCTCGCCCGGGCAGGACTTCACATCCGGACCGGCCTGGACTCGGTGGGGACCCCGGTGGTGATCAAGGACGCTGACATCTATCCGTTGCCCTACCTCGAGCCGTCTGTGGCTGCAGACGCGTTGGGCGCGCCGGAACGCACCCATGCGGCGGTGCTGATGGCGGCGATGGATCGGATTCGAACTCAGGCACTGACCCGACCGGGCTGCGCAGTGGTGATGGCTCATGCGTTCGTCACCGGCGGGGCCACCAGCGCGTCCGAGCGGGACATCAGCGTCGGTGGGGTCTGCGCGGTCCACCCGGACGTCTTCGCGCAGGCGGAATACGTCGCACTGGGTCACCTTCACGGACCACAGCGCATCTCCGAGACCGTCCGCTACTCGGGCTCGCCGATTGCCCTGTCGTTCAGTGAGGCCGACCACCGCAAGGGTTCGGTCCTGGTCGATGTCTCGGCAGGCACCCTGATCACCCAGACCATCGCGGCGCCTGTCGCCAAGTCCCTGTCCATTCTGCGGGGCGACCTCGAGGACCTCCTTCGCGATCCCCGACACCACGACGCCGAGACGGCCTACTGCCAGATCACCCTGACCGACACGGTGAGGCCGATGGGCGCGATGGAGCGGCTGCGACGGCGGTTTCCCGACACGCTGGTACTGGCGTTCGAACCCCTGGGCGCGCAGGTCATTCCGCGCACGAGTGCGGCTTCTCTTCATCAGCGGGGCGATCTGGACCTGTGCTGTGACTTCCTTACCCACGTTCGCGGTGGAAATGCCGCCTCAGAACAGGAGCGTGCTCTGCTCGCGACCGCGGTGGAGCGCTCCCGAGTGGCCCGTGCTGATCGCGACAACGAGGGACGCGCCACCGTCACAGCCGGCTCGGGAAGTGCCGCGTGAGGCTACACCGTTTGGCGATCACGGCTTTCGGTCCTTTCGCCGGCTCAGAGGAAGTTGATCTCGACGCGCTCGCGTCCTCCGGTCTGTTCCTCATTCACGGCCCCACCGGCGCTGGCAAGACGAGCATCCTGGACGCTATCTGTTTCGCCCTGTATGCCGCCGTCCCCGGCCCACGCGCAGTCGGCGCGCGGGCCGGCCTGCGCAGCGACCACGCCGCCGAGGGCGTCGTCCCTGAGGTGACCCTGGAGTTCACGGCTGCCGGGCGCCGTCTGCGCGTCTGTCGGTCTCCCGAGTTCTCCCGACCCAAGAAGCGCGGAATCGGTCAGACCACAGTCCCGGCGAGGGTGGTCCTGGATGAGCTGGTCGACGCCGGCTGGGTGAACCGCGGGACCCGCAACGACGAGGTTGCGCTGGTTCTCAGAGACACTCTGGGCATGGGCCTGGAGCAGTTCATCAAGGTGGTACTTCTCCCGCAAGGTGACTTCGCAGCCTTCTTGCGAGCCAGTCCCGAGGAGCGTCGTTCGGTTTTGGAGAAGCTGTTCGACACCCAGCGGTTCACCGATGTAGAGGCTTGGCTCGCGGAGCGCCGTCGTCAGACGGCCACCGCCGTTGGCACCGCCCGCGACACCCTCTCGACCGGTCTGTTGCGGGTTGACGACGTGATTGCGCGTCTGGACCAAGGTGACGACCTCGTCGCTCCGGATTGGTGCGTGTTGCTACACCCCGATGTCGGCACCGAACTGGCCGCGATGGTGGCCGCGGTCGACGTTCGCGCCAGCGCTGCCTTGGCCGGTGTCGAAGTCGCCCGCTCCGCGGTCGTCCGGACGGAGCGTGCAGTCCACCAGGGCAGCGCGGTCCTGCGGCATCAGGAGACGGCGGCCGACGCCCGAGCTCGCCTCGGCGCCCTGGATGAGCAACGAGCGGTCTATCAGGACGCCATGCGCCGCGTTGAGCTCTCTGAGCGCGCCGTCGCCGTCAGCGGTTTCGTGGCGGCAGTCCACAGTGCCAACATCGCCCGAGATGCTGCGCAGGGGCAGGTCGCGCGCCTGCGCGAGCCGCTCGCGCTTCTTGTCGAGAACGACGTTGGTGAACCTGACGCTGATGACGGGTCGGTGACTTCACTAATCGACCAGGTGGCAGGTCAGAGCGACGCGTTGCAGCAGGTCTTGGCCCAAGACAGCCAGGCACACAGACTGGCAGGGGAATCAGCTCGGCGCAGTCAGGCCGCGGTGGTCGCCGGTGAGGAGTCGGCCGCCCTCGCTCTCCAGCGCTCCGAGGCCGAAATGCGTCGGGCTGCCGCCGAGAAGTCGCGAGACGAGGGTCGAGCTGCGCTGGCAGAGATTCCAGCCCTCGAAGCGCGTCAGAAGAGCCTTGCCAGGGTCCGCCAGCTCCTCGATGACCAGGAGCGCTCGGCGGGCAACCTCGAAGTGCTTAAGCGTCAGGCTGATTCAGCGGAGAGACTGCTGCTGGATACGCGGGAGCAGCTCGTGGGCCTTCGTGAGCGAAGGCTGTCTGGGCTGGCAGCCGAGCTCGCCGACGGACTCAGCGCCGGTGACCCCTGCCCGGTCTGCGGTTCCTGTGTCCACCCCACGCCGGCGATGACAACCGACTTCATCAGTCAGGCGGATATCGATTCGGCCGAGGCCGACCAGACCCGTGCCACCGAGGCTCTGAGCCTGGTCAGGTCGACGTTCGCGGCTGAGCGGGCAAGCCGGGACGCCCGGGCCGTGGAGCTTGAGGCACAGTCTGGAGGGGCACAGTCTGGAGGGGCACAGTCTGGAGGGGCACAGGCTGGTGGGGCACAGCCTGGCGAGGCTGCAGAAGGCCCGATGATGGCGACGGCAGGTGTTCTTGGTGCCCTGTCCGCTGGCGCCGACCTCATGGCTGGTGCTCAGGCGGCGGCGTCGGCACTGCCTGCGGCGCAAGTTCAGATGGCGGCACTCGCCCAGGAGGTGGAGCGGCTGCGTGGACTCGTTGAGGGAGCGGTCGCCTCAAAGGCGTCGTCGCTGGCGCTGGCAGCTTCGTCCCGTGTGCAGTCCCAGACGGCTCGCGCCGAAGTTACGAAGCTGCTCGCAAAGCATGGCGAGGCTTGCCCCTGCTGCGCCGGCGAGCTTGCCGAAGTCGCCGACGTCATCGCCCGGCACCGCAGGACCCTGGATCACCTTCGCCTGCTTGCCGCCGGGCTCCATGAGCTGGCCACCCAGAGGACCAACGCTCGTGGCGCCGTCCTCAGACTGTCAACGGCTCTGCAGGCCAACAGTCTTGAGAGCCTGGAACACGCTCAGGCTGCCGCGTTGTCGCCTGAGAAGGCAGCCGAGCTCACGGCGTTCTTGCGAACCGCTGAGCAGCAACGGGCGCAGGCAACGGCGCTGTTGGCACAGGCTGATGTGACGGCTGCCCTCAAGCTGCCGACTCCTGATGTGGACGCGTTGACTAGTGCGCATGCGTTGGCTGCAGCGTCGCTGACCGAGGCCGGCCGCCGGCACACGCTGTCAGAACAGGCCCAGCGAGAGCTCGCTGCTCTCTCCCGAACTGTCCATCAGGCGCTGGCTGATCTTGGGCCGGCACAGGAGGAAGCCCAGCTGGTCCATGAGCTGGCCGAATGCATCTCCGGCAACAGTGCCGACAACGCACTACGGATGCGCCTGTCCTCATACGTCCTGGCCGCTCGCCTGGCCGAGATCGTGACCCTGGCCAATGAACGCCTGACGACCATGAGTGACGGCCGCTACACCATGGAGTACAGCGACGCTCGTGCCGCAAAGGGTGCTCGCAGCGGTCTTGGCCTGCTGGTCAGGGATGCCTGGACCGGGCAGACGCGCGAGACGTCCTCTCTCTCGGGAGGTGAGTCGTTCATGGCTTCTCTCGCGTTGGCCCTGGGAATGGGCGACGCCGTGCGGGCAGAGGCCGGTGGGTTCGACCTGCAGACGCTGTTCGTCGATGAGGGTTTCGGCTCGCTCGATGAGGAAAGCCTCGAACAGGTGATGGCCGTCCTCGACACCTTGCGGGAGGGCGGAAGGGCCGTCGGCATCGTCAGCCACGTCACCGAGCTGCGAACCCGCATTCCTCACCAGCTACATGTCCTCAAGCAGCAGGCAGGTTCACGCATCCAGACGGAAGACCGCGACAGTCCGGCGGCGTGAACCTGCCTCTGGCTGGCTTAGTCCTCGAACGCCTCTGGCGGTGGGCAGGAGCAGACGAGGTTGCGGTCGCCGAACGACTCGTTGAGACGACGCACGGGTGGCCAGTACTTCGAGAGCTTGTCCACGCCGACAGGGAAGGCCGCCAGCTTGCGATCGTACGGGTGGTCCCACGCCTCGACCAGGCAGGCCGCGGTGTGCGGTGCATGGTGCAGAACGCTGTCCGCGGCTGAGACCTCGCCGCGGGCAACCTGCTCGATCTCGCCCCGGATCGCGATCATGGCGTCGCAGAAGCGGTCGAGCTCGATGAGATCCTCGCTCTCGGTCGGTTCCACCATGAGGGTGCCGGCAACAGGGAAGGACATGGTCGGCGAGTGGAAGCCGTAGTCGATGAGGCGCTTGGCGACATCGTCGACAGACACTTCCGTGTCGTGAGTGATGCCGCGCAGGTCAAGGATGCACTCGTGGGCCACGATCCCCTCGTTCCCTGAGTAGAGCACCGGGTAGTGCTCACGCAGGCGGGCGGCGATGTAGTTGGCCGACAAGATGGCGACCTGCGTGGCCCGGGTCAGTCCGGCGCCGCCCATGAGCCGGACGTAGGCCCATGAGATTGGCAGGATGCTGGCCGAACCATAGGGAGCGCCCGAGACGGGGCCGACACCCGTGTTGGGGCCGGCTTCAGGGGCCAGCGGGTGGTTCGGAAGATATGGCGCGAGGTGGCTGCGCACAGCCACCGGACCGACCCCGGGACCGCCGCCACCGTGTGGGATGGCGAACGTCTTGTGCAGGTTCAGGTGCGACACGTCGCCGCCGAACTTGCCCGGTTGCGCGAGGCCGATCAACGCGTTGAGGTTGGCTCCGTCGATGTAGACCTGACCGCCGGCGTCGTGGACGAGCTCGCACAGCTCGGTGATGGTGTCCTCGAAGACGCCATGCGTCGAGGGGTAGGTCACCATGATCGCGGCGAGGTGCTCCCGGTGCGTCGCGACCTTGGCCCGAAGGTCTTCCAGGTCGATCTCGCCGGTTCCGGCAGTCTTGATCACGACGACCTTGAGGCCGGCCATGGCCGCGCTCGCGGCGTTCGTGCCGTGCGCCGAAGCCGGGATCAGGCAGATGTTGCGGGCCGACTCGCCGTGAGCCTCGTGATAGGCGCGGATGGCCAGCAGCCCGGTCAGCTCACCCTGCGAGCCGGCGTTGGGCTGGAGTGTGACGGCGTCGTAGCCCGTGATCTCGCAGAGCCACGCCTCGAGATCTTTGATGACCAGGCGGATTCCTTCGGTCTGGGACGTCGGGGCAAAGGGGTGTAGCGATGAGAACTCCGGCCACGAAGCCGGCTCCATCTCGGTGGTCGCGTTCAGCTTCATCGTGCAGGATCCGAGCGGGATCATGCCCCGGTCGAGGGCGTAGTCCCGATCGGAGAGCTTGCGAAGGTAGCGCAACATCGCCGTCTCGCTGTGATGGCTGTGGAACACCTCGTGGGTGAGGTAGCCCGACTCACGGATCAGCACCGGCGGCCATGTGACAGCGGGACTCTCGACAGCACCCAGGGCCGACAGCTCCGGCACACCGAATGCGGCCAACACGGCTGACAGGTTCCGGATATCCGTCGTCTCGTCGGTGCTGATCGAGACGCGGTCGGCGTCGACCTGCCAGATGTTCACCCCGCGAGCGGCGGCCTCGGCGACGACTTCGCCGGCCCGGCCCTGGACCCGGACCGTGATGGTGTCGAAGAAGTGCTCAGTCTCGACCTGGAACCCGCCCGTGCGCAGAGCGTCGGCCAGTGCTGTCGCATGAGCGTGAACCCGGCGGGCGATCCGCGCCAGGCCTGCAGGTCCGTGGTACACGGCATACATGGATGCCATCACGGCCAGCAGCACCTGGGCGGTGCAGATGTTGGAGGTGGCCTTCTCGCGGCGGATGTGTTGCTCACGGGTCTGCAGGGCCAAGCGGTAAGCCGGGTGGCCGTCAGCGTCGACGCTGACTCCAACGAGCCGGCCCGGCATCGTGCGCTCGAGGCCGGCCCGAACCGACATGAAGCCTGCGTGCGGACCCCCAAAGCCCATGGGCACACCGAAGCGCTGGCTGCTTCCGACCGCGACGTCGGCGCCCCACTCCCCCGGAGGCGTGGCCAGGGTCAGGGCGAGCAGGTCGGCTGCGGCGGTGACCATTGCGCCGGCCTCGTGCGCGGCGGCGGTCAGAGCCGACCAGTCACGCAGCTCACCATCGGCGCCGGGGTACTGCACGATGACGCCGAAGACGGCCTTGCCGCCGGCCGCCGCGGTCAGTTGTCCTGCCGTGTTCACGTTGCTCAGGTCGGCGACTACGACAGACAGACCCTGAGGCTTGGCGCGGGTCTGGATGACGGCGATCGACTGGGGAAACAGTTGTTGGTCAAGAACCAGCACGGCGTCATTGGCGGCCTTGCTCGCCCTGCGCATCACGGTCATGGCCTCGGCGGCTGCGGTGCTCTCATCCAGTAGCGAGGCACTGGCGATCTTCAGACCGGTGAGGTCGACGATGACAGTCTGGAAGGTGAGCAAAGCCTCGAGCCGGCCCTGGGAGATCTCGGGCTGGTACGGCGTGTAGGCCGTGTACCAGGCTGGGCTCTCGAACACGTTGCGCCTGATCACGGGCGGGGTGATGGTGCCGTAGTAACCCAGGCCGATCATCTGGGTCAGGACGGTGTTGCGAGCAGCCAGGGCCCGCAGCTCGGCGATGACAGCATCCTCGGTGGGTGCTGCGTCAAGACGAAGAGCGCGCTCGTTGCGGATGACTCCCGGCATGGCCGTGTCGAGCATCGCTTCGAGGCTGGGCTGGCCGACAACCTTGAGCATTGCCGCGACATCGTCGTGATCGGGGCCGATGTGCCGGGAAATGAAGTCCGGCTCGACGGCAGTGGTGGAATCGATGGTCACCTGAGGCTCCTCACGCGGGCGGCACGCATGTGCCGAGCGGTCATTGCCTCCCCACCTGTCGCCCGAAGGTGGCTTCAAGTTGCCTGCCCGTTGCGGTCCTGGCGCCTGAGAGGTTCCGGGGAGGTTTGCCCCTTCGGCGCCCCATCACCATGCGCTCCCACAGGGAGATTGCACGGCACGGGGACTCTCCCGCAGGGGGTAATCAGCGTGGTCAATATAACACCGGCGCTGTCTCCCATTCGCCGCGATGTCCGGCGCCGAATGGGAGACACGGCCGAGGTGGGGCTCAGCTGATCTTGCGTGCCTGCCTGCGAGTGGTGAGCTCGTCGCCAGGATGCGTGGCGTGAGCCTCATCCTCGGTGCGCTCGCTGGGAAGTGAGGAAAGCACGCCCTCGACCTCGCGCCAGACGTGGCCAACGGCAATGCCAAAGACGCCCTGACCGCCCTGCACCAGGTCGATGATCTCCTCCGGCGAGGTGCATTGGTAGACGCTGGCGCCATCGCTCATCAGGGTGATTCGGGAGAGGTCCTCGACACCCCGCTCACGAAGATGGCTGACGGCGACGCGAATCTGCTGCAGGGAGACCCCGCTGTCCAGCAGCCGCTTGACCACCTTGAGGACCAGGATGTCGCGAAAGCCGTAGAGACGCTGGGTCCCGGAGCCGGTGGCGCTGCGAACCGAGGGTTCGACCAGACCGGTGCGTGCCCAGTAGTCCAGCTGTCGGTAGGTGATGCCCGCCGCCCTGCAGGCGGTGGGACCGCGGTAGCCGGTGTCCTCACGCAGTTCAGGAAGGTCGTCGGTGAACAGCAGACCCTGTGCCGCGACCGGCGCAGAACCGGGGTCATGCCGCGCTTCTCCGGTGGAGTACACGCTTGCCTCCTTGCGAACTACAGCCTCGTTATTTGATCTGACGGTACGGCGGACGGCGGGCGAGCGTCAATCACCACGCATGGCAACTGGCGTGTCGCATCGCCGTGAGTGAAACCCTCAACGTTCACTAGAGAGTCACTCCT
>Ga0207932_1000608_pt1 | contig 12103 bp, 16 predicted proteins | sample NGESurdeep092012_FD_184480 | JGI IMG/M metagenome (GOLD analysis project Ga0207932, IMG submission 184480) | Arctic peat soil microbial communities from Barrow, Alaska - NGEE Surface sample 415-2 deep-092012 (SPAdes) | ecosystem: Environmental > Terrestrial > Soil > Wetlands > Peat ...
TCGTTACCTCCATGACTGCTCCGATTGCTTCCGGCTGGAGCGGTTGCCGGGTGGGGCTTGCACCCACTGGAAAGCGCCGCCTTCTCACGGCGCACACCCGAAATTGACATTGCAGAATTGAATAGCCTCGCACATTCGGCCATTGCTGCCGGTAGGCCCTATATAGCTCCGGTGAAAACTGACGCAAATGTACAAGCATTCCTGACCTATTGATTCGCATCATTGCGCATAACGTGATTGCGGTGATTGGGTGACAACTAACTTGTGCAGGTCTCATTGGAGGTTCGGTGATGTTGAAATTTACAAAAGTTCTTGGGATCGTCGCGTTGGCGTTGGTCATCAACGTAGGTGCCACTGAGGCGGCTGGGCGCGGCGGCCATCGCGGCGGTGGGCACGGTGGTGGCTGGCATGGTGGCGGTGGATACGGCGGGGGCGGGTTTGTTGCCGGAGCAATTTTAGGCGGATTGCTCGCTGCGCCCTACTACTATGGAGGCCCTGGCTACTACTACGGAGCGGGTGATTGCGGCTGGGTGCGAGTGCGGGTTCTGCGCCGTGGTCATTGGGTGATACGGCGCGTCTGGCGCTGCTGGTAACGCTCAAAACATTTGATTGATTTCGGAGAGACCGCCTCGCGGCGGTCTTTCTGTTTGTACTAAAACATGAAGCAGCAACATTTGCTGGCGGTTGCTAATGACACATCGCTGCGTTCGTGGCATCGCATCATTTAGGACGCGATTGGACAACAACGGACAATGGTCGCCCCTGGCGGATTTCAAGGCGGCGTGGGAGCTCAAGCCGTGATCCTCAAACTGGCGTAAGCAACGGCGACTGATGCAGGCGCGGGTGCATATCGTTGTCCCGCATGGATGCGCTCCGCAATGGGGGATAAAAGCGGTGCAGTTCGGCGGGGTCGATCTGCCACTCGCCGTTCTCGTCCTTAGCAACTGAAATCTTTCCGGCCTTGATCGCCCGTAGGATCGCGGTTTTGTTCCGGCCTACCGCCGCAGCGGCTGTTGCGATGGTGTGCATGGTGTATTGCCTGCCGTTTCAAAGAGCAGATACGGTGCAATCTCCCTGGTTAACGCCACATTAACGCGGTGCATTGGATGCTCACCATAGGAACAACCGCCTCGGAGGCTTCGCGATGCTGCCTGAACACCGCGCACTTCTTGAGGACGAGCCCTGTCCTATATCCGATGAAGTGCTGGGCGCATTGTATCGCGCCAACGCGTACGGGCTGAATGAACTCATTGCCACTGTCTCGCCGACAGCTAGGGCAGTGCTGGCCGTATATTGTTATCGCCGAGCGCATCTTGCTTCGATTGGATTGGCCATTGCCGCGACCTGCGAGAAGGACGATCTTGAATGGTTTGGAGATAACGCCGGTACGGACGCAGAGTTTTGCGCGCCTCATTAAGAACAGGGGAATTTGGCGAGGCGCGGAGACGGCTGATGGACAATTTGGCATGGGCGAGAGAACTGATCGACGCGCAGGACCTCGAAGCGCTCGGCGCGGTCATTCACGGCCGCCTGCAAAGTTATACGGCGGCCGGCGCCCCCGACAATGGGCGCGCATTGGCGAAGCGCATCGGCTTCGAGCACCAGGCGCGCCATTACATGGCGCGCGCGAACGAGCGCGGTTACGCCTTCTCGCAACGCTTCGAACGCTTCGCCACGAAATGGGTCGACTTCGTCGATCAGAACAAGGCGGCTGAAGAGAAACTCGGCCGCCTCGACCGCCAGCGCGACTATGAGCGCGGCCGCGCCGAGGCGACCACGGCAGCAGCCAATGGTTGGCTGCCGTGGGCCGGCGCGCCGGCCTCCGTGCCGACCTCTGAAACCATCGGCGGCCCCATTGTTCTGTCGCACGAGGTCCAATATCCAGAATTAGTCCTTTCGCGCGTCTAAACAAGGGCCCATCAAGCCGCAAAGCCCCCTACTCCTCCTTCAGCCCACAGGCCGTCGCGTTCCCCGTCGCGCCGTAATATTTGAACGGCAGGAATTTGCCGGTCATGGTGATCATGACGCGGTCGCCCTTGGGATCGGGCTGGCGCTCGATCGCCATGTCGAAGTCGATCGCCGACATGATGCCGTCGCCGAATTCCTCGTCGATCAGCGCTTCCAGGCCGGGCCGTTGACCAGCACCAGCTCGTAGAAGCGGTAGAGCAGCGGGTCGGTCGGCGGCACCGGCGTGCCGGTGCCGCGCATCGGCACCTCGTTCAAGAGCGCCTGCTCGCTCTTCGTGAGGCCGAACAGCTTGGCGGCGGCGGCCGCCATCGGCTTGGTCATCTTCTGCTGACCGAGCACGCCGCCGGCGATCATGATCGGCGCCATGCCGCCGATCTGCTCGCAGATGTATTTCCAGCTCCAGCCCTTCTCGCGCTTGAGGTCGAGAAGCTTTTCGGTGAGGTTGGCGCGTGTCATGGCACGTCCTCCTTTGAATCCGTGCGCGACGGCCTGCTGGCCGCTCGCGAGCGGGGGGTGAGGTGTTGGATCGCGCGATCGCGGGCTTCGGCAATCCGGGCCGCACGATGAGCTGAATTGTCAAAATTTTTTGCCGCTACCCCAAAGGTACCCCGACAGAGAAAATACCTCGACAATGGCCGCTACCCCGAAATCGGGTTTCGCTAGCGACCTGTATTTACTCGATATTTTTTCGGGAAAGTGGTGGGCGCACCAGGGCTCGAACCTGGGACCCGCTGATTAAGAGTCAGCTTGGTCACTTGAATCAGCATACGCTAAGAGTCGTTTTTGGGAAGTAATGGCCTCATTACTTCCCATTGATATTCCTGGGGATTCAACACAATAGCATGCCTTCCCTCGGTGTATCGGCATACACTACCCCGTCCGCGTTTCCTAGCGTTTGTGTGACCAACCCTGTGACCAAGGTAAAGCGTATGCGTAAGTGTGACCAAACCGATCTGCCGGGGACGGCCTAACGATGCCGGCCGCCCTCACTGCCGCAACCGTCAAGGCCGCAATCCGCGACAGCCGCGCCGGCAAGCGCTGGGCGAAAGCCGACGGCCTGATGCCCGGCCTGCAGCTTCGCGCGCAGCCGACCGGAGCTCGATGGACGGTGCGCGCCCGCCTCAATGACCTGCAACGCCGCTGGGATATCGGCGGGGTCTGCGAGGGCGACGAAGACACGGACGGCCTCGCCTGCCTGACGACCGCGCGCAGCCGGGCAATGCGGGTCAAGGAGATGTGCCGGAAAGACCTCATTCCCGATTACGTCGTGCGTGAGTTCACGACGGGCATGTCGATCGTCCGGCAGGAGGCCCTCGCGGTGAAGAAAGGGCCGCCATCTTGGCCGTATGAGAAGGCCAAGGAAGAGTTTTTGGCCCATGTACTTGCCAAAAAACGAGCGGACACCCACCGCGACTACACGGGCAAGCTCAGGCCCCCGGAGCTCGACCGTTTCAACGGCCTCCCCGTCGCATCCATCACCCGCAATCAGATCCTGATGGCCGTCGCTGCGATACACGGCCGCGGCGCCGAGACGATGGCCGAAGGCGTCCTGCGCGTACTGAAAAGCATGTGGACGTTCCTGGCGGATGGCGAGCGGCAGGAGCAGACCTCGGTCGTGCCAAATCTCCTGTTGCGGGCCAAGGCTCCGGACCGGACGCGAAACGAGATCGGCGATCCGAACCGGATCGACGAGGATAGAGAGCGCGGCGACGCGCCGCCGGAAATCGAACTTGGCCGCGCACTGGCGATCGCCCGCGCCGGCGTGCTGCCTGACCGGGTTTCGCTCGGCCTGCAGCTTCTGTTCGCCAGCGTGCAGCGCCGGCGGGCGGTGATCGGCGCGAACCGTTGGCGCTTCAAGACGTACGCGGAAACTCCGGACGAGGAGGCATGGTTCGTGCCTCCGTATTAGTATTACAGAAAATCCGGCAGCAAGCGCGGCAACCGGAGCCATCTGGTTCCCCTCGTCGGCTGGGGCGCCGAAGCGGTCAGGAAACTCGACCGGCTGTCGGACACTGAAGATGGGCCCGGCTGGCTGTTTCCCGGTAGGCGCACGCGCGGCATGATCTCGGAGGGTGTACCGGCCGGTCATGCCGACGTCGGCCTGCTCAACAATTATCTCAGCGTCCTGCCCGGGGTCGATTTCTCGCCGCACTTCGTGCGTTACGCGTTCAGTACCTACGGCGAACGGGACCTTGGATTTCACAAGTCGGAAGCGAAGGTCATTTTGGACCACATGGAAGGCACGGAGCCGGATGACGTGACTGGCAAGTTCTACTCCTCCGACCCTTCCATCCGTCGCAAGCGAGAAATGATGATGCTATGGGCCGGCTGGCTCGACGAGTGGTGCGCCAAGGTGGTCGCCGCGGACCCAATGCTGTCAGACCACAAGGCGCTTGTCGAAGCGATCTACCGCGAGCGATATACCGAGGCCCAACTCGCGAGGCGGATCGCATACCGCAGCCGGCGCGACCGGCCGCTGTGGAACCATCTGCGGCGCGTCGAAGAAATTGACGCCGCCGAATGATGTTGGCCAGAGCATTAGCCTTAACGGCTGATGGTCCCCGATCAAATGACACGGAGGGATTCTCTCCCACTTTCCGCGCACCCCATTGAAAACACTTGCACACCATCCGCGAGCCGGAAACCGGTGTGACGTGTCCCTGTGACAGAAATCGAAAGTAGATTGAGCCGCGGGTGCCCGTCAATCTCTCAAAACTGAATAGCGGCGAGCCTCAGGTTGCGAACAGCATCATCTTGGACGTGTACTATTAAATCAAGATTAGTCGACGATGGTTGGTCAATGTCCGCTTTGCCCTGCCGACAATTCAAGGCATGAGTCCGAATTGACGCGATGTGCCAATTTCAGACGTGGGATTTGACGTCCAGTCCGAGATCGAGCCACGAGTTGCATGACGCGAAGAGGCAAATCGCGAAATTGAAAGACGATGTAACAGTCCTGCAAATCAACGTCGTCCAGGCCGACGAAAGAACCGCAGAAGTGGCCAGCGACGCAAACCAGCTTCGCGAAAACAGCTACACCGATCGAGACAATCATCGACAAGAAATCGAACGCATTCGTAATGAATACGAGTGCGCGCTCGAATTCGAACGGAATAGGGTCGCGGCTTTGGTCGAAGCTCTCGTTAGGAAGGGATAGGCTTCTGGCGTCTCAGAATGTCGGCACATGCTTGAGCGAGCATTCAACGCCGCGGTCCAGTCACCCAGACAGACTCGAGAAATAGCACTGATGACTTCGTCGCCGATCAGCCTGCAAGCGCGCTATGCAGCTACGCGCTCGGCACCCCCTGGTGGGACCAGAAGCAAGGGAAGTCGTATTCTAACGATCGTTCCAGCTCCTTCCGATTGCGACGGGACGATCATGCCGCCGAGCTGACGCACGAAGATAGCCACGTAGTCGGAACCACGTTTCTCCGGACCTTTCGCCGAATCCTTATCCTTCATACCCACACCGTCATCGGCAACAACCAGCTCAATTTGATCGCCGACCTGTTCCACGCACAGCATGATATGTCCCTTCCCTTCAGGAAAAGCATGCTTGACGGCGTTCGTCGTAAGCTCATTGACCAGAAGGCCGAAGGGTACGGCACGCTCGGGGTCGATTTCCAACGGCTCGGCCTTAACCTCTATTTCGATGCCCGACGTGTTTCCAAGCAGGCTCGCTGACATCGCCTTGGCTATTTCCCGCAGATATGAGTCCACAGCGATGGTCCGGCCGCGGCTGGTTTGAGATATCAGGTCGTAAAGCTGGGCAATGGCTCCAATGCGTGCCTGCATGGCTTTATAGCCTTGAACGCACGGAGCTGCCGTCCATTTGGCTTCAAGCTGGGCAATGGCTCCAATGCGTGCCTGCATGGCTTTATAGCCTTGAACGCACGGAGCTGCCGTCCATTTGGCTTCTAAGGCTATCAAGCCGACGATGACCTGCAAGTTATTCTTGATCCGGTGAGAGATTTCGTTGGTCAAGCTGAGCGCGTCGCGCTCGCGCTGCTTGCGGTCGGTGATGTCCTCAAAGACGAGGAGCATCCGATGGGCATGGTTCCCCGGTTGAGAAATTTTCCGAGCATTCAAGTTGAAGACACGGCGGCCGAGACCCGGAAAATTATCCTCGATTTCAAAACTTTCGATCGGCTTGTTTTCCGGGAGCACCTTCTCCATCAAATGGCGAAGCGCCGGTACGTCCCATTGGTGCTGACCTAGTTCGGAAACGCGCCGCCCATGCGCCTCCGCCTCGGTAATGCCGAATATCGTCAAAAAAGCCGTGCTCGCAGTCACAATCGTCATGTCGTTTTCGAGCACGACCAGGGGATCGCGGATCGTGTCGACGATACTTTGAGTCAGTTGCCAGTTGCGCTTGCTCTCAGCCCGGGCCGCGAGTTCCTCGCTGACACGATGGTTGACCTCGCGCAACAGCAAAGCCCGTTCGTTCGCAAGCGCTTCGAACCGATCCCGCGCAGCACGCACTTCTGCTTCGGCAGCTTCCTTGGCACGACGTAACATTGCCGCATCGAGGGCTGCATCAATGGCTCTCTGCAAAAGCGCCAGGAACTCGCCTTGTACGTCCTTGGCGACGTAATCCGCCGCACCGGCCTTCAGGGCCGCGACCGCCACTCGGCCTTCCTGCATCGCGGTCACATAGATCACCGGTGGCGGTTCCGCCAAGTTGCGAATGCTCGCCAAGGTCTCCAGCCCGTCCTGGTTCGGCATGTAATGGTCGAGGGCGACGACGTCGATGCCGCCCTGTGCTATCCGGGCAAGGCCGCTTGCACCGTCGGTCGCGATCTCGACGACATAACCCTGACGTTCCAAATCCTTCTGGACGAGCCGGCACAGGCCGGGATCGTCATCGATGTAGAGAATGCGAGTGCGGAGTGCGGGCATTAGATCGTCTCGGGAACCTGCATGACGTACACAAATAACCCTAGCTGCTGGATCGCATTGGCGAAATTCTCATAGTTGACCGGCTTGGTGATATAGACGTTGCAGCCGAGGTCGTAGCAGCGTTGGATTTCGGACTTATCATCGGTCGTTGTCAGTACCACCACGGGTGACACTCTGAGATGTTCGTTCTCCTTGAGGCGTTTCAAGATATCTACCCCGGACATATCCGGTAAATTGAGGTCCAGCAGGATCAGCAAGGCGCGGCCTTTGTTGACAAGACCGGAGCCATCAGAACCGAACAGGAACGTAATCGCACTCGCGCCGTCCGCAAACCGCACGAGCTCGTTATGGACTCCCGCTCGACGGAGGTTTTTCTCGATTAGGCGAGCGTGGCCTTCATCGTCTTCGATCATCGCGATTGTAACTGGTTGGGTCATGTCATTATCTCACTTACTGGCAGAGGCCACATCTTGGGCAACGTCACTTTGAATACGGTGCCTCGGTCAGGCTCACTCTCGACGTTGATCGTGCCCCCGAGGCGCCGCACAAGCGCACGCGCGTGAGCGAGGCCGATGCCATCGCCCGGCCGGTCCTGAATGCCCGAACGTCGGAACAGATCAAAGATACGCTCACGATCCTTTGCATCGATGCCGCGACCGTTGTCGTGAACCTCGTAAATGATCGCTCCATCAGAATCGGTTGCTCGGACCTCGATGCTCCCAGGCACGCCGGCCCGCAAATACTTGACTGCGTTGTCCATGAGATTCGAGAACACCTGTTCGAGGGCGAGACGGTCGCTGGTGATCGTCGGAAGTTCTCCAATAATGATTTTGGCGTTAACGTCCTTCGCTTGATGAGCCATTGCCTCCAAAGTAGATCGCAACAACTGCGACATGTCGATGAATTGCGGCTGAAACTGACGCTGCCCCTCGCGCGACAGCTTGAGAAGGGCGCCGATGAGTCGATCCATTTTCGCAATCGATGATTTGATGAAGCTGAGTGCTTCTTCGACGTCGCTGCGCAGCGCCTCATCGCTTTCACTATCCTGCTCGCCCCCGACTTGAGCGCGTAGCGCCCCTAGCCGCTCAAAGATCTGCTTCCGCAAAGCCTCGAGTTCGCTGGCGAAACCCATGATATTGACGAGAGGCGAGCGCAAGTCGTGGCTGACGATGTATGCAAACCGTTGAACCTCCTCATTCGCCTCGCTCAGAAGAGCAGTACGTTTTGCCACGATCGTCTCGAGATTCTGGTTGGTCGCCTCAAGCATACGGTTAGCATCTTGCTGCTCCTTGAGCGAGTGACGGAGCAGCAGCACCGAGGTTGCCGCAAGCACAAGGATGAGTATGGAGCCTGTGAGCGTTACGATCAAAAGCCAGCGGCTCGAATTGTCCAATGCCGCCGTCCTTACGCTTTGCAATCGTTGTTCCTCATTCTCCATGCGGCCGATCACCGTTGATATCTCCTGCATGCGAGTCAGCCCAGTCGCGCCAACCAGCGCCGACGCACCCGCTGCGTCACCAGACTGGTAAAGACGGACCGTCTCGCGCAGTTCATCGATCTTCGCGTTGACCGCTGGCCGGAGCGCTGCGATGAAATCTTGCTGCCGCGGGTTGTCGCTTGTTGTACTGGCTAATTCGTCAAGGGCCGGTGCGATCGCCTTTATGTCATCTTGGTAGGTTGCCAAATAGCCCAGATCGCTTGTCAGCAAATATCCACGCTGGCTGCTCTCGGAACGCCGCAATAGAAGCCGAAGATTCGCCAGTTTGTTTCGGACTTCCAGGGTGTGTGCGACTTGGTCGGCGCCGAATTCGACGTGCTTCACGAACCAAATAGAAATGGCGCTAATCGTGATAAGGATAACGAACCCCAGAGCCAGAAAAATAGGCTCACGCCGAGCCAAGCGACTCACTGTCGGGGGGGTCATCGTGTCCCGTGCCGGCGAAAGTGCTCAGCCACCAGCCCTGCCAATTTAGCATGGTCGAAGGGCTTCACCAGCCGCGGCTCCGTCCGGAATTCAATCGGCATCATAGCGGCATTGCCGTAGTCGGTCAGACCCTCAGTCTCATCGGGGCTCGTGCGGAACGTCTGGTAGAACGCGCGATCGGCAGATGTGATGTTTAAATTTTGATCAAGAACGATGAGTGCGCTGGGCGCCGTCTCAACAATGTCGCTCGCAGCTATGTCGGATAACGGCATTTCCCCCCCCATCAATTCCGCGACTTAAAAATTACGCTGCGAGCAGGTTTTCTACAGAGTTTTTGAGCTGATATTGTGTGTACGGCTTACAAAGAAAGTGTGAGCCTTTAACAAACAGAGCTTTCATTTTGTCGGTGATGGAATTGCCGGTCGTGTAGAGCACACGCAATTTCCGCCGAAGCTTGATGGCCTGGGGTGCAAGATCACACCCGCCAAGGACCGCCGTTTTGAGATAGATATCGGTAAAAAGTGCGTCGATGTGTTGAGGAGAGCGCAGCAGTAAAAGCGCTTCGTCCACGTCGCTGGCCGAAAGCGTTTTATGACCCCAGTCTTGGATCATCATCTCAGCGATTTCACGGATAAACACATCGTCTTCGACGATAAGGATCACGGCCATTACAACTCTTTCCGGCCGTGACAACCAGCATTGCGGCGAGCAGCACTCTTCCTGCCGGTATCATAGCAATCAGAGCCCGTTCGACCGCTATCAGGGCATAGGGATACTCCCAACCGGAGCTTACGGTTCCGCAAAGTTTTAAATTCTTTTACATAAAACCGCTTTATGGAATTTATCGCGTTGTATCAATGGCTTATCTGGACCTCAAAATACTTAAAATCCCTAGGGGCATACCCCATACGGTTCGAGTCCTGCAGTCCGCACCAGTACATCGAGGCGCACTCCGGCCGCAGCCGAACGCACGATCCGTCGTTGAGCCACAGCCGCCCGCGTTTGGGTTGTTTTACTGGAACCTTCAGCCCCTCACGTCGCCAGATCCGCTCGACACGTTTGGAGGAGGTCGCGGTAGGGACGGAGATTTCTCTCCGCCCCCCGCACAGATCCCGGCGAGCGCTGCTAACGCACCGGGCTCCCACCTTGGATGGTGACGAGGAACCGTTGCTCAGGCCACGGGTGCAGGATGCGTGGGAACGGCAGGTGCCGGTCAGCGATCTGCTTCATTCTCATCTACGTTAATCGTCGTCTTTGGCTTCGACGCATAAGAGCGCGGTGCCAACGCTCGATCATGTGATGCCGGAATGCTGAGATCGCCGAACCGCTCATCGGCACGGCGTAGTAGGCCATCCAGCCGCGCAGAACCTGGCAGAGCCAGCGGCCCTGCCTTTCGGCCCCTTCGTGGCGTATGGCCATTAGCTGCTCCTTGATCTCTCGAAGCTTGGCACGCATTCGCTTGGCCACCGGTTTCCTCCCGAGCACAAAGCCCGAGCCGCTCCGACGGGTCGCGCAATAATGCGTGAACCCCAGGAAGTCGAACGACTCTGGCTTGCCGAGACCCCGAGCCTGCCGATTCGCAATTGCGGATCGGCCAAACTCGATGAGCCGCGTCTTGTCGGGGTGAAGGGTAAGGCCGAAGCGTGCGAGCCTTGCCTTAAGATCGGCAAGAAACTGCTCTGCCTCGTGCTGATGCTCAAAGCCGACGATGGTGTCGTCCGCATAGCGCACGACAATAACGTCGCCGGTGGCGCATCGATGCCGCCACCGGTGGACCCATAAATCGTAGACGTAGTGGAGATAGATGTTGGCCAAGAGCGGGCTGATGACCGCGCCCTGTGGCGTCCCCTCCTCCGTTACGATCAAGTGACCGCCTTCGAGCAAACCTGCTGTCAGCCACTTCGCGATCAGCCGGATGATCCGTCGATCGCCTATCCGATGTTCGACGAAGCGGATCAACCAGGATTGGTTGACCTTGTCGAAAAAGGATTGGACGTCGCAATCGAGCACCCAGTTGATGCGCCGCCTGCCGATCCCGAACGCGAGTGCATCCAGCGCTTGGTGCTGATTGCGCTTCGGTCGGAACCCGTAGCTGAACCCCAGGAACTCCGCCTCGTAGATCGGCGTCAGGATTGCCACCACCGCCGCCTGGACGATCTTATCTTCCAGTGCAGCGATGCCGAGCGGCCGCTGTCTGCCATCTGCCTTCGGGATATAGGTCCGGCGCGATGGCAGCGCTCGATACGCTCCCGTTTGGACGCGAGAGTGGAGGTCCGAGAGGTTCTCCTCAAGGCCCGCCGCGTATTCGGTCCAGGTCATCTCGTCGACGCCCGGCGCGGCAGACTTCTTCAGAACGAAGAAGCTCGCCCGCAGAACGTCGATGGTGAGATGATGCAAGAGCGCCGTCAGTTTATCCTGTCTGTTCCTGATGACAGCTTCTCGTATGCGGGCCTGCGCCTGTGACACGGCTGCCCGGCTCTGCGTCCGGACCGTGCTTTGCAGTTCCGCATTCTCCTTGGCCCGGCCCCTTCGCTCCACGAACTCCGCCGCAGCCGAGGCCGCTTTGTTCGCTCGCTTCTCTGCTACTACGGGCAGGTCCGACTTCTCCCTCGCGCTCATCGTCGGCTACGGCCTCCGGCCTTCCCGACGCGATCCCGGCCACGACTGGTGGGGACAGCGATGGAGATCTCCCGGTTCCCGGACGAAGGGCTTCTGCGCATGCCAGGGTCTACGACGACGCGGGGCTGGCTCGTGTCTTGCGATGACGACACGTACCATCTTGCCTTCTGTTGGACGGAAAACATCAGCGCCCCGAACTTGGCTTACGCCGCTCAATACCTAGCCTACGCACTCCCCTATCAACGCTTCGCTTGCAGCCTCACGACCGCACGCGCATGACTCGGGGCCGGTGTGGCTCGCTACGCCTTCACCGTGACGGACTTACACCGTCTACCTTCCGCCGGTCTCCCGGCGCACCCATCCACACATGACCCAAAGCGACCATTTCCGTTCTCTTTTTTGGTATACTCCGCGCCTAGCTTTGCCGGCGCTCCTCTCACCTAATTTTTAAGAGATCATGAACGACCGCGCCCAGCCCAAGATGGGCAGCGTGATCAGGAAAAGGACGATGCCGATCAGACTAGTCAAGTGCCACGGGTGGTTTTGAAAGCGATGTCCGGTCGTAAAAGAATTTGGCGAGATGGCTTGCGATATCGTCTTCCAATAATCCGGGTTGTTTGCCAGGTAGAACAGGTTCTCGTAAGCCGCAAAGCCTAGTCCAACGGCGGCGCCATAGACCACGCCTTCCATCGG
>Ga0207932_1000610_pt1 | contig 12083 bp, 8 predicted proteins | sample NGESurdeep092012_FD_184480 | JGI IMG/M metagenome (GOLD analysis project Ga0207932, IMG submission 184480) | Arctic peat soil microbial communities from Barrow, Alaska - NGEE Surface sample 415-2 deep-092012 (SPAdes) | ecosystem: Environmental > Terrestrial > Soil > Wetlands > Peat ...
ATTGAGAAGTTCGACGAGATACGCCACGACTCCATCGCCGATCGCTCGCAGTTCTACAAGGATCTCGCTGGCGGCCCGTTCTTTGGGGCCAACCGGCCCGGCGCCAAGGTTTCGCAGGGCATGGTGGATTCGTTCTGGCTTCAGGGGATGCAGGCCGGTGCCAAGAACACCTTCGATTGCATCAAGGCATTCTCCGAGACGGATTTCACCGAGGATCTTAAGAAGTTCGACGTGCCGACGCTGATCATTCACGGTGACGACGACCAGATCGTGCCGATCGGCGCCGCGGGTCTGGCCTCCTCGAAACTCGTCAAGAACTCGACCCTGAAGGTATATGCCGGCGCACCCCACGGCCTGACCGCCACGCACAAGGAACAACTCAACGCCGACCTTCTGTCCTTTCTTAAGGCAGAAACACTTGTCGGCGCAAGATTCCCCGCGCAGCATCAATGAAAGGGCGGCGCGGCAAAGAATAATTTCTTATCAGTGTTCAGTTCACTCATCGTACAGCTCCGACCCGGGTTTCAATGACGACAATGACCCTTTTATCGCGAGCCCGGAGACGCAAATATTTTTGAACCCGAACGTCACGCGGGAAGCCGCCAAGGAATATGGATTTGACTTCAGATACAGCTCGCGGCCGGGGTGGGAGACGGATGCGAACCTTTTGGAATTTGCGAATGAGTATTGAAGGGTTCGTGGATTCATGAAAACAACCGGCTCCGGTCCGCTCGCCGTTCGTGCCACTTCCCGAGCGACCAAGTTCTCACTGGCGGCGAACTATGATCCGGAACTGGTTCCAGCGCTCGCCGCGTATCCGGTAGATGAAGTTTACGGCAAGTTCCCCACTGACGGTGTCAGCGGCGGCCGTCCCCGCTATCTGGCGACACCGCTCTCGGAAAAAGATCTGCGGAATTACATCCGGCTGCTCGAACGTCATGGCATTGCCTTCAACTATCTCCTGAACGGCGCCTGTTTCGGCAACCACGAATGGACCCGCCCCTGGCAGAAACGGGTGACGGCCCTGCTAGCCAAGCTGGGCAAAATGGGCGTGCGCCGGGTCACCGTCTCCACTCCTTTTCTGCTGGAACTGGTCAAGCGCCGTTTCCCCGAGTTCAAGGTGAGAGTCGGGATTTATGCCCAGGTGGACACGCCCCGGCGCGCCCGCTTCTGGGAAGAACTCGGGGCGGATGCGATCGTGCTGGAGAGCTTCTCGATCAACCGGAACTTTCGCCGTCTGGCGGCCATCCGCCGGGCGGTTCGTTGCGACCTGGAACTGATCGCAAACCACGTCTGCCTCATGAACTGTCCGATGCAAACCTATCATCAGAACGGTTTCGCCCATGCATCTGACGACACCAGCACGCTCTTCATCGACTACTGCTTAATGCGTTGTTCGCGGTCGCGCCTGACGGATCCGTCGCAGTTCATCAAGTCGGCCTGGATCCGGCCGGAGGACCTCGCCATCTATGAAGCGATGGGATATACGAACTTCAAGCTGCTCGAGCGGGGAATTCCGTCGGCGGAACTGCTGCGACGCGTGAAAGCCTACAGCGAGCGGCGGTTCGATGGCAATCTGGCCGAACTGCTGCTGTCGTATGGCTTCAAGCAACCGGTTCGCAAGGAATCCCTCTGGAGGCTGCGTCACTTCTGGAAGCCGCGGCAGGTAAATCCGCTGCGATTGAAACCGCTGCTCGACCTGGCGCGCCTGCAAGGCTGGCACTCGTCACTGCCGGAGTGTCCGATCCGGGTGGATGCGCGGCAGATCCCGGAGAATTTCCTGGACGGTTTTCGCAACCGTGACTGCGCTTCCCTGGACTGTCAGGTTTGCGGCTATTGCGAGCGGATTGCCGCACAGGCCGTTTCGATCTCGCCCGAGTACCGCACCGAGGTGTTGGGAAAGTACGCGGAAATGGACGATGCCATGGTAACGGGAGGGCTCTGGGGTGTTTGACTCGCGTGCCATGGCAAATCGCTCATCCCGGAAGCCTGGGACGGCCACGTGTAACTCTTGGCCGATCCGCCGTCGGGTGAAATCTTCGGCGGTGCGTGCGTCGGGCCGGTCGGCGGCGAGTTGATCCACGAGACCGGTGCGGCGCTGGCGCAACGGATGACCGTCCACGAATTCCCTTGCGCCAGCCCGCGGTCCCACACCGGACGAAGCCCGGCGGCAGCGCGGTGAACCGCGAGGAGGATTTCCCAGACCTCGCGATACGCGGTCAGTTCCAACTCGTGGTTAGACCGGCCGCGGAACCGTTGCAACCTCGTGCAGCGTTTCGATGGCGGCCCGGAGCACAGCGTAGAGATGCCAAAACTCATCGTCCGTAAGTTGAACGCCGTCGTCGGTGACCTCGGTGAGGGCTTCGATCACATACTGGAGCGCCGCGGGCTCCGAGGACTCGGGAATGTCGTCGAGGAGTTCCATGGGGTTGTCCACGTCTAACCGCAGCGCGTCCGCATGCTCTCGCGCGGCACGCCAATGCCGAAGCATCACGCGTTCGCGCGCTTTGCCGACCTTGACCGCACTTGCACGAAAGGCTTCATAGAGGACGAGCATGATGAAGAGACCGATTCCCGCCGCGTCCGGGCGTTGCTCGAGCGTGAATGCCACGACAAACCCCGTCAGCTCTGGCTGAAACCGTCCAGACCGGCCCTGTCGGGCAGCCGCCTCCAACGGCGACGCGGCGTTCAGCGTGTCGAGCGTTGCCGAGATCACTTCATCGCTGATGAACGGTGCAGTCACCATATTGGATCGGTCTAATAACAATTGGAAAGTCACGTTATCCCGCGACGGGAGCGAAAAACCAGCGACGCTCGCTGCGTTCCGCGCCGAGCCTCCGATGCAGTATGCGGGGCAACCGGCGGATCAGGCCGCCTTCGTTCGCCAGCGCCTCCAGGCCTCCCACGCATTAGCTGCGAGAAGTCCGGCCAACAAGAAGTAGGCAGCCCCGATCAGCTCGAATACCGCGAAGCTCACGGCTGCCGTGATCACACCGTTGACGACCTGATCGCGCTGTTTGGGCGGTGACGTCGGCGGATCGGTCACCATGAAGAACGCGAAGAACAGCGCAGCGTGCAGATCGGGCGTGCGATACAACTCGGCGACCTTCGCCGGCTCGCCGACGAACGCCGTGATCGTCACCAGCAGGTAGTACGCGCCGAGGAACGACAGCACGAGCGGGATCTTGTTCACGCGGTCGGTGATGAAGATTCCCGTGGCGAACAGGAGCACCAGCGCCAGCGGCGTGATCTCGGGAAGCGCGCCCCACCAGCTCTGGCCGGTGTTGAACCAGTAGAACGTCGCCACGAGCGCGAGCGCCGCGGGGTTGAACACGTTCGCCCTGCCAACGCGGAGCAAGTACTTGCTGAGCACCGCGATCGCGCTGGTGATCGCCGCGACGTACCACGGCTCCATCGGACTCAGCACCATCGCGACGATCAGGCCCGTGAGGATCGCGCCGTCGGGAACGATCCACTCGCCCTCGCGATATCGCAGGATCGGCGCGTCGACGATCACGGCGCCGAGCACGCCGCCGAGCACGACGGGCGCGACGAGCGCGAAGCCGGAACCGAATGCGGCGGTGATCGCGAGGATCGCGAGCAGCAGGATCAGCATGCCCTTCGGTGCCCGGAAGAAACGCTTCAGGGTGACGCGCAGGGGGCGCGGCGCGGCGATCGTCGGGTCCGTCACGGGTGGCTGCCCGTCTCGAGACGTTCGAGCGAGGGCGTCACCATCAGGCCGCGCACGCCCTGGCGCTCGAGAAACCGAAGTCCGTCCGCGGGTCCGAGCGCGAACGCCGCCGTCGCGAGCGCGTCGGCCACCATCGCGGACGGCGCGACGACCGTCACGCTCGCGAGCGCCGCGGCGGACTCTCCGGTGCGCGCATCCATGATGTGGTGGACACGCTCATCGGTTGCGCTCTTCCGCTCGTAGTCGCCGGAGGTGCAGACCGCGGTGTTCGAAACGTGCAGCGTCTCGATCAATGAATTCTCCCGGGGATGGCGAATACCCACCGACCAGGGCTCTCCGTCGACGTTGTGCCCGCCTAGGTAGAGGTCGCCCCCGGCGTCCACGGCGAAGTTCTCGAAGGGCGCGAGTTCGCGGGCGGCGACATCGACGGCGAGACCCTTCGCGACCGCGCCGAGATCGAGCACGAGAGGCTTGAGCAGCGTCACGGTCTGCGCCTCGGTGTCGAGAAGCACGTCGCGCCAGGAGACGCCGTCGAGGAAACTCGATGCGATGCCCGACGACACCACCTGGCCCGTCTGGTAGTTGCGATCGAATCCGCGCGCTTCCATGCGCTGGCCGACCGTCGGATCGAACGCGCCGGCGCTCTCCTCCGCCACCGTGAGCGCGAATCGTATCGCCTCGTACAGCATGGGACTCACGAGCACCGGCGCGCCGACCCGAACGGTCAGCTGTCGCAGTTCGCTTTCGGAATCGAAGCGGCTGCAACACTTCTCGATGCTGTGAAACCAGGCGGCCGCGCGCGCGACGCATTCCGCACGCTCAGCACGCCGCGTGTCATCTTCTCCGTGGCCGACGACCTGAATCGTGACGACCGTCCCCATCGGTGCGATGGTGTGGACGTAGACGTCGCTCACTTCGCCTGTTTGAGCGCTTCCACGATCGCGTAGTAGAACGCGTTGCTGCTCTGCGTGGCGCCCGACACGTAATCGACCTCCGCGGTCTGGCGCTGGATCACTTGCGGTGGGAGCATGGAGATCCAGGAGCAGGAGTATCGGGTGAGGCACTGCGAGATGTACGCGCCGGTGATCTTTCCGTTCTTGATTTCCACGGATGCCTGGATGTCGCCGTGGCGCGAGGTGCCCCAGCCGTAGAAGGTGCCGTCCTTGAGCTGGTTGCTCTCTTCCTTCTTTGCGGCTGCCGCCGCAGCGGCCGAGTCGATGGCCGGAGTGGCGGGGGCCGGGGCAGACGGCGGAGCGTCGGCGGCGGCAGCGGGTGCCGGCGTCGTCGAGGGCGCGGCGGGCGAGGCGGGGACGGGTTTCACGGTCGCCGCAGTCTTGCTCGCGGCAGCACTGTTCGCGTGCGCTCCGGCCGCTGTGGACGATGACGGCCGCATGACAGGGAGGCTCGAGCCGGAATGTGCGGCTGCCTCGTCCCGCGCGTCGGTGATGTGCGCGTTCATCACCGGCGGCGCTGCCACGGCCGCACGCCGCTGCACCGACTCTCCGGCGAAACGATCCGCCGCCTCGCGCGTGCGGAAATAGCCCGCGGAGTAGACGGTGAATACGGCCGCCGAGCCGAGGGTCACGAGATTGTTCCGGAGCCACTGCTTCGCGGGCTTCGCGCCTAACGATGGTTCGTCCATTGCCTTAAACTACGTTCGAGTCGCCTGGATGTTGGTGTCCTTCGTAAAGGAGAGCCCTTTCGTGCGCGCATTCATTGCCCGACTTGCCATTCTTGCCGGACTGGCCGCCGTATCCGGTGCAGCGGTGACGGCCCAGTCTCCCGATCTCTTCTCCGCGATGCGTTGGCGCCAGATCGGCCCGACGCGAGCGGGCCGTGCGCGCGCGCTGGCCGGCGTGCCGAGCCAGCCGAACGTGTTCTACATCGGGTTCGACAACGGCGGCGTGTGGCGCTCGACCGACTACGGCTCGAATTGGGAGCCGCTGTTCGATCACGAGCCGACCGGCTCGATAGGTGCGATCGCGGTGGCACCGTCGAACCCGAGCATCATCTACGTCGGCACGGGCGCGGGCATCATCCGGCCCGATCTCGCGGTTGGCGACGGCGTGTACAAGTCCACGGATGGCGGCAAGAGCTGGCGGCATCTCGGACTGCGCGAGAGCCAGATGATCGCGATGATCGAGGTCGATCCGAAGGACCCGAACAGGATATTCGTCGCGGCGCTCGGTCATCCGTACGGGCCGAACGCCGAGCGTGGAATTTTCCGTTCGACCGATGGCGGTGAGACGTTCCAGAAAGTGCTGTACAAGGACGAGTACACCAGTGGCAACGACGTTCGATTGGACCCGAGCGATCCGAACACGGTTTACGCGACGCTCTGGCAGCAGCAGCAGAGTTTCCTCGAGGGGCGCGAGTTCGGCACGTCGGGCGAGACGAGCGGGATCTTCAAGTCCTCGGACGGCGGAACGACGTGGAAGAAACTGACCGACGGCCTGCCGGTGGTCTCGCAGGCCAACCTTGCCATAGCACCGAGCGACCCGAAAGTGATCTATGCGACGGTCGCCGCGGCCGCGGCGCCGGGCGGCGGGGGTGGTGGACGGGGCGGGGCGGGCGGACCCGGTGTCGGCTTCTACAAGTCGGTGGACGGCGGCGAACACTGGCACCTGGCGACCTACGACGCGGGCGCGGCGCCGAACGCGCCGGCGCGCCCGCAGGACGGCCGCCCGATGATTCGCATCGGCGGCGGAGACTTGCCGACCATCGTCGTGGATCCGAACAACTCGAACGTCGTGTACAGCGCCTCGACGGTGTTCTGGCGTACGGAAGACGCCGGCCTCACCTGGTCGGCGGTGCGCGGCGCGCCCGGCGGTGACGACTACCAGAAGGCGTGGGTCAATCCGAACAACTCCAATATCATCCTGGTCGTCAGTGACCAGGGCGGCGTGGTATCCGCGAATCGCGGCGCGAGCTGGAGCAACTGGTACAACCAGCCGACGGCCGCGATGTACCACGTGAGCACCGACTTCTCGTTCCCGTATCGCGTCTGCAGCGGACAGCAGGACTCCGGCTCGGCGTGCGTGGACAGCCGGTCCAACGACGGTGAGATCACGTTCCATGACTGGCACCCGGTGAACATTCAGGAGTACGGCGAAGCCGCGCCCGATCCGAAGAACGCCGACCGCGTGTACGGCAGCGCGCGATCGGGCGTCTCGCTCTATGATCGCATCACGGGACAAACGACGAACGTCGGGCCGGACCTCACGGGGTTCGCGCGAAATGTCAGGACCATGCCGATCGAGTGGTCGCCGACGGATTGGAAGACGCTCTTCTACGCCAACAACGCCGTCTTCAAGACGATCGATGGCGGCAAGAACTGGACACGCATCAGCGGCGACCTCGCGCGACAGACGTGGGAGGTACCGGCGAGCACGGGCAAGTACGCGAGCACCGTGACGCCGGCTCCGCTGGGCTCGATCACGGCGCTCTCGCCATCGTCCCGGGACATCAAGGTGCTCTGGGCCGGCACCGACGACGGCGTGATTCAGGTGACGATGGACGGCGGTGCGAAGTGGACGAACGTCACGCCGCCCTCGGTGAAATCGTGGGAGCGAATCTTCAATCTCGACGCGGGCCATTTCGATTCGCAGACCGCGTACGCCGCCGCGAACTCGCAGCGTATCGACGATCTCAGTCCGCATTTCTTCCGCACGCACGACGGCGGCAAGACGTGGACGGAGATCAACAACGGCATCACGCCCGGCGCGGCCGTCAACTCGATCCGCGAAGATCCGCGCAAGAAGGGACTGCTCTACGGCGCGAGCGACACGCAGGTGTGGGTCTCGTTCGACGACGGCGACCACTGGCAGTCGCTCCGGCTGAACATGCCGGCGATCTCGGTGCGCGACATCGCGATCAAGGACGACAGCACGTGCATGTGCGCCGATCTCATCGCGGGAACGCACGGGCGCGGGTTCTGGATTCTCGACGACGTGACGCCGCTGCGGCAGTACGCCGAGGCGAAGGCGGCGACCGCAGCCTACTTGTTCAAGCCGGAACCCGCGATCAGGGTGCGCGGGGGCACGAACGATCCCACGCCGTGGCCGCCTGAACTTCCGGCCGGAGAGAATCCGCCACTGGGCGCGATCATCGATTACTACCTCGCCGGTGATGCTTCAGGCACGGTGAAGATCGAGATCCTTGGCGCGGGTGGAAAAGTCGTTCGCACCTATTCGAGCGACGAGCCTGTTCGTAATCCCGATCCGGCGATCGATCCCGTCGTATACAACACGCTCTGCCAGAAGACGCCGAACGCACCGGATTGCGGCCTGCCGCTCTACTGGCCGGCGCCGCAGATGACGATTTCGACGCGCGCGGGGATGCACCGTGTGATGTGGGACATGCAGTACGATCCGATTGCGGAACGCGGCGGGCGCGGTGGCGGTGGCGGAGCGATGGGCGCGGTGCCGCATCGCACCTACTCCGGCGTGAACTCACCGTGGGCGGCGCCGGGCGCATACACGGTGCGGCTGACCGTCGGCGGCAAGAGCTACACGCAGCCGATCACGCTGAAGCTGGATCCGCGCATCAAGACCGCGGCGCTCGGACTCGCGCAGCTCACATCGTTGACGACCGAGATGTACGACGGCGCGAAAAACGTTCGGGCGGCATACGATCGTGCGCGTGCGCTGGTGGCCGCGCTCGACAATGCTCAGGGTGCCGATGCCGCGGCATTCAAGGCGAAGATCGAAGAGATGGCGCCGGCCGCGCCTGCGGGTGGCGGCGGACGCGGTGGACGTGGCGGCGGCGGTCGCGGCGGCGCGGCACCGGCGGCCGCGCCGACGCTCGAAAGTGCAAGCGCCGCGATGAACAGCGCGGCCATGGCGATGCAGGCGGCTGATGTGGCGCCGACGGCGAATCAGGTGGCGGCGTGCGGAAAGGCGCGGACGGCGGCGGGCGAGGTGCTCGCGAAGTGGAAGGCGCTCAGCACGACCGGGCTGGCGGCACTCAATGCGAAACTGAAGGCGAGCGGGCAGCAGGCGGTGAAATTGCCGGATGTTGGGAAGAACGAGTAATCCGTCGTTGGTCCTTGGTCCTTGGTGAACAAATTGGAGACAGGAACGAACCAACTCGCCAATGACCAATGACCAACTACCGATTACTCGCCGTTGACTTCATCTCCCTCTCCCGTCGCGCCTCGTACGCCTTGAGGTGCGCGAAGACGATTCGAAGAAGCGACGGCTCGTGCGCCGACCCCACCCGGCGCACGAGAAGGTCGCCTATGATGTGATCCGCCTCGATCGGCGCGCCGCGCTCGATGTCCTTCATCATCGAGGCGGTGAGTGTCGAGCCGGGAGCGGTGAACAGCTTGCGGCCGCGCTCGAGCACGGTCGCCCTCGGTGCGTAACCCTGCGACGCGGCGATCGCGCTGCACTCGTCGAGAAGCGCGAGGGCCAGGTCGGCCGCACCCGCGCGCTCGATGTCGCCCACCAGTCCCCGCATCAGGCTCGTGATCCCGCCGAGCGTCGCGATGAACACCCATTTCTCCCAGAGTTCCTGAACGATGGTGTTCGTTGCGCGCGCGTCGAAGTTGGCGCCGGCGAACGTCGCGGAGATCGCGTCGATGCGAGGTGACCGTGCACCGCCGATCTCGCCGTACGCGAGCACATGCGTCTCGTTGAGGTGCAGCACGATTCCGTCGTCGTCGAGCGACGCGGAGATCATCGCGAGTCCGCCGAGCACATGGTGCGCACCGAACCGCTCCGAGAGCGAATCGAGGTGCTTCATGCCGTTGAGAAACGGGAGGATCGCCGTCCCGGGTCCGACGGCGCTCGCAAACGATTCCATGGTCGGCACTAGATCGTACGCCTTGCAGCCCACGAGGATAAGATCGTATGGACCAGAAACGTTCTCGGCGAGTACATACGGCGGGGAGGGAATGTGCGCGTCGCCGAGCTTGCTCCTGACGACGAGCCCGGTCTTCGCAAGTTGGGCCGCGCGGCGCGGACGGACGAGGAACGTCACGTCGCGATCGGCTTGCAGCAGTCTCGCGCCGAAGTAGCCGCCGAGCGCGCCGGCACCAACGATCAGGATTCGCATGCCTGAAGATATCCGACTCATAGACGATGAAGAACTGCGTGGGGGCACGGGCGCGGCGGGCCAGCAGCTGGGCAACCTGGCCGTCGCGCCGTACGTTCCTGGTCGTCCGACACATCACCTGGGGAGTGATAGAATGCTGCGAGCTGCCGCGATCCTGTTCGACATGGACGGAGTGCTCGTGGATTCGAAAGCCGTCATCGAACGCGTCCTGCATCGGTGGGCGGTTCGACGCGGCCTCGACCAGGAGGCGATCCTGCACTTGCCTCACGGCCAGAAGACGCGGGATACCATCGCCGCCTTCGCTCCGCACCTGAACGTCGCGGAGGAAGTGGCGTGGCTCGATGCGGAAGAAGAGCGCGATGTCGACGGGATAACAGCATTTCCGGGCGCCCTGCGGCTGCTCGGCGAACTCGCACCAGACGAATGGGCACTCGTCACCTCGGCGGGCCGCGATCTCGCGCCCCTTCGTCTCGCGGCGGCGGGTCTTCCATTGCCGGGAACGATGGTCGCGGGAGAGTCCGTCACACACGGCAAGCCTTCGCCCGAGGGATACCTGCTCGGCGCGAAGTTGCTGGGCAGGCGGCCCGACGAGTGCATCGTTCTGGAGGACGCGCCCGCCGGCATCGAGGCGGGCCTCGCGGCGGGAATGCGCGTCATCGGCGTCGCGACCACGTATCCCCGTTCGCGCCTGATCGGATGCATGGCCATCGTGACCGATCTCTCCGAGATCTCCGTTCAGCGGGACGGCTCGGTCATGCCCCTCGTGTTGCACACCCGCGACTGACCAGCGAAGATTGAGGTCATGCCGACCTCAAGACGCGATTTTCTCCAGCGCTCCGCCGCCACTGCCGCCGCGCTGACACTCGGCGCGCGCGCCGCCCGCGCGATGTCGTTCAACGAGCACGGCGTGCGGGAGGATCCCGCCGTGCACGCGTTCGAGGAGAAGATGATCCAGGCACATCCGCTCGCGCTGAACCGCGTGCGGGTTATGGGCGGCCCGCTCAAGCAGGCGCAGGACGTGACAGCGAAATATCTGCTCTCGCTCGAACCCGATCGGATGCTCGCGTACTATCGGGCGCGCGCGGGCCTGCCGGAGAAGGCGAAAGGTTACGGCGGCTGGGACGGCGGCGGCCGGAATCTCACTGGGCATATCGCCGGTCATCACCTCTCCGCCGTGAGCCTGATGTACCTCGCGACCGGAGACGAGCGCTTCAAGCAGCGTGCGGATTACATCGTCAGCGAGCTGAAGGTCGTGCAGGACAAGAACGGCGATGGATACCTCGGCGCGCTCGAGGGAGGACGCGAAGCGTTCGCCGCGGTGTCGAAGGGGGACATCCGGTCCGGCGGCTTCGACCTGAACGGCCTCTGGTCGCCGTGGTACACGCTGCACAAGACGTACGCCGGACTGCGCGACGCCTATCGTCATGCGGGCAATCGCACGGCGCTCGCGATGAGCGTGAAGTACGCGACGTGGGCCGAGGGAGTGCTGGCGCCGCTCACCGACGTGCAGGTGCAGAAGATGCTCGATACCGAGCACGGCGGAATGAACGAGGTGCTCGCGGACCTCTACGCCGACACGGGCGACAAGCGCTGGCTCAAGCTCTCGTATCGGTTCGAGCATCACGCGTTCACCGATCCGCTCAAGCGGCACCAGGACAATCTCTCGGGCAAGCACGGGAACTGTCAGATCCCGAAGCTGATCGGATCGGCGGCGCGCTATGGATATGTGGGCGACACGGCGGACATTCTCGCAGCGTCGTTCTTCTGGGATCGCGTCGCGCAGCACCACAGCTATGCGACGGGTGGCCACGGACTCAACGAATACTTCGGCCCGCCCGACCAGCTGAGCGCGCGAGTGGACGGCCGCGCGTGCGAGACATGCAACGTCTACAACATGATCAAGCTCACGCGCCGGCTCTTCTCGCTGCGGCCGGACGCGAACTACGCTGACTTCCACGAACGGGCGCTGTTCAATCACATCCTGGCGTCGATCGATCCGGAGAATGGTGCGACGTCGTACATGGTGCCGGTGGGGCGGGGCGTGCAGCAGGAATACCAGGACATGCTGCAGAGCTTCACCTGCTGCGTGGGGACCGGGATGGAGAGCCACGCGCTGCACGGCTACGGTGTGTACTACGAATCACCGGATACGCTCTGGGTGAACCTCTTCGTGCCGTCCACGGCGCAGTTCACGACCGCCGGCGTGAAGCTCACGATGGAAACGGGTTTCCCCGATGGCGAGAACGCGAAGATGACGCTCGCGATGCCGTCGCCGAAGGAATTCACGCTTGCGGTGCGGCGGCCGGTCTGGGCCGGGGACGCATTCGTGATCAAG
>Ga0207932_1000613_pt1 | contig 12059 bp, 11 predicted proteins | sample NGESurdeep092012_FD_184480 | JGI IMG/M metagenome (GOLD analysis project Ga0207932, IMG submission 184480) | Arctic peat soil microbial communities from Barrow, Alaska - NGEE Surface sample 415-2 deep-092012 (SPAdes) | ecosystem: Environmental > Terrestrial > Soil > Wetlands > Peat ...
GACGTAATCTTCACCGTGGACATCGGCAGTCACGCCATTTATCGCGTTTAATAATTTCCATCTGCGCTGAAAAAACTCGCGGACAGGCTGTCTGCGCTCCTATTTTCTCCGCGTGCATCTGGCCCATCTGCGACTCCGGGACTTCCGCAATTACACGCGGTTGGACGCCGACTTTGCACCGGGCTTTCATCTCCTGCTCGGCGACAATGCGCAGGGCAAGACGAACATCCTTGAAGCGGTTTATCTCATGGCCACGCTGCGCTCGTTCCGCGGCGTCGGCGGCGCGCAGATGATCCGGCACGGCCAGCGCGGTTATTTCGTCGGCGGCAACGTCATCGGCCAGGGCGAACATGAAATCAAAATGTATTGGTCCGCGCGCGAACGGAATCTGGCGCTCGACGGCCAGCCGGTGAAAAAGCTCGCGGATTATTTGGGCGCGCTGCGGACGGTGGTTTTTTGCACGGAAGATTTACAGCTCGTCAAAGGCACGGCGCGCGCCCGGCGGCGGTTTATGGATCTGCTGCTCGCACAAACGCAGCCGGGTTATCTGCCGTTGCTCCAGCGTTTCATGCACACCGTTCGCGCCCGCAACGCGCTGCTCAAACAACGTTCCACCGACGAGGCCGCGCTCGACAGTTTTTCGCGCGAACTCATCAATGTCGGCAACGAAATCATCCGCGCCCGCCGCGAACTGGTGCCGAAATTTTCGCCGCTCGCGCGGCTGGCGTATCGCCGTATTTCCAACGATGCAGAGGAATTGCGCATCGAATATTCGCCGAGTGTAAAAAATGATTTCGCCGTGGAACTCGCGCAGTCACGGGCGCGCGAAAAAACTTTTCGCGCCACGCTCGTCGGCCCGCACCGTGACGATCTGCAATTGTTGCTCAACGAAAAATCCGCCGCGCAGTTCGGCAGCGAAGGCCAGAAACGCACGCTGGCCATCGCGTTAAAAATGGCGCAGGCAGAATTTCTCGCGGGCATCCACGGTTCCCCGCCGATTCTGCTGATTGACGACGTGATGGGCGAACTGGACGTGAAGCGCCGCAGCGGATTTTTGCCATTGCTTGAACAGGCTCGCAAAACGAGCGGCCAGGTGTTCATGACCTGCACCGAGGAAAACTGGCCGGGCGAATTGGGCCGTGATTTGCCGCGATGGGAAGTGGTGCGGGGGACTTTGGTTGCCTCCAAGTAAAAACCTTTTCAGCCTTTGGCGGACGCTTCCAATCAAATCCCTCAATTGGGTGGTGGACGCCGCCCCATCAGCTTCTCCCGGTTTGCCGGTTCAAGCCGCCATCAACAATTCTGGCGGCCACTTTTTTGTTGCCTTATGGCAATTTGATAGTATTCTTAATTAAAGAATCCAACGAAAAGTTGCCCATGAAAAAATTATCATCACGCCCGTCAAGCAAAGCATTCACCTTGATTGAACTGCTCGTAGTCATCGCCATCATCGCCATTCTGGCCGCCATGCTGCTGCCCGCGCTGTCAGCCGCCAAGGAGAAGGCTTTAAAAATAACCTGTTTGAACAACACCAAACAACTTTATCTCAGTTTGCACATGTATACCGACGATAGTCTGGATAAGTTGCCGGTGCTGACAGGAGCAGCAGCCTGGTGCTGGGACATGCCTGCGCCTGCGGCTCAAAAAATGATCAACAACGGCTGCACGAAAAAAACCTTTTATTGTCCCAGCACATCGCCTCAATTCACCGACCAGGAAAATTTTTTGGATCCCGCTCCCAGGTCATTGTGGAACTTTAGTTTCCCGCTTGGATCAAGCGAGGATGATAACACCAAATTCCACATTGTCGGCTACAACTTTGCACTCAACGGGGCTGCCTCCAAGCTTGATGCGCGATATCAGAACACGAAAATTGTCTCAGAAGGCCATGGCTCGTTTGCCGACAATGTCGCAGATCGAGTGCTGATCGCAGACATCATGATCAGCAACGGCAATGCATATCCCGCCACTGCGGGCGATACGTTTCAGAATGTGACGGGAGGAGGCTTTTACAAGCTCCATGTAAGCGCGCATTTGAAAAAGGGAGTTCCAACCGGATCTAATATTGCTTATAAAGACGGACACGCGAAGTGGAAGAAGTTTAATTCTCCGCCTGCTGGTTTTACGGTTCCAGCCACCGGTTCTTGGTTGGGCGCTGAAGACACCTATACAATGGTTCGCACCGGCAACAACACCCCATATTTTTGGTGGTAACTCTGATTTTGAATTTCAGTTCAGCGCCCCGCACTACGCGGGGCGCTTTTTTTGTTTTTCCGTAACGCCCGTGCGCTGGTAACTTGTCGCCATGCGAATTTTATCAGGCATCCAGCCCAGCGGCGCGCTGCATCTCGGAAATTATTTCGGGATGATGCGGCCCGCCATCGAGCTTCAAGAAAAAGGCGAGGCGTTTTATTTCATCGCCGATTATCATTCTATGACCTCGCTGTTCAACGCGGACGAGCGGCGCAAAAACACTTTGGACGTGGCACTGGATTTTCTCGCGTGCGGCCTCGACCCGCAGAAATCCGTTTTCTTCAAGCAGTCCGACGTGCCGGAAGTCACGGAACTTTCGTGGCTGCTCTCGACCGTCACGCCGATGGGTATGCTCGAACGGGCTACGAGCTATAAAGACAAAATTGCCAGAGGCATCGCGCCCATGCACGGCCTGTTTGCCTATCCGGTGTTGATGGCGGCGGACATTTTGATTTACGACTCGAACGTGGTGCCGGTGGGGCGCGACCAGAAGCAGCACCTCGAAATGACGCGCGACATCGCCATCAAGTTCAACGAGCAATACGGCCAGACCTTCGTGATTCCCGAACCGCAAATCCGCGCGGAAGTCGCCGTCGTCCCCGGCACCGACGGCCAGAAGATGAGCAAGAGCTACGGCAACGCGATTGACATTTTCGGCGACGAAAAAGTCATCCGCAAAAAAATCATGGGCATCACGATGGACAGCCGCCCACCCGCCGAGCCAAAGCCCGACGCGGGAAAAAATCTCGCCGTCCAATTGCTCAAACTCGTCGCGCCCGCCGAAGTCGGAAACGATTTTGAGGGTCGCCTGCGCGCGGGCGGCCTCGGCTACGGCGATTTGAAAAAGGCATTGTTCGAGAACTATTGGAATTATTTCGCCGCCGCGCGAAAGAAGCGCGCCGAACTCGCGGCCAATCTGGATTACGTCAACGGCGTCCTCGCCGACGGCGCGACCAAAGCACGGACGCTGGCGCAAACCGTTTTGAAGCGCGCCCGCAAGGCGAGCGGGCTGGAGTAATTTTATTCCGGAGCGCGGGCTTCAGCCCGCTTCAACGTCGCCAGCCACTTGGATGTTGAAGCGGCGGGAACGCGCGCTTCACCAGCGCACAAGTTGCCGATGAAAAACTCCTCGCTCATCCAAAGTATTTCCGCGGCAACCCGCCTGCGCCTCCGCATCACGGCGGCGGCGGAAACCATCGTGCGCTCCGGCCATCCGTGGCTTTTTGCCGACAGCATCCATGAATTGAACCGTGCCGGACAAGTTGGTGAACTGGCGGTGATTTACGACCGCAAAGATAAATTTCTCGCCGTCGGCTTGTTTGATCCCGACTCGCCGATTCGCGTGCGGATTTTGCACGCGGGCAAGCCCACCACGATTGATGCGGCGTGGTGGCAGGCGCGGCTGGAGCAGGCGCTCGCCCGCCGCCGCGATTTATTCGACGCGCAAACCACCGGCTACCGCCTCATCCACGGCGAGAGCGACGGCTGGCCCGGCCTCGTGCTGGATCGCTACGACACGACGCTCGTGCTGAAAATTTACACCGCCGCGTGGCTGCCGCGACTGGATGAAATTCTTGCGCTGTTCCAAGAAAAAATTCCGTGCGAACGCATCGTTCTCCGCTTGAGCCGCAACATCCAGTCCATCGCTGGAAAACAATTCAAGCAACGCGATGGGAAAATTATTTTCTCACAACGAGCCGAACCGGAGTTCGGCGCCCCGATTATTTTCCAGGAAAGCGGCCTGCGTTTCGAAGCCGACGTTTTGCGCGGGCAAAAGACCGGATTTTTTCTCGACCAGCGCGAGAATCGCCGCGAGGTGGAAAGGCTGGCGAGTGGCCGGCGCGTGCTGAATGCGTTCAGTTTTTCCGGCGGCTTTTCGGTTTATGCCGCGCGCGGCGGCGCAAAATCCGTGACGGATTTGGACATCAGTTCACACGCGCTGGAATCGGCGAAACGGAATTTTGCGCTGAACAAAAATTTCCCCGGCGTGGCGGCCTGTCAGAACGAAGTTGCGCAAGGCGATTCGTTTGAATGGCTTGCGGCCAGCACAGAAAAATTTGATTTGATCGTGCTTGATCCGCCTTCGCTCGCCAAGCGTGCGGCGGAACGCGAAGGCGCGCTTCGCGCTTACGAGCGGTTGAATGCGCTGGGCATTACCCGTCTTGCGCCCGGCGGAATTTTGGTGGCGGGTTCATGTTCGGCGCACGTTCCGGCGATGGAATTTTTTGACGCGGTGCGGTGGGCGGCGGCGAAGTCGGGCAGAAAATTTACCGAACTGAAAACCTTGCAGCATCCGCCGGATCATCCGGCCACGTTCAAGGAAGCGGAATATCTGAAAGTCATTTATCTGAAGTTCGCGACATAAGCACTTAATCTTTGCGTGGTGCTTTGGCTTCCGACAACATCCGCGCATGATCCAACAACGGTGGCTTCGCATCATTCCGGTCGCGCTGGTCATGTATACGATTTCGTATGTGGACCGGACGAACGTCTCGCTCGCGCTGGATCCAAAAATCTCGTCCATGATGCGCGATCTGCTGATGGACGACCGGATGAAAGGCCAGGCGGCGGGAATTTTTTTTCTGGGTTATGTTCTGCTGCAAATGGCCGGAGGTTATCTGGCCGGAAAGTGGAGCGCAAAAAAACTGGTCAGCCTGTGTCTGGTTTTTTGGGGCGTGTGCGCCGTGGGCTGCGGCCTGGCAAAAACATTCTATCAATTTGAGATCGCGCGGTTTCTGCTGGGCGTTTCCGAAAGCTGTGTGTTTCCCGCGACCCTTGTTTTGCTCGCGCACTGGTTTCCCAGCGCCGAACGCGCGCGGGCCAACGCGTTTTGGAATTTGTGCCAGCCGCTCGCCGTGGTCGTGTCCGCGCCCGTCACCGGCTGGCTGCTCGGCGCGTATGGCTGGCAAACCATGTTGATTTTGGAGGGCGCGCTGCCGTTCATCTGGCTGCCCGTCTGGTGGTTTTTCATCAGCGACCGTCCGCGCGATGCCAGATGGATTTCAGCGGAGGAAAAAAACTTTTTAGAAACCACGCTGCGGGCTGAAGCGGCGCAACTTGAACCGCCGGTAAAAATTCCGTTCTGGCAACGGCTCGCGCGGCGCGAAATTTTCGTGATGATCGTCATGAATTTTCTGCACAACTCGGCGGCCTACGGCTGCATGACTTTTTTCACGGACGGTTTGAAGTCGGAAAATTTCAGCCCGGTGCAATATGGATTTTTGTTCGCCGCGCCCTACGCCGTCACCGCAGTCATCATGGTGCTCAACTCGTGGCATTCGGACAAAACCCGCGAACGGCGCGGTCATGTGGCGCTCGTTTATACCATCAGCGGTTTGAGTTTGATCTTGAGCGTGCTGACGAAGGAACATTTCTGGTTGTCCTACACCTGCATGTGCCTCGCGATTCCCGGCCCGTTCGCCGCGCTCGCGCCATTTTGGGCGATCCCGACCGAAACGTTGCCGCGCAATGTTTTTGGCCCGGTCATCGGACTGGTCAACGCCCTCGGCAACACCGGCGGTTTTGCCGGACCTTACATCGTCGGCTGGCTCAAGACGGAATATCACAGCGTCGCCATTCCATTCAGTGCGCTGGGAATCGGCATGTTGCTCGCCGCCGCCCTGGCATTTTTGCTGCCGAAAAGTGCGGGGCAAATTCAACCAGGAACGGCGATGCCCAAAACGTGAATCAGTTCCGCGACGGTTTTCTTCGGAGATTTTTCGCAGTTGAAAACCAGCGCGTCCGACGGCGGTTCGAGAATTGCAAATTGACTCTCCAGCAACGCCGGCGGCATGAAATGTCCGCGCCGGTTTTTTAATCGTTCGGCAATCAAGGTTCGCGGGCCGGTGAGATGCACAAACTTCACGCGGGCATCGCCCGCCGCCAGTTCGTCGCGATATTTTGCCTTCAATGCCGAACAGGCCAGCACGGTAAATTCTTTTTTTGCCAGCGCGCGAACGGCGATTTTCCTCAATGTTTGCAGCCATCTTTCTCGGTCGGCATCGGTCAATGGAATTCCACCGCGCATCTTGGCGACATTTTCCGGCGGATGAAAATCGTCGCCTTCGTAAAAAATCGCGCCCGTTTTTTTGGCGAACAACTTCGCCACCGTCGTCTTGCCGCTGCCGGCCACGCCCATGAAAATCAAAACGGTCGGGTGGTTCATAAAATTTCAAAAGCACGCGGAAAATTGCGGATTGGAATAATTAAGGGTTTAATTTTTCGCGATGCGGCAGATGGTCACGATTCCAGCGGCTCAAGGCGGCGTCGCTGGTGTCGGTAAAAAGAAATGGCAACGTCGGCGATTCAACGTGGCCGTCGCAAAATAGCACGTTGGCTTTGTTTTGATGACGTAAATACATTTTGTAAAAATCAGACGGCTCATTGCGCATAAAAGTCATACCGTCGCTCTCGCCAATAGCCATCATTTCACTTGGGACAACGACTTCTGAATCTTTGATGGGTATGCGCGTGTTTGATTTCACATCATAATAACCATGAAGGCCAAAATTGTTTGTGCGGTTTCCTATCTGAAGAACTCCAAATGCGTTGTAGCCATAAGACATGGATATTTCGTCATCACTAAATTTGCGAAATTTTGCGGATGGACAACGCCATACACCTTTTTCCATAAAACGTGGTTCAGGTTTGGAAATGCCAAATCCCTCAATCTCCATTTGGTTAATCCAACTGCTATATCTGTTCTCGATATACAAAGGATAACCGTGATCGTTCGAGAGGATTACCTGCAAGCCAATACCCATTTGATGCAAATTACCAGTGCATTGAGTCTGTTGCGCCTTTGCTTTCACTTGAGAAACGGTTGACAACAAAAGCGCGGCGAGAATTGCGATGATAGCGATGACGACCAGCAGTTCAATCAAGGTGAATGCTGAACGTCTCATGGCTACACGATTTTCAACTTCGGCAAATCCTGCGAATCCACCAGGCCGACCGGCTCGTTTTTCGTGTTCACGACAATGAGATCGTCAATATTCCGCTCGTTGAAAATTTTCAGCGCCTCGACGGCGAGCGCGTTTTCGCAGATGCAAACCGGCCGGGGCGTCATCACTTTTTTCAAGGGCAATGACAAAAGATTTTCGTTCGTGGCCATGTGCCGGCGGAAATCGCCGTCGGTGAAAACTCCCGCCAGTTTTCCGCGCGCATTCACGACGGCGAGGCTGCCGGATTTGGCGTGCGTCATCACGAACAGGGCTTCTTTGACGGACAGATTTTCGGCGGCGACGGCGTTGCGATTTCCCGTGCGCATGATGTCGCCGACCTTGAGCAGCATCGCGCGGCCAATCGCGCCGTTGGGATGATACTTCGCAAAATCATCTTGTTTGAAACCGCGCGCCTGCAAAACGGCCATCGCCAGCGCGTCGCCCATGACGAGCATCGCGGTGGTGCTGCTCGTCGGCGCGAGATTGAACGGACACGCTTCCTTGGGAACTTTGACGTTGAGCGAAACATCGCTGTGCCGGGCGAGCGCGGATTTTAAGTTGCCGGTCAGTGAAATAATTTTTACGGAAAATCTTTTGAGCGTGGGCAATAAATTCAGCAGTTCCTCGGACTCGCCGGAGTAGCTCAAGGCGAGAATCACATCGCCGTCATTGATGATTCCCACGTCGCCGTGCAGCGCGTCCACGCTGTTGAGGATGACGGCGGTGGAGCCGGTGCTGGTGAGCGTGGCGGCGATTTTCGCGCCGACATTGCCGGATTTGCCGATGCCGACGATGACGATTTTCCCGCGCTGTTTCAGCGCTTCGACAACGGTTTCAACGGCGCGGTCAAAAGATTTGTCGAGCAGCGCGCGGACGGCCTTGAGCGCGGCCAGTTCGATGTCGAACACTTCACGGGCTTTGGCGAGATGGTTCATGGTTAGTCCGTGTTCGGATACGAACCGAGGATTTTTACGAAGTTGCAATGTTCGCCGAGCAGCTTGATGGCCTTCGCCACTTTCGCATCCTGAAAATGTCCGGTGCAATCAATGAAGAAAAAATATTCCCACGCCTTGCGCTTGCTGGGGCGGGACTCAATCTTCGTCATATTGATCTTGAACTTGTGGAACGCGGCGATGGCCTCGTGCAGCGCGCCGGTCTTGTCGGCCACGCTGATCATCAGGCTGGTGCGGTCGTCGCCGGTGGGCGGGCTGCACTGACGGCCGAGGACGATGAAACGCGTGACGTTGACGGTGTTGTCCTGAATGTCCTGCGCCAAAATTTTCAGGTCGTATTTTTCCGCCGCCAGCACGCCGCCGAGCGCGGCGGAGAATTTTTCTTTCGCCGCCAGTTCTGCCGAGCGCGCATTGGACGAGGTCTCGACTATTTCCACGCGCGGCAGATTTTTTGCGAGCCAGCCACGGCATTGCGCCAGCGACTGCGGATGAACGTAAAGTTTTTTTATTTGCGACAACTTCGCATTGCTCATCAGGCATTGCTGGATGCGCAAGACGATCTGGGAGACGATCTTCAAATCGCTGTCCACGAACATATCGAGCGTGTGCGTGACGACGCCTTCGGTGGAATTTTCCACCGGCACCACGCCGTAATCCGCCGTGCGCTTGCTGACCTCGGTGAACACGTCGCCGATGGTTTTCTGCGCGGAATAATTCAGGCTTGCGCCGAATTTCTGGATGGCCGCCTGGTGCGTGAACGTCGCCTCTGGCCCGAAATACGCGATGGTCATGGTCTTTTCCAACGCGAGCGCGCTGGACATGATTTCGCGGTAAATCGTGCGGAGCTGTTCGTTGGTGATCGGCCCGGCGTTTTGGGCGCAGACGCGCTCGAGCACGGCGCGCTCGCGGTGCGGCGCATAAATTTCCTCGCCCGCCGCCAGCTTGATTTCGCCGATGGCAAGGACATGGCGCGTGCGGTCGTTGAGCACCCGGACGATCTGCGCGTCCAGCTTGTCAATCGCCTGACGATGTTCGGGAAGGCTCATTTCAAGGAAGAATGAAGAATGAAGAATGAAGAATCAAACCTTGTTTCACAGTCCTTTCTTAATCTTAATCTTACTCATAATCATAATCATAATCAGCTTTACTGACGGATTAAGATTAAGATGACGATTATGATTAGGAGATGCTTGTCACGCATGAAATCAACATTGACTTCACCGGCCAAAAATCTATGCTCCGCGTTCCTTAAATTTTGCGGGAACTGCCCGTGGCAGTTGTCACCCGCCCCCGAAAGGAAGTGAGTGCATTGACAGAGATCAAACTGAAAAAAGGCGAACCTGTGGAACGTGCGTTGCGTCGGCTGAAGAAAAAAGTCGACCGCGAAGGCACGCTCAAGGTCGTGCGTGCCCGCCGGCAATTTGAAAAGCCGAGCGCCGTCCGTCGTCGCAAGGAAAAAGTCGCCCGTTTCTCCGCCATGCTGGCCGCGCGCCACGCCGACGACTAGGCCGGATTTGCATTTCCCCAGCCGGGCGTGTCCGCTAGGATGTGCCCGGTTTTTATTTGCCCAAAGCCCAAAGCCTGGAACCTAGAGCCTAAAAATGTATTCGTTTTCAACCTGCTGGAACTCCGCGCGCCACACTGATGGCCGCGCCATGCTCCGCGAAATCCGCGACCTCGGCTTTGAATACGCCGAGTTGAGCCACGGCATCCGCTTGAGTCTTGTGCCGGGAATTCTCGACGCCGTCAACGCCGGTGAAATGAAAATTTCCAGCGTGCATAATTTCTGTCCGCTGCCCGTCGGCGTCACCGGCCCGTCGCCGAACCTCTACGAATTTTCCGCCGACCGCGAGCGCGACCGCCAGCTCGCCATCAAGCACACCATCAACACGCTCGACTTTGCCCAGCGCGTCGGCGCGCCGCTGGTCGTGCTGCATTTCGGCAGCATGGACTTGAAAGATTACACCGGCAAACTCAAGGAACTGCTCGAACGCGGCGAAAAAGGCACGCCCAAATTTCAAAAATTTGTCGCCGAAGCGAATGCCGCGCGCGAGGCGAAAAAGAAAAAATTCTACGACCGTTCCCGCGAAACTTTGCGCCATCTGCTCACCGAATCCAAATTTTGCGGCCTCAAGTTCGGCATCGAAATCCGCGAGGCCGTCGAGGAACTGCCGGTGGAATCCGACTTCAAGTCGCTGCTCGAAGAATTTCCCGCGCCGAAGGTTTATTACTGGCACGACACCGGCCACGCGCAGGTCAAGCAGGACCTCGGCTTCATCAACCACGTCCAGCATCTCGCCGCGCACGCCGACCGGCTCGCCGGTTTTCACATCCACGACGTGAAATTTCCCGCGCGCGACCATTTTCCGCCCGGCGGCGGCGACATAGATTTCGCATCGCTCAAACCTTTTGTGAAACCGGAACACATCAAAGTCTTTGAATTAAGCCCCAAAGTCCCGCTCGAATCCGTCCAACGCGGCATCGCGCACCTGAAAAAAATCTGGGGCGACGAATGAATTTACGATTTCCGATTTGCGATTGACGAGTTGGCTGGTAATTCGTTCGTAAATCATAAATGACACCCGATTTGCCCAGAGCCGTCGCCAGAGAAATTGTTGAACGCCTGCAACTAGCGGGCTTCGCCGCGTTCTGGGTCGGCGGCTGCGTGCGCGATTTTTTGCTCGGCCGCGAGCCGCAGGATTTCGACATCGTCACGGACGCCAAGCCGGAGCAGGTCGAGAAACTTTTCAAACGCACCGTCGCTGTCGGACGCAAATTCGGCGTGATGGTCGTCGTTGAAAACAAACAGCAATTTCAGGTCGCCACGTTCCGCGCCGAGGCGGATTACCAGGATGGCCGTCGCCCGGAGAAAATCATTTTCGCCAACGCCGAGGCCGATGCGCTGCGCCGCGATTTCACCGTCAACGGACTTTTTTACGATCCGCTCACAAAAAAAATCCATGACTGGGTCGGCGGTGAAAAAGATTTGCGCGCGAAAACCATCCGCACCATCGGCTCGCCGGAAGAACGCTTCGGCGAGGATCATTTGCGGATGCTGCGCGCTGTGCGTTTCGCCGCGCAATTGAATTTTGAGATCGAGCCGCAAACTTTTGCGGCCATCCAATTGTTCGCGCCGAAAATCAAACTCATCAGCGCCGAACGCGTGCGGGATGAACTCCTCAAGCTGTTCGCGCCGCCCCAAGCGGAGCGGATAAATGGATTGATGGATGAATGGATAGGTGGGAAAAGCGCCCACGGCGATGCTCGTTCCACCCAAAAATCCAATAATCCAGCAATCCAGCAATCTAACTCGCCTGCCGCACGCGGCTTGGTTTTGCTGCGCGACAGCGGATTGCTGGAACACATTTTGCCGGAACTGGCGGCGACGATTGCGTGCGAGCAGTCGCCGGATTTTCATCCGGAAGGCAGCGTGTTCAATCACATTTGTCTGATGCTGGAAAAACTTCCGGCGGGCGCAAACGAGTCGTTGCCGTGGGCGGTTTTGCTGCACGACATCGCCAAGCCGGTGACGGCGGAGCGCGACGCGGCGACGGGCAAAATCCATTTTTACGGTCACGAAAAAACCGGCGCGGACATGGCGGAGAAAATTTTACAACGGCTGCGGTTTCCGAACAAGCAGATGGAAGAAATTGTGGCGTGCGTGCGGCATCACATGCAGTTCAAGGATGTGAAGCAAATGCGCAAGGCGACATTGCGGCGGTTGCTGCTGCGTGAAACATTTCCGCTGGAACTGGAATTGCACCGGCTGGACTGTCTCGGTTCATCCGGCGATTTGGAGCATTACAATTATCTGGTGGAGCAGGCGGAGGAATTAAAACATCAGCCGACGATCCGTCCGCCGTTGCTGACGGGAAATGATTTGATTGCGCTCGGTGTGGAACCTGGTCCG
>Ga0207932_1000614_pt1 | contig 12052 bp, 9 predicted proteins | sample NGESurdeep092012_FD_184480 | JGI IMG/M metagenome (GOLD analysis project Ga0207932, IMG submission 184480) | Arctic peat soil microbial communities from Barrow, Alaska - NGEE Surface sample 415-2 deep-092012 (SPAdes) | ecosystem: Environmental > Terrestrial > Soil > Wetlands > Peat ...
CTGGGCTGGCTGCTGGTCGCCGTCCTCTGCCTCGTCGGGGCGGTGGCCGCCGTGGTGGTCTGGGTGATCCTCACGATGAGCTACCAGTTCATTCCGCTGGCCATCGCGTTGATGATCGTGCAGATGGCCGGGTCCACCGGCAACGAGACGCTGCGCAAATGGATCAACCGGGGCTGGGGTCTGCTGTGGACGATCCTGCTGCTGCGCCCGGTGATCACCCTGGTCGCGGAACTGGCCGACGTGCAGGCCATGACCGGCACCATCGAGGGCCTGGTCGGCGCGGTCACCCTGATCCTGCTCTGCGCGGTCGCGCCGTGGCTGATCGTGGCGATGTTCCCGCTCGCCGCGTCCGGCGGGCTGGGCGTCATGCGCCAGTTCATCGGGTCCTTGCGGGACGACTCCAGCGTGCGCGACCTCTTGGTCAGCGTCGCGCCGCCGGCCATCCGCGGAGCGGCTGCGGGACTGGACGAGGCCGAGACGGCGATGATGGAGGTCGACGACGAGCCCGCCCAGATGGCGTATGCGCGGTCCCTTGTCGACTGGGCGGACGTCGGGGGATACGAGTACGAGACATTCTGGGACGTCTGCACCGTGGCGGCGATCGGCATACCGTTCGAGCAGGCGCAGTGGCGCTCCGTGAGCACCCTGTCCGGGGGGGAGCAGAAACGGCTGGTGCTTGAGGCACTGTTACGCGGTCGCGAAGAGGTTCTCATGCTTGACGAGCCGGACAACTATCTGGATGTACCGGCCAAGCGCTGGCTTGAGGACCAGCTCATTGACTCGCCCAAGACCGTGCTGTTCATCAGCCATGACCGTGAGCTGCTCGATCGGGTCGCGACCAGGATCGCCACCTTGGAGCCGGCTGCGGCCGGCTCGTCCCTGTGGGTTCACCCGGGCCGTTTCTCCACGTATCACCAGGCGCGGATCGACCGGAACAGCAGGCTGGAAGAGCTGCGCCGCCGTTGGGACGAGGAGCACGCCAAGCTGACAGCCCTGGTGCTCATGTACAAGAACAAGGCGGCGTTCAACGACAGCATGGCCAGTCGCTACCACGCCGCGCAGACCCGGCTGGCGAAGTTCGAGACCGCAGGGCCGCCCGACCTGGTCCCGCAGGTGCAGAACGTGAAGATGAGGCTCAAGGGCGGGCGAACGGCCAAGCGGGCTGTGATTGCGCAGGGTCTCGAGCTGATTGGTCATGAGGCGCCGCCCGCTTGGGCAGGAATGGCGCCGTTCGACCTGGAGATCTGGTACGGCGAGCGGATCGCCGTCCTGGGTGGCAACGGATCCGGCAAGTCCCACTTCCTGCGCCTTCTGGCAGCCGGCGGCACCGACCCGGCGCCGGAGCACCGCCCGGTCGGCGATGTTCAGCCCGTGCCTGTGGAGCATTCGGGTGTCGCCCGTCTGGGCTCACGGGTTCGCCCTGGCTGGTTCGCCCAGACCCACCAGCACCCCGCGCTGCTGGGACGGACCCTGCTGGAGATCCTGCACCGGGGCGACGAGCATCGCGCTGGCAAGCCGCGCGAGGAGGCAGCCAGGGTGCTGGACCGATATGAGCTGGCCCGTGCCTCGGAACAAACCTTTGAGTCCCTTTCCGGGGGCCAGCAGGCGCGTTTCCAGATCTTGCTGCTCGAGCTCAGCGGTGCCACCCTCCTTCTGCTCGACGAGCCGACCGACAACCTGGACCTGGAGTCGGCCGAGGCCCTGGAGGAGGGGCTCGAGGCCTTCGACGGCACGGTGGTCGCGGTGACCCACGACCGTTGGTTCGCCAAAGGGTTCGACCGCTTCCTGGTCTTTGGTCAGGATGGCTCGGTCTACCAGTCTGACGAGCCGGTATGGGACGAAAGCCGGGTCAGGCGGCGCACGTGAGTCAGTATTCTTGAGCCGGCTCGTTCAGCTGGCACTGGGTTCTTCGGGGGAGCTGGCCCGTTGCTTCCGGGCCGTCGATCCGCCGGCGATGGACGCCGCTGCGATGGTGACCAGGGCTCCCAGGATCAGCGCTGCCGACTCGCCCGGCTGCAGGACGTTCAGGCTGGTCCCCAGGGTTGCCGCGGCGACCGGGACCCCGAGCTGCGCGGCCGCCAGCGAGCTGAGGTTGAGCGGCTGTCCGGTGGGTCTGGTCAGCGAGTGGCTGGCCAGTGCTCCCACTCCGAGCAGCAGTCCCAGAAGGATCAGCGTTGGCCGGGCACCGAGCGCGCTCAGGTCCAGTGACGCGCCCAGCCAGATGAAGAACAAGGGGGCAAAGAAGCCCTCGGTCACCGCGAACAGCTGTCGCGCGAGCCGCCGCGGCTCTCCCACGGCGGCCACCGCCAGCCCGAAGACAAAGCCGGCAAGCATGACGGATATGTGTGATTGGCCGGCGACGGCAGCCAGCGAGAACAGGATTGTCAGGCTTATCCGCAGCTCAAGGGCGAAGTGACGTTCCTCTGACACGTGGTGGAGCCGGTGGCGATAGCCCTTGCGTTCCAGGAAGCGCAGGATGCCGAAGAGTGCGGCGCCGGTCGCGATCACGGCCAGCGCCCCCAGCCCGGCACGGCCCACATGCGCGGGGTCGATGGCCAGGGGAAGGGCGACGATGCAGGCGGCATCGGCGATCGCCACCTGCGGGAGCAGCTGCAGGACCTGCTCACCGTGCAGCTCAAGCGAGTCGATGATGGGCAGGATCAGCGCGGCCGAGGACGAAGCCATCAGGACGGCATACAGGGCGGCGTGGCCCGTCCCAAAGGCTGTGGCCAGCAGGACACCCAGAACGGCGGATCCTGCTCCCACCAGGACAGCGCGGGCCGTGCCGCGGCCCAGGCTCCGCTGGAGGCTGTGATCCCGAACGGGCACATGGGTGCCGGCAACGAACATCACCAGCCCGAAGCCGACCTCGGCCAGGAACGAGAACGTCGGGTCAGTGGTGTTCAGGTAACCCAGCCCTGTGCTGCCCAGGAGGATCCCGACCAGAAGCTCGCCGACCACAACCGGCACCTGCCACCCCCGGGGGTACGCCAGGAGCGGCCCGACGAGACCGGCCAGGCCGATGACCGCCAGCATGGCGAAGTTCACGGACGCCTCCCGTCGAGGGTGAGCCCACGCCGGTCAGGTGGGGCACGTCCTACAAGCATGGCGCTAGCGTGGCGCGTTTGGTCCGTTGCAAGGAATTGCGAGCCGCCGTGCTGAGGATTGCAAGAATTTACAGAAACTTGCGTAACCCCCCTAGCGCGTCTCCCGACGAACGTTAGTCTCTGCACGAACGGACCCCATCGGACTCAACAACGGCTTTCGCCGCGAGTGGACCTGACAAGCTCCGCCTCGTTCGTGACGCCGTCGCGAACTCAGCTGATGAGCGGGATCTGTTGTCGCTCCGGAGCCTCCAGGAGCCTTCATGGCCCGTCCCCCGTCCCTTTCTGCAGCCAGCGCAGCCCTGGTCATCGCCGTGGTCGGCGGGCTCGTGCCCCTCAGCCTGGGGGCCACGGCGCAAGCGGCCGCAGCTCCGCGCACCGCGACTCTCGTCGGCTCGCTGCAGAGCGAGGTCGGCTGTGCGGGGGACTGGGCGCCTGACTGTGCAGCCAGCGAGCTGACGCGCGAAGGTGACAGCACGGCATACAGCAAGGAACTCATACGTGCCGGCCGGCACGTATGAGTTCAAGGCTTCGATCAACAAGACCTGGGACGAGAACTACGGTGTCGGCGCCGTCAAGGGTGGCAGCAACATCCCGTACAAGGCACCCGGTACTGACGTGACTTTCTACTACGACCACGCGACCCACTGGGTGACCAGCGATGCCCAGGGGCCGATCATCACGGCACCGGGATCCTTCCAGAGCGAGCTCGGCTGCGCCGGTGACAGGATGCCGGGCTGTATGCGGCCCTGGCTGCAGGACCCGGACGGCGACGGCACCTACACCTGGTCCACCGACCAGATCCCTGTTGGCAGCTACGAGTTCAAGGTCGCCCACGGGTTGGGCTGGGCAGAGAGCTACGGCGACAAGGGCAACAACGTCACACTCTCCGTCCCCTCCGCGGGTTCGGTGGTGACCATCTCCTATGTCCTGGCCACGCACCAGATCAGCGTCAAGAACTCCAAGCCGGGCGCAACCCCAGACCTGTCGAAGTCCAAGGCTTTCTGGGTTGGCAAGGACCTCATGGCGTGGCCGGCCACGGCGGTGCCTTCCGGTGCGAATCTGGCCTTGTTGAACTGGCGCCTGCACTGGTCGGCCACCGGCGGCCTCGCTGTTGACGCCGAGTCTGTGACGGGAGGCTCGGTCGCCGACCTCACGTATGACCCCGCTGGGTTGCCTGCCGCCGTGGTGGCTGCCCATCCCGAGCTCAAGGGCTACCTCGCGCTGAGACTGAACAGCAAGACCGCCAGACAGGCCGGTTCGATTCTGCAGGGTCAGGTCGCCGTTGCCCTGTATGACGATCTGGGCAGGCTGCTCGATGCGACCGGCGTGCAGACGCCGGGCGTGCTGGATGAGCTCTACGGTTCGGCGGCCAAGGGCACCTACGGGGTGGCGTGGAAGAGCCAGTCGCTCTGGAACAAGTCACCCTCATTCACGTCGCCGTCGTTCACTCTCTGGGCGCCGACCGCGCAGAAGGTATCGGTGATGTTGTGGCCCGCCTCGGCGAGTGCTGAGGCTCCGGCGAGCCAGGCCACCAGGGTTCCGATGGCCCGTCGTTCGGACGGGTCATGGGTCGTGGACACCGGGGCGCAGTGGCGAGGCGCGCGATACCTGTACGAGGTCGTCGTCTTTGCCCCCACCACTGGCAAGCTCGAGACGAACCTGGTCACCGACCCGTACTCGGTCGCGCTGACGCTGAACTCCACTCGCTCGGTAGCCGTGGACCTCGCCGACCCGACGCTGAAACCCGCACTCTGGCAAGGCAGCTCGGCCCCGGCACTCAAGCAGCGTGTCGACCAGACCATCTACGAGCTGCAGGTGCGTGACTTCTCGGTCAACGACCTGACGGTCCCGGCCGCTCACCGCGGCTCCTATCTCGCGTTCGCGGACAACGGCGACGGCACCAAGCACCTGAAGTCGCTGGCAGCCGCGGGGCTCAACACGATTCACCTGCTACCGACGTTCGACATCGCCTCGATCGAGGAGGACCCGGCCAAGCAGCTCAAGCCGGCTTGCGATCTGGCGTCGTATGCCCCGGACAGCACCGAGCAGCAGAAGTGCGTGACGGCCGTCGCGGCCAAGGACGCGTTCAACTGGGGCTACGACCCCTTCCACTGGATGGCACCTGAGGGCTCCTACGCCTCGAGCGCGACTGCGGCAGATGGCGGTTCGCGGGTGGTGGAGTTCCGCACGATGGTTGGTGGCCTTCATGCCGACGGCCTGCGGGTGGTGCTGGACCAGGTGTTCAACCACACTGCGACCAGCGGTCAGGCCAGCACCTCGGTGCTCGACAAGGTAGTGCCTGGGTACTACCAGCGGCTGAATGCCACCGGCGCGGTCGAGACCTCGACCTGCTGCCAGAACGTCGCCACCGAGCACGCGATGGCGCAGAAGGTCATGGTCGACTCGGTGGTCTCCTGGGTTCGCAACTATCACGTTGACGGCTTCCGGTTCGACCTGATGGGCCACCACAGCACGGCCAACATGGCGGCGATCCGCACGGCGCTCGATGCGCTGACCCTCAAACATGATGGTGTCGACGGCACGGCCGTCACGCTCTATGGCGAGGGGTGGAACTTCGGCGAGGTCGCGAACAACGCACTGTTCACCCAGGCCACGCAGGGCAATCTCGGCGGCACCGGCATCGCGACCTTCTCCGACCGGCTGCGCGACTATGCCGACCAGCCGGACGAGGTCGTCAGCTACGTCGACGCGCACGACAACGAGACGCTCTTTGACTCGTTGACGTACAAGCTGCCGGTGGCGACGTCGATGGCTGACCGCATCCGAATGAACACCGTCTCCCTGGCGACGACCGCGCTCAGCCAGACGCCGTCGTTCTGGCAAGCAGGTGCCGACCTGTTGCGCAGCAAGAGCCTGAACCGCAACAGCTACGACAGCGGTGACTGGTTCAACACTGTCGACTGGACCGGCGCGGACAACGGTTTCGGCCATGGTCTGCCGCCCGAGGCTGACAACAGCGCGAAATGGCCTTACATGAAACCGCTGCTGGCCAACCCGGCGCTCAAGCCGTCGGCTGCGGAGGTGCAGTCGGCGTCAGCCCAGGCGCAGGACCTGCTCAAGCTGCGCTTCTCCTCGCCCCTGTTCCGGCTCGGCTCGGGGGACGCCACCAACGCCAAGGTCACCTTCCCGGTATCGGGAGGTGTGGATGCGCATCAGGGCGTGATCGTGATGCGGGTGGACGACACCGTTGGCGCCGACGTCGACCCTGCACTCAAGGGTCTGGTCGTGGTCTTCAACGGCTCGGCCGCAGCAGTCGACCAGAAGCTGCCAGGTATGAGCGGTGCCGGCCTGTCGCTCTCGCCGGTTCAGTCCGCTGGTGTGGACGCCGTGGTCAAGACCTCTTCGTGGGACAGCGCGGCATCGACGCTCAGCGTCCCTGCCAGGACGGTGGCGGTCTTCGTCCAGCGCTGACCCGAAGGGCCCAAGATCTGACAGTCTCCGCGGGTGTGGTCCCACCCCGCGGAGACTGTCGAGTTTTCGCTCGTCGTGGGTGGTCCCTCCCCGCGGGCGCGGTCAGTCTTCGCGGGGACTGTCCACCGGCAGGGGGCAGAGGTAGACCGAGACCCGTTTCGCGTCGGGGTTACCTGCTCCCACGCGGCGGTAGCGTTCGAAGACCTCGGCAAGGTCGGCGCGCAATGCCGCGAGCTGGCCGGCCGTGACCTGCACCAGATGGTCCGACAGACCGACCTGTTCGCGCCAGTAGACGGGCCACCTGTCCTGGGTGTCCAGCCATCGCTCGGCCCGGTCGTTGAAGAGGTGCAGGTAGTCGCGGGCGAGCCAGGCTAGTGCGGCCTGCGCATCGGGGTCGTCCGTGTCGCCAGTGGGTCCCTCATCCCGGGGTCGGGACTCGGTGCTGGCGCTCCAGAGTCGCCGCCGTCCCGTTCCCTTGCCGCCAGCGTCATGCTCGACCACCAGCGTTACCTCGGCAAGCTTGCGCAGGTGATAGCTCGTGGCGCCACTGTTGGTATGCAGCACGGCGGCCAGAGTGGTTGCCGTGGCGGGGCCGCTGAGTCGCAGCTCGTCCAGCAGACGGGAACGCAACGGGTGTGCGAGCATGGCCAGGGCCGCACGGTCGAGGTGGACCGTGGGAGCGGGGGGAGTCGCGGGATTGCTCATGTATGCACAATAATCATGCACACTTCCTTTGCACAAGCGCTCTTTCTGACCCCGGGAATGGCCTGAATCGTGCTCAGAAAAGGTCTCTGGCGGCGGATTATGCGGGGCGTGGGGACCCCGGTATCGTTATACCTCGTTGTGCGAACTGCCACTTGATGGCGGTGAGCCCCGATCCGTCGGGTCCCGGTCACTTGAAGACGTGCACAACACAATCGCTGAGCAGTCACATTCGCTGAGCACACGAGAGCGCTGAGCAGTCACATTCTGAGCAGTCACGAGAGAACGAGGCTTAATCCGTGCGTACGTACACCCCCAAGCCCGGCGAGGTTGAGCGCCAGTGGCTCGTCATCGACGCGACAGACGTCGTCCTCGGCCGTCTTGCCAGCCAGACCGCGATCCTCCTGCGGGGCAAGCACAAGCCGACCTTCGCGCCGCACGTTGACGGTGGTGACTTCGTCATCATCATCAACGCCGACAAGGTTGCCCTGACCGGCAGCAAGCTGGTTCAGAAGAAGGCCTACCACCACTCGGGCTTCCCGGGTGGCCTCAAGGCGACCTCCTACCAGGATCTGCTGGCCAAGCAGCCTGCCAAGGCTGTCGAGAAGGCCGTTCGCGGCATGCTTCCCAAGGGCACCCTGGCCCGCCAGCAGCTGAGCAAGCTGAAGGTCTACGCCGGAGATGTGCACCCGCACCAGTCGCAGAAGCCTGTGCCCTTCGAGATCTCGCAGGTCGCGCAGTAGTATCTCGGCCCGCCAGGGCTGAACCAACGTGAGGCTGAAGCTTCACCCAAGAACTTGCTGAATCATGAGCACAGACAGAGCTAACGAGGAGAACCGTGGCTGACACCACTTCCGCCGTCGAGACAGACGTTGTCCAGGGCGAAGATCAAGAACCAGAGCTTACCGAGTACACCAGCGAGTCCGAGACCCCTGTGGTCGAGGCCCGCAAGCCGGCTGCGTCCGGCCCCGGTGCCGCGACCGGACGTCGCAAGCAGGCCATCGCCCGCGTGCGCATCGTTCCCGGCAGCGGTCAGTGGAAGATCAACAACCGCACCCTGGACGAGTACTTCCCGAACAAGGTGCACCAGCAGATCGTGAACGAGCCCTTCAAGGTGCTCGAGCTCGATGGCTCCTACGACGTGCTCGTTCGCGTGCATGGTGGTGGCCCCTCCGGCCAGGCCGGCGCGGTGCGTCTGGGTGTTGCCCGTTCGCTGAACGGTGTTGACGAGGAGCTGAACCGTCCCGCTCTGAAGAAGGCCGGCTTCCTGACCCGGGACGCCCGCGTCCCCGAGCGCAAGAAGGCTGGTCTGAAGAAGGCCCGCAAGGCGCCTCAGTACAGCAAGCGCTGAGCGACATCATCCGCCAGTGGCGGCTTCGAATCCGGCCACATCCGGACTTCGAGGCCGCTACTGCTGTATCCGCGGGCATAGGGGGCGTGGCTCCCCAGATCGTGCCCGCGACGTACATTCCTCTTTTGGGCTCTGAGGGCCCACGTTGAACTCACCGAAAGGCTCACCCGCATGGCTGCTCGACTCTTTGGCACTGATGGCGTTCGTGGTCTCGCCAACAAGGAGCTGACAGCCGAGCTCGCCCTCGACCTGTCAGTGGCTGCTGCCCACGTGCTGGGTGAGGTCGGCGCCTTCAAGGGCCACCGACCGCGGGCGATCGTAGGTCGGGACCCCCGCGCTTCCGGAGAGTTTCTCACCGCGGCAACCATCGCCGGACTGGCATCCGCCGGGGTCGACGTCCTGGATGCCGGCGTGATGCCGACTCCGGCCATTGCCTTCCTGATTGCCGACAGCGGTGCCGACCTGGGCGTCATGCTCTCGGCATCTCACAACGCGATGCCTGACAACGGCATCAAGTTCTTCGCCAGAGGCGGACACAAGCTGGCCGACGATCTCGAGGACGCGATCGAGGCGCGGCTGAACGAGCCCTGGGATCGGCCCACCGGACCCGATGTGGGGCGGGTGCGCCCGCTGGCAGATGGCCCTGCCCGGTACATCGCGCATCTCCTGGCCGCTCTTCCCCATCGTCTGGACGGCCTGCACGTCGTGATGGATGCCGCCCACGGCGCTGCCAGCGTGGTTGCTCCGGAGGCCTTCCGTCAGGCCGGCGCCAAGGTCACGGTCATCGGCTGCGAGCCGGACGGTCTGAACATCAACGACGGCTACGGTTCCACGCACCTGGAGAAGCTCCAGAAAGCTGTGGTCGAGGCGGGCGCGGACTGCGGCATCGCCCTGGATGGCGACGCTGACCGTTGTCTTGCCGTGGACGCCCGGGGCGTGGATGTGGATGGCGACCAGATCATGGCGATCCTGTCTCTGGCCATGCGCGAGAGGGGCGTGCTCGCACACGACACCTTGGTCGCGACTGTCATGAGCAATCTGGGCATGCTTCAGGCGCTCGAGCATGAAGGCGTTGCGGTCCGGCAGACTGCGGTCGGTGACCGTTATGTCCTGGAGGAGATGAAGGCGGGCGCGTTCTCCCTCGGCGGAGAGCAGTCGGGTCACGTCATCTTCCTTGACCACGGAACAACCGGTGACGGCACGATGACCGGGCTGATGCTCGTCTCGCGCCTTGCTCAGACCGGTCGTTCGCTGGAGGACCTCGCTGCCGTGATGAAGCGGCTGCCGCAGGTGCTGATCAACGTCAAGGACGTAGACAAGAGCCGGGTCGAAGGCGACGAGGTGGTGCAGGCCGCGGTTCGTCTGGCGCAGGCGGAGCTCGACGGGGTTGGCCGGGTACTCCTGCGCAAGTCCGGCACCGAGCCCTTGGTGCGGGTCATGGTCGAGGCCGGCGATGTTGCCGTCGCCCAGACTGTGGCTCAGCGGCTGGCCGACGTTGTGGCAAGGAACTTGGCGCTCTGAGGTTGTGACGAGGAAGCTGCGTACACCGATGCCGCCGGACGAACGAACCCTGGCTTCGTTAACTTGGGGGCTGGACAAATTGGCGGTATGAATCTGGTTCCTGGCCTCTACAACTGGACGACCGGCGTCGCCATCTTAAATGACGTCACCCTCACCGGAGGGCCGAACGACGTATGGATATTCCAGGTTACTGGACCTCTTACCCAGGCTTCGGCTACCAAGGTGAGACTGAATGGCGGCGCTCTGGCCAAGAACGTCTTCTGGCAGTCCGCCGGCCCGGTGACGATCGGGACAACCGCGCACTTCGAGGGAACGATCCTTGCCAAGACGATGATCGCTATGAACACCGGCGCATCGAGCAATGGCAGGCTGTTGGCACAGACGCAGGTTACTCTCCAGCAGAACACGGTCACTGACGTTCAGTGACCTCGGCCAGAGCATGATGGCCGGAACCGGGAGGAGCTCTCCCTGGCCCGGGCCCATCCGCGCTACTGGGTGAGGGTGAGGCCGACCGAGTCCACGATGCGCGCGTGGCCGTCCCCGAGGTTGTACACGGCGCCCACGACGGCGAGCTTGCCGCTTTCGACACGGTCTGAGACAAGGCGAGAGCGCTCGGTCAGCAGGCGAAGCGTATGCCGCACGTGCTCCGCCTCGATCTCGTCGGCCGTCGACATACCCGCTTGTCGCGCGGCCAGGACGCTGGGGGTAACGCGTTCGACGATGTCGCGGATGTATCCCCCTGGCAGCACGCCGTCGCGGACGGCGTCCACGGTCGCCGACACGGCCCCACATGAGTCGTGTCCGAGGATGACGACGAGCGGGATGTTCAGCATCGCGACACCGAACTCGATGGAGCCAAGCACACCTGGGTCGATGACGTGGCCGGCGGTACGGACGACGAAGAGGTCACCGAGACCGCGATCGAAGATGATCTCGGCAGCCACCCGTGAGTCCGCGCAGCCGAAGAAGACGGCGAACGGTGTCTGGCCCCCGGTCAGGCTGTTCCGACGAGCTGCGTCCTGATTGGGGTGCGAGTACTCGCCGGCGACGAACCGATCATTGCCCCGGGCCAGCTTGGCCCAGGCCTCAGCCGGGGTCCACGGACCCGAGGGAGCTACCCGGTCGCCCTCTCTTGGCTCGCTCTCGCTCACAGCCCCGGTCGCTTGTTGATGCTCATTGCCAGAGGCTTGGACGTCTCGGCGTAGAAGTCGTTGCCCTTGTCGTCCACCACGATGAACGCAGGGAAGTCCTGGACGTCGATCTTCCAGATCGCCTCCATGCCGAGCTCCGGGTATTCCAGGACCTCGACCGACTTGATGCAGTCCTGCGCGAGCCTGGCGGCCGGGCCACCGATGGAGCCGAGATAGAACCCGCCGTTTGCCATGCACGCGGCGGTCACCGCGCCGGACCGGTTGCCTTTGGCCAGCATGATCATCGAGCCGCCGGCAGCCTGGAACTGCTCCACGTAGGAGTCCATCCGTCCCGCGGTGGTGGGGCCGAATGAGCCGCTCGGGTAGCCCGCAGGGGTCTTGGCCGGGCCGGCGTAGTAGACGGCGTGGTCCTTGAGGTACTGCGGCATCGGCTGTCCGGCATCCAGCAGGGCCTTGATCTTGGCGTGGGCGAGGTCGCGGGCCACGACGAGTGGCCCGGTCAGCGAAAGGCGTGTCATCACGGGGTGCTTCGACAGCTCGGCGCGGATCTCGTCCATCGGTCGGGTGAGGTCGATCTTCACCACGTCGTCGACGGCCGTCGCGGCATGTGAGGTGAGGTGCGCCTCCGTGGTCTCAGGCAGGAACCGTGCCGGGTCGGTCTCGAGCGCCTCGATGAAGACGCCCTCCGACGTGATCTTGCCCAGCGCCTGACGGTCGGCCGAGCAGGAGACTGCGATCGCAACCGGAAGCGAGGCGCCGTGGCGGGGGAGCCGGATCACCCGGACGTC
>Ga0207932_1000616_pt1 | contig 12041 bp, 5 predicted proteins | sample NGESurdeep092012_FD_184480 | JGI IMG/M metagenome (GOLD analysis project Ga0207932, IMG submission 184480) | Arctic peat soil microbial communities from Barrow, Alaska - NGEE Surface sample 415-2 deep-092012 (SPAdes) | ecosystem: Environmental > Terrestrial > Soil > Wetlands > Peat ...
GACGGTGTGGCAAAAATGGTCTCACGAAGTGTTTGGCGAGCCGCCAAACACCGCAGGCCGGCGGCCTGCGCTCCCCGCGCGACGGCATCGTTCCGGCTCAGCCGATGCAGTTGGAATGGGGAGCGCACGCGGCCCGCGTGCCGTTTTCGGCGGCTCGCCGAAAACCTCGACGAACAAAACTCGCGCTCACCCGACGGTGTTGCAAAAATGGTCTCACGAAGTGTTTGGCGAACCGCCAAACACTGCAGGCCGGCGACCTGCGCTCCCCGCGCGACGGCATCGTTCCGGCTCAGGGCTTAGTTGATCAATCTTCTGCCTATTTCCGAATACAAGTGCGAGCACCGGGCGGGACGCCCGGGTAACCCGCAGGCGAGGACGCCTGCGCTACACTCCGGCCCTTGCCTGATCAAAGAGCTTTTTTTCCTCAGGCAGCATTGATCCTTTGGACGCCCAGTTCAAGTAGATACGGGCCTTCTCCTTGTTGCCCGTCGCCTTCAGAACCAGGCCATAATAGCCCGCGATCGCAGGCAACTCAAGGTCTTGCGGTTTGAGCTGCTCAAAGACCTTCAAAGCCTCGGCATTCTTCTTTTGCAGTAAAAGCGAAAACGCGTAGGTGGAGGCATACGCCGCATTGGTGGGGGCCTTCCCGTACACTTCACGCGCCAACTCGTGCGGTTTCAGTTCCTGCGCGTCGAGGAGAAGCGCGATCATGGCCAGATTGTTCCTGGCTCCAAGATCTGACGGAGACCTTTTCACCTGCTGGCTGTAAAGCATCATCAGGGGCCGCGTCCGGCCGCCGGCAAACAACGCCTGGCCCAACGCGCGGAAGGCCCATTGCTCGCCGGGATACTGATTGACGATGGTCCAGAGGAGTTCCTCGGCATCGCTCTGCCAGCCCCATTGCGCCGCCAGCCGGAGTAACATTACCAAACTCGCCTTCTGGCCATTCGCGGTTTTCAATGCCTGTTCCCATTCCGCTTTCGCCGCGGCGGTCAAGTCCAGCCCGCGCAGGGCGCGAGTCTGGAACGCGTGGCGGACGAACTCCAATTCGCCCCAGTTCTGATTTGTGAGGGCGCCATTCAGCCCGCGCCAATCCCGAAGCATCGTATGGCACTCGGCGGCCAACAGCGTGACCGGCTGATTGGTTTGCGTGTTCTTGGGCAGGCTCTGCAGCCAGGCCAGTGTATCTTTAGGGCCAATCCTGGTCATCTGCCACATGCTCAGTTCATAAATCTTTGCCGTGTTCGTCCCGGCCTCGCGCTGATAGGCGGCCAGCGCCGGCTTGAATTCGACATTTTGGCTTCCCTTCAGCACATCCAGCCGCAAAAGCTGGTCGCTGAAAGTTGAGTTGGTCTGCTGCACCAAATCCCTGGACAAAGCCAAAGCCGCATTCGTCTGCCGGGAGCGCAGGGAGTCCCCCACGAGTTCGCGCAGGGCCTGGCAGCGCAAGGCGGGGCTGGATGAAGAAATGCGCGTGAGCGTGGTGCGCGCCTCGGCCATGGCTGACGCATTGGTGCCGTGGAGGCGCACGACCGCCAGGTTCAATTGCGGGGCCGGGTTGGTCGGCTCCAGCCGGGCGGCTTCCAGAAAGTGCGTCTCGGCTTCAGCCCGCTGATTGGAGGCGGCGGCCACCACGCCGGCGACGTTGTGGTAGGCGGCGGTTTTCCGGCCGGCCGGGTCCACTCCCTCCAGCGCATTGGTGGCGACCATGTAATCGCGGAACATCATGGCGCTCTGGGCCAGTGCCAGCCGGTCGTCCAGCGACTTTGGGTTAAGTTCCACCACGCGGCTGCGCCACAAGAGGGCGCCGGACGAGCGGCCGCCCTCCAGCAACGCGGCCATCATCCGGGAGGCTTCCAGATGCTGGGGATTGGAGCGCAAGACCTGCTGCACGCAGAGCAACACATTTCGGCCGTCCCCCTTGGCGGCGAAGGCATGCGCGAGGTTCATCATGCGATTCTGTTTCCAGACTTTGTAGCCGCGATAACCGGCGTACCCCGCCAGCAAGGCCACGGTGCAGCACAAGAAGATTATTATCAGCTTCCGCATATTATTTTGAGGTTACCATTTTGATGCGGGATTGGGAATGATTATTTGGGCCGTAGCTTGACACTGCCGCCGACTCCGATGGCAACAGTGGAGCGCCGATCTCCGGTCCGGCGCGTTTCTGAGAAAACTCAACACCTGCCGGGCCGGAGGCCGGCGCTCCGGGGGCAATGCGCCCATCAGTGGGTTTGCCCGCAGCCACACGGAACCGCGGTTGTTTTTGGCGGGTCATAATTCAAATAGGGTCCCAGCCATTTCTCGACTTCCTGCAAGGTCATGCCTTTGCGGACGTGATAATCCAGCAATTGGTCGCGCCCCAACTTGCCGACGGCGAAGTATTTCGATTCCGGGTGCGCAAAATAAAGCCCGCTCACGCTGCTGCCCGGCCACATCGCGAAACTCTCGGTGAGTTTGATGCCGGTGTTCTTCTCCGCGTCGAGGAGTTGCCAGAGAATCCCCTTTTCCGTGTGGTCGGGGCAGGCGGGATAGCCCGCCGCCGGCCGGATGCCGCGATACTTTTCCCTGATCAAATCTTCGGTGGTCAGCTTTTCAGCTTTGCCATAGCCCCACTCCTCGCGGACGCGCCGATGCAGAAATTCCGCGAACGCCTCCGCCAGCCGGTCGGCCAGCGCCTCGGCCATGATGGCGTTGTAATCGTCGTGGTCGGCCTTGAATTTTTTGACCAGCTCATCAATGCCGTGGCCGCTGGTGACGGCGAAAGCCCCCAGATGGTCGGCGGGAAAACGTGCTTCCGGCATCTTGCCGGAAGTTCCATTTGAAGTTTGATCTGCCGGCGAGACGCCAGCAGCACTTTGGGGCGCGATAAAGTCCGCCAGACACCAGTTCGGCGTGCCGTCGGTTTTCTCCAGCTGCTGGCGGAGGAAGTGGAAAGTCATCAGCACCTTCTTGCGCGATTCGTCCGTGTAAAGCTCCACGTCTTCGCCGACGCGGTTGGCCGGGAAGAAGCCATAAACGCCGCGGGCAGCAATCAGTTTCCCGGCAACAATTTTTTCGAGCAACTCCTGCGCGTCGGCGAAAAGTTTGCGCGCTTCCTCGCCGTGTTTCTCATGCTGAAGAATCTTGGGATAAACGCCGCGCAGTTCCCAGGTGTGGAAAAACGGCGACCAGTCAATGAACGGGACGAGTTGTTCCAAAGCAACCGGTAGCAGCCGACGTGAGGAGGCTCCATCTGAGCCCGAAATGCCGGCCGAAGCAGTGAGCCTCCTCACGTCGGCTGCTACGGAGGAATCGAGCACCCTCACACCGTCAAACTCCGGCGTCGGCAAGTCGTCGTACTTCAGCTTGGGCGCGTTGGCGCGGGCTTCCTCAAGTGAAATCAATTTGGTTCGCTGGCCGACGTGTTGCGCCCGGATGCGGTCATATTCCTCACGGACTTGCCGGGCGAACTTCGGCCGATGCTCGGCGCTGATCAGATTGCTCACCACGGGCACGGCGCGCGAGGCGTCGAGGACGTGCACGACCGGTTGCGAATAGCTCGGCGCAATTTTCACGGCGGTGTGGGCCTTGCTCGTCGTGGCGCCGCCGATGAGTAGCGGCAGCTTCAACCCTTCGCGTTCCATCTCGCGGGCGACGTGCGCCATTTCGTCGAGGGACGGCGTGATCAGCCCGCTCAGGCCGATGATGTCCACCTTCTGCTCGCGGGCGGTCTGCAAAATTTTCTCGCACGGCACCATCACGCCGAGGTCAATGACCTCGTAGTTGTTGCAGCCGAGCACGACGCCGACGATGTTTTTGCCGATGTCATGCACGTCGCCCTTGACGGTGGCCATGAGGATTTTGCCGGCGTTTTTATGCACGCCGCCGGCGGCTTTCTTCTCCGCCTCCATGAACGGCAGCAGATACGCCACGGCTTTTTTCATCACGCGGGCGGATTTCACCACCTGTGGCAAAAACATTTTGCCGGCACCGAACAGGTCCCCGACGACGTTCATTCCCGCCATGAGCGGGCCTTCGATGACGAGCAGCGGCCTGCTATATTTCTGGCGCGCTTCTTCAATATCCTGTTCGATGAAATCAACGATGCCTTTCACGAGCGCGTGGCTGAGGCGCTCCTCGACCGTGCCCTTGCGCCATTCGTCGGCGACGACTTCGACCGCACCCCTCTGCTTCACCGACTCGGCGAATTTGATGAGGCGTTCGGTGGCGTCGGGCCGGCGGTTGAGCAGCACGTCTTCGACGAGTTCGAGCAGGTCTTTGGGAACCTCCTCGTAAACGGCAAGCATGCCAGGATTGACGATGCCCATGTCGAGGCCGGCCTGGATGGCGTGGTAGAGAAACGCGCTGTGCATCGCCTCGCGCACGGCGTTGTTGCCGCGGAAACTGAAGCTGACGTTGCTGATGCCGCCGCTGACCCTGGCGAGGGGGAGATTTTCCTTGATCCACCTGGTCGTGCGGATGAAATCCACGGCATAGTTCGCGTGCTCTTCCATGCCCGTGCCAACCGTGAGCACGTTCGGATCAAAAATGATGTCCTCCGGCGGAAAGCCAACTTTTTGGACCAGCAAATCATAGGCGCGTTTGCAGACTTCGATGCGCCGTTCAAACGAATCAGCCTGGCCGCGCTCGTCAAAAGCCATGACGACGACGGCGGCGCCGTAGTAACGCACCAGCTTCGCCTGGCGCAGAAATTTTCCCTCGCCTTCCTTGAGCGAAATGGAATTCACGATGCCCTTGCCTTGAAGACATTTCAGCCCGGCCTCGATGACTTCCCACTTCGAGGAGTCCACCATGACGGGCACTTTGCAAATGTCCGGCTCACTGGCGACGAGGTTGAGGAAGCGCGTCATTGTCGCGACGCCGTCAATCATTCCTTCGTCCATGCAGACATCAATGGCTTGCGCGCCGTTCTCGACTTGCTGCCGCGCGACAACCAGCGCCGCCTCGAAATCACCGGCCTTGATGAACTGGGCAAATTTTGGCGAGCCGGCGACATTGGTGCGCTCGCCAATGTTGATGAAGTTGATGGAGGCGTTTTGCCGTAGCGCAGGCGTCTCGCCTGCTTGGATTAGAGCGGATGCAGGCGGGACGCCTGCGCTACCTTGTGCGTGACCCGCATTGCCGCGAATCGTCAGCGCATCCAATCCGCTCAGCCGCAAACAAGGTTCGACTTTCGGCGGCACGCGCGGCGGCAAACCGCGCATGGCCCCGGCCATGGCTTTGATGTGCGCCGGCGTGGTGCCGCAGCAGCCACCAACGATGTTGAGCCAGCCGTTTTGCGCCCATTCCTTGAGTTGCGGCGCGAGCGTCTCCGGCGTTTCGGGAAAGCCGGTCGGCAACAGCGGATTCGGCAGGCCGGCATTCGGATACGCGCTGACGTAAATTGGCGCAATGCCGGAAAGCTCCTCGATGAGCGGACGCAGTTCCTTCGGGCCCAGCGCGCAGTTCATGCCGACGGAGAGCAGGGGAACGTGGGAAACCGAATTCCAGAACGCCTCGACGGTCTGTCCGGTCACACCGCGATTGCTGCCGGCCTGGATGAATGTTACGGAAGCCAGGATGGGAACGATTTTTGAAGTAGCGCAGGCGTCCCGCCTGCTGCTGCAGTCGTCTAGACCGTGACTTTTTTTATTCGCAGGCGGGACGCCTGCGCTACTTTGCAACGCTACAATTCCGCGCTCTTCAAAAATTTGTTGAATGGCAAAGAACGCGGCTTTGCCGTTGAGCGTGTCGAAAATTGTTTCGACTAATAGAATGTCCACGCCGCCGTCGAGCAAACCGTTCACCTGTTCGCCGTAAACTTTCACCAACTCATCGAACGTCGCGCCGCGAGCGGCGGAATTGTTCACGTCGGTCGAAATGGACGACGTTTTGGTCGTCGGCCCGATGGCCCCAGCGACGAAACAAATTCGTTCCGGATGTTGGGTCTCGAACTTGTCGGCTGCACGGCGCGCACATTCCGCGCCGGTTTTTGACAATTCGTAAGCGAGCGATTCCAATCCGTAGTCCGCGAGTGAGATGGACTGCGAGTTGAACGTGTTCGTCTCGATGATGTCCGCGCCCGCTTCGAGGTATTGGCGGTGGATGTCTTCGACCACCGCCGGCTGGGTGACGTTAAGCAGGTCGTTGAGGCCCTTGAGGTCTTTGCCGCGCCAGTCCGCAAACCGGTCACCGCGAAACGCCGCCTCATCCAGCTTGCGTTGCTGGATCATCGTGCCCATCGCGCCGTCAAGGATGACGATCCGCTCGCGCAACAGGCGTTGGAGATGTTCAATTTTGTCCGGCATCGGTTTAATGCAAATTAACCGGTCGCAAACTAACGGAAAGCCTTCGGCAATGCAAATTAAAAATCAACGTATCTTGATATGATGATATGTATTTAAAATCCGAGGGCCGAAATCCGAAACCCGAAAGAAGTCCGAGGGCCGGAATCCGAGGCGATACGACTGGCCGTTGCCGCCCCCAGCGTTCGGTGTACACGCTTCAGCGTGTCCGGCCGAATTCCAAGACGAAACGGACGATAATGGGCGTTTTCGGGTTTCTGATTTCGGACTTCTTTCGGTATTCGGTATTCGGATTTCGGTTTTATCCCACAGGCTTGAATTCCCGGTCGCGCCGCTCTTCACTTGCATGGCCGCCGTCCGCTCCTTATGCTCGGCCTCGCGACACATGAAACTGGCGATTTGGGTCAACGATCATCCTCTCCCGTGAAAATCCGCAAAGCTGTCATCACTGCCGCCGGGCGGGACCAGCGCCACCTGCCGTTGCAGACGCTGGTGGACCGCGACGGCCAGACCAAATCGGCGCTCACCATCCTGCTTGAAGAAGTCCTGCAAGCCGGCATTGAGGAAATCGGCCTGGTGATTGCTCCGGGCGATCAAAGTGCGTTTGCGGCGGCCGCCGGACCGCACGTCAATCGCATTCAATTCATCGAGCAACCCGCGCCGCTGGGTTATGGACACGCGGTGCTCTGCGCCCATCCGTTCGCCGGACGCGAGCCGTTCCTGCTTTTGGTCGGCGACCACCTCTATGTTGCCAATGGTCAGAAATCGTGCGCCCGGCAGTTGGTTGATATTGCCTCGGCGGAGTCCTGCGCGGTGTCGGCGGTGCAGGCAACGCATGAAAGCCAGCTTCCTCATTACGGCGCGGTTGGCGCCAGGCGGCTGGTGGGCCACGCCGGTCTCTACCAGGTGGACCGCGTGCTCGAAAAACCGACGCCGACCGTGGCCGAACAAAAACTCATTGTGCCCGGTTTGCGCGCCGGCCACTACCTTTGCTTCTTCGGCATGCACGCATTGACACCGGGCGTGATGGATATCCTGAAGGAGCTTGTGGGCCGGAGCCAGGGTGCCGGGGGCGCACACCTTTCCGACGCGCTGGCGAAAACGGCGGAAAGCGAACGTTATCTCGCCTGCGAACTTCAGGGCCGCCGCTACGACATCGGCGTCAAATACGGCTTGCTCACCGCGCAACTGGCGCTGGCGCTCAACGGTCAGGACCGCGACGAAGTCCTGACGCAACTCGTCGAACTGCTGGCGCAGACCTGACGCGCGCCACCAGTGAAAACCAACCCCGGTCGCAGCGTTTGAGGCATGGCAAGCAGACTCGTCCATCTTATCACCTCGCCGGATCCGGCGGTGCGCAACCAGTCGCTCGACGCCGTCTGCCGCGCCGCGTCGGTGCCGGAGTTGCTGGCCGAGTGCGGCGGACTCGAGGCCTTCCGTCATCACAGCGAAAACCTTTATGAGCGCGTCCGCGCCCTGCTGTTTCTCTATGCCATCCACCGGTTTCATTTGCCGTTGAAGCCGGTCGTCAACACCCGGAGCCTGATTTCGTTTCAAGGCTACTCGCAACTGCTGCAGCGCCGATTCGAAGAGGCCATCGCCACTTTTCTCAAGGCGCAAACGGCTGATGGGCCGTCCGACCCGATTTCCAGCGCGCTGGCTGTGGCCTATTACCGGTTGGCCCTGCAAACGCTGGCGGACCAGGTCCGCCGCAGCGTGCGCTCGGTGCGCGGCAATCAATGGATGTTCCGCATGGGACATCCGGCCGATCATCCGCTGCGCATCCGGCCCGAACTGCTGCGGCGCAGCGAGGACGACGGCACTTACCCGATCCTGCGCGAACGCACCCCCGTGCGCATGGACCTTACGCATTGCGGCTGGAGCGACATTTTCTTTCTCGGCATGGATTATCCCGAGGGCGCGAAGGTTTTGAACGTCTCGATTGACCTTGGCGTGCACGGGCGCGACTCCGCCACGCGACCGCCCGTCGAAACCTATCTGCGCGTGATGGATGAACCGTTGCTGCGCCTGACCAGCGTGGATCTCGGCGCCACCGCCGACATCACGAACCTGGCCGATGTGTTCGATTTTGCCAAAGACTACCTCGGCTTGCTCAAGGCGGCGGTCATCGCCGGCGGCATCGTTCCGCCCGGCGTGGAAGGGTCGGGTCAAAGCCTCGCGGACCTGCTGGCGCGGGTGGTGGGGCAGGGACGCGGACTTGAACTGGTCAGCGCCGTCAACGGCATTCCCAAAGGCTCGCGCCTCGCGGTTTCCACGAACCTGCTGGCCTCGATGATTGCGCTTTGCATGAGGGCCACGGGCCAGGCCAGTTCGCTGCACGGCTCGCTCCAGGAGGACGAACGCCGGCTCGTGCTGGCGCGCGCCATTCTCGGCGAATGGCTCGGCGGTTCCGGCGGCGGCTGGCAGGACTCCGGCGGCGTCTGGCCGGGCATGAAATTGATCGAAGGCGTGCTCGCCGCCGAAGGTGATCCCGAATTCGGGGTCAGCCGCGGCCGGCTCATGCCGCAGCATCGCATCCTGACCCACGAGGACGCCTCGCCCGCCCTGCGGCAGAAGTTGCAAGACAGCCTGGTGTTGGTGCATGGCGGCATGGCGCAAAACGTCGGCCCCATCCTCGAAATGGTCAGCGAAAAATACCTGCTGCGCTCCGAGGCCGAGTGGCAGGCGCGGCTCAGCATGCTCGCCATTTTGGAGGAAATCCTCGCCGGACTCCGGCGCGAAGACGTCGCTGCCCTGGGCGCGGCGACGACGCGAAATTTCTTTGGTCCCATCCAGACCATCATCCCCTGGGCCACGAACCTGTTCACGGAAACCGTCATCAACCGGGTGCGGGCCGAATTCGGGAAGGATTTTCTCGGGTTCTGGATGCTGGGCGGCATGTCGGGCGGCGGCATGGGATTCATTTTTGACGCCGCAAAGAAAGCCGCGGGGCAAACGCGGCTGCAGGAGCTGATGACGCAAACCAAGCGCGAGTTTGAATATTCCCTGCCGTTCGCGATGGAGCCGGTGGTGTATGACTTTGCCATCAACGAAAAGGGCACTTGGGCCGACCTGTTGCATGGACAGTCCGCCCTGTTGCCGCAGGGTTATTACGCCCTCATCATGCCTCCGCTGCTGCGACAGGATGCCCGCTCCCTTCCGCCGTTGCATCGCGCGGAAATGGACAAATTCGCCGCCGCCTGCCGTTCCAAGCCGGAACTGCGCGGCATGGTGCAGACGCTTTTCGACCGGCTGCTGCCGCGCTTGAAAGCCGACGACACCAGTGACGAGTCGCTGTCGGCGTTGCTTGATCGTTACGGTTTCGACCGCGCGCAGCACGAGCAGGTCCGCGCGGATTTGAAGTCCGGGCGAATCGGCGTGGCCCAAAACCGTTTGCCGGTCAGCACGCAAATTCAGGACGTGACCGATGGCGACGTGTTCGACGCCACGCGCGAGTTGCCGAAGAAGTATCGCGAAGCGGGCATGGCCGCGCTGGCGGCGGGCGAAGTGGCCGTGGTCACGCTGGCCGCCGGCGCGGGCAGCCGGTGGACGCAGGGCGCGGGCACGGTCAAGGCGCTGCATCCATTCTGTAAATTCGGCGGGCGCCATCGCACATTCCTGGAAGTGCATCTGGCCAAGAGCCGCCGCATCAGCCGGCTCGGCGGCGTTCCATTGCCTCACGTCATCACCACCAGCTACATTTCGCACCAGCCCACCGAAGCGTTCCTCGCGCGCGAGAAATTCTACGGCTATGCCGGGCCGCTGGTTTTGTCCGAAGGCCGCACGGTCGGCTTGCGGCTCATCCCGATGGAGCGCGATTTGCGATTTTCCTGGGAGGAGATGCCGCAACAAATTCTCGATGAGCAACAGCAGAAGGTGCGCGACAGCCTCCGCCACGCGCTCATCGGCTGGGCGCAGCAGGCCGGCGAAGCGGGCGACTACACCGACAACGTGCCGCTCCAGTGCCTGCATCCTGTCGGCCACTGGTTCGAGATTCCCAACCTGCTCCGCAACGGCACGCTGGCGCGCCTGCTGGAGCAGCGGCCCAACCTGAAACACCTGATGCTGCACAACATTGACACCATGGGCGCGGACGTGGACCCGGCGATGCTCGGCCTGCACATCACGCTGGGCGGCGGGCTTTCATTTGAAGTCATCACCCGGCGCATTGAAGATCGCGGCGGCGGGCTGGCGCGTGTGAACGGCCAGCCGCGCATTGTGGAAGGCCTGGCGATGCCGCGCGAAGAAGAGGAATTTGCGCTTTCCTATTACAACTCGATGACGAGCTGGATCAACCTGGACAAGATGCTCGCCGTGTTCCAGCTCACGCGCGCCGACCTGGCCGACGCCGGCAAGGTGGCCGATGCCGTGCGCGCGCTCGCGGCCAAAATGCCGACCTACATCACGCTCAAGGACGTGAAGAAGCGCTGGGGCCACGGACAGGAGGACGTTTTTCCCGTGGCGCAATTCGAGAAGTTGTGGAGCGACATGACCGTGCTGCCGGAAATGAACTGCCGGTTCATCGTCGTGCCGCGCCGGCGCGGCCAGCAGCTCAAGGACCAATCTCAACTCGACGGCTGGCTCCGCGATGGTTCCGCGGCGCACGTTGAAGGTCTGTGCGAGTGGTCGTAGCAAAGGATAAAGGCTGGAGTTTATAAAAAAGCGAGACACGGATTGCACAAATTGACACGAATTCACCAACCGACTGACGATTATTCCCCCTCTCCGCCTCGATCGGGGAGAGGGCCGGGGTGAGGTGTCGAAACCGCGAAAAGCGCAAACCACGCGAAATTTTCAGCCGCAAAGAGGCACAAAAGCCGCAAGATCGAGGCTGCTGAACTCTCAACTTTCAACCCTCAACACTCGCGGCGGACACGACGTGCCGGAGCGCGATGTCCGCCGCCGCTTCAACCGCTCGCTGAAAAACCTTTTTGCCCTTTATCGGCCCTTGCTCGACACGCTGCATTGCTTCGACAACTCCTCAGACACACCGCGATTGATTTTTGAGGACGAGGCAGGGCAGACTGTGATCGGCGATGCCGCGCTTTACGACCAGTTACGGCGGAAGTTTGCACCATGAAGAAAACAACCAAGACGTCCCTCACCCAGAAGGCCATGCAGGCTTTGACCGAAGCCGTTGCCAAGGTCGTGGAGGACCACCGGCAGCGCGGCCGGCCGCTCGCGGTCTGGCGAAATGGCGAAGCCGTTTGGATGCCCGTGAAAACCGCCGACGCCTTGCGTGAAACGCCGCCCGCCTACCGCACGGGCGGGCGCGGGAAGAAGTAAGATTGAACTTGTGAAACCGAACCCAATCCTCGAAGAAGTCTGGCGGACCAAAAATCAACTGGCCGCCGAGGCCGGTTATGACGTGGACCGGTTTTTCGCCCAATTGCGAACGTGGTCCGAGGCGCATCCCCACGCTGGTCCGGTCGTGCGCAATGCCGAAGAGCTTCGGCTTCTGGCCGCCGAAAAATTGGCCCTGGCCTTGAATGACAAGCCGACGCGCAAGCAACGTAAAAAAGTTTAACCGCAAAGCAAAGGGCGCAAAAATCGAGGCCTTCTTTCTAAAATCGATGTTCGGCGTTGAAGGTTGAATGTTCGATGTTTCCAACCGCGTTAGGCAACGCCTTTTACGCGGCCATCCTCCATCCTCAATCTTCCATCGTCGTCTCCAATTCCCTCGCCACTCGTTATGGTGTTTGGCGGTTGGATTTTCCGAAAATTCCGTTTAGAAAGTCCGTCACCTTTGACTCC
>Ga0207932_1000617_pt1 | contig 12028 bp, 8 predicted proteins | sample NGESurdeep092012_FD_184480 | JGI IMG/M metagenome (GOLD analysis project Ga0207932, IMG submission 184480) | Arctic peat soil microbial communities from Barrow, Alaska - NGEE Surface sample 415-2 deep-092012 (SPAdes) | ecosystem: Environmental > Terrestrial > Soil > Wetlands > Peat ...
GCCGCGGTCTTGTCGCCCACCCCGGGTACACCGGGTAGCCCGTCGGACGGGTCCCCTCGTAAGGCGGCAAAGTCGGCGTAGCTGCCCGGCGGAATGCCGTAGCGCTGCGCCACGGTGGCTGCCGAGTACACCGCGGCCTTGCTCATCCCGGCGCCGATGTAGCGGACCGTGACGGCCGGGTCGGTGTCCCGGGCGACCTGGAACAGGTCGCGGTCGCCGGTGACCACCTCGACCGGATCCGTACGCTCGGTCGCGGCAAGCGTGCCGATCACGTCGTCCGCCTCGAACCCGGGTGCCCCGGCAGTGGTGATGCCCAACGCGGCCAGCACGTCGAGCAGTATCGGGACCTGCGGGGACAGTTCGTCGGGCACCACTTCGATGTCGGTGGAGGCGCCGGGCGTCCCGCTGTGCGGGGTGTCCGCCAGCTCGACAGGAGCTGTGCTGAGCGCACTCTGCGGGTCGAGGACCCGATGCGTCTTGTACGACGGGATCAGCTCGACTCGCCAGGCCGGCCGCCAGTCCAGGTCGAGACAGGCCATCACCCTGGTGGGGCGGGCGTCGGAAATCACCTTGGCCAGGATGTCCAGCGACCCGCGCACGGCGTTCACCGGCCTGCCGTCGGGGGAGGTCGTGGACATCGGCACGGCGAAGAAGGCGCGGAAGTAGATGCCGGCGAGGTCGAGCAACTGGAGCATGGGCGAAGACGCTACCCGCCGGATCATCCGCCCTGTGGGAGCGCCTCGGGCAAAACGGACAGCCCGCCGGGCTGCGCGTTAGGCTGCCGTCCATGTCCATCGACCACTCGCGACCGCGGGGGACCGTGGCCGACCTCGTCCCGGCCTTGGCGGACCGGCTGGCCCGGTTGGCCGGTCAGGCCGACGTCACCGGGGCCGACGTCATCCTGATCAGCCCGGGCCCCGATCTCGAGTACTTCCTTGGCCATTCGGTGGGCTCGCACGAGCGGTTGACCTGCCTGGTGGTCCCCGCATCCGGCCAATCCGCGCTGCTCGTGCCGACACTGGAACGGCCCGGCTGGAGCGGCACCCCGGTGGAATCCTTGGACGTCGCGATCAGCACGTGGACCGACGGCGAGGATCCGTACCTGGCCCTCGCCGCGGTGCTGCCGCCGCAGGCCAGGGTGCTCGCGGTCGACTACCACATGCCGGCCGTGCATGCCTTGAACGCGCAAGCCGCAGTACGTGGAAGCGAATTGACCCTTGCCGGTGAGGCGATAGCCGAATTACGGATGCGAAAGAGTGAATCGGAGATCGCCGCGCTGGCGGACGCGGGCGCCGCCATCGACCGGGTGCAGCGCCGGATTTCCGAATGGCTGCGCGCCGGCCGCACCGAGAACGATGTCGCCGCGGACATTGCCGCTGCGATCGTCGCCGAAGGCCACTCGCGTCCGGATTTCGTCATCGTCGGGTCCGGTCCCAATGGCGCCAGCCCGCACCACGAGGCATCAGACAGGGTGATCGAGGCCGGTGACGTCGTGGTCATCGATATCGGTGGGCCGATGCCGTCCGGCTATTTCTCCGATTGCACCCGCACCTACGTCATCGCGCCTGCGGACGGTGACGACATCGCGAAAGACGCCTGGGACGTGTACGAGATAGTCCGCCGGGCGCAGGCGGCCGGAGTGGCAGCGGTCCGCCCTGGGGTGACCGCGGAATCGGTGGACGCCGCGGCCCGGGCGGTGATCGACCGGGCGGGATTCGGGAAGTATTTCATCACCAGAACCGGTCACGGCATCGGGATGGAAGTGCACGAGCACCCCTACATGGTCGCCGGCAACAGGCAGGTCCTCGAGCCGGGAATGGCGTTCTCGGTGGAGCCGGGCATCTATCTGCCGGGACGTTTCGGGGTGCGGATCGAGGACATCGTGGTGGTCGGGGACAACGGTCCGGTGTTGATGAACACGGCACCGACCGAATTGACAGTTGTCGGCGCGAGCTGAAAGGACCCCGTCATGTTGGAGGAGATCGACGCGCGCATCGCTGGCGTGCTGGCCGCCGATGGCCGCTGCAGCTACACCGATCTGGCCGAGCGGGTCGGGCTGTCCGTTTCCGCGGTTCATCAGCGGGTGCGCCGACTGGAAAAGCGCGGCGTGATCCAGGGCTATACCGCACAGATCGACAGCGAGCAGATCGGGTTGCCGCTGACGGCCTTCGTGTCGCTGACCCCGATCGATCCGAGTGCACCGGACGATTATCCGCAGCGTTTGGCGGCCTTGCCGGAAATCGAGGCCTGCCATTCGGTGGCGGGCGTGGAGTCCTACATCGTCAAGGTGCGGGTCGCTTCCCCGTCCGCGCTGGAGGGGCTGTTGGCGCAGATTCGCGGGACGGCCGGGCTGTCGACCCGGACGACGGTGGTGCTGTCCACGCCGTTCGAGCATCGCGCGGTCGCGCCGGCGGTGCTGGAGTCCGACCTCGACAGCGGGGTGGTCGCGGCGGAGGGTTGATGCGTGTGCCGGGTGCACCGGCCGCTCGTGATGTGATCGGTGAGTGACCTTCCACTACCCGCCCGCCGACCGGGACGCCACCGTCGACGTCCTGCACGGCGTCGTCGTCGCCGATCCGTACCGCTACCTGGAGGACCCCGATTCGGAGCGCACCCGGGCGTTCGTCCGAAACCAGAACGGTCTGTCCACGCCGTATCTCGACGCCCTGCCGGCCGCCAGACCGTTTCTCGCGCTGACCACGGCGCTGGTGACGGCGCCGCGGCGCGGGGTGCCGTGGGAGCGCGGCGGCCGGTACTTCGTCATCGCGAACCCAGGGGAACTGGACCAGGATCTGCTGCTCACCGGGAGTTCGCTCGAGTCGTTGCTGGACGGACCGACGGTGCTGATCGATCCCAACGAGTTGTCCTCCGACGGCACGGTGGCAATGACCGCCGCCAGGGTCAGCCCGGCGGGCACCTACGTCGCTTACGCCCTGGCCGAGGCCGGGTCCGACTGGCGGACGATCAAGGTGCGGCGCACCCACGACGGCCAGGACCTGACCGACGAGCTGCACTGGACGAAATGGGTTGACCCCACCTGGCTGCCCGACGAATCAGGCTTCCTGTATTGGCGCTACCCGGAACCGTCAGGCGCCCGGTTCACCGATGCCATGGGTGCCGGGGACTTGGTGCTGCACCGAGTGGGCGATGACCCGGAGTCCGATGAGGTGGTGTGGTGCCGCCCCGATGGGCCTGAATGGATCGCCTCACCGTGGGTCGCCCCCGACGGCGAGTGGTTGGTGTTGACCACCAGTCCCGGCACCGACTCTCGGACCACCTTGGAAGCCCGGCGGCTGGTGCTCGACGACCGAGGTCGGTGCTGCATCAGTGAGCACAGCGCCGCGGTCGTCGCCGAGCTGACTGACGCGCAATCCGTGGTCGGTTCTGCCGGGGACACGCTGTACCTGCGCACCGAACGCGCCGCGCCGCGCGGCAGGTTGGTCGCCGTCGACCTGAGCGCACCGAGTCGGCCGTGGGCCGACGTCATCACCGAACACCTCACCGACGTGCTCGTCGACGTCGGCCCGGCCTCGGGGGCGTTCGTGGTGCTCTGGTCGTCGGACGCCGCCCATCGCATCGAGATCGTCGACAGGGCCGGCCGCTTCCTGGGCCGTCCGGAGTTGCCGGCGCCGATGTCGGTCACGACACTCAACTCCCGCCAGGCCAGCACCGAGATCTTCGTCGGCGTCACGTCTTTCACCCGTCCAAGTCGGTCCTACCGGCTCGACGTCGCCGGCGGAGCGGTCGAGCTGTCCGCGTTGCCACCGGCGGGCGCGGAGGTTGATCTGCCCGAGGTCAGCTTCGAGCGAGTCCGGGCGACCTCGGCGGACGGCACAGCGGTGCCGATGTCGGTAGGGCGCCGGGTGGATCTCTCAGACGGTCCGCGGCCGACGCTGCTGTACGGCTATGGCGGGTTCGACATCCCGGTCCTGCCGGCGTTCTCGGCGCTGTTCTCCGCCTGGGTGGCCGCCGGGGGAGTGCTGGCGGTGGCGAACCTGCGCGGCGGCGGGGAGTTCGGGGCGGACTGGCACCGCGGCGGGATGCTGCACGACAAGCAGAACGTCTTCGACGACCTGTTCGGCTGCGCCCGCGAGCTGTTCTCCTCGGGCGTGGCCACGCCGGCGCAGCTGGCCGTGCACGGCCGATCCAACGGCGGGTTGTTGGTGGGTGCGGCCATCACTCAGCACCCCGAGCTCTTCGCCGCGGCGCTGCCCACGGTCGGTGTGCTCGACATGCTGCGGTTCCACCTGTTCACCATCGGCTGGGCGTGGACCAGCGACTACGGCTCACCGGATGATGCCGACGACTTCGCGGTGCTGCACGGATATTCGCCGCTGCACCGCCTGGTGCCCGGAACGACCTACCCGCCGACCCTGATCTGCACCGGCGACCAAGACGACCGGGTGGTGCCGGCCCACTCGCTGAAGTTCGGCGCCGAGCTGCAGCGCTGCCAGGGCGGCCCCGGACCCGTGCTGCTCCGGGTCGACACCCGCGCCGGTCACGGGATGGGCAAGCCCGCGCGGGCCCTGGCCGCCGAGTACGCCGACCAGCTGGCCTTCGCCGCCGAACACACCGGCCTCCCCCCACCCTGCTCCACGACCTCCTCGCCCCTGTACGGCGCGGATCATCATCCACAGCGCGGATCAAATCGTTGACTCCCGTCACTCCAGTCCCACAACCGCCACGATAATGCGCGCTGACGATGATGATCCGCGCCGTTCAGGGGACGGCGATGCGGCGGGGGCGGGCATGAAAACGGTGGCCGCGAGCGTTGCCAGGAGGGTGCGGCGGGGAACTGTCGGAGGCGCTCAGCCTGGGCAACGACCAGACGTCCGGACCACCGGCCGAGAGGAGCATCGGGCATGACGACGGCGGCTTCGTCGCAGCGAGCGGGCGCTGTCGGCTTCCGGTCCGAACGCGGGCCGATCCTGATCTCGTTGATGCTGGCGACCTCGCTGGTCGCGCTGGATTCCACCATCGTCGCGACCGCGGTCCCCTCGATCGTCGCCGACCTCGGTGGGTTCTCCCAGTTCCCCTGGCTGTTCTCGGTATACCTGCTGGCCCAGGCGGTGTCTGTTCCGGTCTATGGGAAGCTGTCCGACCTGTTCGGGCGGAAGCCGATCATGCTGTTCGGCATCGGGCTGTTCCTGCTCGGCTCGATCCTCTGCGGCTTCGCCTGGAGCATGCCGGCGCTGATCGCCTTCCGCGCCGTGCAGGGGCTGGGTGCTGGCGCCGTCCAGCCGATGAGCATCACCATCGCCGGCGACATCTACACCCTCGCCGAGCGGGCGAAGGCGCAGGGTTATCTGGCCAGCGTCTGGGCGATGTCCGCAGTCGTCGGCCCGACCCTCGGCGGCCTGTTCGCCCAGTACCTGACCTGGCGGTGGATCTTCTTCGTCAACATCCCGCTGTGCGCCCTCGCCGCCTGGATGCTGATCCGCCGATTCCACGAGACGGTGCGTCCCCGGGTGCGGCGCCGCATCGACTACCTGGGCAGCGTCACCCTCACCGCCGGCTGCACCTTGATCATTTTGGGGCTGCTGGAGGGTGGTCAGGCCTGGGCCTGGAATTCAGTCACCAGCGTCCTGGTTCTCGCCTCCGGGGCCGTGTTGATCGCGATCTTCATCGCCGTGCAGCGCCGGGCCGCGGACCCGGTGCTCCCGCTGTGGATCTTCAGCCGTCGCGTGCTGTTGGCCAGCGCGGTGGTCGCCCTGCTGGTCGGCGCCGTACTGCTCGGATTGACCACCTACGTACCGACCTTCGTCCAGGTGGTCCTTGGCACCGGACCGCTGGTCGCCGGGTTCGCGCTGGCGACGCTGACCATCGGCTGGCCGATCTCGGCCGCCCTGTCGGGCCGGTTCTACCTGCGGTTGGGGTTCCGGACCACGGCACTGATCGGCTCCGTTGCTGGTCATCATCGGCGCCGCCCTGTGCACCTTGCTCGGCCAGGGATCCACGGTGTGGGAGGTCGCGGTTTGCTGCTTCGTGGTCGGACTGGGCATGGGGCTGGTGGCCAGCCCAACGCTGATCGCCGCCCAGAGCAGTGTCGGCTGGGCCGAGCGGGGCGTGGTGACGGCGAACAACCTGTTCTCCCGGTCCATCGGCAGCGCGGTGGGTGTCGCGGTGTTCGGCGCGATCGCCAACGCGACCCTGGGATCCGCCACGGCCGCCGCGAGCGCCGGGTCCACTGCCGGGTCCGGGGGTCCGGCCGCGCTGGCGCAGGCGACCCACGACGTCTTCCTGGCCGCCCTGCTGTTCGCCCTGGTGATGTTCGCCGCCGCCTGGCTGCTGCCCGGCGGCCGGCCGACCCCCCTGCAATCCGGCGATCCGTCAGCCGATCCGGCGGAGCGTGATGGTCAGCGCGATCCGGATCCGGTGCCCGATCACGGCCCCGGGGGCCTTGCGTAGCCCGGCATCGCGGCGATCGCGGACTCCTTGGCTGGTGCGGTGGTTGGTGTCCGGATCACGGTCCCGCCGATCCGCGGCTACAGCACAGCGTCGGCCAGCCGCTCCACCTGCGACAGGTCAGCCACCGTGGGGTCCAGGATGAGCTCGTCCACGCCGGCATCCTCGTAGGCATTCAGCGCGCCCTTGATCGCCTCGGCCCCGCGCAGCGCACCACCGGCGATCATCTCGGCGTACTCGCCCAAGAAGCCGTAGTAGTGCCGGAGGTACGCGTAGGAGGCGGCCTCCACGTCGTCACCGATCGAGAAGTACGCCAGTGCCAGGATTCTGGGCACACCTTCGCGGCCGCCCGCTGTCCACGCCTCCCGCACCCGCGCGGCCAGCGGCGCGATCTGGTCGGGCGGGGCGCCGCCGACGGTCCACCCCACGCCGTACTGCACGGTGCGGCGGACGCCGGCGTCCCCGCCACCACCGATCAGCAGTGGAACCGTCCCGCCGGGAACGTCGGGTGATACCGGCTCCGGGCTCCCGGCGACGGGCTCACCGCGCCAGGCGGCCAGCATGGTGTCGAGCATCTGGTCGGTCCGCTTCCCACGGCCGGCGAAACTGGTTCCGGTGGCGGTGAAGTCGTCCTCGCGCGCGCCGACGCTGACGCCGAGCGTCAGTCGACCGGCGGAGATGGACGCCACCGACCCGGCCTCCTTGGCGATCAGCACCGGGTCGCGGGTGGGCAGCAGGAGAATGTTGGTGAGCAACTCGATCCGCTCGGTCACCGCCGCCGCGGCCGCCAGGGAGATCAGCGAATCGTGATTCGGGAACGCCACCCTGTCGATCGTCGCCAGCGTGGTGAACCCGCGCTGCTCGGCAGCGGCCGCCCACGTCGGAATCAGTGTTCCGGGGAAGTGGGGGACGGGGTTGGGCAGACCGATGCCGATTTTCATGAACGTGAATCTAGTTGTTGGAGGCCGAATGGGCCAGGCCAAAGCCGCTCCATCGCTGGGACTTTCCGCCGTGTTGCGTCGGTTGCGTCAGATGGCCAATTGCAGGCTCAGGACCAGCGCCAGCGGCGCGATGCCCCGGATGAGGAACCAGGACAGCTGTACCGGAGCCGGCCCGAATCCCAGGTCGGCCACCAGCCCGTCGAACTCCATGGGCTTCGCGGTGGCCCGCAGCCACAGGTTGGTCAGCACGCCGATCGGCGTGAACGCGAGCGCGATCCACCGGTCGGCGGGCATCGCCGGCGCCGCGGCCAGCGTGAACAGCACAGCCGCGACGGCGGGCACGACCAGGTGGAGCATCTTCAGTGCGGAGTCGGTGCCACCGAGCATTCGCCGCAGCGCCGCGGATTGGCAGACCTTGCGCAGCCCGGCGCCGAACGGCGACACCGCCGGAACAGCGCTCAGCAACGCCACCACCGGCAGCCAGCGCGCGGGTACCACGGCGGCCGCGACGTAGGGCACCAGCAGAGCGCTCACGAAGATCCCGGCGGCCCGATGATTCCGGACGGCGCGGACCCACTCCGCCGCCAGCAACGCGCGCCTCCGCCCGGCGGGGAACGATCGCGACCGCTCAATCCGCATCTGGGAGAACCGCCGCTGGGCCAGCACATCTCCCAGCAGCGCCGGATCCATGAACAGCACCGCGGCTCCGCCGGCCGTGAACAGCGCGTTCCCGGCGGTCAGCGCCAGGCGGTCCAGCGCGGGGATGGTCCGCCAACCCCACACCACCGTCCACACGGCGAGCAGCACGGCCAGCGGTGCACCGACCGGAGCAACCCACCCCGGAATCGCCGGGGTAGCGCCGCGACGGATCAGCAGCACCGCCAACCCGACAAGGACCACCCCGACGGCGGTGGTCCCGGCCTGGACGGCCCGGCGTACTCCCGCGGTCCGGCCCTGCAGACCCGTCGCGCCCGCCGCCACGCCCACCCCCAGGCCCGCGCCGACCACCACCGTCAACCAGAGTGTCACAGGGTCCGCGCCGCCGGCCGCGGCGCCGAGCGCGGCCAGCGCGGTGCCCAACACGCCGGTGCCGGCGAGCGTGCGCAGCCATCGCGGGGTCAACTCCGACCGTCGATCGACCGGACCACCCAGCACCCAGGTGTACTCGGCGGGGCTGCCTCGCACCGGTCCGAGTGCCATCGCCACCGTCAGCAGCAACGCCGCCAGCAGGACGGCCACGCCGACGGTCAACGCCGCCGGCATCGCCGCGGTCACGCCCGCCGCCCGCCCGGCGCCGAGCCCGATGATCACCTGAACCGGAAAGCCGGCCAGCACGAAAACGGCCAGCAGCAGCGTCCACCAGTCAGTGGGCTCCTTGCGTCCGCGACCGACGCGGCGCACCTGGGTGAGCAGTCTCACCCGCTCGGACCCCCCGGTTCGAGCCGTTCGTCGGCGACCGCCTCGATCAGGCCGGCGTGGTGAGAGGCGAACAACACCGCGCCACGCGCTGCCTTCTCGTCCAACAGTCGCCCGATCAGCCAGTCGATGCCCTGACCGTCCAGCCGCTGCTCGGGTTCGTCCAGCAGCAACAGCGAGCGGGGTCGGACGAACCCCGAGGCCAGCGCCAGTCGGCGGCGCTGCCCCGAGGACAGCGTGCCCGGCAACTGGTTGCGCTGATCGGTCAGCCCGACCTCCTCGAGCAGGGCCAACACCACCGCGTCAGCATCGGGCACGTCGTGCACCGCGGCCAGCAGGCCCAGATGTTCGGCGGCGGACAGATCCGGGAAGAAGTCGACACTGTCGTCGACGGCGGCGATCTCGGCGCGGACCGCGGGATCGCTTTCCACCAGCGGGGTTCCGCGAAGAGTCACCGTTCCGCTGTCCGGGCGCTGGATCCCCATCACGCACTGCAGCAGGGTGCTCTTCCCGGACCCGTTGGGTCCCACCACCGCGACCGCCTGACCGGGATGGACTTCGAAGCTCAAGCCGTGCAGCACCTCGTGCTCGCCGAACCGACGTCGCAGCGCGGACACCCGCAGCAGTTCTCGCGCACCGCCCTCGGGCTCACCGTCCCTCGTCACGCACCCGCCCCTTTCCCACGCCGATCGTGCCAGCCTGCGGCAGACCCCCAACCCGTCAGCGCCGAAGCGCGGGGCCCCTCAGGTCGCGGCGGCAGCGCGCATCGCGGGTTCAGTGCGGTAGATGATCTCGATACCCAGCGCGCCCACGGCACCGACGACCAGTGATTCCCACAGGGTGGCGGGCGTCAGCGAGAAATTGAAGAACGACTGGCCGATCGGCAGGATGAAGGCGAGCGCGGCCAGCGCCACCATCGACCCGACCAGCGCGGCCTTCCAGGGCCGGAACGGGCGGGACAGCACCACCAGGATCCAGAACGCGGTGAACAGCAACGAAATCGTCGCCGCGGTGGACGGCTGCCAGCAGATGACGTTCGCCGCGTCCTGGTTGGATTCGGTCTGCACGAGGCACTCCGACGCCGGGGGAGCGCCAACCGCGTTGCGGGCCAACATGTACGAGACGAGGACGACGATGCCCGAGACGATCCCCGCCGGTACCGCGAACCGCAGCACCCGGCGCAGGAACCCGGGCACGTACCGCCGCTTGTTCGGGCCGAGGGCCAGGAAGAACGCGGGGATGCCGATCGTCACCGCGGACACCAGGGTGAGATGCCGTGGCAGGAAAGGGAACGGCAGGGTGAACAAGGCCGCCGAGATGATCGCGACGAGGCTCATCACGTTCTTCGAGACGAACAGGTTGGCCACCCGCTCGACGTTGCCGATCACCCGGCGGCCCTCGGCAAGCACGGAAGGCATGTGCGAGAACCGGCCGTCCAGCAGCACGAGCTGGGCGACGGCCTTGGTGGCCTGCGCGCCGTTGCCCATCGCGACACCGATATCCGCGTCCTTGAGTGCCAAGGCGTCGTTCACCCCGTCACCGGTCATCGCGGCCACGCGCCCGTTCCGTTGCAGCGCCCGCACCAGCGCACGCTTCTGTTCCGGCGACACCCGGCCGAACACCGTTGTCCGCTCGACGATCTCGCGGAGTTCTTCCGGATCCTCGCCGATGGTCCGCGCGTCGACCACGTTCTCGTCGGTGATGTGCAATCCGACCCGCCGGGCGATGGCCGCGACGGTCGTCGGGTTGTCCCCGGAGATGATCTTGATGTCGACGCCCTGGTCGGCGAAGTACTCCAGAGTCTCCTTGGCATCAGGGCGGACCTGTTCGGTCAAGGTCACCAGCGCGGCCGGTGCCACATCGGCCGGCAACTCCTGGCCGTGCAGGGCGCCGTCGGACCGGGCCAGCAGCAGCACCCGGCGGCCGGTCGCGGCCAGCTCGCTCACCCGTGCGCGCAGCGGATCGTCCGCCGCCAGCAGCACGTCCGGCGCGCCGAACACCAGCGCGCCCCGGCCGGTGAAGGAGGCCGCACTCCATTTTCGCGCGGAGTTGAACGCGATCGTGTCCTCCCGATTCCAGTCCGTCGGTGCCGACAACGCCGCGGCCAGCGCCTTCAGCGTGCCGTTCGCGTTGGGGTCGTCGGCCAGCGCGCCGAGCGCCGCGCACACCTGCGCGGAGGTCCACGGATCCGGGCCGACCGGCTCGCAGTCCTCGTAGGCGATGTCGCCGATGGTCAGCGTGCCGGTCTTGTCCAGGCACACCACGTTGACCCGGGCCAGGCCCTCCACCGCGGGCAGTTCCTGGACGAGCACCTGCTGCCGGGTCAATTGCACCGCTGCCAGCAGGAACGCCACCGAGGTCAGCAGCACCAGACCTTCCGGGACCAGCCCCACCAGACCGCCGGTGGACCGGATCACCACCTGCTGCCACCCCTGGTCGCCGATGGCGCGGGCCTGCGACCACAGCTGCAGCGGCAGCGCGATGATGATCACCCAGGTGATGTACTTCAGCAGCTGGTTGACCGATTCCTGGATCTCCGAACGGGTCTTGGTGAACTTCTTGGCCTCGGCGGCGATCTTGTTGATGTACGCGTCCGGTCCCACCGCGGCGGCGCTGAAGCGGCCGATGCCGGCCACCACGGTCGTCCCCGAGCGGACCTCGTCACCCGCCGTCTTGGGGATCGCGTCGGCCTCTCCGGTGAGGTTGGATTCGTCGATCTCCAGTCCGGAGGCGGACAGCATCGAGCCGTCCGCGGGCACCTGGTCGCCGGTGCGCAGTTCGATGAGGTCGTTCAGGACCACGTCTGCGGTGGGGATCTCGATCAGTGCGCCGTCGCGCAGCACCCGGGTGGTGGGGGAGTTCATCAGGGCCAGTTGGTCGAGCTTCCGCTTGGCCAGGTATTCCTGGGTGATGCCGATGGCCGAGTTGACGATCAGCACCACACCGAACAGGCCGTCGGCCAGCGAGCCGGTCGACAGGATCAGCACGAACAGCGCACCCAGGATCGCGTTGAACCGGGTGAACACGTTGGTCTTGAAGATCACCCACAGAGAACGCGACGACGCCTGGCTCGTGGCGTTGACCTGGCCAAGGGCGACGCGCTCGGCCACCTGCGCCGACGTCAGGCCGTTGGCGCCGCCGGGTCGGTCGGCGACCTGCGCGGATTCCGGCGAAATGCTCACCGGCTAACTGTGACAGATGATCACTGACCGTCCTACCCCTGAGCCCTACCCCTTCAGACAGTTCGTTAGGGTGACCACACGACT
>Ga0207932_1000619_pt1 | contig 11991 bp, 17 predicted proteins | sample NGESurdeep092012_FD_184480 | JGI IMG/M metagenome (GOLD analysis project Ga0207932, IMG submission 184480) | Arctic peat soil microbial communities from Barrow, Alaska - NGEE Surface sample 415-2 deep-092012 (SPAdes) | ecosystem: Environmental > Terrestrial > Soil > Wetlands > Peat ...
CCGAACTTGTCACGCTTGAAGTCGATCTTCCGGTAGGCGCGCTTGTGCCCGCCGCCCTTGTAGCGCGTCGTGACGTGCCCCTGGTTGTTCCGCCCGCCGCTCTGGCGCAGCGGCTCGAGCAGCGACGGCTCCGGCGTCCCCCGCGTGATCTCCGCGAAGTCGCTGACGATCCGGAACCGCGTCCCGGGTGTGACGGGCTTGAACTGCCGGATGCCCATGGCCTACCCCTCGAAGATCGGGATCGCGTCGCCGTCCTTCAGGACGACGATCGCCTTCTTCCACTGCCCGCGGCGCCCCTCGCGCCCGCGCCCCATCCCGCCCGCCTTCCGCGCCTTGGCGCGCATCTGCATCGTGCGGACGTCCGTGACCGTGACCCCGAACAGGTGCTCGATGGCGTCGCGGATCTCGGGCTTCGACGCCTTGGGGTGCACCCGGAACGTGTACACCTTGCGGTCCGCGAAGGCCGCCGAGGACTTCTCCGTCACCACCGGCTGCACGATCGTCTGGAAGAGCTGCGGCATCGCGCTAGTCCTTCTTCCGGGACGGCTTCTTCGGCTTCGCCTTGGGCGCCGCCTTCGCCGTCGTCTTCTTCGCCGCCGGCTTCTTCGCCGCGGCCTTGGCGGGCACCTTCTTCGCCGGCGCCGCCTTCGCCTTCCCCGCCGGCGCCTTGCGCGCCGCCTTCCGGGCCGGCGCCGTCTCCGCCGCCGCCTTCGGCTTCACCTGCCGCGCGGGCGCGTCGCCCAGGTCGGCCCCCGCCTCCAGCACCCCGAGCGCCGGCTCCTCGATGACCACCGCGCTCGCGCGGAGGACCTCGTAGGGGTTCGCGTCCTGGTAGCGCCGCACCACCACGTCGGGGATGTTCCGCGCCGAGAGCTGCACGTTCCGGTTGTCGCCGTGCGTCAGGATCAGGACCTTCTGGCCGGCGAGGTCCATCGCGTCCAGCAGCGCCACCATCCGGCGCGTCTTCGGCGCCTCGAACAGGAGCGGCTCCACCACGAACACCGCCTGCTCCTGCGCACGGGCGCTGTACGCCGAACGCAACGCCAGGTGGCGCATCTTCTTGGGGAGCCCCATCCGGTAGTCGCGCGGGATCGGCCCGAAGGCCGTGCCGCCGCCGGGCCACAGGGGCGAACGGATCGAGCCCTGCCGCGCCCGCCCGGTGCCCTTCTGCTTCCACGGCTTCTGGTTGCCGCCGGTCACGAAGCTCCGCGTCTTGGTCTTGGCGGTCCCCTGGCGCTGGTTCGCCAGGAAAGTCTTCACCGCCTGGTGCAGGACGGGCTCGTTCACGACGCCGTCGAACGGCTCGGCGGGGAGGCGTACCGCGTTGCGACGCCGCGTCCCCTCGGCGGTGTACGCCGCCGCCTCGAGCAGGGTGCTCACGCGCCCTCCTTCCGCACCGTCACGATGCCGCGCATCGGCCCCGGCACGGCCCCGCGCACGAACAGCAGGTTCCGCTCGGTGTCCACCTTGGCCACCGTCAGCCGGATCTGCGTGACCCGCGCGGCGCCCATGTGGCCCGGCATCCGCTTCCCCTTGATGACCCGCGAGGGGTCGGTGCCCGGCCCGACCGAGCCCGGCTTCCGGAACCGCGTGTTCCCGTGGGACGCGGGGCCGCCGCCGAAGTGGTAGCGGTGCACCACGCCCTGGAAGCCGCGGCCCTTCGACGTGCCGGTCACCTTCACCTGCTGGCCCTCGGCGAAGGTCGCCACCGTGATCAGCGCGCCCGGCTTCGGCAGCTCCACCCCGGCGTCCGCCCAGGCGAACTCCCGCAGCACCCGCGGCGCCGCCTCGATGCCCGCCTTCGCGGCGTGCCCTGCGCGCGCCTTGCCGGCGCGGGCCTTTTTGGCGGTCTCGAAGCCCAGCTGCACGCGCGCCGGACGGCCCTCGCCGCCCTCGCGCACCTGCACGACCGGACACGGACCCGCCGCGATGACCGTCACCGGCGTCACTGCGCCGTTGGCGCCGAACAGCTGGGTCATGCCCAGCTTGCGCCCGATGATCCCCTCCATCACTCCACCTTGATCTCGACGTCCACGCCCGCCGGAAGATCCAGCTTGGTGAGCGCGTCCACCGTTTGCGGGCGAGAGTCCATGATGTCGATGACCCGCTTGTGCGTCTTGAGCTCGAACTGCTCGCGGCTCTTCTTGTCCACGTGCGGGCTGCGAAGCACGGTCCAGCGCTGCGTCTTGGTCGGCAGCGGGATCGGCCCCGTCACCTGCGCACCGGTCTTCTCGGCCGTGCGGCAGATGTCCGCCGCCGCCTGGTCGATGACCGCGTGGTCGAAGGCCTTGAGCCGGATACGGATGCGTCCCTGCTTCACGATGCCCCTACTCCAGGATCTTGGTGACGACGCCGGCGCCGACGGTCCGCCCACCTTCGCGGATCGCGAACCGGAGCCCCTCTTCCATCGCGATCGGGGTGATCAGCGTGATCGTCATCTGCACGTTGTCCCCCGGCATCACCATCTCCACCCCTTCCGGCAGCTCCACGTTCCCCGTCACGTCCGTCGTCCGGAAGTAGAACTGCGGCCGGTACCCCTTGAAGAACGGCGTGTGCCGGCCCCCCTCCTCCTTCGTCAGCACGTACACTTCCGCATAGTACTTCGTGTGCGGCGTGATCGAGCCCGGCTTCGCCAGCACCATCCCCCGCTCGATCTCGTGCTTCTCCATCCCCCGCAGCAGCAACCCCAGGTTGTCCCCCGCCTGCCCCTCGTCCAGCAGCTTGCGGAACATCTCCACCCCGGTCACCACCGCCTTCTTCGTCGCCCCCAGCCCCACCAGCTCCACTTCCTCCTGCACCCGGATCTTCCCCCGGTCCACCCGCCCCGTCGCCACCGTCCCCCGCCCCGTGATGCTGAACACGTCCTCCACCGGCATCAGGAACGGCTTGTCCGTGTCCCGCACCGGCTGCGGAATGAAGCTGTCCACCGCCTCCAGCAGGTCCCAGATCGGCTTCGCCGCCGGATCCTCGGCATCCACCGCCAGCAGCGCCTTGGTCGCCGAGCCCCGGATCACCGGCGTCTCGTCCCCCGGGAACTCGTACTTGCTCAGGAGCTCCCGCACCTCCAGCTCCACCAGGTCCAGCAGCTCCGGATCGTCCACCAGGTCGCACTTGTTCAGGAACACCACGATCGAGGGCACGTTCACCTGCCGCGCCAGCAGGATGTGCTCCCGCGTCTGCGGCATCGGCCCGTCCACCGCCGACACCACCAGGATGGCGCCGTCCATCTGCGCCGCCCCCGTGATCATGTTCTTCACATAGTCCGCATGCCCCGGACAGTCCACGTGCGCGTAGTGCCGCTTCGCCGAGCTGTACTCCACGTGGCTCGTCGCGATCGTCAGGATCTTCGTCGGGTCCCGCCGCCCCTGGCTCTCCGACGCCTTCGCCACCTCGTCGTACGACGTGTACTTCGCCCACCCCTTCATCGCCGCAATCTTCGTGATCGCCGCCGTGAGCGTCGTCTTCCCGTGGTCCACGTGCCCGATCGTCCCCACGTTGCAGTGCGGCTTCGACCGCTCAAACTTCGCCTTGGCCATGGCTCCGTTCCCTTGTCAGGCAAGGTGTCGGGTTCGCGTGCCCTGCGCCGCGGGGGCCACCTCCGGCCCCGTCCGGCGGCGCCGGCGGGTGGTGCATCACTCGTGCTCCAGAGCTCGCGACCGGGATTGAACCGGTGACCTCGTCCTTACCAAGGACGCGCTCTACCGACTGAGCTACGCGAGCAAAGCGGGCGACGGGGCTCGAACCCGCGACATCCAGCTTGGAAGGCTGACGCTCTACCAACTGAGCTACGCCCGCAGTGGTGGGGGAAGGAGTCGAACCTTCGTAGGCGTAAGCCGGCAGATTTACAGTCTGCTCCCTTTAGCCACTCGGGCACCCCACCTGAGTGCCGCCCCCGTTGTCCCCTGCCCCGCTGAACAGACAACCCCGCGTTCCGATCGCGGGGTGGCGTGTGTGCAGCGGACGGTCGGCCGCTCCTTCCTTCTCATTGGAGCTGACGGAGGGAATCGAACCCTCAACCTGCTGATTACAAATCAGCCGCTCTACCGTTGAGCTACGTCAGCGCGCCTCATGCCCGGTCTGCGCGAGCCTTGAAGCATAAGCCGTGCCAATATGGCCGTCAACCCCGCCCCGAACGGGCCTAACAGGGCGACATATCAGCAGTTCGCGAACGGGCCTCCCGGAGCCCTCCTACGCCCCCGGCACCTGCCGCCGCGGGACCACCTGGACCCCCTCCTTCGTGTCGCGGACCTCGAAGCCGTGCTCCTGGAGGAGGGTGCGCGCCCGGTCGGCGCGGGGCCAGTCCTTCCGGCCGCGGGCCGCGAAGCGGATGCGGGCGAGCCGCTCCGCCCAGGCGGCCACGTCCTCCCCTGCGGCGGGAGGGACGGGCTCCTCGCCATCGATGGCCGCCGCGCCGGAGCCGGTGCCCGGGGCCGACGTGGCGGTGATGCTCACGGCGGCGGAGGGCGCCGGCACCACCTGGAGCACCTCCGCCACCCGGTCGAACGCGGCGAGGGCGGCGTCCCGCGAGGCGGGGGCCGCGCCGCCCCCCTGGTCGAGCTCGCGGTTGGCGTCGCGCACGAAGTCCATCAGCGCCGCCAGCGCGCGGGGGGCGTCGAGGTCGTCGTCCATCGCGGCGCCGAAGGCGGCCTCGAGCGCGCGCGCCAGCGCCGGCAGCCCGGCACCCCCGCCGGGCGGTGCGGACGCGAGGCGCGCGCGGAACTCCGCGAGGCGCGCCGCCCCCGTCGCCGCCGCGCGGAGCGCGTCGTCGGTGAACTGCAGTTGCTTGCGGTACTGGGTCGAGCAGAACAGGGTACGGATCGCGGCGGCGTCCCACCCGTCCTCGCGGAGGTCGCGGGCGGTGACGATGTTGCCGTACCGCTTCGACATCTTGGTGCCCGCGATCTGCAGGAACTCGGCGTGGAGCCAGAAGCGCGCGAGGGGCTTCCCCGTGGCCGCCTCCGACTGCGCGATCTCGTCCTCGTGGTGGGGGAAGATCAGGTCCACCCCGCCGGCGTGGATGTCCACCGTCTCGCCGAGGAGGGCCTGCGCCATCGCTGAGCACTCGAGGTGCCAGCCGGGGCGCCCGCGGCCGAAGGGCGCGTCCCACGCCGCGCCCACCGCCTCGTCCTCGGGCTTGGCGGCCTTCCAGAGGACGAAGTCGCGCGCGTCGGCCTTGTCGTACTCGTCGCTCGACACCCGCGCCCCCGCCTTGAGCTCGCGGCGGTCCACCTGGCTCAGGCGGCCGTACGCGGGGAACTTGTCGATCCCGAAGTAGACGCTGCCGTCGTCGCCGCGGTAGGCGACCCCGCGGTCGAGGAGGCGCTGCACGAGGTCCACCATCTGGGGGACGAAGCGCGTGGCGCGCGGATACTGCGCGGCCGGCGCGATGCGGAGGTAGCGGCAGTCCTCGAAGAAGGCGTCGGCGAAGGGCGCCGTGTGCGCCGCGAGGCGGACCCCGGCGCGCGCGGCGGCGCCGATGGTGCGGTCGTCCACGTCGGTCAGGTTCATCACGTGCTCCACCGCGTAGCCCGCGTACGCGAGGTAGCGGCGCAGCACGTCTTCGAAAATGAAGGTCCGGAAGTTCCCGATGTGGGCGTAGTTCCAGACGGTGGGACCGCAGGTGTAGAGCGTGACGCGGGGCGGCGCGAGGGGGGCGAACTCCTCGAGCCGGTGGGTCAGGGTGTTGTACAGCCGGAGCGTCACGGGCGCCTCGCGGGTTCCGGGGAGCGAAGCTACCCACGCGGCGGGGACGGTACAACTCCGCGGCGCCCGTGCCCCCGCCGCGGCGACGCGCCGCGGCGGGGGCAGGGGACGTTCCCCGGGGTCAGGAGAGGGAGCCGCTCCGGCCGCGGATCAGGGCGAGGAGCGCCACGAGGATCAGCGCGAGGCCGCCGAACTGGAGGCCCGCGGCGAGGGGGCCCTGCGCCTGGAGGGCGAGCCCCACGGAGGTGGTGCCGGCGGCGATGGCGAGGGCCGTCGCCGTCTCGGAGGCGGCGCCCCGGCGCCGCGCCCACCGCACGATCGCGTGCGCCGCGAGCGCGGTGCCGGCGGTGACGAGGATGAGGGTCGCGAAGAAGCTGAGCGTCATGGGGCCCTCACCCGATCACGCCGGCGGAGCGCAGCTGGCAATTCACGAGATTGCCGAACGCATGGTTCCACGCCGTCACGGCGGCCCCGACGGCGGCGGCGGTGGTGGGGTTGGGCATCAAGGTGAAGACCTCCCCGGCCACGACGAGCGTCGCCGACGCGCCGATGTACTCGCCCCACTCCCGCCCGCAGCTCACCGCCATCATCATCTGCACCGGCGGGAGGACCCCGGCCTCGGTGCCGTTGCCGGAGGACGTGACGTCCATCGCGTCGGCGCGGCGCACCTGGCGCAGCAGGACGCGTCCGTGGTGGTGGAGCGTCAGGGTCCGGTCGCGCAGGACCCAGCCGCCGGCCCGCCCCTCCCAGCGCCATTGCACCTCCGCCACCAGTTCGCCGTCCTCCTCGTAGCGGGCGGAGGCGATGGGGCCGCGGCCCGGCGCGCCCCGGAGCACCATCCGGTGCACGTGGCCGCCGTCGTCGGTGTAGGCGAACTCCTTCTCGCCGTCCACGCCGCCGTCGGTCGCGGCGAGGAGTGCGCCGCTGGCCGGATCCACCGCGCGGCCGCCGCGCACGACCGCCTCGGCCGCGGCGACGCCGGTCTCCACTTCCGCGGCCGCGCCCGGGGCCGCCACCGCGTCGCGCACGGTGGCGCGCACCCGCGCGCCCTCGCCGACGGCCGCGGTCATCCGCGCCGCGGGATCCGTCGCGGCCGCCGGCCCGCTGCGGTCCCGCGCGCACGCCGCCACGGCCAGCGCGGCGAGCACCGTGGTCCCGAGCACGAAATACAGACTGATGCGCCTCATCTGCCGACCTCCCCCAAGGATGGTGAGGCCGACGCGCTGGCTGCGGCCGCGGCGCCGTCCGCGGGACGGAAGCGGACGCGGGAGGCGTGGACGCCGATCCCGCGCTCGCGGCAGTAGGCGAGGATCGCCTCGGGCGACTCCCCCGCGCCGATCGGGAGCCGGAGCCCCCGCGGGTCGCAGGCGACGCCCGGGAACCGGTCCGCGAGGAGGCGCGCCGCCCGGCGCGGCGAGCCCTCCACCACGAGCACGAGTGCGCGGACCGCCGTTCCTGGCTCCACCGTCCCTCCGCCGTCCGTGGACGGGCGCGGCGAGAACGCGTCGCGCCGCCCCGCGTGTGCGAGGCGGCGCGAACCTAGTGCCGGTCGGTCGTCCAGCGGGTATCGGAAGCGCCCGGGCCGGGCGCGATTCTACGCGGGGAGACCTGGGCGCCGCGCGGCGGCGGACGCGATGGCGTTCACCAGGGGCGCCTTCTCGAACCGGACGGGATCCGTGGCGGGGAGCCCCGTCTCGTCCTCGGCGCGGCGCACGGCGTCGCGCGCGGCGGGTTCGGCGAGGTCGTAGGTGTTGAGCGCAATACCGATGACCTTCGCCGGGCGGATCGGCGCCACGGCATCCTCGTACAGACGGACCATCTGCGCCAGCGGCGGGATCGGGACCCACGCGCTGGCGCCGTGGTACTGGCCGATGAGCCTCCGCGAGGCCTGGTGGCAGAGCACCAGCGATGCCGGGCAGGCGCCGTGGAGGAGGCCGAGCGTCACGCCGGAGTAGCCGGGGTGGATGAGGCTCCCCTGGCCCTCGAGGAGCACGACGTCGGCGTCCTGCGCGCCCTCGAGCACCAGCTGCTCGGCGGCGCCGGCGATGAAGTCCGCCACCACGGCGTCCACCGAGATCCCCCAGCCGGCGAGGAGGATCCCCGTCTGGCCCGTCGGCACGAACCGCGTCCGGAGACCCTTGGCCTGGAGCCCCGCCAGCAGCTCGACCTGCGCCGTCATCTTCCCGCAGCTGCAGTCGGTGCCGACGGTGAGACAGACGTGCGCCTCCACGAGGCGCGCGCGGCCGTTTGCCACGGGGAGGTGCTCGGGGGGCTTGCGGAAGTCGAAGAGGCGGACGCCGCGCGCCTTGGCGCGCGTCGCGAGCTCGGGGTCGTCACTCAGGTACGTGTGCAAACCGCTCCACACCTCGAGGCCGCGGTCGATGGCGGCGAGGACCCAGCCGCGCCACGCGGGAGGGAGCGCGCCCCCCGTCGGCGCGATGCCGATGAGGAGGGCCTGGGGCTCCCGCGCGAACCCCTCCTCGATCGTCCCCACCACGGGGATCGCCCCCCCGAAGCCGAGGACCTCCTGGCAGGTGCGCCCCGCCTTCGAGGCGTCGAGCACCGCGACCACGCGCTCGGGGAGGTAGCGGATCGCGGACGTGGCCGTCTTGGCGGTCTCGACGGCAAGCTTCCCGTCGGCGACGATGAGGAAGGTGGGAGCGGTGTGGGGCATGGGCGTTCAGGAAGGTGCGGAAGGGATGTCCCCGGCGGACGGGGCCGCCGGCGTCGCGACGGCGTCGCCGTAGACGTGGCGCAGGAGGACGTGGCGTACCACGACCATCCCGGTGGCGAGGGCGGGCACCGCGACGACCAGCCCGATGGGGCCGGCCAGCTCCGCCATCACGAGCACCGAGAGGATGGTCAGCACGGGAGGGAGCGCTACCTGGCGCTGCATCAGGATCGGGGCGACGAGGTTCGCCTCGAGCAGGTGGACCACCACCCCGACGGACGCCACCGCGAGGAACGCGACGAACCCCCGTTCGCCCAGCACGAGGAGCGCGGGGAGCAGCGTCGAGAAGAGCGTGCCGAAGAACGGCACCAGCGCGGCGAGGCCGGCGAAGATCCCGAAGGCCAGCCAGTACGGCACGTCGAGCATCCAGAGCCCGATGGCGGTGAGGACGCCGAGCAGCACCATCGCCATCAGCTGCGCCAGCACCCAGGCCCGGAGGGTGACGCCGAGGTCGCGGAAGATCTCGCGGGCCGCCGGCCGGTGCCGCGGGGGCACGAGCGCGACGAAGCCGTCGCGGTAGAGCGCGGGCCGCAGGGAGAGGTAGATCGCCATCACCATTACGGCGACGGCGTCGATGAGGATGCGACCGGTGGTGGTGACGTACGGGATGATGCCGGTGCGGACGAAGTCCGCCACGCCGAGGAGGGCGGTCGTGAGGAGGCCCCGGTCGGTGGACGCCACGCCGGCGCGCCGCAGCACCGGATACTGCTCCGCCAGCCGGCGGATGAACCCGTCGAGCTCGCCCAGGTACTTCGGGACCGCGGCCATCAGGTCGTCGGTCTGCTCGACGAGGGGCGGTGCGAGGAGCGCGACGATCCCGGCCAGCGCCGCGAGCGTCACCGCCAGCGCGAGCAGGAGCGCGGCGGCGCGCGGCAGGCGCAGGTAGCGGGTGAGGGGGGCCTCGAGGGCGTCGAGGTAGACGGCGATCAGCGCGGCGATGAAGAAGACGAAGACCAGGTCGAGGACCTGGTAGAGCGCGAGCAGGATCGCGGCGACGAAGAGGAGCACCGCGAGGGGCGCCGCCCGCCGGGCCAGGGGGGCAGCGCCGGGCACGGTCAGTTACGCCCCCTTGCGGGGCTCGTCGGCGTCCTCGTCCACCAGCTCCGCGTCGTGGACGTCCGCCGCGGCCTTCCCGCCCGCCCCGATCTGCTTCGGGGCCGCGGCGGTCTCGCCGGCGGGGAGGAGCCCCATCTTCTGCTTGAGGGCCAGGAGCTGGGTGTCAGCGTCCGCCTTGTACTCGAGGGCGGTGAACTGCTTCGCGAGCGAGTCGCCGGAGAGCTCCTCCGACAACTCGGCCGACGCAAGCGCCTTGCGTTCGTTGTCGGCGATCGCCTCCGCCATCCGCTCGAACGTCTCGAAGGCGCTCTTGTCGCTGATGGACGACATCGTTTCCTGGATGCGCTGCTGCGCCTCCGCGCGCCGCTGCCGGGCGACCAGGATGTTCTTCTTGCGCTTCGCCTCTTCGATCTTGTCGTTGAGGGTGCGCAGCGAGTTCTTGAGGGACTCGGTCTCCGACCGGTGCTTGCGCCACGTCTCGTCGAGCGTGACGGCCGCCTGCATATGCTCGGCGTGGCGAAGGAGCGCCTGCTTGGCCAGGTCGTCCCGGCCCTCCTGCACCGCCAGCATCGCCCGCTTCTCCCACTCGTCGGCCTGTTTCTTCTCGGCCTCGGCCTGCGCCTGGAGCTTCTTCTCGTCGGCGATGGCGCCGGCGACCTGCTGCTTCGCCTTGGCCAGCTGGCTCCGCATGTCGAGGATCAGCTGGTTCAGCATCTTCTCGGGGTTCTCCGCTCGGGAGATCAGGTCGTTGATGTTCGAGCGGAGCATGATCCCCAAACGATCAAAGATTCCCATGGCGCCTCAAGCCGCCCGGAAGGGGGCGAGTGTGGAGAGGTGCGAGGCCAGCGCCACCGTCAGCGAGTCGAAGCTGGCCTGGAACTCGTTGAAATCCAGGTTCTCGAGCTCCAGCGCGTCCGAGAGGACGACGTCGTCGCCGTCCACGCCGTAGGACCCGTGGACTAGGTCCTTCGCGTTGAGCTCGAGCAGGTGGCGGTAGAGGTCCGATTGCTTGACCCCCTTGGGGAGCGTCATCACCCGCACGCGGAGGACCACCACCGGCGGGTTGAAATGGACCACCACTTCGGGACCCGCCTCGCCGGGCTGGAGCACCCAGAGCCCCGGCTTGACCTCCTTCGCCAGGACGCCCTCGGCGCCGATCCGGTCGATGTATCCCTCGATGTCGTCACGACTCGTCATAGCCGCTCCTTAGGCGCGGCGGCGGCCCTTGGCCCCGCCACGCGGAACATTCACCCGGCGCCACCGCCGGCGCCAGGGAGCCCGCGCTCCTGCCGGGCCTGCGCGAGCAGCCGCTCCGTGAACTCCTGCCGCTCCGCCAGCTCGCCGACCTGCCGCTGCAGCGCGTCGAGCCGGTCGTGCACCTCGTCGAGGTCGGGCGCCGCGAGCGCGTCGGGGTGCTTCCGCCCGCCCGCCAGCCAGTACGTGATGCTGGTCCCGATCGCCCGGCCGATGGGGCCGATGATCAGCAGCCCCGTGATGATGATGCCCGTGATCATCCCGAAGATGGGGACGATGACCTCGACCGGCGGTCCCGCCTGCATCATGCCGTCCCCCCGCTCCCGAGCTGCCCCTTCTCGCGGGCCTTCGCCAGGAGGCGTTCCGTGAAGTCCTGCCGCTCCGCCAGCTCCGTCACCTGATGCGTCAGGCCCTCCAGCCGGTCCTCCATCGCGTCGAGCTGACCGCCGAACTCGGCGCCCGGCGCGTTCAGGCTGTTCCGCGTGATCTTCGCCGCGATCGCCCGGCCCACCGGTCCGAAGGCGATGAACGCGACGATGACCGTCGTGAAGAACCCCACGACCGCGATGACGTCTTCCACGCGCGACCGCCTATTCCTTGGAAGGAGGGCCAGCGAGCAGCCCCCGCTCACGGGCCTGCGCCAGGAGCCGCTCGGTGAAGTCCTGCCGTTCCCCCAGTTCGCCGAGCTGCCGCTGGACGTCCTCGAGCCGCGAGAGGATCGCGTCCAGCTGCTCGTGCACTTCCGGCAGCGACCCCGCCGACTTGCCCCGCAGCCGCTCCGCATACGCCCGGCCGACGGGGCCGAGGGTCACGATCGCGGTGAGGACCGTCGCGAAGCCCCCGCCGAGGAAGATGACCGCTTCCGGGTGCATCCCCGCGCCTACTTCCCGTTCCCGGCGCCGAGCTGCCCGCGCTCGCGGGTCTGCGCCAGCAGCCGCTCGGTGAAGTCGAGCCGCTCGTGCATCGTCTCCAGCTGCTCGCGGAGGGCAGCCACGTCCCCCGAGAGGTCGTCCACGCGCTGGTCATCCGCCCCCACCGGGATCCGCGGCTCCTTGCCGTGCATGATGCGGTGCGAAAATGCCTTGGCGATCGGGCTGAACGCCACGCCGAGGATCACCACGCCGGTGATGATCATGCCCAGGACGTCGCGGACGACGAACTCGACCGGCACGCTACTGCCCTCCCCCGGTGAGCTTCCCCTGCGTCCGCGCCTGTGCCAGGAGCCGCTCCGCGAAGTCGAGCCGCTC
>Ga0207932_1000622_pt1 | contig 11975 bp, 11 predicted proteins | sample NGESurdeep092012_FD_184480 | JGI IMG/M metagenome (GOLD analysis project Ga0207932, IMG submission 184480) | Arctic peat soil microbial communities from Barrow, Alaska - NGEE Surface sample 415-2 deep-092012 (SPAdes) | ecosystem: Environmental > Terrestrial > Soil > Wetlands > Peat ...
CGTCGGCCCGCCGGGTGGTGGCCCTGGCCGCCGACGCAGGCATCCCGTCCGGCGAGGCCGGCGGACACTGGTGGCGACGTTCCCGCCGCTGACCCGCCTTCATGTGCGGGTGGGGCAGGCCGACCCCTATCCGGATGAGAGCGACGCCCGTCACCTCCGGTCCGCCGGCGGTTCCCGGTGCCGACGGCGGGCGCCCCGCGATCAGGCGGGCAGGTGCAGCCCGGCATAGGCGGCGGCCACACCGAGCGCGGCCGCGCCCATCAGGGCGGACACCACGCCGCGTCTGAAGGCGAACAGCCACGCGCCGGCGGCCGCCAGCACGCCGAGCTGCCAAAGGTGGGCGAGGGCGAGGGCCAGCGGGACCGTGGCCCCGGCGATGGCGCCGATCGATGCGGCCCCGGCGCCGGTCAGGAACCCCTGGGCCCAGCGGTTGGTCCGCAGGCGGTCGAATCTGGGCCCGCCGGCCAGGATGAACACGAACGACGGGGCGAAGGCCACGAACGCCGCCAGCAGACCTCCGGCGATGCCCGACGCGGCGTAGCCGACGACGGCGACGGTCTGGACCACCGGGCCGGGGGTGATCTGGCCGAGGGCCACCGCATCGAGGAACTGCCCGGCCGTCATCCAGTGGTAGGTGTGGACGGCGTCGTGCTGCATCATCGGGATGATGACGAAGCCGCCGCCGTAGGAGAAGAGCCCCACCTTGAGGGCCACCCAGGCCAGGGCGCCGAGACCGCCGGTGGCCAGGACGGGGAGGACGGTCGGGGGGAGCACGGCGGCCCGCCCGGTGGTCGGGCCGGGCCGGCGGGGCGACCGCACTATGGCCTCCTGGACGCCGCAGGCGGCCAGTACCAGCACCAGCCACGGGCCGACGGTCGCCGCCGACACCGCGCCCAGCACCAGGTAGACGGCCCAGCGGACCCGAGCTGGCCGTTCGACCCCGGCCCGTCGCCAGCTACCCGGGACCAGCCCGATCGACGCCTGGAGCGCCACGGCCGGGACCGCAGCCCCGGCCCCGGCCGCCGCACCGCGCACCCACAGCGGGGCGTCGGGAGCGAAGAAGAGCACCGACAGGGCCAGGACGACGATCAGGCCGGGCACGATGAAGCACAGCCCGCCGACCAGCGCCCCGGCGGCGCCGCGCAGACGCCAGGCGCACAGGATGGCCAGTTGGGTGGAGGCGGGCCCGGGCAGGAGGTTGGTGGCGGCGATCCCGTCCTCGAACGCTTCGGTCGACAGCCAGCCCTGGCGCTCGACGCACAGGGCGCGCAGCAGGGCGATGTGGGCCGGTGGACCGCCGAAGCCGATGCACCCGATCCGACCCCACTCGCGTGCGATGGTGCCGAGGCCGACCGGGCCGGTGGATCCCTCCGCGCGGTCCGGCCCGCTCACCGGCCCCGGTCGGCGACGGGCCGACTCACGCGATCGGCTCGCTCGGCACGTCGAAGTACTCCTGGTAGGCGCGGCTCCGCTCGCGGAGCACGTCGGCGTCGAGGCCGGTGTCGGCGAACGTGTACCGGCTGCCCCCGCCGCCCCCGTCCCCGGGGTGGGTGGCCAGGAAGTCCCGCATGGCGGCTTCGGCCTCGGCCGTGAAGGTCAGGCCGAGGGCGTCGTAGACCGCCCCGATGGTGGCGAAAGGGTCGGCCATGAACTCGGCGAACTGCACGTCGACCACCTGGTCGGCCGGGACGGTACCGTCCAGCCGGGCGGCCACCGAGCGGTCGAGGCCGAGCAGGATGTCGTCGCTGTACTGCTCGGCCGCCCGGGCCACCGAACGGTGGTCGCTCGACATCTGACGCAACAGGGCGGACAACGCGCTGATCGACGAGATGACCCGGACCGGGTCCCGGTGGGTCTGGATGAGGACCGCGTCGGGGTACTCGTCGAGCAGGGCGGCCAGGCACCACAGGTGGGCGGGTGACTTGAGCAGCCACCGGTCACTGGCGTGCCGGCTCTGCAGGTGCTGGAGGTAGATCCGGTGCCAGCGGTAGGCGGGGGCCATGTCGGCCTCGTGCAGCAGCCACCGGTCGTACTCCGGGACGTCGTACTGGGTCGGGAAGATCATCGAGCGGAAGTCGCCGCCGGTCATCCGCACGCACTCCTGGGCCAACCGGGCCCCGAGGGGGTGGAAGTCAGTGAAGCCGGGGATGATCAGGTCGGGCATCGACGCGATGGCGTCCGATTCGGCGATACGCGGGTCGGTGTCGTACGTGGCCGTCTCCGGCGGCGGCACGGGCTGGTCGACCTCCCACGTGAGCGGGGCGCGGTTGGCCGGGTCCTGGGCCAGTAGGTCGTAGAGGATGGTGGTGCCGGTGCGGGGCTGGCCGATGATGACGATGGGTCGGGTGACAGCACCCTCGGCCACCTCGGGATGGGTGCGCCGCCACTCGAGGATCTTGAGCCGCGTGGTCAGGTAGCCGACCACGTCCGCCTCGGCCACGGTGCGGCCGAGTTCGTTGAGACGGGCCGGTCCGTCGAGGTCCTCCAGGAGGTAGTCCAGGCCTTCCTGCCACGAGTCCTCTCCGAGGTCGCTGCTCCCGGCGGCCGCAATGGCCGCCTCCACCAGGGTGTCCCTGTCGTAGCGGGGGGTGTCCATGGTCAGGCGTCTCCGATCGGTAGGACGGGGTGGTGGGAGCAGGACGGTCGGGCGGTGTCGGGAGCCCCTCGGCGACCCCTGCTCCGTTGCGAAGGCCACGATACGCACCGCAGGCCCCGGCGCGCGGGTTTCCGGTGAGCGGACCGACCGGGCGGGCTCCGCCGGGTCCCTACGCCTCGGTGACCACGTAGCGGGTGGCCGGGGTACCCGGCGGGTTGCTCACGCCGGGCCCGGCGTCCGGGTTGGCGACGCACACCTCGCCCTCGAGGCCGTCGGGGTCCCGGAAGAAGATGCTCAGGACAGGGCCGAAGTCGGTGACGAAGGAGTCGGCCGCGCCGCGGGCGATCAGGCGCTCCCGGATGGTCTCGAACGCCTCGATCGACGCGGCCTGGAGGGCGAAGTGGTCGAGCCGACCGCGGCCGAACATCGGCACCTGCCGGTCGGCCTCGGTGTTGCCGTCGATGTGGAACACGTTGAGCTCGGCCCACGGCCCGATCTTGATGACCGAGAGGCGGACGGCGTCGTTGCCCTCGATCTCGGGGGCGTCTCGCACCACCTCGGCCTCGAACACCTCCTCGTAGAAGGCGTGCAGCTGGGCTGCGTCATTGGTGAGCAAGGCGACGTGGTTGAGTCCGATGGTGAGCATGTTCGGCTCCTTTGGTCGGTGGGGAGATCGGGGGGATCGGGCCGGTGTGGCACGTGCGGCCGCGGTCGCGGGTGGCGGAACCCGGCGCAGGGCCTCCCGCTGCCGTCAGCGTAGGGCAACCCACATCGGCGTCTGGAAGACTCCGCCCATGTCCGCCACGACCGCCGCCGACCTGCCCTTCCATGACCGAACCGACTTCGAGGACGCCGACCGGGGATTCCTCGGCGCCCTCGACCCCTGCGTGGTCACCGATGCCTCCGGCCGGGTGGTGTGGGACAACGATGCCTACGCGTTCCTGGCGGGGGAGTGTCCCGACACCGCCCACCCGAGCCTGTGGCGCCAGGGCCAGCTGGTGTCCCGTCAGGGGCTGTACGAAGTGTGCGAGGGGATCTACCAGGTCCGGGGCCTCGACCTCTCGAACATGACCCTCGTCGAGGGGGATTCCGGGGTGATCGTGATCGACCCGCTCATCTCGGCCGAGACGGCGGCGGCGGCCCTCGCCCTCTACCGTTCCCACCGGGGGGACCGCCCGGTGACGGCCGTCATCTACACCCACGCCCACGTCGACCACTTCGGCGGGGTCCGCGGCGTGCTCGAGGGCGACGTGCCCGTCCTCGCTCCCGAGGGTTTCATGGAGTCGGCCGTGTCCGAGAACGTCTACGCCGGCGTCGCCATGAGTCGGCGTGCTGTCTACATGTACGGCGCCGCCCTCGAGAAGGGGCCGGCCGGACAGATCGGTTGCGGGCTCGGCATGACCAACTCCACCGGCACCGTCGGCCTGGTGGCCCCGACGATCGACATCACCCGCACCGGTCAGGAGGAGGTGCTCGACGGGGTGCGAATCGTCTTCCAGCTCACCCCGGGGACCGAGTGCCCGGCCGAGATGAACTTCTACTTCCCCGACCGCCGGGCCCTGTGCATGGCCGAAAACGCCACCCGCAACCTGCACAACCTGGTGACCTTGCGCGGTGCCGTGGTGCGCGACGCCCGGGTGTGGGCGGCCTATCTCGACGATGCCGTCTCCCTGTTCGCCGACCGGACGGACGTGGCCTTCGCGTCCCACCACTGGCCGACCTGGGGCGGCGGGAAGGTGGCCGAGTACCTGTCGCTCCAGCGCGACCTCTACGCCTATCTCCACGACCAGACGCTGCGCCTGATGAACACGGGACTCAACGGCGCCGAGGCCGCCGAGGTCCTGGCCCTGCCGCCCGCCCTCGAGCAGGCTTGGCACACCCACGGCTACTACGGCTCCGTCAGTCACAACGTGAAGGCCGTCTACCAGCGCTACCTCGGCTGGTTCGACGGCAACCCGGCCCGTCTCTGGCCGCACCCGCCGGCCGAGTCATCGGCCCGTTACGTCGAGTGCATGGGCGGGTCCGACGCGGTGGTGGCCAAGGCCGAGGCCTACGCGGCCCAGGGCGACCTGCGGTTCGCCGCCGAACTCCTCGACCGCGTCGTTTTCGCCGACCCCGACCACGCCACGGCCAAGGAGGTCCTGGCCGGGGTCTACGAGCGCCTGGCCTACGGCGCCGAGAACGGCACCTGGCGCAACTTCTACCTGATGGGCGCCCACGAGCTGCGCCACGGCATCGACGCCTCCCCGGTGACCGTCGGATCGGCCTCGCTGATCTCGGCCCTGACCGTGGAGCAGTTGCTCGACGCCATCGCCATTCGGATCAACGGCCCGAAGGCGTGGGACGAGCGCCTGGCCGTCGACTGGCGGTTCACCGACCTCGGCCAGACCCACCGCGCCTCGTTGGGCAACGGCGTGCTGACCCATCGCACGGTGGGGGAGGGCGGGATGCGCCAGGACACCACGTCCGCCGACCTCACCCTCGAGCTGACCCGACCCCAGATGCTCGGCGTGCTGTTCGGTGGGGGACTAAGCGGGATCCTCACCGAGGGCGACCCCGGCGTTCTCGCACGACTCCTCGCGGTGGTCGAGTTCCCCGACCGGAACTTCCCCGTCGTCACGCCGTGACCGGAGCGATCAGGATCTGGCCCTCTGTCCGATGCGGCAGGGTTTGGCTCAGGGGATGATGTCGACGATGTCCACGATCAGCAGCGTGAGCACCATCGCCCCGACTACCGCGTAGATCGCCGAGAACATCCACTTCTGGTGGTGGTCGGCCAACCAGAAGCGCCGGATGCCGAGCACGTCGAAGGTGAGGGCCAGCACTCCGATCGGAATCCCGATCCACGGCCCCACGCCCTTGGCCAGTCCGAGGAGCGGCAGCAGGATCGGCAGGACGATGTAGCTGAGCAGGCACCGGGTGGCCGAGAGCAGGATGGAGGTCCCGAAGATCCGGTGGGTGTCCGACTCCGGAATCGGCTTCCGCTCCTCGGGCACCCGCAGGAGGCGGCGCATGCCCTGGTCGGCTCTGGAGCGATCCTTCGCCGACGGTGCCGGCGGTGCGGTCGTCACGGTCTGGTCCACGTGGCGATTGTAGTCCCGCAGGGGTGACGATCTGCATCTCGGGTCAGCAGGTAGCGTCCCGAGGATGGGAGACCAGTCATGACCTCGAACGCGTCGCGTCGCGGCCAGGCCGCAGGCAAGCGGACGGGGGGGCCGGCCGCCGACTCTCCGTCGGCACCGGGCGACATGTGGCAGCTCCGGGGCCCCGACGGCGCCATCGCCTCCGGCTGGTACCTCCTGCCGCTCCGACTCTTCCTCGGCGTGACGTTCGTGTTCGCCGGCCTCCAGAAGCTGGCCAACCCGGACTTCTTCCGGGCCTCCAGCCCCATCTCGATCCACGCGCAGCTGATCGGCACGACCCACACCAGTCCCATCGGTGACCTGCTCAGCCATCTGGCCGGGGGGGCCACCGTCATCGGAGCGCTCATGGCCGTCGCCGAGGTGGCCATCGGCGTCGGGGCGCTCCTCGGACTGCTGACCCGGGTGGCCGCCATCGGCGGGGTCCTCGTCACCTTCGGCCTCTTCCTGGCCATCTCCTTCCATGCGCACCCCTTCTACACGGGCTCCGACCTCGTCTTCGCGTTCGCCTGGACACCGTTCGTGCTGGCCGGCGCGGCGGGCGCACCCGCTGTCGACACCTGGCTGGAGATCCGGGGCGGGCCGTCGACGGCGAAGGACGCCTCCCGGGCCGAGGGCATGTCACGGGGTGCCTTCATCGGCACCGTGGCCGCCGGCACGGCCGTGCTGGTCGGTGCGGTGGCGGGCATCGGGCGGATCTTCGCACCGTCGGCGTCCACGACGACCAACGTCCTGGGGGGTGGCGGGTCCTCCACCACGACGACCCCGCCGGTCACCACGACCTCCACCGGGGCTGCGGGCGGCGCCTCCACGACGACCACCACGGCCCCTACCCCCGCGGGCACGGCCATCGGCGCGGCGGCCCAAGTGCCGGTCGGGGGCTCGGCCTCGTTCACCGACCCCACGTCAGGCGATCCGTCGCTGGTGATCCAGCACACCACCGACAAGTTCGTCGCCTTCGACGCCATCTGTCCCCACGCCGGGTGCACCGTGGCCTACCAGGCGGGCGCGAACATCATCGCCTGTCCCTGCCACGGCTCGGAGTTCAACGCGAGGACGGGGGCCGTCGTCACCGGCCCGGCCACGTCCGGCCTGACCCCCATCAAGGTCATCAAGGGGTCGAACGGGAACCTCTACGTGGTCTAGTGGGCGTCCGCCGGGTGCCGGCCCGCTCCACTACGATGAGCGTGTCGTCGTCACCCGGCGGCGGCCCGCACCCATGACCGCAGCCACCACGACCCCCGACACCTCCGGACCGGCGTCCTCCGAGGACGTGACGCGCACGGACTGGGTGTCGGCCATCCCCTTCTTCCTGGTCCACCTGGCCCCGCTCGGCGCCTTCTTCGTGACCGTCACCTGGCAGGACTGGGCGTGGTGCGCCTTCCTGTACATGGCCCGGATGTTCTGCATCACCGCCGGGTACCACCGGTACTTCGCCCACCGCACCTACAAGATGGGCCGCATCCCGCAGTTCCTCATGGCCTTCGGCGGCACCACGGCGGTCCAGAAGGGCCCGCTCTGGTGGGCGAGCCACCACCGGATCCACCACCGCTACACCGACCTCGACGGCGACGTGCACTCGCCCCGCGAGGGCTTCTGGTGGAGCCATGTCGGCTGGATCCTGTCCACGAAGTACAAGGACACCGACCTCGACGGCATCAAGGACTTCGCCGCCTTCCCCGAACTGCGCTGGCTGGAGAGGCACAATTGGGTCGGACCGTGGGCCCTCGCCATCGCCAGCTTCCTCGTGTTGGGCTGGGGCGGTCTGCTCATCGGCTTCTTCCTGTCGACCGTCCTGCTGTGGCACGGCACCTTCCTGGTCAACTCGATGGCCCACATCGTCGGCCGACGCCGCTACGCCACCCCGGACACCAGCCGGAACTCGTTCGTCATCGCCGTCATCACCGGGGGCGAGGGCTGGCACAACAACCATCACTACCTGCCGGCCTCCGTGCGTCAGGGCTTCCGCTGGTGGGAGTTCGACCCGACCTGGTACCTCCTGAAGGGCATGGCCGCCCTCCACATCGTGCGTGACCTGAGGAATCCGCCGGCCCGCCTGCTCGACCAGGCCCGGGTGCGGGACGGGGCCTTCGACATCGGGATGTTCCGCTCCTACTGGGAGCGGGCGGCCAAGGTCACCGGCGAGCGGATCGCCGACCTCAGTGCCCGGCCCGTCCCGTCGTCGCCCGAGGGAGCCGACAGCGTGGCCCAAGCGGCCGGATCAGCGGCGCCCGTGCCCCCGCCAGGCGAGGTTGCGGACGGTTCCGCGGAGCAGCTCTCGGCCCTGGCCGGGCTCATCACCCGGGCCCTCGAGTCCGCCGACCAGCTCGCCGCGGCCACCCGCCGGCGGAAGGGAACCAAGGTGGCGTCGGAGCCCGACACCACCGAGCCCACCCCGGAATGATCCCGACGCCCACCGGGGTGGCGGAGGCGTCGGTCTGGATCGTGGACCTCGACGGCGTCCTGTGGCTCGCCGGCCATCCCATCGGCGACGTGGCCGGCGCCGTGCGCGCTCTCCGGGACCGGGGCGTGCGGGTCGTGTTCGCCACCAACAACTCCTCGCCGACCACCGGTCAGCTGGTCGGCCGCCTGGCCAAGGTCGGGATCGAGGCCCTCCCCCGGGACCTGGTCACGTCGGCCCGGGTGGCCGCCTCGTTGCTCGAGCCCGGCCAGCGGGTCCACCTCCTGGCCGAGGGGGGTGTGCTCGAGGCGCTCGAGGACCGGGGGGTGGAGGTCGTGGACTCCGGACCCCGTGACGCGGCCGTCGTCGGCTGGAGCCGCGACTTCGACTTCGCCGCCCTGGCCGCCATCTCGACCGTGGCCCGCGACAGCGGACGGCTGATCGCCACCAACGGCGACCCGACCCACCCCACGCCCGAGGGCCTCATGCCCGGTTCCGGGGCGCTGATGGCCGCGGTGGCCACCGCATCGGGGGTCGTGCCCGAGGTGGCCGGCAAGCCCTATCCGCCCATGGTGGAGTACGTGGTCCGCCACGTACTCGGCGGGGCGGACCGGGTGCCGGCGGTCATGGTGGGCGACCAGCCGGGCACTGACGGGCTCCTGGCCGAGCGCCTCGGCATCCCCTTCGTGCTGGTCGACTCCGGTGTCACCCCTCCCGGGGCACCGGCGGGGGAGTGTCCGGTCGCCCTTCGGGCCGCAGACTTCGTGTCGGTCGTCGCGTCGCTGCCGCCGGTCTGAGCGGGTCGACGGGTGCTAGCAAAGTGCTTGCTACCAGCAAGCACTCCCGGTAGGATGCACGTCATGGCCACCAACGACTCCCTCCAGCGCTACATCGACGCCGGCATCGCCTTCACCAACATGACCCGCAAGAAGGCGGAGGAGCTCGTGTCCGAGCTGGTGAAGAACGGCGACCTCCAGACCGACGAGGCCAGGGCCCGGGTCGACGAACTGCTGGAACGCGGCCGCCAGGGCACCGAGGTCATCGTGTCCGCCGTCCGCTCCGAGGTCTCTCGTCAGCTGGGCGCCGTCGGCATCGCCAACCTCGAGGACCTGGCCACCCAGGTGGCCGCCATGCTCGGCCGCTCGGACACCGGCACCAAGAAGGCCCCTGCCAAGAAGGCACCCGCGAAGAAGGCCCCGGCCAAGAAGGCCCCGGCCAGTAAGGCCACAGCCAAGAAGGCCCCGGCCAGTAAGGCCACAGCCAAGAAGGCGCCTGCCAAGGAGACTCCGGCCAAGAAGGCACCCGCCAAGAAGGTCCCGGCCGCCAAGGCCGCCGCTCCGAAGCCGGCGGCCGCTCCCGGGTCGGCCGACTGACGTCTCCCGCCCGCCAGCGCCTCGACCGGGCGCTGGTCGCCCGCAAGCTGGCCGACAGCCGACCCCAGGCCGTCGAGCTGATCGCCCGGGGCGTGGTCCTCGTGTCGGGCTCCATAGCCGACAAGGCGGCGCGCCTGGTCTCCCCGGCCGAGCCGATCGAGCTGCTGGGCGACCCCCCGCCCTTCGTGAGCCGGGGTGGAGAGAAGCTGCGGGCCGCCCTCGACCGTTTCTCCCTCGACCCGACCGGAAAGCGCGCCCTGGACGCCGGAGCGTCGACCGGCGGGTTCACTGACTGCCTGCTGCAGGCCGGCGCCACCCACGTGGTGGCCGTCGACGTGGGCCACGGGCAGCTTCATCCCCGCCTGCGGGGCCATCCGTCGGTCACCAACCGCGAACGACTCGACATCCGCAAGGTGGACCTCGACACGGTCGGCGGCGCCCCCGTGGACCTGGTGGTGGCCGATCTGTCGTTCATCTCCGCCACCCGGGCCGTGCCCGTGCTGGTCGGCGACGTGGCCGTGCCGGGTGCGCCGTTGGTGGTGTTGGTGAAGCCGCAGTTCGAGGCTGGACGGGCCGAGGCGTCCCGCGGACGCGGCGTGATCCGGGACCCGTCCGTCCACCGCCGGACACTCGGCGAGGTGGCAACCGCGCTTGGCGACGCCGGAGCAGTCATCATGGGGGCCATGCCGTCGCCCCTGACCGGACACTCCGGCAATGTCGAGTTCCTCCTCTACGCCCGCACGCCCGGGTGGACCGGCGCGGTCGGTCCCGCCGATGTGGACGCCCTGCTCGACGCGGCGGTCGACGAGGTCCACGGTGTCCCGGAAGGGTCCGGGGACTGAGATGGCACGCATCGCCTTCGCCGTGCGGCCCAACCGGCCCGAGGCCGACGCCCTGGCCGACCGGGCCGAGGCCTGGCTGGCCGAGCGGGGCCACGAGTCCGTGCGCTCGGTCATGACCGACCGGACCATCGACCTCGAGGGCGCCGACCTGCTCGTGAGCCTGGGCGGGGACGGCACGCTGCTGCGCTCGGTGGACAGCGCGCTGACCACGTCCGTGCCCGTGCTCGGGGTCAACCTGGGCCTCCTCGGCTACCTGACCGAGGTGGAGCCCACCGGTCTCGAGGACGCCCTCGCCCGGTTCCTCGAGGGCCGCTACGAGGTCGAGGAGCGGATGACGCTGTCGGTCACCGTGACGGCGGCCGACGGCACCGTCCTGGCCGAGCAGTGCGCCCTCAACGAGGCCACCGTCGAGAAGACGGTCCCCGGACACACGGTGCGGATTGCCGCCTCCATCGACGGCACGCCGTTCGTGACCTATGCGGCCGACGGGCTGCTGCTGGCCACCCCCACCGGTTCGACGGCCTACAACCTGTCGGCCCGGGGGCCGCTGCTGTCGCCCCGGCTGCGGGCGTTGGTCCTCACTCCCGTCTCCCCGCACATGCTGTTCGACCGGCCTCTCGTCCTCGACCCCGACCAGCGCGTGCGCCTCGAGGTGCTGGGCCCGCGCCCGGCCGTCCTCGTCGTCGACGGGCTGACCGTCGCCACCCTCGATCCGGGCGCCACCGTGGACTGCCGGGAGGGCGACCGGCCGGCACGATTGGTGACCTTCGGATCGAGGGACTTCCACGCCATCCTGCGGGCGAAGTTCCACTTGGCCGACCGGTAGGGGTCCGGATGGGTCGCATGCTGGTCGAGCTCCACGTGCGCGACCTCGGGGTCATCGACGACGTCACCGTGGCCCTCGGCTCCGGCATGACGGCCCTGACCGGCGAGACCGGCGCCGGCAAGACGCTCCTTGTCGGGGCTCTCAGTCTGCTGCTCGGAGACCGGGCCGACCCGGCGGTGGTCCGGGCCGGTGCCGACGAGGCGCTGGTCGAGGGCCGCTTCTGCGACGTCGACGGCACCGGCGAGATCACCCTGGCCCGCACCGTGGCCCGTGAGGGCCGGTCCAAGGCCTGGGTCGACGGCCGGATGGTGCCGGTCGGTGCGCTGGCCGACGCGGCCTCGGGCCTCATCGAGCTCCACGGGCAGCACCAGCACCGGGCGCTCGTGGTGCCTGAGGCCCAACGCCGGGCTCTCGATGCCTTCGGCTCGATCGACACCGGGCCGATGTCGGCCGCCCGTGCCCGGCTGGCCGCCCTGCTCCGGGAAGCCGAGGGACTCGGGGGCGACGCCCGTCAGCGGGCCCGTGAGGTCGAGGTGCTGGCCTTCCAGGTCGACGAGGTCGACGGGGCCGCCGTCACCGGGGCCGCCGAGGAGGACGACCTGGAGGCCGAGGAGGAACGCCTGGCTGAAGCGTCCGCCCACCGGGCCGCGGCGGCGGCCGCCCTGGCCGCCCTGACCGGGGGCGACGGGGGAGCCGGGGAGACCAGCGCCGTCGACCGCCTGGCCGAGGCGTCGGGCGCGTTGACGGGCCGGGCGCCGCTCGAGGGGCTCGACCAGCGGGTGCGGGGGGTCATGGCC
>Ga0207932_1000625_pt1 | contig 11947 bp, 9 predicted proteins | sample NGESurdeep092012_FD_184480 | JGI IMG/M metagenome (GOLD analysis project Ga0207932, IMG submission 184480) | Arctic peat soil microbial communities from Barrow, Alaska - NGEE Surface sample 415-2 deep-092012 (SPAdes) | ecosystem: Environmental > Terrestrial > Soil > Wetlands > Peat ...
CGGGATCGGCCACGATCGTCTCGCGGCCCGGATGGACGTAGCGTTCGAGCGTCCGGAGCGCCGCGATGGGCGGGGTCTCCTCGCGCGCGCTCGCCCGCACTTCCGGCCACGCCTCGCGCGCGAAGAAGAACGCAACGACAGAGGCCGCCCCGAACGCGAAAAAGCCCCGTCGAAGGAGAGCCTCGAGCCCGGCACCGACGGCCAGGCAGAGCACGAGCACGAAGGGGACGGAATAGCGCGACATCGCGCGGCTATGGAGCAACCACAGGGAGAGAAAGAGCGGGACGAGGACGAGGGCGAGATCCACCGCGCCGCGGCGCTTCTGGAGAGCGAGCAGGACAAGGCCCGTGCCCGCGACGGCCAGGACGGCCACGGCGCGACGCCACGAGAGGAAATCCCGCACGAGGAAGGAGTCGAGGAGCGTGCCCACCGTGCCGGTCGCGAACGCGTGCGCGCGGAACCCCACCCGTTCCGAAAGCGACGCGAGGAGTCCCGGCGCGCCGCCCGCCTGGGCGAAGAGCCAGACGCCCCACGCCGCCGTGCCAGCGAGCGCGGACAGGACGAACGTCCACGCCGCGTCGGCCCCGCCGGGACGGGACATGATCCGAAACGTCCACACGAGGAGGAGCGGGAAGAAGCCGAGCAGGAGGTGAGGCCTCACGCCGCAGCCCGCTGCCGCGAGGAGCCCGGCCGCGAGGGCGAGGAGGCGGGACCGCCGGGCGGAGACGAGTTCGCGCCAGCGCGTCTGGTTCGGCGACCGCCGCTCCTCGGAATTCGCGAGACAGGCGAGCGCGCCGAGGAACAGGGCCGTCGCCGGCATGTCGGAGAAGGCGCGCCCGCCGTTGACCCAGACGACGGGAAGCGCATACCCGAGGACGACGCCCGCGAGCGCCGACCAGCCGCCGACGACGCGGCGCCCCCACAGGTAGAGCGCGGGCACGCTGCACGCGGCGAGCACGGTGGACGCGGTCGCGAGCGCATTGAACGGCGTCACGCAGAACGGCAGCAGGGCGCGGCCCAGGAGGATCCAGACGGGAAAGCCGGGCGCCTGGGGCGAGAGGTCGAAGAGGTCGAAGCGCGTGACGGCCCCGGAAAACACGGCCTCGTCGATCTCCCCTGGCGAGTGCGCCAGCGCGAAAAAACGGGACGCCACCACCGCCCCGACGACGAGCGCCGCAAGCACGAGGGGCGGCTCGCGGCGCCGATCGCCGACCCGGCCGATGCGCCTCAACACCGCCCGAGTGTTTCATTTTTCCGGCCGACAGGGAAACGGTTACAATTGAAGCTCGATGTCGATTCGACATCCCGCGGGATGAGTATTCCCCGCATCCTGCCTCGCGCCGAACATCCCATTTCGCGCGGCTATATCGACCCGGACGCACTGCGCGTCCTGTACCGGCTGCACCGCGCCGGCTACAAGGCGTATCTCGTCGGAGGGTCCGTCCGCGACCTCATGACGGGACGCACGCCCAAGGACTTCGACATCGGCACCGATGCCCGGCCGCAGGAAGTCCGGCGCCTTTTTCGGAACTCGCGCGTGATCGGGCGGCGCTTCCGCCTCGCGCACATCCTCTTCGAAGGCGGGAAGATCGTCGAGGTGTCGACGTTCCGGAAGACACCCGATGCGGCCCGGGGCGAACAGGGCGAGGAGGGCGCCGACGATCTCCTGATCCGCTCGGATAACACGTTCGGCACGCCGGAGGAAGACGCGCTCCGCCGCGACTTCACGATCAACGGACTTTTCTACGACGTCGCGACGTATGCCGTCCTCGACTTCGTGGGCGGCGTCGAGGATCTCGAACGGCGCGTGGTGCGCACGATCGGCGACCCCCTCATCCGCTTCCGGGAGGATCCGGTCCGGATGCTCCGCGCCTGCGAGTTCGCGGCGCGCCTCTCGTTTGCAATGTCCGAAGACGTACGCGAGGCCATCGCCGAGCTGCGCCACGAAGTCACGAAGAGCGCCGCGCCGCGCGTCACCGAGGAGCTTCTCGATCCCCTGAGGCGCGGATGGGGACACGACACGTATCGTCTCTGGTCGGAGGCCGGCCTGCTCGACGCGCTCCTGCCGGAGCTCGGCGGCTCGGGCGCCGCGCGCGCGGCGGAGGGAACGGCCGGGAGCCTTCTCTTTGCGCTCCTCCGCGAGACCGACGCGCTGCAGTCCGCCGGAAAGAGACTCGAGGATGCCGCGCTTCTCTCCGCCGTCTTCCTCCCCGTCGTCTTCGACGCGGTGCGCCGCCGCGGCCCACCGGCGCCCGCCGGCCCGGGGCAGATCCTGCCGGTTCTCGAGGACACGGTGAATCCACTCGGGATCCGGATGGCGCTTCCGAATCACGTGACGCAGACCGTCAAGCACGTCCTCGAGACGCTCGGACGGCTCACGAGCACGCATCCGGCGGATCCCGGAGTGCGCCGCCTCGCCGGCAGGCCCTACCTGAAGGCCTCGGTCGCGCTCCTTTCGCTCTACGCGCGCGCTTCGGGCCGCTACCGCGAAGCCGCCGCGGCTTGGGACGAGGCCGTCGAACTCGGCTTCGGCGCGCACGCGGCCGCCGCGCCATTCCCCGATGCGCTCGTCCCCACGCCCGAGTCGTTCCCGTCCGCTCCGGACGGCCGGGCCCCCGTCCGCAAACGCCGGCGCGGCGGCCGCCGCCGCAAACCGCACGCCGCGGCCGCGCAGGCCTGACGCGCTGACGTTCAACGCGCGCGGCGTTTCAACCAGTCGGCGAGATCGGACTCGAGACGCGGATAGTCGGCGCGCAGCTCCTCGCGCATGGCCTCTTCGACGCTCCCGCCTTCCCCGAGTCTATCGAGAAAATGCGCGAGAGCGCCGAAGCCGCGGGTGTCCCGGAGCATCTCGGCCACCGCGAGCGAGACCGCATACCCGCTCCGGGCCCCTGAAGCGGAGAAGCCCGTGAATCCGCCCTCGAGGGCGGACAGCGAGAACGTGCCGCGCGCGGCGTAGGCGCCGGTGAGCGCGGAGGCGACGGGCGCCGCGGTCTTCCCCTCCTCGAGCTGGGCGAGACCCTCGTGGAGCCACGTCGGAGCACGCCCCTTCGCCCGGAAATGCACGAAGCTGTGCGTCATCTCGTGCCGGAGGACGGAGAGGAGCTCCGGCGTGACTCCCGTGATGCCGCGCGCCGGCACGCGCACCCTTCCGTCGAAGAAGCCGTTCGCCCAGGACGGCGCATGCGTCGCGGCCAGAAAATCGCGCTCGGCATACACGACGACGACGACCTTCTCGACGGGACCCGAACCGAAGTCCCGGACGAGATCGGCGTAAGCGAGCTCGAGTGCTGAGAGCAGGATGCGCTCGAGGCCCGGCTCGACGCGCTGGCCGTCGTAGACGAGGAGGATGCTGGAGCTCGCACGCTCCGAGAAGCGCTCCTCGACGCGCCCCTGCTGCGCGGCCGCGGGCGCGGTGACCGTGAGAGCCGCCGGTGTCGGCGCCGTTTCCGGGCGGCGTCCGACCGTACGCTCCAGGAGGGCGTCGTCCACGGGCGCCGACGCCGACCTCTTCACGAACGTCGTGCCGCCTTCCCGGGAGCCCCACCTCTGCTTGCCCTTTTCGTCGAAGCCCCGGTCCCACTGCATGAGCTCGTCCTTCGAGAGGGTCACGGACGAGGTCATCCGGACCGCATTCCGAAGGTTCGACGGGCACGCCGCCTGCGGCGTGGTTTCCGGCGTGCCGCCTTCCCAGCGCGCGCCGACTCTCTTCAGCGCGAGCTCGCAGCCGGGCCTCTCGCGGACGTCGCTCGCCCCGTAGAGGGCGAGAGCCGAGGGGTCGCGCCACTTGCCGCGCACGATGAGAGGGTCCTTGGGGTCGAAGGCGCGCAGGCGCACGACCTCCCCAACCTCCTCGAGGCGGTAGAAACGCTGGAGCGACGGTTCGTCGAGCTTCGGAAGGGCGGCCTGCTCGCGATACAGCACCGGGGAGCCGTTCGCGATGCGGCTTTTCGGGACCGAGACGATGACGATCCGGACGGCCCCGCCGTCCGCGGCGGGATCCTTCGCCTCGAACGTTCCGGTCAGCCAGGCGGCGACCTCCGCGCCCCGGCTCTCGGCGAGGGCGACGGGCCCTACGGCGAGAAAGAACGCGGCGGCGGCGGCTCGGCGCGCCCTCACTCTTCCTCTTCCTCCGTGGAGGCGCCCCGCTTCTCGGACACGCGGCGCATGGAATGGTCGAGGATGCGCTTTCGAAGCCGGATGGACTTCGGGGTCACCTCGACGAGCTCGTCGTCCTCGATCCATCCGATCGCGAGCTCGAGGGGCATCGGGCGCGGCGGCGTGAGGCGGATCGCGAAGTCCGAGCCCGACGAGCGCATGTTCGTGAGGTGCTTCTTCACGCAAGGATTCACGACGAGGTCGTTCGGGCGGGCGCTCTCGCCGCAGATCATCCCGCCGTAGACCTCGATGCCGGGCGGAAGGAACAGCGTCGAACGCTCCTCGAGCCGCTCGAGAGAGTGCGCCGTCGTCTCCCCCGCCTCCTTGCACACCAGCGCGCCACGCCCGCGGCCCATCACGTCGCCCTTGAACGGCTCGTAGCCGTGGAAGACGTGGTACAGAACGCCTTCGCCCTTCGTGTCCGTCAGGAACTCGTTGCGGTAACCGAAAAGACCTCGGGTCGGGATATGGAAATCGATCCTCACGCGCCCCGAGCCGTGGTTCGTCATGTTCGTCATCTCGGCCTTGCGCTGGCCGAGCTTCTCGATCACCGTGCCCATCGCCGTTTCGGGAACGTCGATCACGAGATGCTCGATCGGCTCGCAGCTCCGCCCGTCGATCTCCTTGAGGATGACCTGCGGGCGCGAGAGCGCGAACTCGAAGCCTTCGCGGCGCATCGTCTCGACTGTAATCGCGAGGTGCAGTTCACCACGGCCCGACACGCGGAAGGCGTCGGGGCTGTCGGTCTCCTCCACGCGCATCGCGACGTTCGTCCGCAGCTCCTTCTGGAGGCGCTCGCCGATGTTGCGGCTCGTGACGTACTTGCCCTCACGGCCCGCGAACGGCGAATCGTTCACGCGGAACATCATGGAGACGGTCGGCTCGTCGACGTTGATGGGCGCGAGCGCGACGGGGTTCTCGAGATCGGCCAGCGTCTCGCCGATCGTGACCTCGTCGATGCCCGAAATGACGATGAGGTCGCCCGCGTGCGCTTCCTCGACTTCGACGCGCCTGAGCCCTTCGAACGCCATGACCTTCGCGACCTTGGCCTTCGTGACGGTGCCATCGAGCTTGCAGACCGAGACCTGCTGCCCCGGCTTGACCGTGCCGTTCACGATGCGGCCGATGAGGAGCCGGCCGAGATAATTGTCGTAGTCCAGCGAAGCCACGAGGATCTGGAGCGGGGCGGCGGGGTTGCCGCCGGGCTCCGGCACCTCCACGAGGATCGCGTCGAGGAGCGGACGCACGTCCGTCTCCGTGTGGTCCACCTCCCGGCGCGCGAAGCCGTACTTGGCGGACGTATATACGATCGGGAAGTCGAGCTGCTCGTCGGTGGCGCCGAGGTCGACCATGAGGTCGAACACCTCGTCGATGACCTGGTGAGGCCGGGCGTCCGGCCGGTCGATCTTGTTCACGACGACGATCGGCTTGAGGCCCAGCTCGAACGCCTTCCGGAGCACGAAGCGCGTCTGGGGCATGGTGCCCTCGGCGGCGTCCACGACCAGCAGAACCGCGTCGACCATCTTGAGGACGCGCTCCACCTCGCCCCCGAAGTCGCTATGACCCGGCGTGTCGACGATGTTCACCTTCGTCCCGTGGTAGCGAATCGAGGTGTTCTTCGCGAGGATCGTGATTCCGCGCTCTTTCTCGAGGTCGTTGCTGTCCATGATCCGCTCGGTGCCCGAGACGGCCTCGTTGGCGCGGAAGGTGCCGGACTGTTTCAGGAGGCAGTCCACGAGCGTGGTCTTGCCATGATCGACGTGCGCGATGATCGCGATGTTGCGGATTCCGGACATGGGACCTGCTTTCGGACCGCGGGACCGGATGGGTCGGCCTCGGCGCGGAGGAGAGAGGTTACCAGACTTACTTTTTCCGGAGGCTGCTCGTGAGGAAGGGCACGAAGTCCTTGTCCGGGGGCGCGAGGTCCATCGAGAGCGAGAGCTCGCCGTCGGCCTTGCGCGCGAACAGCATCCGTGCCTTCGTTCCGGCCTCGGCGTTCAGCAGTTCGCGGGACACGAGACGCGCGCTTTCCGGCGCGACTTCGACGTCGAACGTGGCGCTGATGCCGGTCGAGAAGAAATACGACGCGACGTAACGCCGTTTCTCACGGTCGTAGGCGAAGTACCCCACTTCCTCGATCGTCTCTTCCTTGCCGTCGTCGGCGGTCAGGATCGTGCTTCCCCGGTGGACGAGGTAGTTCCCGGAGAATTCCGGCGTGAAGCGCGCGACCCGGCCGCCCACCCGCGCCCCCGACTCCGCGGCTCCAGACCATGAGCCCACGAGGAAACCCAGCTCCTGAAACGGGCGCCAGGCGGGCGCGGGCGCCGCGGGCACGGGCGCCGTGGCCGGGGCGGGGACCGCCGTCGCCGGGGCGGGAGCCGTCGGGTTCTGAGCCGCGGCCGGGGCGGCGAGAATCAACGCCAAAAGCCCTGAACGGGCGAATCGGGTCCGCATCGACGTTCTGTCCTCCTCCGGAACTCTTGCGTGATTATAGACTTAGGCGCGACGGAACCGATCCGGCCGCTTTCTCGTTATGAAGTCCTGAGGACTCATGCCGCCTGCGCCCCACCCCGATGCCGAACTCGTCGCCCGCTGCCAGCGGGGGGACGACCGCGCCTGGGCGGACCTCGTGGCCGCCTATGGGAAAAAGGTCTACGGAATCGCCTGGCACATGACGTACGACCGCGCGGAGGCCGAGGAGCTGACCCAGGACTGCTTCCTGAAAGTCTGGCAGAATCTCGACCGCTACGAGCCCACCGAGGCCTCGCTTCTCGCCTGGATCGCCGCACTCTCCAGGAACCTGTGCATCGATCACTATCGCCGGAGGAAGCGCGAGAAAGGCTTCTCGTTCCTCTCGGATGACGCGGTCTCGACGCTCCTGCCCTCGACGGACGACCCTCAGGCCGACGCCGTGCGAAGAGAGCGCGTCCGAATGCTTCTCGACGCCATCTCCGAACTGCCGAACGAGCTCGCCGAGGTCGTCATCCTGCGCGACCTCGACGGCCTCGACTACCGCGAGATCGGCGACCTCCTGAAACTCGCCGACGGCACCGTGAAGTCGCGCCTGAACCGCGCGCGCATCGAGCTCGCGCGCGTCGTTCGGGGACGGGTCGGGGCGTCGGAGGGAGACGGCCGCTCGCTTTACTCGCCGTTCGCCGCGCGCCCCACGACCGCCACGGGGGGCGCGCGATGACCGCCGCCTGTCGCGCGTTCGAACAGCGCCTCGCCGAGGCGCTCGACCACGCTCCCGACGCCCCGGCCACGGCCGCTCGCGCCTCAGCCGCAGCCGACGCCCACGCGGCGGCCTGCGCGGAGTGCGCGGTCCTCGCGGCCCTCGTGGCGGGACAGGCCGCCGCCTTCGCGTCTCTCGCGCAACCGCTCCCCTCCGAGACGCTCCTCGCGCGCCTCGCGGACGAGCCGGAGGATGCCACCGCTCGCCAGGCCGCATCGGAGGTCCTCGCCTACCTGACGCCGGGCGCCCTCGCAAAGCCCGAGCCCTCGGCGGCGCTCCTTGCGCGCCTGACCGCCGTCCCCGGGGGCGCGTCCCGGGCCCTGGCTCCCGCGAACGTGCGCCGCGGCGTCTTCGGCCGGCTGAAGCCCGTCGCGACCGACTGGCGGTTCGCGGTCGCGGCCGCGTACGCGGCGACGTTCGTGATCGTCGCGCTCCTGCGTATCGACCCGATGTCCGCGGCCCGCGGCGCGGCAAGCGACCTGACGTCGGCGGGAGAGCGCGCGCTTTCCGAGGCGCGCGTCGCGGCGGTCCATCGCTTCGACGACAGCGCCATCGGCCGCGCCGCGGCCCCGATCACGAAGCGCCTCGACTACCGCGTCTACCGCGCGTTCGCCGCGGGCCGGGCCCGCGCCGTCGCCTATTCGCAGCTCGTTTACGAGAAAGTCTTCGCCGGAGCCGTCGAGTCCCTCGCGGTTTCGGCGAAGCCGGCTCCGGAACCTTCCGCACCCTTTCGACGTTCCTGAAGACAGGTGGAAACGATGAACGACACCGGCATGAACCCCCAGCCTCCGACGCCTCCCTCGCTCGCGCCAGCGCCGCCACCGCCCCCGATCGCGTTCGGGTCCTCGGGGCCCCTGCAGGCCGCGCCGCCGCTGCCGAAGAACCCCGGAGCCGCGGGCGCGCTCGGGATCATCCCCGGCATGGGGCACCTGTATCTCGGCCTCTACCAGCGCGCCGCGGTCCTGTTCGGCGTCTGGGTGCTCTTCATCTCGCTGGCCGAGCATTCCCACGGGCCGTTCCCCGGCATCGCGATTCCGTTCTGGATGGTCTTCTCGATCATCGACGCGTCGCGCCAGGCGAAGGCGATCAACGCGACGGGCCGGCCCGAGGCGAACATCCTCGGCTCGGACGAGCCCGTCCGGGTGAGCGGCAGCCTCACGGCCGGCATCCTGCTCATCCTGATCGGCGGGTTCCTGCTCCTGAACCGGTTCGTGACGATCGACCTGTCGTTCTTGAACGACTGGTGGCCGCTCCTCCTCGTCGCCTTCGGCGCGTGGCAGGTGTTCCGCCACTACCAAAGCAGGCAGGCAGCCGCGAAGAACGTCTCGACGGGCTCAATCTCCCAATGACGTGACGAGCACGACCGTCTTTTCGAGGATCGCGCCCGAGCGTGGATCGATCAGACGGTCTTCGATGTCGATCTCGAGGGCCCCGTCCGCACGGTTCCAGCGCGCGGACCTCCCCCGCCGGCCCGCCGCCTTCGCCACCGCGGCGGCGTTCGCCTGGATTTCCCCGCTCTTCATCCCGTTCAGAAGGTCGGCCTCGAGGTTCCGCTCCGCGAAAATGAACTGCGCCGCCGGAAGCTGCTTTTCGTAGGCGGCCACGGCCTCGTCGACCGACTTCGCCGTCGTGAAGACCACGATGCGGAGCTTCCCGAGCCGTTTCTTGAGCTTGGCCTTCTCGGCGGCGCTCCGGGACGTGTCCGCGTCGAGCCGCGCGATCGCGCTCCGCGTCTCGGCCGCCGCGCGGTCGGTGAAGACCTGCGTGAAAACGGGGTCGATCTCCCCGCCCGGCGGAAACGGGATCCCGGGAATCGGCGAGACCGGGGCCGCGAGGACGAGGACGAGGGCGAGGGCGCATGAAGCGGTCATTTCTCTTCCTCTTCCTATTCTAGTGTCGCCGTCTCACGCGCGCGTCTTGACCACGATCTCGGCGGGCTGCCCGGCGACGTACCTCAGTGAGCACTCGGCGAAGCCCTCGCACTTGACGCAGATTCCATCGCGGTCGCCCTTGAAGTCGACGGGCTTGCAGACGTTCACGCCGGGCGCGACGAGCTTCGCGAGCTCGGAGGCGAACTCGCGCTGGCGCGGCGGCGGGTCGCCGCCCCCCTGCATCGCGCGACGCAGATCCTCGACCTTCGGAAACAGCTCCCGGTTGCGGCGTTCGAGCGCCGCGTCGTCGCGCACCGCCCCCGCGGTCTTCACCGCGACCACCGCGAGCCTCGCGGCCTTCTTCGCGCGAGTCCCGCCATGGTGACGGATCCAGAAGAAGAGAAACCCCGCCCCCGCTCCGGCGACGTTCACGAAACCGGCGCCCGGCCGTCCGGCGAGCGTCGCCTGCAGGAGGCCCCACGCGAGCATCGCGACCGCCAGCCAGGCGAGCCATTTCACCTTCACGGGAATGACGAAGAAGATCAGGAACTGCATGTCGGGGAAGAGGTACGCGTACGCGAAGAGCAGCGAAGCGCCCGTCAGGACCCCGCCCGAGAGGAGCACGTTTCCGGTGGCGAGGGCCGCGAGCGAGGCGCCCAGCGTCGAGACGAGCCAGAAAACCGTGAACTCGCCGGTCCCCCACTCCATCTCGAGGGCCGACCCGAGGATGTAGAGGACGAGCGTGCCGAAAAACAGCCCAAAGAGCTCTTCGTGGAGGAACTGATAGGTCAGGAATGTCCACGGCCTCTCGAACGCCGCCCCCGGATCGAATCCGAAGAGCATGAACACCCTCTTGGGATCCATCTTCACGAGGAAGAAGAAGATGAAATGGAGGCCGCAGAGCGGCATCGTGAGGCCGAGCTTCGGCGCGAAGAGGTCGTTGCGGTCGCGCATGCTCATCCGCGCCTCCCGAAGCGCTTCTCGAGCTCCTCGTGCGAGAAGGCGAGGAGGATCGGGCGTCCGTGCGGGCACGTCCACGGATCCCGGCAAGCCGCGAGGTCGTCTAGAAGCCGCGCGGCCTCGGCCGGAGCGAGGCGATGGTTGATCGTGATCGCGCCGCGACAGGCGAGAGAAGCCGCGAGGACCTCGCGCCGGAGCGCCGACGACGGGGCGGAGCCTTCCGGCAGCGCGGCGACACGCGCGAGATAGTCGCGGAGCGCGGGACGGACCGACGCGGCCGGCGTCTCGGGCGGCGCCGCCGAGACGAGGAAGGTGCGGCCGGACAGCTCCGACACCGAGAAGCCCGCGTCCGAAAGGAGCGCCTCGGAACCGGACAGGAGAGCCGCCTCGTCCGGCGACGCCTCGAACACGACGGGCTCGAGAAGGTTCTGCGAGGCTGGTACACCGGATTCGAGGCGCGCGAGGAATCGCTCGTACCGCACGCGCTCGTGCGCGACGTGCTGGTCGATGAGGACGAGCCCCTCCTCGCTCTCGGCGACGAGGAAGGAGTCCTTGTACTGGCCGAGGAGGCGGAGGGGGCCGAGAGGAGAAGATGAGAGAGAAGAAGAGATTTCTTCTGAATAGGAAGAAGGAGAGAAGGCCGTTGCGGGCGCTTCGACGAGCGTCCCCGTTCCCGCGGCTTCAGCCGCACCGTAGCGAGCTGCCCCCTCGCCGAGCTCCGACCTCCCGAAGGCCTCCCCTTCCACCGCCACCGCCCCCTTCCCGCCCGCGAGCGCGTGCGCGAGGCCGCGGTGGACGAGGGAATGCACGGCGCTCGGATCGCGGAAGCGGACCTCGAGCTTCTGCGGGTGCACGTTCACGTCGCAGAGTTCGGGGTCGCAGGTGAGAAAGAGGGCGAAAGCCGCGTGGCGGTCCGAGCGCAGCACCTCGCGCGTGGCGAGGGAGATGGCGTGGGTCACGGTCGCGTCCCTGATGGCGCGGCCGTTCACGAAAAACCACTGATGGGCGCGCGACGGGAAAGTGGTCTCGGCCGGCGTGACGGCGCCCGTCAGAGTCATGCCGCCGAAGGCGAACTCCACCTCACGGGGGCGCGCCACCGCCGCGATGCCGAGAACCTCCCGAAACCGGGCGGCCACGCCCTCCGCGGCGGGCAGATCGAGAAGAAGGCGGGGGCCCGCACGGAGCGTGAACGCGGTGTCGGGGCGCGAGAGCGCGAGGGCGGTGACCGTCTTCACGACGGCGCGCAATTCCGCCTCGGCGCTCTTTTGGAATTTGCGCCGCGCCGGGACGTTCCCGAAGAGGTCCTCCACAACGACCCGCGTGCCTTTCGGGTGCCGCGCCGGCGACACGCGCGGAGGCGCGCCGCGCTCGGCGACGACCTCGGTCCCGAGCCCCGACGCGTCTGGTGACGTCGTGAGGACGAGGCGCGAGACGGACGCGATCGAGGGAAGCGCCTCGCCGCGGAAGCCCATCGTCCCGATGCGGGTGAGGTCCTCGAAGGAGCGGATCTTCGAGGTCGCATGCCGTTCGAGAGCCAGCCGCGCGTCCTCTCGCGACATGCCCGAGCCGTCGTCCGTGACGTCGAGCCTCACGATCCCGCCGCCTTCCACGTCCACCGCGATGCGCCGGGCGCCGGCATCGAGCGCGTTCTCCACGAGCTCCTTGACCGCGGACGCCGGGCGCTCGACGACCTCGCCCGCGGCGATCTGGTCGACGAGGGCGTCGG
>Ga0207932_1000626_pt1 | contig 11944 bp, 8 predicted proteins | sample NGESurdeep092012_FD_184480 | JGI IMG/M metagenome (GOLD analysis project Ga0207932, IMG submission 184480) | Arctic peat soil microbial communities from Barrow, Alaska - NGEE Surface sample 415-2 deep-092012 (SPAdes) | ecosystem: Environmental > Terrestrial > Soil > Wetlands > Peat ...
CTTCTCGCGCCTGGGTTGTCCGCTCAGCAGCCCGTCGTCACGGCTCATGGCAATGTGCCGCCAGCCGAGCTCGAGGATCCCATCGAAGCGCTCATGGCCACCGGCGGTCAGCAGGTGGCGTTCGCCGACAAGACGCTTCAATTCTCCTGGGTGAAATCGCTGCCGCTCCGATCCGACTCGAACGAAGTGTCCTGGTCGTCGATCGACGAAGGGACGCTCGTGGGCGCCGTGCGGCTGACCGCCAACTTTCCCGACATCCGCGGCAATACGATGAAGGCCGGCGTCTACACGCTGCGCTACGGGATCCAGCCGGCTGACGGCAATCATATCGGCGTCTCGCCGTACCGCGAGTTTCTGCTGCTCTCGCCGGCCGCGGCCGACAAATCAGTGGGGGCGCTCGGCCACGACGGCACGATCGCCATCTCCAGGCAGACGATTGGCACGACTCACCCGGCGAGCTGGAGCCTCGATCCGCCTCTCTCGTCGGAGGCGCCGGCGTCGATCAGCACTGATGCCGTTGGGTTCGTGCACGTGGTGTTCGAGGTTCCCGTGTCGCGTGACGGCAAAGACGCGGGGACGCTGAAGTTCGGTCTGATTCTCAAGGGACAGATTCAGTCCTGATGCAACTCGCCGGCAAGGTGGCGCTCATCACCGGTGGAAAGCGCATCGGTCTCGTCATCGCCGCCGAGCTCGCTGCGCACGGCGTGGACGTCGCGCTGACGTACGCGCGATCGCGTCCGGAGGCGGAAGAAGCCGCCGAGCGCGTCCGGTCGGCGGGGCGCCGCGCGACGATCATTCAAGCCGACCTCTCGCAGCCGGACGATTGCGACATGGTCGTCGCGAAGGCCGTCGAGGCATTCGGCCGGCTCGATGTCCTCGTCAACATGGCATCGGTGTACAAGGAACGCCCGTTCGACGAGCTCCGCGCCGCCGATTGGGATGCGACCGTGAACGTCGATCTGCGCGCCGCGTTTCTCTGCGCACGCGCCGCGGCGCCGCACATGCGCCGCCAGGGCGGCGGACGCATCGTCAACTTCAGCGATTGGATTGCGAAGAGCGGCCGTCCGCGCTATCGCGGCTTCCTGCCGTATTACGTGGCCAAGGCCGGCATCATCGGGCTGACCGAAGCGCTCGCGCTCGAACTGGCCGGCGACAATATTCTCGTGAACGCGGTTGCGCCGGGGCCGATCCTGGCGCCTCCGGATACGACGGCCGAGGCATCGCGCGCCGTCGAGCACGCCACCCCGCTCGGCCGATGGGGCGGGGAGATTGAGATCGCGAAAGCGGTGCTCGCATTTCTCGACGGCGACTTCATTACCGGCGAAACCGTTCGCGTTGACGGCGGCCGGCACGTGAAATAGCCGCCCGTCCAGCCCGGCCCGCCGGCCCTCTCGCAAGACAAACTACTACATTCTGGGTATACAAAAACCCCGCGCTTGGGCGTGAGGCGCGAACGCGTCAGACCGTGACGCCGAAGAGCGCCTTCATCGACTGCAGCGCGCCGGTGAGCTCGCGTCGATCGCGGGCGAAGCAGAAGCGCACGTAGCCTTCACCCTGCGCGCCGAAGTCCACGCCGGGCACGCAGCCGATGCGGCCGTTCTTGATCAGGTACTCCGTCATCCTCCAGGACACGGATGTCTGGCCGCCGCGCGCGTCGGCGCCATGGTGGTTCGCCCATGAGCGATCGATGCGGAGGAATGCGTAGAACGCGCCGGACGGGGGATGGCCGGCGAAGATATCGCCCGCGAACTCCTTGATGCCTCGATAGAAGAGATCGCGCCGGACGCCGAGCTCGGCGCGGAAGGCGGCGATGCAATCCTGCGGCCCTTCGAGCGCGCCGATGCCGCCGAACTGGACGATCGACGCGATGTTGCTCGCCGTGTAGAACAGCACCTTCTTCGCGCGATCGCGAATCACCGGATCCTTGATCGACACGTAGCCCAGACGCAGCCCCGTCATCGCATACGACTTGCTGAACGTGTAGACCGGGATGGTGCGATCGTACATCCCCGGCAGCGACGCGATGCTGATGTGCTCGCCCTCGAAGACCACGTCCTCGTACGCTTCATCCGAGATGACCCACAGGTTGCGCTCGCGCGCGATCGACGCGATGCGCTCGAGATCCGCGCGTGTCAGCACGCCGCCGGTCGGGTTGTTGGGCGAGTTCAGGTAGAGCACGCGCGTCTTCGGCGTGATCTTCCGTTCGAGCTCGTCGAGATCGTACCGCCAGCCGTTCGCTTCGTACAGCGGCACGCCGACCGGGACGCCTTTCGCCGACAGGACGTTGCCCGCCGCCGGCGGCCATTCGGGATCCGGCAGGAGCACTTCGTCGCCCGGCTCGAGCAGCGCGTGACACAGCATGTAGATGCCGTGGATCCCGCCGTTGGTCACCAGCACGTGCTCGGCATCGTCCACGGGAATGCGGTTCTTGTCGCGCAGCTTCGCCGCGATGAGCTCGCGCAGCCGCGGCACGCCGGTCGTCTGCAGATAGTGGGTCTTGTTCTCGGCGATGGCGCGCGTCATCGCCGCCTTCACCGAGTCGGGTGCGTCGAAGCTGACGTCCCCTTGATCGAGGCGGAACGGATCGGCGACCGAGTACATCATGTCGCGGATCTTGATGATGCCGGAAAACGGTACCGTGTCGAGGTAGGCGGCCATAAGAAAAGATTACCTCATGTCGTGACGCCCACGCGCTCGAGGATCTCCGCGAACACGGTTTGCGCCCTCCCCGGGGGCAGATTGCTGAGGTAGAAATGCCGGGCGCCGACGTCCATCATCGCCCGAATCGTTCGGGCGCAGACGTCCTCGGCGCTCGCGCCCTCGCCGAACTCGCGCGTCAGCCCTTCGATCGGCACCGGAAGAAAACGGTTGAGCGCGTTCAGCGTGCGCGCGTTCGCGCTCCGGTAGTAGAACACGCCGAAGACACCCGGCAGCTCGAGCTTTCGCCGCTCGGCGCTCGCGATGAACCGTGCGACCGGGTCGAGGTTGTGGTGGCTCACAATCTGCGTCAGGTAGAACTCGGCGTGGAACGTCGGCGAGGCGAGATAGTCGACCTGCCGCTCGGGATCGCCGTTGGGGTTGGCCCATCCTCCAAGCGCCAGCGTGTGATCGCGATCGCGGAGCAGCTGCCGCAGCTGCCACGCATGCTCGAGGCATCGCGGCGTCCCCACGTGTTTGTCGCCCCCCAGCACGACGAGCGCCGGAAACCCGCTCTGATGCGCCCGCTCGGCGTACGACAGGCAGTACTCCACGGAATGCTTCGACGTCAGAAACGGGACGATGCGCTCGCGAGGGACGTCGGTGCCGAGATTGATCACGAGATGGCGGAGGTTGTCCTCCTCCTGTTCGCCGACGGCGCTGTCGGTGAGGAAGACGAAGGTGCCCTGCCGCGTCAGGCGCCGGACGGCGTGATAGGTGTCGATCCAGGCGTCCATGCCTTCGCCGGCCGCGAGCTCGGCGCGCGGCGGCCGCAGCTCGGCGCCGAACACGGAGGGCTCCGATCGGAGTGCGGCGAGGAGGTCTTTGTTCACTGCTCGCGCTCTACTATACAATGCGCGCCGGTGACTCCGGCCGCGCTCCGCGACGCGCTCGCGCACGTTCCGTCGATCCCATTCGCGCCACAGCCGACCCCGGTCGAACCGCTGCCGCGTCTCGCCGCGATCATCGGCGGCGGTCCGCGTCTGCTCGTCAAGCGCGACGACGCGATGACGTTTGGGTTTGGCGGCAACAAGATCCGCAAGCTCGCCTTCGTCGTGGCGCGGGCGCGCGCCGAAGGCGCCGACACGCTGATCACGGCCGGCGGCGTGCAGTCGAATCACGCGCGCGCGACCGCGGCGGCCGCGGCGAAGATGGGGTTGCGCGCGGTGATCGTCGCGAGCGGCGTGCCGCAGGCGAGAGCGACCGCCAATGCGCTGCTCGACGCGCTCCTTGGCGCCGAGGTCGTGTACGTCGGCCGGCGCGACGAGCGGACGGCCAAGATGCACGAGATCGCCGCCTGCCTGCGCGCGGCCGGCCGGAGGCCGTTCGAGATTCCAATCGGCGCGTCGACGCCGCTCGGTGCGCTGGGGTACGTGCAGGCGATCGTCGAGCTGCTCGATCAGATGCCGGCCCCGGACGTCATCGTCCACTCCACATCGTCGGGAGGGACGCAGGCCGGGATCATCGCGGCATGCCGCCTGCTCGGACTCTCCACGCGCGTGGTCGGAATCAGCGCGGACGATCCCGCGAAATCGATTCAGGCGCAGGTACGGACGATCGTGAGCGGGATCGGCGAGGTCGTCGATCTCGATGGAGCCGCCGAACGGGCGCTCGCGCGCGGGACGGCGATCGAAATAGACGATCGATTTGTCGGCGACGGCTATGGCATCCCGACAGCCGCGTCACAAGAGGCGCTCCAGCTGTCGGCGCGGACCGAAGCGCTCTTTCTCGATCCGACCTATACGGCGAAGGCCATGGCGGCGCTCATCGCGTACGTGCGCCAGCAGCGGTTCAAGGAAGGCCAGACGGTGCTGTTCTGGCATACTGGCGGACAGGTGGGTTTATTCGCGTAGCCGCGGCCCCCGCCCGAGCAGTTGCGCAACCGCGTCCGAAGCTGGGAAACGTGTTGAAGCAGGCGGCCGCGTATGTTCGTCAGTTCGAGAACGATTTCGCCGCCATCGTCACCGACGAAACCTACGAACAGGAGGACTGGAGAGGCGGTGCAAGCCTCCAGAAACTCCAGCAACGCCGGCACATTCGCTCTGAGATGCTGTTCATGCGATTGCCCGGGGAAGGTCTCGCGTGGGTTTCAGCGCGGAATGTCCTCGAGGTCGACGGACACCCGATTGAAGACAGCCACGACCGGCTCGAGCGCGTGATCACAGGTGACGCAGAATGCGCTGAACTCGCAGAGCCCAATTCTCTCTGCGTGTTCTGCGGTTTCTGCGTTGATCGTCGTAGCGGCCGTGGTGGAATATAGTCTTCTGATGCCCACGTTGACGTTCCTCGGCGCCGCCGGCACGGTCACCGGCTCGAAGCATTTGCTCGACCTCGGCGACCACCGTGTTCTTATCGACTGCGGGCTCTTCCAGGGACTCAAAGAACTGCGCCTCCGCAACTGGGCGGCGTTGCCGATCGATCCCAAGCGCATCGACGCGGTGATTCTGACGCACGCGCATCTCGATCACTGCGGCTATCTGCCGCGGCTGGTCGGCGGCGGATTTCGCGGGCGCATCTTCTGCACGCCGGGTACGCGCGATCTGTGCACGCTCGTCCTTCCCGACTCCGCGCACATTCAGGAAGAAGACGCGCGCCACGCCAACCGCCACGGCTACTCGAAGCACAGCCCCGCGCTGCCGTTGTATACCGAGCTCGACGCGGCGCGGACGCTGACCTTGCTCCAGCCGGTCGGCTACGACCGTCCGGTTCCCGTGGTGCCGGGGCTCGACGTGGAGTTCATCAACGCCGGGCATCTGCTCGGTTCGGCGTACGCGCGCGTGCGTCTCGGCGACAAGACGATCCTGTTTGGCGGCGATCTCGGCCGCTACGGACGGCCGATCCTCCCCGATCCGTCGCCGGTCGACGAGGCCGACGTGCTGCTCGTGGAGTCCACGTATGGCGATCGTCTGCATGACAAAGACGACGGCGGGGCGAGGCTGGCGGCGATTGTGAACGACAGCGTCGCGCGCGGTGGCAAGTTGATCATTCCGTCGTTCGCAATCGGCCGCGTGGAGGAAGTGGTCTACTGGCTGAAGCGTCTCGAGCAGGCCAAGCGCATTCCCGTCCTGCCGGTGTACATCGACAGCCCGATGGCGGCCGGCGCGCTCCAGTTCTACACGCAGCGGCTGAACGAGCTCGATCCGGACATGAAGCCGGCCGAGCGCGACCTCTGCGCATTCTGCACGGCGAGGATGACGATCGTCGCCACTCCGCAGGAATCGGCCGCTCTCACGGCGTCACGCGGGCCGGCGATCGTCATTGCGGCGAGCGGGATGGCGACCGGCGGCCGCGTCCTCCATCATCTGATGGCCGGTCTGCCGGATCCGAAGAACACCGTGCTCTTTGTCGGCTATCAAGCGGCCGGCACGCGTGGCCGCACCCTGGCCGACGGGGCGAAGCAGGTCAAGCTGCTGGGACAGATTGTGCCCGTGCACGCGCGCGTCGAGCGGCTCGACTCGATGTCGGCGCACGCCGACGCGGCCGAGATCATGCGCTGGCTCTCGAATTTCAAGAGGCCGCCGGCGATGACGTATCTCGTGCACGGCGAGCCGGTCGCATTGGCCGCGCTTGCCGCGCGCATTCAGCGCGAGCTTGCCTGGCCGACGCACGTCGCCGGATACCTCGAACGGGTGGACCTTCCTGCGATAGGCTAGGAGATCAGTCGAGGCTCTATGAAAAGGATTGCCGGCGTCATGACCACACTTGTAATGGCCGCCTGCGGCGGCCCCAACACCGCTCCCGCGGTGTCCAACGCGCCGGCGCCTCCCGCCGATCGCCAGTACCTGCTCGAGCGGGTAGACGAGGCGGCGGTCGTGCAGGTCTATGCGGACGGGTTCCCCGAGCTGCCGCTCAAAGACAAGACGCTCGTCTGGCATCTCTATCAGGCGGCGCTCGCGGGGCGCGACATCTTCTACGACCAGCGCTACGCGCACAATCTCGAGATGCGCGACATTCTCGAGGCGATCGTCGCGAGCGCGCCTCACGGGGGAGGCGTCGACACGGCGACGCGCGGCGAAATCGAGCGCTACACGAAGCTCTTCTGGGTCAATACCGGCCCGTACAACAACCTCACCGCCCAGAAGTTCGTGCTGCGGTGCACCCCCGACGCCTTTCGCGCGGCGGCGCACGCGGCGGCCGAAGCCGGCGCCGACTTTCCGGTGAAGAGCGGCGAAACACTCGATCAATTACTCGCGCGTCTCGAGCCGATGTTCTTCGATCCCCACGTCGATCCGATCGTCACCAGCAAGACGCCGCCGCCGGGGAAAGACATTCTCGAAGCGAGCGCGAACAATCTGTACGCGGGCGTGACGATGAAGGATGTGGAGGGGTTCCACGAACAGTATCCGCTCAACTCGCGCCTCGTGAGGCAGAACGGGAAGCTCGTTGAAGAGGCGTACCGCGTCGGCGGCCGCTACGGCGGCCAGATTGCCGCCATCGTGCAGCACCTCGGGGCGGCGATTCCCTACGCGAGCGAGCCGATGGCCAAGGCGCTCCGCGCGCTGATCACGTTCTATCAGACCGGCGAGACGAAGGATCGGCAGGCGTACGACATCGCGTGGGTGCAGGACAAGGCGTCGCTCGTCGACACGATCAACGGCTTCGTCGAGGTGTATCTCGATGCGCGCAGCATCAAGGGCGCGTGGGAAGCGCTGGTCTTCTACGTCAATCCCGAGAAGACGTCCGAGATCCAGAAGATCGCGCACAACGCGCAGTGGTTCGAGGACCACATGCCGTGGGATCCGAAGTACCGCAAAGAGGGCGTGCAGGGCATCACGGCCAACGCCATCGACGTCGTGATCGAAACGGGCGATTCCGGGCCCGTCACGCCGGTCGGCATCAACCTGCCCAACGATCAGGCGATTCGCGAGCGCTACGGCAGCAAGTCCGTGTCGCTGTCGAACATCAACGAGGCGTTCGACAAGTCCACGCTGCCGGCGTTCCGCAGCGAGTTCTCGTGGACGCCCGAAGAGGCCGGTCGCGCGACCAAGTGGAACGCGTTCGCGAGCGAGCTGACGACGAACCTGCACGAGGTGGTCGGGCACGGGTCGGGGAAGGTCGACGAGCGGTTGAAGGGGAATCCGCAGGCGTTCCTCAAGGAGCAGTTCTCGGCGCTCGAGGAGGCGCGAGCCGATCTCGTGGCGCTGTATTTCCTGCCGGATCCAAAACTGGTCGAGCTCGGGCTCGTGTCGAAGAGCGATCACGCCGAGATCGTGCGCGCCGAGTACGAGGGCTTCACGCGCAACGCGATCGTTCAGCTCCGCCGCGTGCGGCAGGGGACGCAGATCGAGGAAGACCACATGCGCAACCGCCAGATGATCGTTCACTGGCTGAAAGCCAACACGCACGCGATCGACGTCCGGACGCGCGACGCCAAGACGTACTACGTGATGACCGACGAGCGCGCGTTCCGGGATGGCGTCGGGCGGCTTCTCGCCGATGTGCAGCGGATCAAAGCCGAAGGCGATTACGCCGCCGCAAGACAGTTGTTCGAGACCTACGGCGTCCATTTCGACGCCCGGCTGCGCGACGAGGTGGTCGCGCGCGTCGACAGGCTCAAGCTCCCGTCCTACACCGGCTTTGTCATGCCCAAGCTCGAGCCGGTGGAAAACGCGGCGGGCCAGATCACCGACGTCGCGATTTCCTATCCGCGGGATCTGACGAAGCAAATGCTCGAATACGCGGTGCTGACGCGCGGCTTGCGCCGGTAGAACATGCACGCGCGTGCCCTGCTGGCGGCGACGGCGGTCACGCTCCTCGCCCATCGTGGGGCCGCGCAGCCGCCGGCGCGGCTCGCGATCCTCGTCGCGGAGGATCGCCGCGCGCCGGCACCGCGCGACCTGGCCGTCATCCACGCGGGCCTTCACAGCCCGGACGCCGACACCTGCCGCGTCGCGGTCCGCGCGCTCGGCCGCCTCGAACGGCCTTCACTGATTTCCGACATCGTGCCGCTCTTGAAGTCGCCGTGGCCGGAGGTCCGCGCCGAAGCGGCCAACGCGATCGGGCAGGCCGCCCAGGGGTGGAAGGGATCCGCGGTCAACAGCGACGGCGTGGCGCTGATCGCGCAAAGCACGATCGACCGCCTCGCTGTCGAGGCCGATCCAACTGTGCGCGCCGCGCTGTGCCAGACGTTGAGCCGCCTGCCATACACGGCCGAGGGGCCCGTCCACCGCGCCGAGGCCGCGATCGTCCAGTCGCTGTCGCGCGAGGACACGGTCGAGGGTCAGCTCGGCGTCGCCCAGGGGCTGGAGGGGCTGATTCGACTGAATGGAAAGTCGACCGCGCCATCGCCGGCTGCCATCGCGACGCTCGAACGATTGGCGTCCGGCAACGCGGCCAACGGCGCCCGCGTGCGGCGCGTGGCATTTGAGGCGCTCATCATTGCCAGGGCCGCGGGCGCTGCCAGCGCCGCCGGCGGCGCCAGGCGCGTCACCGACACGCTCGTCGTCCACGGCCTCGCCGATCCCGACGCGCAGGTGCGACGGCTGGCGCTGAAGGCGATTGAAAGCGCGACGGAGGCCGCGCCGCCTGGATCCGAGGTTCACGACGCGGCGCAAAAGGCGCTTCGCGACGAGTCGGCGCTCGTGCGGCTCGAAGCGCTGCGGGCGGTTTCGGCGCCGGCCTGGCGTGACGACGCATGCCCCGCGTACCTGCAGGCCCTGGGCGATCGCGATGCGCACGTGATGCTCGCCGCCATCGACCAGCTGGGTTCCTGCGGCCAGGCGCCGGAGGGGTCCGAGGCGATCGACCGTCTCGAGCGGACCGTCAACGATCTTTCCGGAGCCGGATCGCCGCGCGGCTGGCACGCGAATGCCCACGCGATCGTCGCGCTGGCCTCGGCGGCGCCCGGCAGGGCGAAGGCGGCGCTGCCGCAATTTGTCGGATCCGCGGTGTGGCCGATGCGGCTGTACGCGGCTCGCGCGGCGACGGTGCTCAAGGACACGTCCACGCTCGAGAAGCTCGCTGCCGATGCCGACGACAACGTCTGCGAGGCGGCGATCGAGGGATTGTCGAAGCTGGAGCAGCACGGCGCCGACGCCATCTACATCGCCGCACTTGGCCGGCATGGCTATCAGGTGATCCGCCTTGCGGCGCGCGCCCTGGCAGCGGCGCCGCCGTTGACGACATCGACGGCGACGCTTGCCTCCGCCGTCCCGGCGCTGAAGGCGGCTTTGCAGCGGTTGGACGCGGAAGGCCACGACAACTCGCGCGACGCGCGCGTGGCGATCGTCGACGCGCTCCATGCGCTGAACGTGCAGGCGCCGGCGGTCAAATCAGTTCATCAGGCGCAGGTGGCTTCAGAGTTGAACGCGGAGGATCTGCGGCGCCTGGCCTCGGCGCGCGCGCGCATCACGATTCGCGACGTCGGCGTCTTCGAGCTCGCACTGTTCACGAGCGAAGCGCCCGCCACCGTCATCCGGTTCGCGCGGCTGGCCGAATCGCGGTATTACAACGGGCTCACGTTCCACAGGGTCGTGCCGAACTTCGTCATCCAGGGCGGCAGTCCGGGCGCCAGCGAGTACATCGGTGACTCCGCGTTCATGCGCGACGAGGTGGGGCTGTGGCCGCACGTGCGCGGCGCGGTCGGCATCTCCACCCGCGGGCGCGACACCGGCGACGCCCAGATGTTCGTGGACCTGGTCGACAACCCACGTCTCGATCACGAGTTCACCGTCTTTGCGCACGTACTGAACGGCATGGACGTCGTCGATCGGATCCTCGAGGGAGATGTCATCGAGAGGATCGAAATTGTTCTCTAACCGCACGCCAGGCGACCTCAGGGTGAATCGACTCGCCCAGGCGGTCGCACGCCGGCGTCAGAGCGGCCGTCCCATCGTCGATCTGACCGAATCCAATCCGACTCGCGCCGGGTTCGACTACCCACCGGACCTGCTGGCGCCGCTCGCCGACGCGCGAGGACTCAGCTATCAGCCGCGGCCGTTCGGTCTGCCCGACGCGCGCGCGGCCGTGGCCGCCGATTACGCGCGCCGGGGCTTCGACGTGGCGCCAGAGCGCATCGTGCTCACCGCCAGCACGAGCGAGGCGTATTCGCTGCTTTTCAAGCTGCTCTGCGATCCGGGCGACGAGGTGCTCGTGCCCAGGCCGAGCTATCCGCTCTTCGAGCATCTGACGCGGCTCGATGGCGTGGCCGCGCAGCCCTACGATCTCGAGTATCACGGCGCCTGGTCGATCGACTTCGAAGGCGTCGAGCGGGCGTTGACGCCCCGGACGCGCGCGGTGCTCATCGTCAGCCCGAACAATCCGACCGGATCGTTTGTGAGCGAAGCCGAGCTCGATCGGCTCGCCCGAATCTGCGCCGCGCGCGACATCGCCATCATCGCGGACGAAGTGTTCGCCGACTACGAGCTCGTGCCCGGCGCGGCCCAAGCGGCTGGACGCGTCTTGGATCGCGGCGACGCGCTCGCGTTCAGCTTCGGCGGCCTGTCGAAGTCGGCGGGGCTTCCGCAGGTGAAGCTCGGCTGGATGGCGGTCGCGGGCCCGCCCGCCGTCGTCGAGCGCGCCCTGGGACGGCTCGAGCTCGTGTGCGACACGTATCTGTCGGTCGCCACTCCTGTTCAGGTCGGCGCGGCCGACCTCATCGAGCGCGGCGCCGCCGTGCGCGCGCAGATTCAGGCGCGGGTCGCCGCCAACTATCGGCAACTGACGACACAGGCGTTGACGGCGCCGGCGTGCAGCGCCCTGCGCGCCGAGGGCGGGTGGTACGGCGTCCTCCAGGTGCCGACGCTCGGTCCCGAGGAAGACGTCGTCGTCAATCTGGTCGAGGATGAGGGGCTGCTGACGCATCCCGGGTATTTTTTCGACTTCCCGCGCGAGTCATATCTCGTCGTGAGCCTACTGGTGCCCGAAGCGGCGTTTGCCGCGGCCACGCAGACTCTCTTCCGGCACTTCGATGACTAATCCTGCCGGCCGCCGCCGCGCGGGTCTGCTCATCCCCCTCTTCGCGTGTCCGTCCAGCACGAGCTGGGGCATCGGCGACATCGTCGATCTCCGAGCGATCACCGCCTGGCTTGCCGGCGCCGGCCAGAGCGTGCTGCAGCTGCTGCCGATCAACGAGATGGCGCCCGGCCAGCAGTCGCCGTATTCGGCGATCAGCGCGATGGCGATCGATCCGATCTTCATCTCGATGCCGGCCGTGGCCGATTTCGAGGCACTCGGCGGCGACGCGTCGCTCGACCAAGCCGATCGTGTGCTGCTCGCCGAGGTCCGCGGCGCGTCAACGCTTCAGCAC
>Ga0207932_1000628_pt1 | contig 11932 bp, 7 predicted proteins | sample NGESurdeep092012_FD_184480 | JGI IMG/M metagenome (GOLD analysis project Ga0207932, IMG submission 184480) | Arctic peat soil microbial communities from Barrow, Alaska - NGEE Surface sample 415-2 deep-092012 (SPAdes) | ecosystem: Environmental > Terrestrial > Soil > Wetlands > Peat ...
TGACAAAGATCGACGGCCGATCAAAGAAAGAAGCGGCGAGGCAACTCGACCAATCGCTCCGTCGCCTCCAGGTCGACATGATCGATCTCGTCCAGCACCACGAGGTGCTCCGGTACGAAGACCCGCATCGGATCTTCGATGACGAAGGAGCCAATGCCGCGCTCGTGGAGGCCCGAGAAGCTGGAAAAATTCGATATATCGGTTTCACGGGACACAAGGACCCAAGGATCCATCTGCACATGCTACAAGTGGCGGCGAATTTCGGCTTCGCTTTCGATACGGTCCAGATGCCGCTCAACGTGATGGACGCGCATTATCGGAGTTTTGAAAGGGAGGTATTGCCGGAACTGGTAAGGCAGAATACAGGGGTCATCGGGATGAAGAGCATGGCGAACGGGATCCTGCTGAAGTCGAAGACAGTGACGCCGATCGAGTGCCTGCATTACGCGTTGAATCTCCCCACGTCCGTGGTCGTAACCGGTATCGACAGCATGGAGATCATGGATCAGGCATGCGAAGCAGTGCGGACGTTTCGCCCGATGAGCGATGAGGAGGTACGGTCCCTGCGATCGAAGACCGCTGAGGCGGCGGCACGCGGCGAGTTCGAGCCATTCAAGACCACATCCATATTCGACAGCACTGCCCAGAACCCGGAGTGGTTGGGAGAGGAGCCGCAACGCCTGCAGCAGCTGATGCCGAAGTAAGCCGATTGCGGAAAAGAAGGGGAGAGAAGCGAGGAGGACTTGATGGCACACAGGCACACCGGACGCCCTGGCAGTAGCGCGCGGAAGGACCGGACGACACCGGACCGTCTGTGGGCAGTGCTCAAGGAGACTTTTGCCGGGTGGTTGAACGACAACGTTCCGCGCATGGGTGCGGCGCTCGCCTACTACACGCTCTTCGCCCTGGCGCCGATCCTCGTCGTGGTAATCGCCGTCGGCGGCATGGCCTTCGGCCCCGAAGCGGTGCGGGGCGAGATCGTGGCGCAGATCCAGGGCCTCGTGGGACGCGATGGAGCGCAGGCGATTCAAGCCATACTCGAAGGCGCCGCCAAATCGTCGTGGAGCATCCCGGCCACGATCATCGGCGTCATCACTTTCTTCCTGGGTGCCACCGGCGCTTTCCTCGAGCTTCAGGACGATCTGGACGCCATCTGGCGAGTCAAACCCAGGGCGCGGGGGAATTTTCTGCGGGACCTGTTGATGCAGCGAATCATCTCGTTCGGTCTGGTACTGGGGTTCGCGTTTCTGCTCCTGACCTCGCTGGTAGTGAGCGCCGCCCTGGCGGCCGTGCACAGCTACATTGGGAGCGCCGTTCCCGGCGTCGCGGCGCTGTGGGCGGCCGGGTATGCGGTCGTGTCGCTCGGGGTCATCACCCTTCTTTTCGCGATGATCTACAAAGTACTGCCGGACGTGAAGCTGAAGTGGGCAGACGTCTGGGTGGGAGCGCTGGTGACCGCGGTGCTGTTTACCGTCGGCAAGTTTCTGATCGGCCTCTACCTGGGAACCAGCAGCTTTGTGTCCACTTATGGGGCCGCGGGATCAGTGATCGTCGTCCTGGTATGGGTCTATTACTCGTCTCAGATCATCCTGCTCGGCGCCGAGTTTACCCGGGCATACGTGGAACGATTCGGCCCGCGTCCGCCGCCCGTGAAATTCGCCACCAAGGATCCCGATCCGAAGAAGTGAATTGGGTTGCACCGCCGTGTCGAACACCGCACCATGACCGGGTCTACCATCTGCGGGCTACTCCCTTACTCCTCTTGAGCCATGGCGGCGTCGGACGCAACGGCCTAACGTCGTTCTATTCCATCGTTCGCGCCCCTGTAGGAGCAAATCGTTTCAAGGAGCCGTCATGAAAGGCTATGTGCAGAACATCGAGGGTCTCGCCATCAAGAATGCCGAGTTTCGCCAGGTGCTTTATACGGCAAAACACTGCCAGCTTGTCCTCATGGCATTGAAGCCCAAGGAAGACATCGGCGCGGAAGTCCACAAGCTCGACCAGTTCTTTCGCGTCGAGGAGGGTTCTGGCGAAGCGGTTCTCGATGGCGTTCGGACGCCGATCCGAGCGGGCTTCGCGGTGGTCGTCCCTGCTGGGACGAATCACAACATCGTCAATACCGGCACTGTTCCGCTGAAGCTCTATACGCTCTATGCACCCCCGAATCATCGGGACGGTGTTGTGCACCATACCCGCGCCGATGCGGAGGCCGACAACGAGCACTTCGACGGCAAGACGACGGAATAGTCCCTTAGCCGGGGACGGGGTTACGACTTTTTACGCGAGCTCGCAATCGCCGCGCCGACCGCGCCCAGCACCACAGCGCCCGCGAGCACAGCCGCCACTCCGTTGCGAGTCCGCTTCTTCGCCGCCGCCGGGCTCGTTTCCTTCCAACTCCGCTCGGCCTCGAGCGCGCCGGCGGCCATCGCCGCCGTAGCGCCGGCCTTGGCGCCGGCAACCGCCGCGGACTTTGCGATCTTGCCGACCCGCACGGCCGCATCGCGACCGCGCGCCATGGCTTCCTTCGTTGACTTCTTGATTGAACTCATCGTGACTCCCCCTGGGGCTGGGCTCTGCGGTTCGGCACGGCGGAATCGAGCACCACCTCGCGCCGGATTCGATACAAATTCGCCATCACACTGCAGGTTACGGGGCGCGACCATGGCAGACAATCGCCCGTTGTGAGTACCCACAACGGCGCACGGCGTGGTATGGCGAAACCAGTTAAGATCAAATGGTTGCTCGAGCCCGCAGCACGCGCCTATCCCGCCAGCTTCCGCCGCGCGGGAACCACTAACGGGTGATTCCATGCGTTCGCTCTTGCCCATGGTTTGCACGCTTCTCGTACCGTCGGTTCAGGGCGGCCCACCGCGCGCACTTCCCAAACTGCCGGTGTTCGAGGGGCGTGCCATCGCGCTCACCGCCGAACAGTCGGCCGCCCTCGCGCGTGGCGAACCCGCCGTGCAGGTCCTGAACACGAAGGATGGGCGCGTCGTCGCCGTGTTCGGCATCGTCGCCATAAAGGGCACGCGCAAGGCGTTCGTGAACCGCCTTACCAACTTCCCGCAATCGCTGCGCGCGCAGGGGATCCAGAGTTTCGGCGTGTTCAGGATCCCGACTGCCGGCGCGAACGTGGGGACGTTCACGATCGGCGCAAACGACGCGTCGTCGCTGCGAAAGTGCCGAACGGGAAAGTGCGAGTTCAAGCTTCCGGCGTCGGAAATGGCGCGCGCCAAGGCGATGCTCGACAGCGGCGGCGACGGGCCGGTGAAACTTGCCGCCTATGCACGTCGCCGGGTTGCGGAGTACGTGAGCGACTACCACGCCCGCGGAAACGCGGCGATGATCGTGTACGACGACTTCGGCAAGGGTGGCGTCCGCACGAGCGATGCGTTCGCGGCGCTCCTGGCCGCCTCTCCCTACCTCACGCAGAATGCGCCGGCACTGCAACGGTACCTTCAGCAATACCCGCGGAGTCGGCCGGGCGATGCGAACGAAACCATTTACTGGTCCGTGGAAGCACTGAAGGGATTGCTACCCACACTCACCATCAATCACGTTGTGGTGTCGTCGCCTCCAGGCACGCCAGGTATGACCGTGGCCGTCACCAAGCAGATCTACGCGGACCACTACTTCGAGGGGATGCTCGACGAGCGCATCATCGTGGACCGACGCGATGCTCCCCGCGGTGACGGGATCTACCTGATGTTGCTGCGCCAATACCGTTTCGACAACTTGCCGGGCGGTGTGTTGAACATTCGCGGGCGGGCCAGGTCGGCGCTGCACGACCGCGTCGAGGCGGAGCTTCGCCGCGCGCGGCAACCATAGGCTGACGCCGGTTCCCCTTGCTCAGGCAGGCGCTGCAAGCCAGACTTTTGCTCACGAACTCCACCGGGAGGATGTCATGCTTTCAGCCATGATCAGTGTCTTGATCACTTGCGTCATCGGCGCGATTTGTTTTTGGGCCATCGACAAGTTTGCTCGTGATGGCCGTTTGGCGAAGCTCCTCAAACTGCTCGTCGTGCTACTCTGCCTGGGAGCCATTCTTCAGCGGGTATTGCCGCTGATGGGAATTGCATGGTTCTAGAGGCCATCTCGTAAACCCGGCGTCTTTGAGTGGAAGAGTGGGGAGAGGCGAGATGAATGCGGGATGCGAAATTTCACCCCGATGCAGAATGCAGAAGAGGAATGCGGGATTCGGAATTTCGACCCGATGCAGAATGCAGAAGAGGAATGCGGGATTCGGGAGAAGCGGGGAGAGGCGAGTTGGAGATGGGACCCGGGAGCAGAACCGAGTGGGAAGGATGGCGAAGCCGTTTCCGGATGCCGCATGCAACCTCAGCTCTCGCCTCTACTTCGGCATTCCGCATTCCTCTTCTGCATTCTGCATCGGGGCGAAGTCCCGCATTCCGCATTCATCTCGCCCCTCTGCACTCCCTCACTACACCCTTCAGCACTGGTTTGTGAGACGTGCTCCAGTCGGCTCGACGCGACACGGATCTTGTTGCGGTCGAAATACGAATTGACACACCGTGGGTAGTGGGTGGTCTTTACGCCCCTCGTCGGCATCGCCAAAGATCACGCTTCTTCCAGCGACCTCAGCTCCATGTTCGTGTGCCGGAGCCGATGCGCCAGTCCCCGCGAGATGCCCTCGAAGAGATTCAGCGCCAGCCGCTTGTGCTGGTCGGCGAGCGCGTCGAACTTCACGCGCGACAGCACGAACAGGTCGGTCTCGCGCTCCGCCACCGCGTCCGCCGACCGCGGATGCCGGTCGAGGAACGCCATCTCGCCGAAGAAGTCCCCGCGCCGGAACGTCGCGAGATGGTGCGCCGGCGCGCCACCCATGGGCAGCACGATCCGCACCGCGCCACGACGGATCAGGAAGAGCTCATCGCCCGTGTCGCCGGCCGAGAAGATCCGCGCCCCGGGCGGGAACTGCCGCGCCTCCATGCACGCCTCGAGCTCGGCGAGGGTCTCCGCCTTCCGGCCCCTGAACAACTCGATCTCGTGTAGCGCGAGCGCCGGACGCAGCAACTTCTCCAGGTGTGCCTCCGCGATCACCTGTTCCTCGACCCACTCCAGCGCCTCGTCGAGCTCACCGAACAGCTGCACCGCATGCTCCCCGGTGAACCCCACCTGCCCGAGGTACTCCTCCACGTTGCGCCCGCGCGGGAGATTGCTGAAGAGCAACCGGCCATTCCGCTCCCGCATCATGTCCTCGACTTGCTCGAGGATGTGGGCGGCAGTCACGTCCATGGATTGCACTCGCCGCATATCGAGAATCAGGTACTTCCGGGTCTTCAACTCGGGCTCGAGGGCAGTGTAGAGCTGGTCGGTGGTGCCGAAGAACAGACTTCCCTGCAATTCGAAGATCGCCGTCGCGTCTCCGCGATGTTCGAGCACCTCCATCTCGTTCTGCAGCCGCACCTGCTTCGAGAAGAGGTGGTTGCCGTATGCCTTCCGGTGCACCACGGAGCCGCGCACCTGCTCGCGGATGAAGAGCAGGATCGCGAGCCCGACGCCGACGCCCGACGCCGCAATGAGGCTCACGGTCTCCGCCACGATGACCACCGAGACGATCACCACGAAATCGAGTATCGTCGACCGCGACTTGAGGAACTGCAGGCTGCGGACGTCGAACATCCGCACGCCCACGACGATCAGGATGCCCGCCAGCGCGGCGATCGGGATCCACGCGAGCAGCGAGCCGAGCGCGAGGAACGCGACGAGGGTCGCCACGCCTTCGATCGTCCCCGAAAGTCGCGTCTTGGCGCCGCTCGAGATGTTCACGAGCGTCGCGCCCATCTGGCCGGCACCCGGCATGCCGCCGATGAGCGTGGACGCGAGATTGCCGAACCCCTGGCCGATCAACTCGCGGTTCGAGTCGTGCCGCGATCGTGTGATGGCGTCCACCACCACGCAGGTCTTGAGCGTGTCTATGGAAAGCAGCACGGCGAGCGACAGCGCCGGCACGATGAGCGTGGTCACCTCCGCGAGGTGGAGCGTGCGCACCGCCTGCACGCGTCCGGCGATTGCCGTGAAGAAGCCGCCGCCGGTGCTGCCCGCAACGAGCGGCCCGACCACGGCGGCGTTCCCAGCGAGCGAGAGCATCGAGCGATCTGCAAGCGCGAACGCGAAGTAGGTCGCGACTCCGGCGACCAAGCCGAGAATGGTCGCGGGCAGCGCTTTCGTCAATTTGGGCGCGATCAACATCACGCCCATCGTCACCGCGCCGACCACGATTCCGTGCCACTGCCACGCGGAGGGGGACGTGAGCGCTTCCCAGAGCGGCGTCCCCTTGGGCGCGCCGAGCAGCTTCGGCAGTTGCGCGATGATGATGAGCAAGCCGACGCCGCTCAGGTACCCGCTCACGACGGGGTACGGCATGTACTTGATCAGCCGTCCGAGTCCGACCGCGCCGAAGGTGATCTGCAGCGCGGCGGTGAGCAGCGCGACGATCGCGAGCATCAGCGCGACCGCCTCGGGCGCGATGCCGCGCCGCACGAGCTCGATGGCGAGCGCCGAGAGCACGGCGGCGGCGGGCGCGCAGGGCGCCGAGATGAGCCGGTTCGTCCCGCCGAGCACGGGTGTGACGAGCCCGAGCGCCGTGGCGCCGAGGATTCCCGCGATCGCGCCCTGCGCCGCGTAGCTGCCGCCAAGCGGCGCGAAGATCGTGACGCCGAACGCGATCGCCGAGGGAAGCGCGACGAGCATGGCGGACACGCCGCCCCCGATGTCGCCGGCGAGGTTGCCGGGCTTCTGCACCATGCGCAAAAGTGTGCCTGCACGGAGGCGAACCGCAATCGCTATATTCGACCCAGGAATCGACCACTCGCTGCCCACGGAGGCCTGCACGTGTCGTCCGCCATAATTCTCCGTCGCCTGCCGATCATCGCAATCGCGACGCTACTGCTCCTCGTCGTCCCTGTCGTCGCAAGCGCCCAAACCTTCGACTCCTCCGCCTTCGCCGGCATGCGATGGCGCGAGATCGGTCCCTACCGCGGCGGTCGCTCCGTGACGGTCACCGGATCGTCGAAGCGTCCGCTCGAATACTGGATGGGCACGACGGGGGGCGGTGTGTTCAAGACCACCGACGGCGGAATGAACTGGGGGCCGGCGACGGATCGGTACTTCGGCGGCACGATCGGCGCGCTCGCACAGAGCGAATCGAATCCCGACATCGTCTGGGCCGGCGGCGGGGAAAGCGACATTCGCGGCAACACGGCGCCGGGCGATGGCGTGTGGATGACGAAGGACGACGGCCGTACCTGGAGCCGCATCGAATACTTCGACGTGAAGGATCACGTCAACCGGATTCGCATTCATCCCACCAATCCCGACATCGTCTGGATCGGCGTGCTCGGCCATGCGTTCGGTCCGAACCCTCAGCGCGGCGTGTTCAAGACGACCGACGGCGGCAAGTCGTGGCGCCGTGTTCTCTATCGCGACGACCAGACCGGCATCTCCGATCTCGTGCTCGACCCGTCCAATCCCGACGTGATCTACGCGGCGTTCTGGCACGCGTATCGCACGCCGTGGTCGCTCGAGTCGGGCGGACCCGGCGGCGGAATCTTCAAGTCCACCGACGGCGGCGAAAACTGGACGGAGTTGACCGCGCACGCGGGGCTGCCGAAAGGGGCGTGGGGCAAGGTGGGGCTCACCGTGTCCGCGGCCAAGCCGTCGCGCGTGTGGGCATTGATCGAAGCCGACGAGGGCGGCGTGTATCGCTCCGACGACGCAGGCGCGACGTGGGCGAAGATGAACGACGAGCGCAAGCTGCGCCAGCGCGCATGGTACTACTCGAAAATCTATGCCGATCCCCGCGACACCAACGTCGTCTACGCGCTCAACACGGGCATCTACCGCTCGCGCGACGGCGGCAAGACGTTCCCGCAGGCGCTGGTCGTGCCGCACGGCGACAACCACGATCTCTGGATCGCGCCGAACGACCCCGATCGCATGGTGAACGCGAACGATGGCGGCGCCAACGTGTCCATGACGTACGGACGCACGTGGACTCCGCAGAGCTTCGCGACCGCGCAGTTCTATCACGTCGAGACCACGAATCACTTTCCGTATCACGTGTGCGGCGCGCAGCAGGACAACAGCACACTGTGCGGGCCGAGCCGGCGCGCGGGCGGCATCCGCATCTCCGATTGGGAGGACGCAGGCGGTGGCGAGTCGGGCTACATCGCTGCGAGCCCGCTGAATCCTGACGTCGTGTTCGCCGGGAGCTACGGTGGACTGCTCACGCGCAAGGACATGCGGACCGAGCTCTCGCGCGAGGTAAATCCGTGGCCCGACAACCCAATGGGCATGTCGTCCGAGGACATCAAGTACAAGTTCCAGTGGACGTTTCCGATCATGTTCTCGCCGCACGACCCCGGCACCATGTACGTCGGCGGCAGCCAGCTTTTCGTGACGCACGATGAAGGGCAGAGCTACCGGATCATCAGTCCGCCGCTGGCGCGCAACGACCCGAAGACACTCGGCGCGTCCGGCGGCCCCATCACCAAGGACCAGACGGGCGTCGAGACGTACGGCGTCATCTTCGCGCTCGCCGAATCTCCGCTCGTGAAGGGCGTCATCTGGACGGGGTCGGATGACGGCCTCATCCACGTCACGCGCGATGGTGGCGTCACGTGGAAGAACGTCACGCCCAAGGACATGGGCGACTACACGCGCATCTCGATCATCGAGGCGGGGCACTTCGGCGCGGGCACTGCGTACGTGGCGGCGAACCGCTACCAGCAGGACGACTTCTCGCCCATCCTATATAAGACGACTGACTTCGGCGTCACCTGGACGCACATCGTGAGCGGGCTTCCAGCGGCCGAGTTCACGCGGACGATTCGCGAAGACCCGGTGCGCAGGGGGCTGCTCTACGCGGGCACGGAGCGCGGGGTGTGGGTGTCGTTCAACGACGGCGGCCAGTGGCAGCGCATGCAGCTCAACCTCCCACCTGCGCCGGTGCACGATCTGGCAATCAAGGAGGGCGACCTGATCGCGGCGACGCACGGGCGGTCGTTTTATATACTCGACGATCTCTCGCCACTCCGGCAGATGAATGCCACGACGCTCGCGAAGGACGCGCAGCTCTACAAGCCGCGCGATACCTATAGAATCGACTGGGGCGGCGGGCGCGGCGGCGGTGGTGGCGGCGCCAGCGTGGCTCCGCCGAGCGGCGTGCAGGTCTATTACACGCTCAAGCAGGCAGGGCAGGTGGTGTCGCTCGACTTCGTCGACGCGGCGGGCAAGGTCATCAAGTCGTTCTCGTCGAACGCCGACAGCGCGAGCGTTGCGGCGGGAGCGGGTCGTGGCGGGCGCGGCGCCGGAGCGGAGGACGCGCCGCCCGAGGAAGGAGGCGGCCGCGGCCGGGGAAACGCACCGCCGCGCATGGCGAACCATGCCGGACTGAATGCGTTCGCGTGGAACATGCGGTACGCGGACGCCGTCACGTTCCCCGGCATGATTCTCTGGTCCGGCGACACGCGCGGGCCGATCGCGCCGCAGGGCACGTACAGCGTGCGGCTTCGCGTGGGCGGAGGCGCGCCGCAGTCGCAGACGTTCCGTCTGCTGAACGATCCGCGCAGCAAGGCTACGGCGGCCGATCAGCTCGCGCAGTTCAACTTCCTGATCAAGATCCGTGACAAGGTCACCGAGGCGAACGAGTCGGTGATCTCGATGCGCTTCGTGAAGGGCGAGATAGACGACCGGCTCAAGAAGGCACCATCAGCGGCAGCGCAGGAGCTCTCCGCCGCCGGTGCGCCGCTCAAGACGAACCTCACGGGCGTCGAAGCGGAAGTCTACCAGATCAAGAACCAGAGCAGCCAGGATCCGCTCAACTTCCCGATCAAGCTGAACAACAAACTGGCCGCGCTGAACGGCACCGTCGCGTCGGCGCCCGGCGCGCCCACGGCGCAGGCGGTGCAGGTGTTCAACGAGCTGTCGGCGAAACTGGGCGTGCAGACGGGGAGGATGAAAACGCTTTACGACCGCGATCTCGCGAAGTTCAATGAGCTCCTGAAGAAGTACGGGCTTCCTCTGATCGACACGACACCGAAGCCGAAGGTCGCGATGTGAAAACTCTGTCTACGCTGGTGGCGCTTGCGCTGTTCGTTTCACCCATTGCCGCGCAGCAGCGTCCGTTGCAGCTGGGCGACATGTCGTCCATGCAGGCCGTGGGCGATCCGCAGCTCTCGCCGGATGGCGCAACGGTCGCCTACGTGCGGTCGCAGTCGAACTACGAAACGGACGCGCAGCTTTCCGAGGTGGTGCTGGTCGCCACCTCGAGCGGCGCCGTGAAGGCGACCTTCGCCGGCTCGTCGCCGCGCTGGTCACCCGACGGCACGGTCATCGCGTTCATGGGCCGACGCGAAAGCCGGTCGGGCCTCTTCATTCACAATGTGGCGACCGGCGCCGAGCGATTCCTCGTGGATCCGCCGCAGACCGACCACTGGCTCGGGCGCTCACCGAAGAACTGGGTGTGGTCGCCCGATGGTTCGACGATCGCGTACGTCGCGGCCGACGGACCGGTGCCTGCGCCGGCCAACGGCCCCAGGGCCTACTCGCGCATCATGTACAAGACGCGCACGGGATTCTCGGACAACCGCAAGTCGCACGTGTACATAGTCCCTTCGGCCGGTGGCGCGCCGAAGTGCGTCACCTGTGGCAGCTTCGACGAGCACTCGATCGCGTGGGCGCCCGACTCGAAGCGCATCGCTTTCGTGAGCGACCGGTCGGCGGATCCGGACAACACGTACGGCAACGACATCTATACGGTGGACGTGTCCACCGGCGCGCTGGTGCAGGTGACGAAGTCGCCCAGCGCGGAGTTCTCACCGCATTTCTCGACTGACGGTGCGTGGATCACGTTCGAGGGGTGGACGCGGCCGCACAACACCAAGGACAGCCCGGGTGAGGACCAGCACCTGTTCATCGTCGGCGCCAATGGCGGCGCGCCGCGGCAGCTCGCTCGCGCGCTCGATCGCCGCATCACCGAGAGCGACTGGCAGGGCGGAGGAAAGTACGTCTACTTCGCGGCGGCCGACCGCGGGGCCAACGTCATCTATCGCGTGTCGCCGTCCGACGACAAGGTCGAGACCGTGATCGGCGGCCGGTTCCACGCGACCGCGTACTCGCTCGACGCGAAGGGCGCGACGATCGCGTTCCTGCGCGCGGACGACGTGCACCCGGCCGAAGTTTTCGTCGCCGCGGCCGACGGAAAGAATGCGCGGCAGCTCACGAACCACAACGCGGCCTTCCTCTCGGGACGCGCGCTGCAGGGCGCCGAGGAGTTCTGGTTCGATAGCTTCGACGGCACGCGGGTGCAGGGGTGGGTGATGAAGCCGGCGGGCGCGGAGCCGGGAAGGAAGTATCCCACGATCCTCGAGATTCATGGAGGACCACATGGGGGTTTCGGATTCACCTGGAGCGAAGCGTTCCAGGACGAAGCCGCAGCGGGATACGGCGTCGTCTACATCAACCCACGCGGCTCGGTCGGCTACGGACAGACGTTCAGCGACGGCTCCATCCTGAACTGGGGCGGCGGCGACTACAGGGACCTCATGGCGGGACTCGACGCCGCCATCGGGGCGAATTCGTGGATCGACACGACGCGGCTCGGCGTGCATGGCGGGAGCTACGGCGGCTTCATGACGAACTGGGTGATCACCCAGACGCACCGTTTCAAGGCGGCGGTCGCGAGCGCGAGCCTGAGCAACCTGATCTCGTTCTACGGCACGTCATTGTACACGGACCTCATCGAGGCCGAGTTCAACATGATGCCGTGGGACAACTATCCGCTGCTCTGGCAGTGGTCGCCGCTCGCCCACGTCGAGCACGTGACGACACCGACGCTATTCATCCACGGCGAGGTGGACCACGACGTGCCGATCACGCAGGCCGAGGAGATGTACACGGCGCTGCGAAA
>Ga0207932_1000629_pt1 | contig 11928 bp, 6 predicted proteins | sample NGESurdeep092012_FD_184480 | JGI IMG/M metagenome (GOLD analysis project Ga0207932, IMG submission 184480) | Arctic peat soil microbial communities from Barrow, Alaska - NGEE Surface sample 415-2 deep-092012 (SPAdes) | ecosystem: Environmental > Terrestrial > Soil > Wetlands > Peat ...
CGGTGCGTCCGCTGCGTCCTACGGTTGCGTGTGTTTCACGGTCGTGATCGTAAGCGACGACGGGTACTGCGCCGAGTGGTGCACCACGTTGTGGGCCACCACCGGCTTCGTCTCGTCGTAGTTGCGACCGCCGGTGTTCAGGTTGCGGTCGAAACGCGGGAAGTTGCTGCTGGCGACTTCGATCCGCAGCTTATGGCCGGCCGGGAAATAGTTGCTCGTCGTCAGCGGCTGCAGCGTCACCTTGTACACCTTCCCCTTTTCCATCCACACGAGCGGCTTGTCGTAGCCGTCGCGGTAGCGCATGCGCTGGATCGACTCGTCCAGGTTGTACGCCGTGCCATCGGGGAACACGTCGATGATCTTGATGGTGAAGTCGGTGTCCTTGGCGTCCGATGACACATAGAGCGTGGGCGTGATCGGTCCGGAGACCTCCGTCCCTTCCTTGAATGCCTCGGTGGTATAGACGAGGATGTCCGGGTTCTCTTCCATCTTTCGCTGGTTCATCGCGCCCGGCGTGACCGCGTTCCCCTGGCAACAGACGTTTCCGCCGTACGACATCACGGGGTGCAGAGGATCGTACGTGAAGGCGTCAGGCTTGTCCGCGGCCGGCGCCGCGGGCGTCAAGATGCCATCGCCGGTGAGCGTGTTCGCCTTGCCGCCGCTCGCGAGGTAGAACGTCGTCGGCGTCGCGCCCTTGGGCGGCCACTGGTCCGCCGTCTGCCACTTGTTCGACCCCATCGTGTAGTAGTGAATCTTCGGAAGCGTGTCCATCACGCCGTTGTTCGTTCCCTTCAGGAAGCGGTCGAAGAACTCGTACATGATGTCCTGATAGCCCGACGCCATGTTGTTGAACCGCGCGTCGCCCATGTCGCGGTCGCCGACCATCGTGTGCTCGGTGGCGCGCGAGTAGCCACAGTGACCCGTGGGCGCGATGATCGCCCACTGCTGGTTCGCGGCGGCACCCTTCGCCGTCTTCCGGACGATGTTGTACATCTCGAGATTGGGACCGACCGACACGTCGTACCACGACATGAACCAGAGTCCGGGCACGTTGATCTTCATGTTGTCGTGGTAGAGCCCGCCGCGGTACCACGCCGGATCGTTCGGCGCGCGTTTGATCATCGCGCCGCCGGTCGCCACCGGCATCGAGTCGGCGAAGATCCCGTGCGGTCCGTCGTGGTCGCTGATGAGGTTCGTTTCCGGCAGAACCCAGAACGCCTTGGCCCAGTCCACAGGAGGATTGTGCTGCGCGAGGTCGAATGTCTTCGACGCGCGGATGAGATCTGCTTGCGAGGTGTTGGGCGGGAACATCGGCCGGACCTGATTCTGCTCGCCCTCGAGCCAGTCGATGAAGAGCATCTGCACGGCGCCGCCGCGATACCAGTTGCCCTGCTCGTAGTACGGGCCCACGCGACCGACGCCGGCGCCGAATCCCTGCACGTTGAATGCGGCGTATCCGGGGTTGTTGAGCGCCACCACCGCGCCCTGCCACTCCGCCGTCGAGGAGCAGCCGGTCGTCCCGACCTTTCCGTTCGACCACGGCTGGTGCGTCATGTAGGTCACCTCTTCGTCGCCATCCGATGTCGGGGGGCCGAGGATGTCGTAGTTCCCCGTGGCAAAGAAGTGGCCGCGCTCCTGCATGTCGATGAACGCGTAGCCGCGCTTGATCGCGGTCAGCGCCTGCGTCATGTCGCGCGGCGCGCCGAGCGCGATGTCCCAGTAGTTGAAGTTGTATGGCGTCCGCACCCAGATCCCGGGATACTTCTTCGACGTGTCCTTTGGACGGTAGATGTCGGCGGGAATGCGCGTGCCGTCTTTCATCCTGATCATCACCTTTCGATCGATGATCGCGACCGATTCCAGCTCCTTCTCGATGTCCCAGCGTCGCGCGCGGAGACTGTCCTGATTTGCGGCTCCGCCGCGCTGCGCAAACGTGGGGCTCGCGGTGACGGCGATGCCGGCGGCGGCGAGGAACAGGATGCTAAGAACCCGCTTCATTTTCGTGCTCCCGTGGGGGGTGAGGTACGAATATCCCGCGTCGCTCACGATCGGTGGCTCCGGCGGGAGCGGCAGCGCACCGGTCTCATGGTTTGGATCCTTCACCGGAGCCATCCTTGGTCCAGACCAGGATGATTCCGCAGCTGCGATTGAGCCCGGCGTACTGAATCGGCATCGTCGCCGCGCCGGCGTACACCTCGATCCCCATCATCTGGCGCGGCGATGGGAGGAGGTCGAGGCTGAACGGGACCGGCATCGGCACGTTGTCGACGTAGACGGTCATGAAGCACGTCGCCTGGCCGGTCGACGTCATGCCGCCCGTCGCCCGGGCGCTCACGGGGTAGTAGATGTCCGCCCCGCCGCCGCCGGAGCCCTTCGTCATCGCCACGTTGATGCTGCTGAAGAGCCGCAGCAGTTCCGTGGGGAACGCGGGATTGTGCTTCTCGATCTGCTCCTGCGTCATGAACTCGCCCTGGCCTTGTTTGCGGCGATTTTCGAACTCCGTCATCCGGGCCGACAGCCGTTGCGCGGAGATGGTGACCGGCGCGAGTTCGGAAGGCGCCTCCGAGAGCGTGTACGAGAGCCGGAGCGTGTCGGAGGCCGACACTTGAAGGACCGCCGAGGTCGGGTGGAAGCCGGCGCGGCGAACGATGACGATGTACTGGCCGCTGGGGACGTCCACGATACGGAACCGCCCGTTGAGGCCGGTGCCGACCTGCAGTGACGTGCGGAGAATGGAAATGCGCGCGCCGCGCAGGGGAACGAGACTCGTGTCGGTGACGAGTCCGTCGATCACGCCGTACGCGGCCTGTTGCGCGGCAGTGCCGGGCCGGACGCCAGGATCGGTTTTCGCCGCCGCTGTGTCCGGCCGGGTTCCCGGCAGGGTGCGGCGTATCTGCTGAGCGGCGAGAGGCTCGCGCGCGACCACCAGGACGGAGAGCGCGAGAGCCAGCCGGAGTCGGTTCGGGACCATGGAGAAAGCTATCTCAAACTCTCGCCCAAAGGGAAAGCGAGAGCCGCGAGCCGCCCTGTATCGGCGACTCGCGGCTCTCACTTCTTCAACAGCACCCACGTGTCACGCTACGGAGCGCAGTTGTTCTGTCCGTTCGGTCCGAGGTATACCCCACTGAGTTTTACGCGCGTGAGACACTCGGTTTGCGGAATCGGCGCCACGGGGGCGACGAAGTTCTTGTTCGGGCCGGACGGTACGTCGAGCGGAAGCTGGTTCAGTCTCCCGTAGCGACGCATGTCCACCCAGCGCAGCCCCTCGAACATGAGAGAGTAGCGCTTTTCGTACAGGATCTGGTCGATGATCGCGGTCGACCCCGACGCCGGCGTGAGCGTCGATGGAGCCAATCCGCCTGAGACCTGCCGCGTGATGTTGAGTGCGGCGATCGCTCCCGCGGCGTCGCCGAGAGCGAGCTTCACCTCGGCGTTCAGCAGGATCAGCTCCTCGTTCCGGATGACGGGCACCGGGGTGGCGGAAGTCGCATAGATCTTGAAGCCGATCGTGGACGATGCGCTCGTGGGGCCCGAAGCAGTGACAGGACCCTGCCGCGATTCCAGGCCGGAAACGATTTTGGACAGGACGCGATTGTCAGTCGTGCCGTCGGCCTTGGTTTGCGCGTCGGTCAGGTACGACATGTGCGCGTACAGCGTGGTGTTCGTGATCGGATCGATGCCGTTGAGCACGTCGCCGGTTGCAGACGAATAGATGTGGTACACGCCGGCGTTCATGTCGTTGGCGCTCGCCGCGCTCATGTTGAGGAACGACGCCGCCAAGGCAGTCTGCGCCTTTTGCCATGCCGTCGCACCTCCGCCGGACGTTGCGTAGTCCGCCGCGGCGCGGGCCTCGAGCGCACTCGTGAGCTTCATGAATGTCGCCGGGGTGTTGAATCCGGCGAACCCGGAATGCAGCGTGAAGGGGAACGCGCTGCCTCCCGCCGCGAGCGCGGTGTTGGCGGCGTCGAACGTCGCAAGAATGTACTTGTACGCCGAATCCCTGGAGACGAAGGGTGCGGGCTGCGTCGGGTCGTCCAGGATCTGCGTGATCAAGCCGAGCGTGTCCGTCGTGATGATGATGCCGAGGAGCTGTGCCGCCTCCAGGGTCTTCGCGAAGCCCAGTGCCGCGCTCTTCTGCTGGGCCGTGAGCGACGCGTTCGCACTGAGGGCACTCTTGAAATTGTAGATGTTCCGCAACGCAGGGTAGTTCCACGTCGCGTTGATGAACCCCGCGGGATCCAGTTCCGTCTTGGCACCGACCGTGATCCCGATCAGGTAGTTCGTCGTGTTGCGGCCTTCCTGCGGAGTGAAGATGTAACTCTCACGCCCGAGCCGGCCGAGGCCCGACATCTGGCCCGTGCGGGGCGCCCTGAAATCGGACAGGAGCCCCGTGGCGGTCAGCTGCAGCGCGTTCGGATCGGCGTTCGCTCCGAGGATCGTGGCTGAGTTCGGGTTGGTGAGCTGGAGCGGTTTGTCAGAGCACCCCGCGAGTGTTCCCGCACAGAGGGCAGCGAGAAGAATGCGGTTTCGCATCGAGTTTCCCCTCGACGAATATGAGACGGGCATCGTTGATATGGTTGACATGGTCTAGTACCCCAGGTCAACGCTGAAGAAGAACTGCCTCGACGACGGATACGGTCCGAGATCGATGAAGCGATTGTAGTTCTGCGCGCCGAAGTTGTTGAACTCTGGATCGTAGCTCCAGTACTTCGACAGCATGGCGAGGTTGCGGCCCTGCAGGCTGAACCGCATCTCACGCGCTTTCGCGACGCTGGCCCACGACTTCGGTGCGGTAAAGGTGACCGTGACCTCGCGCAGTTTGACGTTGGTGCCGTCCGAGACGTAGGTGCGGATGTCGCCGGCCGCAAAGGCGGCATAGCGCCACTGGCCAAGGGGTACTCCAGCAACCGGCGACACCGCGTTGTAATCGCGCGCGTTGCCGCCTTCGTCCCACAGGTTCTGGGTCATGTCGGACGTGAAGCCGCCGTTGCGCCAGTCGACCAGCGCCGTGAGCGTCCAGTTCTTCCAGCGAATCGTGTTGTTGAACTGGGTGGTCTGCCGCGGATTGGCGTCCGCGACGATCGTGTCGTGAGTGACGATCTTGGCACCCGGGAACTGGGCCAGAAATGCCGACCTGCCGCCGATATCCAGGTAGTGGCACGGCTTGCCGTCCGCCCCTGTAATCACCTGGCCCGGAACTGGGAGACAGGTCAGGTTGGCATTGCCCCAGATCAGGGTTGGCCGCGCTCCCTGGACGATTCGGTTGCGCCCGTAACTCACACCGAACGAGTTCGGTGCGTTGAACGCCGGCACCGGAAGCTTGTCGACGTTCTGGACGTTGGCCTGGAACGTGGTCTTGAACGTCCACTCGAGGTCGCGCTTGCTGATGACCGCGAGGGTGATCGAGCCCTCGAAGCCGCGCGTGGAGATCTGCCCGCCGTTGATCGTCTGGATGCTGAGACCGGAGCTCGGCGGAAGCGGGTATTGGAGCAGCAAGTCCTTGATCACGCGCTCGTAGTGCGTCGCCTCGATGCCGACTCGCTGATTCCAGAACGCGGCGTCGATGCCGAATTCCATCTCATTCATCACCTCGGGCTTGATGTTGGCGTTACCGAGCGACGTGTTTGCGATCAACGACCCGACACCGCCAATGTTGTTGCCGCTGGCGACCGTCAGGTCACGCACGCCGTACGGCGGGCGGTTGCCCGACTGGCCGATGCCGGCGCGCAGCTTTACCTCGTCGATCTTGTCGGTCCACTTGCTCAGCGGCTTCTCGAACCGGTAGCTCGCCGAATACTTCGGGAAGGCGTAGAACTTGTTGCGGTCGCCGTTCGCGCTGGAGCGGTCCTCGCGCACGCCGGCCGAGATCGAAAGCTTCTCATCGAGCATCAGGAGCTGCTCGTTGACGTACATCGCCTGGTCCTGGAACTCGTTGATGAGCTCGCCGAAGGTGTTGAGCGTCGACGTCGGCGCCGCAACCATCCGCGTCGGCAGCAAGCCCTGCGACCAGATGTTGTAGGTCTGCAGCGTCTGCGTCTCGGACGAGAGGCCGACGGACGTCTGCGCCGAGTTCAGCCACCGCCAGCCCGGCGTCCATGTATGGACCGCGTTGGCGCTCTGGTTGAAGAAGTAGCTATTGCCGTTCGTCACCTCCGAGTTGCCAAGGAGGCCGTCGGCGGGTTCGAATTGCTGGTAGCCCGGGGAGTAGATCGTTCCCACCTGCTGGAACCGGTCGACGCCGCCGAGATAAGTGAGTTGCACGGCATGGTGGGCCGTCGCGAGGAGCGAGTAGCCGACCCGCAGGTTGGCGGTCTGGCGCCAGGTTTCCTCGTTGTTCGTGAGCGAGTTGAAGGTGGCGAACGGGTTGGCGGTGCCGCTGCCTCCACCGCTCATGTACATGGGGATGTACTGGCCGTTCGGCATCTTCTGACGGAGGTCGTAGATGGCCGGCGAGTAACCGAACGCGTACGTGGGGCTGATGCCGGTGTTGTCGTTGCCGCCGACGCCGTCCTGAATGAAGTTGTGCGTGACGTCGATGCCGCCGCTGACGGTGAGCTTGTCGCCGATCGTCTGGTCGAGGTTGAGGCGGCCGGACGTGCGCCGGGCACCCGTGTTGATCTCGATGCCCTTGCTCTGCTTGTCATTGAGCCCGAAGTAGAAGCGCGTGTTGCCGGAACCGCCTGAGGCGGAGAGTACGGTCTCGTACGCGGGATCGGAGACGCTGTATATCTGCTTCTGCCAGTCGTACCACTGGCATCCCTTCGGGGTGCAGTTCGCCTTCGCGACCGAGTCCGCTTTTGGCGAGCCACCGAGCCAGTCCTGCACCGCATACGCGGGGGTGCATTCCGTGTTGAGGTAGCATCCGAAATGCCGCGAGCTCAGGTTCTTGGCCATATTCTGTGTGCCCATGCGCTGCGTGACGCTGAAACGCGTCGCGCCGGCCTTTCCCTTCTTGGTCGTGATGACGACGACGCCGTTCGTGGCGCGCGAACCATAGATAGCGCTCGCCGCGGCCGACTTGAGCACCTCGATGCTCTCGATGTCGTTCGGGTTGATGTCCGCCATGCGGTTGACCACCTGGTCCTGATTGGACGACGCCGCGTTGGTCGACCTATCGATTGCGGACAGCCCCGAGGGGAGTGATGCGTCGGAAACGATGACGCCGTCGATCACGAAGAGCGGATCGCCGGAGCCAAGGATCGACGTGGCGCCGCGGATCTGCACCTGCACTCCGCCGCCCGGCACTCCGCTGTTCTCCGAGATCATGACGCCGGAGATCTTGCCCGCGAGCTGTTCGTCGACCGTCTTGGCGGGTGCCGACGTCAAGTCCGACGCGGAGACCGACGCGATGGCCGTGGAGGCATTGCGTTTGTCGACCGTCGTCGCCTGACCGGTGACCGTCACGCCCTCGAGTTCGAGCACGTCCTTCTCGAGCGTGAAGTCATGAGTGCTCGAGCCGGCGGCGATCAGCGCCGTCTGGCGCTTGAAGCCGATCACGCGAACGAGGATCGACACGTCGCCGCTGGGAACTCGAAGCCGGTAGACGCCCTCGACATTCGTGCGGGCTCCGGTTGCCTGGCCGAGTTGCGTGATGATGGCGTCAGCGATGGGCCGACCGTCTTCCGAGGCGGTGACCTTTCCGGTGACCTCGCGCGCTTGCGCACTTGCCGAATGGGGGGCGGCGCAGAACAGCGCCACGGCTGCGAACATAAGTATCCTGCGCACGGAACCTCCTAAGGAAGGAAGATGTGGGGTAGCCTCGGCGCACCGTATGTGAAGCTGGCGGCGTCGCAAGCTACTTCCTCTCTGGCGACCAATACTGCGCGTGCATCCCAACGCTGTCAAGCAAGGGGTCCGCCGCACCGGTTACGTAACGGCGTTTTCTCGATCCTGTAGCCTTGAATACCTGAGGGAAAGGCCGCGCGTCACCGGCCGGGCCGGCGGCTTGCGGGTTGCACGGCGCCACGCGATGCTGGATGTTTCCCAGCCAATGCTCATTCTCCTCCAGGTCGCCGCGGTCGCCGCGGCCATCGCGCACTCGAGTCCCACCGTATACAACGGCCGCGCCGGCGAGCTCGCGGCTCGCGTGCCGCGCATCGACGCGACCGTCACCCTGGACGGCACGCTGACGGCGGCACCCTGGCAGCAAGCCGCCGTGCTGACGGGATTCTCCGGGTATCTGCCCGTGGATGGCGTCGCCGCGGAAGACTCGACGGAAGTGCTCGTCTGGTACTCGCCGACGGCCATCTACTTCGGCATTCGCGCGTTCGAAGCGCATGGTGCCGTGCACGCAGCATTGGCGAACCGCGACGTCATCGACGCCGACGACAACGTCCGCCTCATCCTCAGGCCGTTCCGCAACTCCCGCCAGGCACTCGTGCTCGCGGTGAACCCGCTCGGCGTGCAGGAAGACGGCACGATCACCGAGGGACTCGCGATGAGCCGCGGCGCGGCGTGCGCGACGTGCCCGTTCGGCATGAGCCAGCAGACGGGGCCGCCGCCGACCGATCTCACGCCCGACTTCGTCTACGAATCGAAAGGGCACGTGACCGCGTTCGGATACGAGGTCGTCGTGCGAATCCCGTTTCGGAGCGTGAAGCTGCCATCGGCGGATCCGCAGGACTGGGGCATCAACATCATTCGAGTGGTGCAGCACTCGGGGCACTCCGATAGCTGGTATCCGGCGAAGTTCGCAGCCGCGTCGTTCCTCGGGCAGTCGGGAACGCTGGTGGGCCTGACGAGACTCGACCGCGGGCTCGTGCTCGACCTCAACCCGTTCGTCACGCAGAAGGCGACCGGCGCGCCGCCGACGGGAGCGGCGCAAGGCTGGCAGTACGGCGTCCAGCGTCCGCAGCTCGGCACCAACGTGCGCTGGGGTGTCACGAACAACCTGACGCTGAACGGCACCTACCGGCCGGATTTCGCCGAGGTGGAGTCGGACGCAACGCAACTCGTCATCGATCCCCGCAACGCCGTCTCGTACCCCGAGAAACGCCCGTTCTTTCTCGACGGTGCCGAGCAGTTCAGCACGCCGAACAACCTGATCTATACGCGCCGGATTCAGGCGCCGATCGTTGCGGCGAAACTCACCGGAAAGATCGGCGACGCGTCGTTCGCGTATCTCGGCGCGGTGGATGACGAGGGAAGCGGCAGCGGACTCAACAGCGGCCATCCGCAGTTCAACGTGATCCGCCTGCAGGAGGACGTGGGGGAGCGCTCGATCGTCGGCGTCGCGCTGACGGACAAGGAGGAGGGCGGGAACTACAGCCGCCTGGCGAGCGCCGACGCGCGGCTGACGTTCGCGAAAATCTATTCCCTCCAGCTGCAAGCCGCGGGAAGCACCACGCGCAACGGCACCTCGGAAACCGCCGGCCCCCTCTGGCAGGCGCACTTCATCAGGGGCGGACGGACCTTCGTCCTCGACTACAACCTCTCCGGCATCGATCCCGAGTTTCAGGCGGCGAGCGGGTTCATTTCGCGCGCGGGCACCGCGGGCGGGTCGTTCGACCACCGGCTCACGTTCTATCCGGCGTCGAAAATCTTCGAGACGGTCGGCGCCGACGTCTCGTACAGCGATACGTGGGTCTACCGCAGCTTCACGAGCGGACTCTCACCCGAGGATCGCCGCTATCACTTCACGGCGCTCGCGACGCTGCACGGCGGCTGGAAATTGTACGCGGGAATCTATTTCGAGAGCTACGGATACGACCCGAGGCTCTACGCGAACTACTACCTGGGTCACGTTTCGGCACGCGACACCTCGTACACGCCGTTCACCGGCACGGCCGCGATCGCCAACACCGACTACATCCTCCAGGTCAACACGCCGCAGTTCTCGAAGTTCGACCTCTCGCTGCTCCAGCTCGCCGGACGCGACGAGAACTTCTTCGAGTGGTCGGCCGCGGACATCAGCATCACCGAAGCGGCGCTCAACTACCGGCCCACCGACAAGCTCAGGGCGAAGATCTCCTACAACGCTTCGATCTACTGGCGGCACAGCGACGGCACGATCGCCGGCAAGACGCTGATTCCGCGGCTCGACTTGGAGTATCAGCTCGCGCGGCCCGTGTTCCTCCGGCTCATCGGCCAGTACGACGCGGCATACCAGGACAACCTGCGCGACGATTCGCGGAGCAACCTGCCGATCTTCACCCGGAACCCGGCGACCGGCGGCTACACGCGTGCGGCGCAGTTCCAGAACAACCAGATCCAGCTTTCGTTCCTGTTCTCGTACCAGCCCGTGCCCGGCACCGTGGCCTTCGTCGGGTATGGACGCAACCTGACCGAGCCGGACGCGTTCCGTTTTGCGCTTCAGCCGTCCAACGACAACGTGTTCGTTAAGTTCAGCTACCTGTTCGGACTGGGCGGAACGTCGCCGTAGCGGCGGGACGCCGGCCGGCCGGCGGTGCGAGCTACTTCAGGCGCGCGGAGGCGAGCTCGACCAGCTTTGCCTCGATCACACCGGTGCTGCCGCACCGGAGAGCTGCCGACCTCGACTCGGAGATCGGCACCGCGCCCGCGACGAATCCCACGCGCAACTTGGTGTGCGAGGCATCCAGCGGATCGAGAAGCGCGAGGAACACGATCGTCAGGCGGTACGAGTCGGCGTTTGGTCCCATGCTGGAGTTCTCGCCGCAGTCAAAGATGCGCGACATCCTGTAGCCGGCAAACATGTTCTGCGTCTTGATGAGCTGCATCCCGACGAGGCCGCCAACGGGATCATCCATGTCGACAGGAACCTTGAGGACGGCAAACGCGGCCTTCACCGCGGCGTACGACTTGGCCAGCGGCGCGTCGAGTGTGAACGGCAGCGTCACATCTTCGATCGGAAACTTGTCCCGCCATCCGACCAATCCGATCATGGCGCGGCTCGGCTGCGCCACAAGGGTGGTCGCGGCGCAGCAGACGACGAACAGCAATCGGCGCATGAGTTATCTCCTTGGAGAGGGATCCGTCGGGTACCGCTTCACTTCGTCCAGATCGCGATGAGGCCGCAGGCGGGCGACTTGGAGCCGCCCTGACCGTCCGCGACCATGCTGTTGTACTGCGGCGGGATCGTGGCCAAGCCCGCGAAAACTTCGATGCCATGCACATCGGACGGAGTGGGAAGCACGGTGCTCAGATCCGGCATCGCGTCCGGCAACGTCACGCCGTCGATCATCACGCGGTACCAGCAGGGAACCGACGTCCCGCCCCCCGACCCGTCCCTCCGTTGCACCACCCGCTGTTCACGACTCGACATCGCGAACACCCCCGGGGCACCACTTCCATACTGTATCACCCGCATCGACGGAACGTTCGTGAGCATCTGCCAGGTGTCCACAGGGTTGCGCTTTGCGATATCCTCGGCGGTGATGCTCACAGTGGTTTGCCGAAGCGACCGACGCGACTCGAAGTCTTGATGCCGCGCGAGCACCTCGCGGTCGCCGATGACACGGATGGTGGCGAGCACCGGGATGCGAACGGCATCGAGAATGAGCGGTACCGTATTCCTTCCCACGTCCAGCGGGACAAGAAGCTCTCCCGGCCTGTATCCCATTCCGAGCGAGCTCACGCGTGCCCTGCCCGGCTCGATCGCCGGCACGATGGCACGACCCGCGCTGTCGGTCACGACGCGGCGCACCGGCCCGTTCGCGGGCACGACGTCGAGCGTTACGCCGGCCAGCGCGTTCCCGTCGCGATTCTCGACCGAAAAGACGACGAGTGCGCTCGTGCGCGCCGTGCGCGCCGCGTCGCCTCCGCCGGCGACTGGGCGCAGGGAAAAGTCCACCGACGCGACTGGATGGCCGTCGTCGAGCGTGGCGATTCGATCGTCCGATCCTTCGTCGGCCACCGCGCGAATCGAGAGCTCGGTGTTCAGCGGCGCACCGCACATGTGCCAGCGGCCCCCGGCGTCCGTCAACTCGCCGAGCACGGGCTTGTCCGTCG
>Ga0207932_1000630_pt1 | contig 11919 bp, 10 predicted proteins | sample NGESurdeep092012_FD_184480 | JGI IMG/M metagenome (GOLD analysis project Ga0207932, IMG submission 184480) | Arctic peat soil microbial communities from Barrow, Alaska - NGEE Surface sample 415-2 deep-092012 (SPAdes) | ecosystem: Environmental > Terrestrial > Soil > Wetlands > Peat ...
GGCTTGCACCAGCCCGCGCAAGCCGTCCACAACGCGGTCCAGGTTCAATTGCGCGCCGAAAATCAAATCGGGTTCGGTGCTGAGCCGGTGCCAGAACATGAGCCGGAGTTTGTTCTGGAGGAACCGCGCGAGCATCCCGTCCGTTCCGCTGCCGATGAGCTGGCCGAATTCCGCCTCGGCAGGAACCACCTTGGACAGGTTGTTTTGCTGCTCGTCGGCAGCGACGGTTTCGGTCTTGGCCCGGTCGGAAAGCTGGTAATAACTGCTTTGCGGGCTGACTTTGCGGGTTTGCGCCGCCTTGTAATTAAGGGATTGAGCCGGCGACTGGCTGACGGCGGCGAGTTGGCCGGAAACGCTGTCAGCCTCGTCTTTTTGTTTTGGTATCTGGGCGGCGGGACTGGGCGCGGCTGCCGGGTTGGCAAACGCAACCTGCTCCTGTGGCGTCCGGGCGGCAGAACCGGCCGTCGCCAGTGTTGGTTGCGCCGGTTTTTGACTGGCACCGCCGCCTGACAAACTGCCGATGGTGGTCGGCCGGTTGGCCGCATTGCGGTCGAAGCTCGAAGCCCCGTTATTGTCCAGATTGTTAAACCCGGCGTTGACGCTTTGATAAACCTCAACTGCCTCGCGATTTCCAAGAAAACCGCTGTTGTCCGTGTAAAACGTTCGCGCCTCGGCGCGCGCATTGGACGATGGCGAAAGGATTCTTCCCGACAGCGTGACGCAAAAGCCAACCTCGGCCAGCGGCCAGCGCCGACGCAGTTCACTGTCAAATTGAACGGCCACCGCGCGGGCGTCCCGGCCAGCCAAAAGGCTTTCGACCTGCGCACCGAACGCCTGTTGCTGCTGCGCCAGATAATCGGAAATATTCTGAGCGAGCGTATCGGTCACCCGCTGGCAGAGCAGCGATTGCTGGCGTTCGAGCAGGAACTGCTGGTCGCGCAGCGAGCGCACGGCCAGCCACGCGAGCACGAGGCTCGGCACGAGCACGGCCAGCACAAAGACCAGCGCAATTTTTTTCATGGGCTTCGTTCGGGAAATATCCCAAGTCCGCGTTCATAACCAAGCTCATTCTGGCCTGCCAGCGCCACCCTTCCTGGGAGCGCCAGCGTCCCGCCGGCCACGCTGACAACGGATTGATCCAACTTGCCGGCGAGACGCCAGCGCTCCCAGAGCCAGCCACCCTTGGTGGCTTCACTCGATCAAAAACGACACGTTGACGGTGGCGGATACACTGATCTCGCCGACGGAGAACGTTTCGCCAGTGGTGTCCGCGCCGGCCACGTCCGACAAGGTGCCGAGATTTTGGACGTTATTAACCTGGCCGTTGAACCCCCATTGCGCCCCCCAACGTCCGCCATAACCGCCCCAGCCGCCGCTCCAGTCGTTCACGTTGATGTTATAAACCTTCCCGCGTTTCACACCCAGCGCCGAGGCCATGGCATCGGCCTTTTCCTTTGCGGCTTTAATTGCCATCGCCCGGGCCTGGTCGCGGTATTTGCGCAACTGCGTGGTCCGGAACTCAATGCCGTGAACGTAATTGACGCCATTGGTCAGGAGGCCCGTCACGATGCCTTCGAAATTGGTGATGGTGGTCAGCCGGATCTCAATGGATTTCCGGACGATGTAAGCCACCGGTTTGACGTGGGAACTGTTGTAATTGTAATCCGGCTCAACGCTGATGAAATCCGTTTGCACGTCCTTTTCCTTCACGCCGCTGCCTTTGAGAAAGGCAAGCGCACGGGCAATCCGCTCGTCGTTCTGTTGCCGGGCCGTGTCAAGATTTTCATCCCGCGTCTCCACCCCGACACTGAGACGAATTTCGTCCGGGGCCACCTTGACCTCGGCGGAGCCGGACACATTGATTTGCGGCGGTGGTGTCAGCACCTGCGAAATGGCGGGTGTGAACGGCAGCAGGGCCACGGCCAAGGTGAGCAGGAATCGAGTTTTCATGGTATCGAATGGGTTGTTGGTTGTTACCAGGTTTATTTCGAGTTGCGGGTGTTGTAGGATTGCGACTGCAAGGATTTGCGCGAACTACCGTCGTATTTACCGTTCACGAGTTGGTCGTTGAAGTCACCGAGGTTGTTGGTTTCCGCCCGGATTTGGACCTGAACGGCTGCTGGCGCATTGGCATAGGCCTCATTGAGCACCCTGCTTTGCGCCGCCAGCGTTGCGGCGGCCTGCCGGTAATGTCCCGCGTCCGCCTGGGCGATGGCTTCGTCCTTGGCTTCGGCGGTAAGCACCAGCACTTTTTCCGCATTGACGGCGGAATTGATGGACCGGTCGGCGACCGTTTGTTCGTCCGTGTAACGGATTTTCACCACGCCGCTGGTGGATTGTTCGCTGCCGTTGTCGAGTTCGTCGGTGTAACTGACCTTGACGCGCGCGACTTCGGGTTCGGGCCGGGTCACGAGGCAGCGCAGGAACAGATAGCGGCCCTGGCCAAGGGTAAACTGGCTCAAATTCACCGATGCCCTCTGGTTTTCAAACCTCTCGCTGCGACCGATGAAACCAATCGGTTTTACCCCGTCCGGGCAGGTGATTTCAATGCGGATTTCGCGGGCGGCGACCGTGAGCAGTTCGCCCAGTTCCTTCGCAAAAATTTCCGGAAGTTTCTCCGTGTCCCGGACGTAATAATAATTGGCATCGCTGGCCTCTGCCAGACCGGCCATCAAATCCTCGTTGTAATCGTCGCCGACGCCGATGGTGGTGACGGAGACGCCCGATTCGGCCAGTTCATGTCCGAGCCGGCGCAGGTCGGAGGTGGAACTGGGGCCGACATTGGCCAGCCCGTCGGAAAGCAGGATGACGCGGTTGATGCGTTTGCTGGAAAAGTATTCCTGGATCTGCCGGGCGCCGGTTTTGACCCCGGCATAAAGCGCCGTGCTGCCGCCGGCTTCGATGCCTTCAATTCGCGCCCTTAACGCCTCCTTGTCCTCGACCCGCTGTGCGGGCACGAGCACCCGGGCTTCATCGCTGTAAATGACCAGCGAAAAAACATCGTTGGGCGCCAGGCGGTCCACCACCAGCATGGCGGCCTGTTTGGCCTTCTCCAGCTTGGCACCGGTCATCGAACCGGACTTGTCCAAGACGACGGCGAGGTTGAGCGGGGTGCGCCGGTGCTTTTGCCGGTCGGCAATCGCGCTGAGGTCAATTTTCACGACAACCTCCTGCGGCCGGCCCTTCAGCAGGACATCGCGGTCCGGAACGAGATTGAGGTGCAGGGTTTCTCCGGCAAACAGACTGACCGCCAGACCGGTTGCCAGACCAAGGACAAGCAATGTTTTTTTCATGCCACCACTGTGCCTGATGGCCGCCGGAAGTTGTCATTGGGGGGTCAAAGGTTTGTAAAAAAGATGTAAGGCCGCACCGGGCAAAAACAGCTTTGCAATTTCTTCGTTTATCCTCCACGTTGTTTGCATGACGCAACCGCTGGCGCTCGTTTTCTACGAAAAATTGCTGCCGGGCAGCCAGTTGGTGAACCGGCTGCAAGACCTGAATTATCGCGTCCAGGCCGTCAACGATCTGTCGGCGCTCCTGCGCGGTGCACAAAGTGAAGGCCCGATGCTGGCGGTCGTGGACCTGGAATCGAAGCACGATGACGTTTGCCGCGCCATTGCCGCGTTGAAAGCGGATGCCGCCACCCAACACATTCCCATTATTGCGTTTGCCGGCGAACAGGCGGCGGAGTTGCAAGCCGCCGCGCAAAAAGCCGGCGCGACGCTTGTGGTCGGCGAAACCACCATCGCGAATTACCTGCCGCAGCTTTTGAATCAGGCGTTGCAGGTATAGCAAACCGCCGGTTTTGGGGGCTGAAACCGGTGCGAAACTTGCGCTTGACTTTGGCATAACGGGTATTTAGGATGGCTTCCTAATTGAGGCATGAGCGTTTTTGAAAAGTAATTTTGGCACGGCTGAATTCCAGTCGTGTCTTTTTTATTTTCGGGACGGGCCTCAAAAATTCAGGAGTTCATTATGGCCAGTGGCAAAGTCAAGTGGTTCGACAACAAAAAAGGGTTTGGCTTTATCGCCGACAATTCCGGGCAGGACGTTTTTGTGCATCACACATCCATTACGGGTGCGGGATTCAAAACCTTGAATGAAGGCGATGAAGTTTCCTTCGATGTCATACCCAGCGACAAAGGGCTTAAAGCCCAAAATGTCCAGCGCGTGAGTCCGGTGTAACGCCGGGTCTCATCCAGGCAAATCCCGCGAAGCGGGAGATTTTCGTTCGCCAGCCGAGAACGAAGGGGGTATTTTAGGCTCATGGCCGATTCAGCCGCAATGCGAGTCGAAAGTCTTTACCTACATGTTCCATTTTGCGCGCAGAAATGCGCCTATTGCGCCTTTTATTCCGAACCGTCCAGCGGCGACCTCATCAACCGCTACGTCGCCGCGCTCATCCGCGAGCTGGAACTTGTTGCGCACGATCTTCAGCCACGCACGATTTTCTTTGGCGGCGGCACACCATCGCTGCTCAACTTGCGCCAGTGGGAACAAATTCTCCGCGCCCTGGAGCGGTTGAATCTGCTGGGCGCGGAGGAATTCACGGTTGAATGCAATCCCGCCACCGTTTCGCCCGACAAGGCGAAATTGCTCCGCGACTTCGGGGTGAACCGCATCTCCATGGGCGTGCAGTCACTCGACGAACAATTGCTCGAACGTCTCGACCGCATCCACACCCGCGAAATGGTCTTCCAGTCGTTCGACATTCTGCGCCGGGCCGGTTTTGACAATCTCAACCTCGACCTCATGTTCGCCATTCCCGGCCAGACCCTGGAAATCTGGCGCGCGACGCTGGCCGAGGCGCTGGCGCTTGGTAGCGAGCATTTGTCCACCTACGAAGTCATTTACGAGGACGACACGCCGCTGTTCGCGCAACTGCAGGCCGGCGAATTTGACGTGGACGAGGACCTGGCCTGCGCGATGTATGAGGAACTGGTGGAACGCGCGACGGGCGCCGGTTTCCGGCAGTACGAGGTGGCCAATTTCGCGCGGAACAAAACTCTCAACCCGCAACTCTCAACCTTCAACCTCCCCAGCTACGCCTGCCGGCACAATGTGAACTACTGGCGCGGCGGTTCGTTTTACGGGCTGGGCCCAAGTGCGACGAGTTACGTGCGCGGTGTGCGGACGAAGAACTGGTCGAACACGCAACTTTACTGCGAGCAACTGGAAAAGGGAAAGCGCGCCATTGAATCCCGGGAAGAATTGCCGCCGTTGAAACGCGCCGGCGAAACCGCCGCGTTCGGTTTGCGGATGAATGCGGGCTGGCCGTTTGCCGAATTCCGGCGCGCGACCCATTTCGATTTGCGCGACGAGTGGCCGGCGGAAATGAATCAATTGGTGGAACGCGGCTGGGCTTCACGCGACGCACAACAATTTCGACTCACACCGCAAGGATTGCGCTTCGCGGATTCGGCGGCGGAACTTTTTTTGCGTTGAGCTTTTAAGGTAGGGCGGCGCGGCCGAGACCGTCTCAAAAGTTTTTTTCATTGGATGGGGGCGAAGGCAAAGGGGAAACCGGTTGGCCGGACTCGACTCCGCGCGGCGGCCAAGGCCAATAGCTTCTGCCACCACCGCGCGAGTTGATTTTGGATTCCGCCAACTGGCTTTGACTCTCGAATCGCCATTTTCAGGCTCAGGACTGCCAACGGACTTTCTTTTTCCGGCTCGCGCCCGGCTTGCCAGTGCCGGCAGAGTATTCGCCGGTTCAAGGTCGCACACACCATCGTCCATTGGGTCTTGACGCCTTCCCATCCCCATACCGTCCACCGCCGAAAGCCGTCGTATTGTTTGATCTGCCCAAAGCGCGGTTCGATGATCCTGGCGCGTTGTTCCCAGAGGGCTCGCAAGTCCGGGTCTTGCAGTCGCCGCCGCATCGCTTGGACTTCTTCCCGATGCGGCCAGACTTCGATCGGCCGGCCTTTGGGGTCGCGCGTGCATTGCGCCCGCACCGGACAGTCCCGACAGTGACAACGATGGCGTTCAACCCGTTGCCCGCGTTTGGTGGTGTGGCCTTCGTAATCCAGGCTCCGGCCTTGCGGACAAGTGACGGTGCGGGCTGGCACAGCGTAGTGAAAGTGTTGGGCGGCGTAAGGGTTGTCGTGGGCCGGTTTACCCTCGGCGGGTGGAACCAAAACGTTCAGGCCTTTTTCGGCGGCCGCTTGCAAATCCGCCCCGGCACCATAGCCGGTGTCGGCCAGGGTGGCGGTGTTTTGCGCGGTGCCGCCGAGGTTTTCGCGGGCTTGCTCAATCATCGGCACGAGTTGGCCCGCGTCGGTTTCCTGGCGGGCCGCCTCGCAAGCGACGATGATGCCTTCCTTTTCATCGGCCACAGCTTGGGCGTTGTAGGCGTAACGGTTGGTGTCGCCGACTTTCATCCGCCGGGCTTCCGGTTCGACCGGATGATAGTGCGAGCGTCCGTCGGCTTGCAGTTGAGCCAGGCCTTGTTTGATTTCTTCGCGCAGGACTTGGCGCTCGGCCAGACCGACGGCCCCGGTGTGCAGGGCCACTTGCACGGTTTGTTTGAAGATCTGGCGCAGGGCCTTTTTGTTATCCCGCCAGAAGCGCCAGAGCGAGTTGTGATCGGGCTGGATCAGGCCGGTCAGCCAGAGGAGCGAGAGATGTTCGCGGCAGGCGGTCTCCAGTTTGCGGGTCGAACGAATCCGGTGGTAGCAGCCGTAAAGCCAGATTTTCAAGAGCAGGCTCGGCGCGTAGGGCGGGCGGCCTTCCACGGCGGCGGGCATGGCGAACCCCAGCGCGGGCAAATCCAGTTGGTCCACAAACTCGCGCAGGAAACGGGCCGGGTGATCGGCAGCCACCCAGTCCTCCAGCGCGGGCGGAAAGAGAAATTGTTGTCCGTAATCAGGAGCGATGGGTTGTGCCATGCCTCTCAGACTCCAACCGCCGCAATTCATTTAAAAAATTGCCGGAGTTTTGAGACAGTCTCCGCAGCACCGCCCTACCATTGAACCGATTGTCCATGAGAAATGGTATAATTTCCGCCCGTCGCTTGGGCTGGGAACGCATTTTTATTTGGCTTGCTTGATTTAACCGGACCTGGCCGTTTCCGTTCGTGCCATCTCCTCCCCGCAATCAATTTTTCCGCTCCCGTTCCCAAAATGAAACCGAGAGTTTCGACCCGGCAAAACTGATCGGAGCCAGCAGCGCCCCGAGAATCATCCATTCGCGCAATTCGCTGTGCCGCATTATTTCCGCCGCGAGGATGATCATCGCCAGCAGCAGCAGGGACAGGGAAATTCCCCGATGAAAGCGGCGAAGTTCCGATTCCAGCCAGGAATCCACCCGGCTTTCCAAAAGGCGTCCGTCGTTGGAGTCGGTGCAGTTTTTCTTGATCTGGCAGCAATTGCACTTGTGGGCCGGCGCCCGGTAATGCGCGATGCGCCGTTCGAAGTCCGTATGGGCGCGGGACAAGTGGTGGCCGGTGGGACATTCCCACACGTCGAGCTTTCGTTTATAGACGAACCCGGAGTTTCGATAATGCTCCGAGCGACGGTGGGAATGACGGGCCAGGTATTCCAAGATCACCGTTACACCAACCAGGAAGAGGGCGTAAACACCGGCCAGAAAAACTTCGATGTGGATGCCGTGAATCATTGGCCGATTTTTTCCGATTCCTGAATGTCAGTGAAGAGCACGCCGTCCGGTTCCTCCCGCGGCGACCGGGCCTTCAGGTGGCGCACACCGAGCCAGGCGAGGTAAAGGATCGGCAGCGTTCCGCCCACAATGAACAGCACGTCACCGGGCAGTCGCAGCCACTCCAGCAGGGCATTCGTGCGATCGGAGAGAAACGTCAGGGACCGGGCGTCGAAGTATCCCGCGCTGACCGAGTGATAGAGCTGCAGCAGCCCCAGCGGGAACAACGAAGCGAATACCATCCAGGCCAGTCCGAGATTGAGCGACCAGAAACTCAACTTCGCCGCGCGGTCGCTCCATAATTTTTCCGGGATCATGTAACGCAGGCAGAAGAGGGCCAGGCCGACGGCGAGCATGCCATAGACGCCCATCATGGCCGCATGGCTGTGATTGGCCGTGAGCGCCGTGCCGATTTCGTAGTAGGAAACGATGGGGAGATTGATCAGAAAACCAAAGATTCCCGCGCCGAGAAAATTCCAGAATCCGACGGCCGCCAGGAACATGACGGCCCAGAAATGAGGAAACGGGGTGCGCGATTGCGAACCCTGTTGCGCGCCGAGCTGGAGAAAGCTCCAGGATTCGAGCGTGAGGAACGTGAGCGGGATCACCTCCGCCGCCGAGAAAAACGCGCCCAAGGCCATGTGCATGGCCGGTTCGCCCGAGAAGTAGAGATGGTGCATCGTGCCAATGACGCCGCCCGCCGAATAAAGCAGCACATCCAGGTAAATCAAACGCAAGGCCACGCGCTGGTGCACCACGCCGATGAGCACAAAAATGTAGGCGACCATGACCGTCGTGAACAATTCCAGGAAATCCTCCACCCACAAATGCACCACCCAGAACCGCCAGAAATCCGTCGTCGTAAAATTGGAATCCGTCCGGGCGAGCAAACCGACGGCGTAAAACGCGGGAATGGCCAGCGCGGAAAAGAAAAACAGCCAGGGCATGTTTCCCGCGTGTTCAACGCGCAGCCGGCCCCGCAGCCCCCGAAAAAGAATCACGACCCAAAAGCACAGGCCCACGGTCAACAACATTTGCCAGAGGCGCCCCAGATCGAGGTATTCAAAACCCTGATTGCCGAACCACGACCAGCCCTTCTGAATCCAGCCGTGAATGCCTGCGTATTCCCCACCCAAGCTGCCGAAGACGACGATCACCAGCGCGCCGAGCAGCGAATAGGAAAGCCAGCTCTGCCGGCGCGGTTCCCGCCCCGTGATCATCGGGACGAGAAAGATGCCCGCGGCCAGAAACGACGTGGCCACCCAGAAAATCGCGAGTTGCACGTGCCAGGTGCGGGCGAGGTTGAACGGCAGGACGCGCGCCAGGTCGAAACCGAAAAAATTCCCAATCTCGGCGCGGTAATGCTGGGTCGCACCGCCCGAGAGGGTTTGCAGCAGAAACAGCAACGACATGACGAGGAAGAACCACGCGCATGACCGCTGCGCCGGCGTCAGCAGCACCTCATCGGGCGGCCGGAACGCGATGCGCTGCTTCTCGCGTCCGTGCCAGCCGAGAAAATTCCACCGGCCAAAAGCGGCCAGCAACAGGCCGATGCCGCCCAACAAGGCGACCAGGGAAAGGACGCTCCAAAGAACGGTGTCCGCCGTGGCATGATTGCCGACGAGGGATTCGGGCGGCCAGTTATTCGTGTAGGAATGATCCAGGTTTGGGCGCAGGGCCGAAGCCGCCCACGCCGACCAACTGAAGAAAGCCGTGAGCTTCCGGATTTGTTCCGGGCCGGTGATGGCGCCGGGGCGCAATCCATATTTGGTCGTGGGCGTTCCAAAAAAATCGGCGTAGTATTTTTCGAGCTTTTGGAACGCCCCGGTCTGGGCCGCGCTGTAGGCCAATATGCCGGTCACGCTGTCATAGCGGTTCGTTTTGAAGTCGGCGATGGTTTGCTGCCGGGCCGAATCCGAAGCGGATCCGCCATGGTAATCAATCGCCATCTCCGCCGCGCGATGCAAATAATCGGCGGTAAAATCAGGCCCCAGATATGCGCCGTGGCCAAAAATCGAGCCATACTCCATCAACCCGTTTTTGAGAAAAATTTCCTGGCCCGCTGTGACGTCCGTCTCGGTAAAAAGCACATTTCCGTCCGGGTCAACCACCCGAGCTGGAATCGGCGGCTCGTCCGTGTAGGTCCGATACGCCAGCAGTCCGAGCACAAAGAAACCAAAGAGCATGACCAGACCCACCGCCTGGATCCATCCTTTGGAAACCAACAAACTTTGCTTCGATGATTCATTCATGGTTTTGCCTCATTTGGTTTTTTATGATCTCACAAAACGCAGATTTAATCCCCACCTCCCTGGACAACATTTTTTTGCAATGTCCACAGCCGGATTAAGGGCCTGCGGAACAGCCGGTCGCACCGGCCACGGTCCTGGTGCAGGCATGTTTTCCCCATGCGGGTATCGGCAACAAGTTAATAGGGTGAATTAATTGACCGGTGTCAAGTTTTCAGGGGTTTTCCAAAGTTGCGGCGGCCCGGTCCTGCCGTTGATAAATGAACTGGCTGAATACTTGACCTGCGTCAAAGCCAGACCCGTTGTTTTCAGGGATACTGATGGTGTGAAACCGGTTTTGGAAACAATGGGCGTGGAAGCAAAAAAACAGTCCGTGACTGGCACAAAGCTCCAATTGCCCCTGAATATATCCGCCAGCCGGCGCCTGGTGCGGGAGTGGAAAACGATGGCCGCGATGGTCCGGTGTTATTGCCAGGATCACCACGAGACAACGGCCGGCCTTTGCCCGGAATGCCGGGGACTGTTGGACTATGCCACTCTGCGGCTGGACCGCTGCCGGTTTGGGGCTGGGAAACCAACCTGCGCCCATTGCCCGGTTCGTTGTTATCAGCGCAACCGGCGCGATCAGGTAAAAACAGTCATGCGATATGCCGGCCCCCGCATGCTCGGGCGTCACCCGATTTTGAGCCTCCGGCACTGGTTGGATGGTTTCCGCAAGGCTCCTCCGCTGAACAATGAAGCCGCTCACGCCGGCAATTTTTAATCACGACACCATAAAACAAAACATGAATACAACGATACCCACCACTCCCGCTGAAAATCTGATTGGCCCGGATAAAGTCATGGATGTCCGGGAAATCCCGTGCTCCATCAAGCACGGCCTGATCCTGCGCACCTGTTTGGAACTGCCGGTTGGCGGCCATTTTGTTCTACTGAACGGTCGTGACCCGGTGCATTTGCACGACCAGATTTCCGCCTCATGGCCGGGAGCATTCGCCTGGGAGTACCTGGTCAAACAACCGGAAGAAGTCCGGGTCAAAATCACCAAGCTGAACGCCGTGAAGGAGGATTCGGATTTGCCGGCCGGTCATGCGTGTTCACATTAATACGACCGGGTAAAAACTGGAAATCGAAGATTCTTCGTCGCCAATCCTCCTTCGACTCGGCTACAGAGGACATCCACCTTCGCCCGGCTATGGTGGATCGGGGGGCTATGCAGGGCAGGCATCGAATGAATGGAATAAAATTCGTGTCAATTAGCGTGATTAGTGTAAAAGGACTTTTTGTGTTCTCTGCGCTCCTCTGCGTTAAGGCTTTTCGAGGATGACCCGTCTTCGCATGCGCTACGACGCGGCAAGGGACGAGGACGAGGAGGACAGAAGAAAACATCGAACATCCAACATCGAACGCCAAACATCGAATGAATGGAAAAAATTCGCGGTTATTAGCGCAATTCGCGGATGAGAAAAGATGTGTTGAAAATGTGTTCGGCGGGTCGCCGGACACGGCAGGCGGGACGCACTGCGCTGCCCTACGGCAAGTCCGTGTTTCCCATTAAATACCGGTCGCATTCGCGCGCGGCTCCCCTGCCCTCGTTGAACGCCCACACGACCAAACTCTGGCCCCGGCGGCAATCGCCGGCGGCAAACACGCCTTTGAGGTTCGTCGAGTATTTCTCGAACTCGGCCTTCACATTCGTGCGCGGATCGCGTTCGAGTTTAAGCGCGTCGAGCAAGGGTTGCTCCGGCCCGAGAAAGCCCATCGCCAGCAAAACAAGTTGCGCGGGCAAAACTTTTTCCGTGCCGGGCACGTTCTTCGGAATGTACTGGCCCTTGTCGTTTTTCTCCCATTTCACCTGCACGGTGTGAACGGCCTTGACCTGGCCGTGCGCATCGCCTTCAAACTTCGTCGCGGTGGTGAGATAGATGCGCGGGTCGGCGCCGAATTTCGCGGCGGCTTCCACCTGGCCGTAGTCCATGAGATAAATCTTCGGCCATTCGGGCCACGGATT
>Ga0207932_1000631_pt1 | contig 11905 bp, 8 predicted proteins | sample NGESurdeep092012_FD_184480 | JGI IMG/M metagenome (GOLD analysis project Ga0207932, IMG submission 184480) | Arctic peat soil microbial communities from Barrow, Alaska - NGEE Surface sample 415-2 deep-092012 (SPAdes) | ecosystem: Environmental > Terrestrial > Soil > Wetlands > Peat ...
GTCACCTCGTCGTTGTCCACGTCGATGTAGCCGTCCACGACCATCCGGTTCAGCGCCTTCTCCACGTCCTTGAAGCTGCGCCCGGTGGCGGCGACGGCCTCCGCGACGGTGAGCTTCCCGCCGCGCTGCTCGGCGGCCCGGGCCAGCGAGACCTGGAACTCCTCGGTGTTGCGGGGCGTGCGGCGCGGGAGGAACCCGGCGGGCCGCGCCGCCGCGGCGATCGCCTCCGCACCACCCAACTCGCGGATCAGGAGCCGGTTATTCTCGTCCTCGATCATCCGGGGAAGCTGGAAGAGGTCGATCACCTGCCCGATGCCGAACAGCCCCCACGTGAACAGGTACAGGAACCCCGTCCCATAGCGGCCGAGGTAGATGCGGTGGAGACCGGCGAGGCCGATCACCCACCCGCACCAGAGGAGATAGGCGGGGGTCTTGTCCTTCATGCGTCCAAGTTACGCGCGCCGCGGCGGATTGTCTCCCCCGCGGCGCGCGCGTGTCTCCGTGCCGCCGGCAGCGGGCTAGGCCTCGGAACCGCGCTCCCGGCTCCAGCGCTGGAAGAGCTGGAACCCGAACCAAACCAGGCCGATGATGAGCGCGATCTTGAACGCCCAGATCACGAACCCCAGGAAGATACCGAGGAGCGGCAGCAAGAGCATGCCGAGGAGCTTGATCGCCACCAGGCCGACCACACCTGTTGCGGCGAGCACACCTACGGACTTCAACATACGAACCTCCCGTGGATTGCCGAATCGAGTCTGATTCCCCTACGGCGGTGGGCCTGGGGGGTTTCAACTGCGTGATGAGTGATGAGGTGCAGACCGAAAGCGAAGGGGCACGAGGACTTGCCCCGCCCCTCATCACTCATCACCCATCACACCCTACAGCTTCTCCAGCACATACCGCGTCAGCAGCTCATACAGGTGCCTGGGGGTGTTGCCCCCGAATATCCCGTGCGTCCGGTTGGGATAGGTCATCAGCTGGAACGGCCGGCTCGCCGCGACGAGCGCGTTGACCATCATCTCCGTGTTCTGGTAGTGTACGTTGTCGTCGCCGGTCCCGTGCACGATGAGGTCGTAGCCGGCCGCGCCGGCCCCTTCAGGAAAGCTAGGGATGCGCGCCCGGCCGGGCTAACTTGGGGGCTCGATGCTCATCGCCCTCGCCCTGATCCACGCCTGGATCGTGCTCACGGTGATCGTCAACGCGGCGTGGCTGCGCCGCCGCGTCGGCGCGCCGCCAGCCCGGCCGACGCTTCCATCGCTGACGGTGATCGTGCCCGCGCGCAACGAGGAGGAGAACCTCCAGCGCCTCCTCCCCTCGCTCCTGGCGCAGCGCTACCCCTCGGCCGAGTTCCTCGTCTACGACGACGCGTCGGAGGACGGCACGGCGGAGGTGGTGCGGCGGCAGGCCGATCCGCGGCTCCGGCTGCTGCGCGGTGAGGGGCCGCCGCCCGGCTGGGTGGGGAAGGTCCACGCCCTCGCGGAGGCGACCAAGGAAGCCCGGGGCGAGGTGCTCCTCTTCCTCGACGCCGACGCGGAGCTCCTGCGCCCCGACGCGCTGGAGCGGCTCGTGTCGCACTGGGCCGCACTCCCCGCCCCCACCGTGCTCACCGGCCTCACGCGCCTCACCGGCGGCGGGCTGCTGCTGGTCAGCGCGATCCCGTTCGCCTTCCTCGCCACGGCGCCGGTCCCCCTGCTGCGGCGCACCAGGTGGAGCGTGGCGGCGGTGCTGAACGGGCAGTGCTGGATGATCGCGCGGGAGGCGTACGAGCGCTGGCAGCCCCACCGCGCGAACGCCGCCGAGGTGGTGGAGGACCTCGCCATCGGCCGCTACCTGAGCCGGCGCGGCGTCACGGTCGCGACGCGGGACCTCCAGGACGACGTCGCGGTGCGGATGTACGGGAGCCTGGGCGAGGCCTGGCACGGCTTGCGGAAGAACATGTATCCCGCGGCGGGGGGAGGCTCGCTCCTCATCGCCGGTCTCGTGCTGGCACTGTTCACCGCGGTGTACCTCGTCCCGCCGTTCCTCTCGCCGTGGTTCCTGGTGTCGCTGTACGTGATGAAGGGCGCCACGGACCGCGCCGCGCGCCTCCCCCCCTGGGTGACGCTCTTCGCCCCGCTGACCATGCTCCTGGTCGCCGCGCTCGTCGTGGACTCCGCCGTCGCCCACTGGACCGGCACCGCCCGCTGGAAGGGGCGAATCGTCGCCCGCCTCTCCTAGCCCCGGGCGCCGCGCGGTCCCACCTCTCGCGCGGGCGCCGGACGGACGGTAAGGTTAGCGGCGCCCGCACCGGCGTCCCGGCCTCTCGAGGATCCAATGGACAAGCGCGTCTGGCACGCCTTCTACGACGAAGGCATCCCCGTCATCTTCCCCTTCGTCGAGCGGACCCTCGTCGAGTCGCTGGAGCGCGCGGCGGCGCACCGCCCCGACAGCACCGCGATCTGGTTCCTCAACCGCCGGATCACCTACCGCGAACTCCAGGACCAGGTGGACCGCTTCGCCACCGCGCTGGCGCGGCTCGGCGTGGTGAAGGGGACGCGGGTCGCGATCCAGCTCCCCAATCTCCCGCAGACCATCATCGCGTACTACGGCGCGCTCCGGGCGGGGGCCCAGGTGGTGATGACGAACCCCCTCTACGTGGCGCGGGAGATCGAGCACCAGTGGTTCGACGCGAACTGCGAGGTGGCGGTCGTCGCCGACTTCATCTTCGAGCACCGCATCCAGCCCATCCGCGACCAGCTGCCGATCAAGCACTACATCGTCGCCTCCATCCCCGAGTACCTCGGCTTCCCCCTCAACTGGCTCGCGCCGCTCAAGCTCAAGCGGATGAAGCCGCCGTCGATCGCGACGGTGCGGGAGGAAGCGCACGTCCACCACTTCAAGAGACTGGTGGACCGCACGCCGCCCGCTCCGCCCCACGTCGCGGTGGGTCTCGACGACATCGCGGTGTTGCAGTACACCGGCGGCACCACCGGTGTCGCGAAGGCCGCGGTCCTTACGCACCGCAACCTCTCGGTGAACGCCCAGAGCGTGCTGGCGTGGCTCCACATCCCCGACTTCGCCGACGAGGTGATCCTCTCCGCGCTGCCCTTCTTCCACGTCTTCGGGATGACGATCTGCATGAACTTCCCGGTGTACGCGGCGTGCGCGATGGTCGTCCTCCCCAACCCGCGCGACATCCCCTCCGTCGTGCAGGCGGTGGCGAAGCGGCGCGTCACGCTGTTCATGGGCGTCCCGGCGATGTTCGCGGCGATCAACAACTTCCCCGGCATCGAGGGCATCGACGTCTCCTCCGTGACGTCGTGCTTCTGCGGGTCGGCCCCGCTGCCGGTGGACGTCCTCCAGCAGTTCGAGCGGCTCACCGGCTCGCGGATCGTGGAGGGCTTCGGCCTCACCGAGACGTCCCCCGTCACCCACTGCAACCCGATGCGGACCGTCCGGAAGGTGGGGAGCATCGGGATCCCCTTCGTCGAGACCGACGCGCGGATCGTGGACCTGGAGACCGGGACGCGGGAACTGCCCACCGGCGAGGACGGCGAGCTGGTGGTCCGGGGGCCGCAGGTGATGCGCGGCTACTGGAACCAGCCCGAGGAGACGGCCCTGGTGCTGCGGAACGGCTGGCTCCACACGGGCGACATCGCCCGGATGGACGCCGACGGCTACTTCTTCATCTCGGGGCGCAAGAAGGACATGATCATCGTGTCGGGCTACAACGTGTATCCCGACGAGGTGGACGGCGTCCTCGTCTCCCACCCCTCCGTGCTCGAGGCGGCGACCATCGGCGTGCCCGATGCGAAGCGCGGCGAGCTGGTGAAGTCGTTCGTGGTCCTGCGACCGGGGATGACCGCCACGGTCGTGGAGATCACCGCGTACTGCCGGGAGAACCTCGCCGCGTACAAGGTCCCCCGGGCGATCGAGTTCCGCGCCGAGCTGCCGAAGAGCCCGGTCCTCAAGATCCTGCGGCGCGAGCTGCGCGACCAGGAGCTGGCGAAAACCACCGGCTGAGGAGGCCGCGATGGACAGGCGCGTCTGGCACGCCTTCTACGACGAAGGCATCCCCATCCCCTTCCCGCTCGCCGAGCGGACGCTCGTCGAGGCGCTGGAGCGCACCGCGGCGAACCGGCCCGACAGCACGGCCATCTGGTTCCTCAACCGCCGGATGACCTACCGCGAACTGAAGGACCAGGTGGACCGCTTCGCCACCGCGCTGGCGCGGATGGGCGTGGTGAAGGGGACGCGGGTCGCCATCCAGCTCCCCAATCTCCCGCAGACCGTGATCGCCTACTACGGGGCGCTCCGGGCGGGAGCGCAGGTGGTGATGACGAACCCTCTGTACGTGGCGCGCGAGATCGAGGCCCAGTGGTTCGACGCGAACTGCGAGGTGGCGGTCGTCGCCGACTTCATCTTCGAGCACCGCATCCGGCCGATCCGCGACCAGCTCCACATCCGGCACTACATCGTCGCCTCGATCCCCGAGTACCTCGGCTTCCCCCTCAACTGGCTCGCACCGCTCAAGCTCAAGCGGATGAAGCCGCCGTCGATCGCGAAGGTGCGGCTGGACGCGCACGTCCATCTCTTCAAGAAGCTCGTGGACGGCACGCCGCCCACACCTCCACTGGTCGCGGTCGGCATCGACGACATCGCGGCCCTCCAGTACACCGGCGGCACGACGGGAGTGGCGAAGGGGGCGATGCTCACGCACCGCAACCTCTCGGCGAATGCCCAGAGCGCGATGGCGTGGCTCCACATCGCCGACTTCGCTGACGAGACCGTGCTTGCGGCGCTCCCCTTCTTCCACGTCTTCGGGATGACCATCGCCCTCAACTTCCCGGTCTTCGCCGGGTGCGCGATGGCGATCGTCCCCAACCCGCGGGACGTCGCCGCCGTGATCGAGGCGGTGACGAAGCGCCGCGTGTCCCTGTTCATGGGCGTGCCCGCGATGTTCGCCGCGCTGAACAACTTCCCCGGCATCGAACGCATCGATGTCTCGAGCGTGAAGGGCTGCTTCTGCGGCTCGGCGCCGCTCCCCGTGGACGTGCTGCAGCGGTTCGAGCAGCTCACCGGGTCGCGGATCGTGGAGGGATTCGGCCTGACCGAGTCGTCGCCGGTGTGCATCGGCAACCCGACGGTCCGTCGCAAGGTCGGGAGCATCGGCGTCCCGTACATCGAGACCGACGCGCGGATCGTGGACCTGGAGACCGGCACGCGGGAGCTGCCCCAGGGCGAGGACGGGGAACTGGTGGTGAAGGGACCGCACGTGATGCTGGGCTACTGGAACAAGCCGGAGGAGACGGCGCTGGCCCTGCGGGACGGCTGGCTCTACACGGGCGACATCGCCCGGATGGACGCCGAGGGCTACTTCTTCATCTCGGGCCGCAAGAAGGACATGATCATCGTCTCGGGCTACAACGTGTATCCCGACGAGGTGGACGGCGTGCTGACGTCCCACCCTGCGGTGGTCGAGTCCGCCACCATCGGCGTGCCCGACGTGAAGCGCGGCGAGCTGGTCAAGGCGTTCGTCGTCCTGCGGCCGGGGACGACCGTCACGGCCGAGGAGATCACCGCCTACTGCCGGGAGAACCTCGCCGCCTACAAAGTGCCCCGGGCGATCGAGTTCCGGAGCGAGCTGCCGAAGAGTCCGGTGCTGAAGGTCCTGCGCCGGGAGCTGCGCGACGAGGAGATGAAGAAGCTGCACGGCTGAAGGAGCCGTCAGCGCGGCCAGAGCCAGCCGCAGGTCCCCGCGGTCAGGCCGCAGTAGACCAGCGCGTCGAGCGCCGTCAGCCACGAGCTGCGCCACGACTTGCTGAACCAGATGCTGTCCATGAAGGTCCCCATCCCGTACGCGACGAAGCTCGTCGCCCCTACCACCTGGAAGACCTTGAGGTACGGAGCGCCGTGCGCCAGAGCGTGCGCCGCCACGTACGCGGCGAAGAACGACACCACCAGATAGAGGACGAAGACCTGCCCGAGCATCTTCCCCATGCGCATCGGCCCCGGCGTCCCCGCGTGGATCACTCCCACCGGCCCTTTCGCGTGCGCCGCCGTCCATGCCGCCTTCGCCGCCGCCTTGTCGTATGAGCGTCTTTGTCGCCATTAGGTCAAGGGGCTTCTCCGAGTTCAGGAGCCAGACGCCCAGGGGCCAAGGACAGCGGCCAGACGCCCAGGGGCCGGCGGGCGTAGCTCCAAAGGGCGACGGTAGGACTGTGGATTTCGTACAGAAGCGCTCGGGATTAGCTTTGGAGGGTCACCGCACCGTTCTCGTCACACGGAAGGCCGTATGCCGATGCCCCGGCACGCCGAAGGTCCGCCGTCCGCGGACAGCCGCTGGACCGCCGTCGTGGCGCGCTACCGGCAGCCCATCACCCGCAAGGGGGTGTGGCAGGTCGTGAACACGGCGGGTCCCTTCGCGCTGCTGTGGCTGGCGATGTACTTCGGGCTCCGGCTCTCCTACGCCCTCACGCTGGCGCTGGCGGTGCCCACCGCGTTCTTCCTGGTGCGGCTCTTCATCATCCAGCACGACTGCGGGCACGGGGCCTTCTTCAAGTCGCAGCGGCTCAACGACGCGCTCGGATCCGTGATCGGCGTGCTGACGCTGACCCCCTACGCCTACTGGCGGAAGACCCACGCCCTGCACCACGCGGGGAGCGGGAACCTCGAGCACCGCGGCTTCGGCGACATCGCCACGCTGACCATCGAGGAGTACCGGGCGCTCTCGTGGTGGGGACGCGCGAAGTACCGCTTCTATCGGCACCCCGCCACGCTGTTCCTCATCGGGCCGGTGTGGCAGTTCGTGCTCTGGCACCGGCTCCCCGTCATCGTGCCGCGCACGTGGCGCCGCGAGCGGCTCAGCATCGTGCGGAACGACATCGCCCTGACCGCCCTGGTGACGGCGATGATCCTGGTGTTCGGCTGGAAGGCGTTCCTGCTGGTCCAGGTCCCGGTGTCGCTGCTCGCCGGCTCCGTCGGCGTGTGGCTCTTCTACGTGCAGCACCAGTTCGAGGACACGTATTGGGAGCACGATGAGCGGTGGAGCTTCGTGGACGCGGGGCTGCGGGGGAGCTCCTATTACCGCCTGCCGCGGATCCTCCAGTGGGCCACGGGGAACATCGGCCTGCACCACATCCACCACCTCAGCAGCCGGATCCCCAACTACCGCCTGCAGGAGGTGTTCGACGAGAACCCGGACCTGCAGCGGGTGACGACGCTGACGCTGTGGGAGAGCATCCGCTGCGTGCGGCTGGCGCTCTGGGACGATGCGGAGCGGCGGCTGGTGAGCTTCCGCGAGGCGCGCCGGCGGGCGTAGCGCCGCGGGGGGACCCGGACGTTGAAGGGCCCGGCGCCGAGCCGGGCCCTTCGTGCCTGGTCCCTTGGCGTCTGGCTTCTGGCTACTGTGAGAACGCCTCGGTGACGATCCGTGCCTGTTCTGCGAGATGGGCGTTGTGGTACCCCTCCGCCGACGAGGCGCGCTCCGGCCGGCCGACGTACCGGATCCCCGGGAGGACGTCGCTCGCGTGGGTGGCGATGAACCGCCAGGCGCTCTTGTTCTTCGGCTCCTCCTGCACCCAGACGAGGTCCTTCGCGTTGGGGTACGACGCGATGAGCTTCGCGAGCTCCTTCTCGGGGAGCGGGTAGAGGTACTCCATCCGCGCCACGGCCACCTGGGGCGCGGCCTTCCGCGCCTCCGACGCGATCAGGTCCCAGTACACCTTCCCGCTGCACAGCACCACCCGCGTCACCGTCTCAGGGCGCGACGCCGTCTCGGGATCGTCGAGGACCTTCCGGAAGCTCCCCGCCGTGAGGTCCGCGAGCGCCGAGGTGGCCAGCGGATGGCGCAGGTAGCTCTTCGGCGTGAAGAGCACGAGGGGCCGCACGTCGGCGAGCTGCGCCTGGCGGCGCAGGATGTGGAAGTACTGCGCCGGCGTCGTGCAGTTGGCGAGGCGGATGTTGTTCTCCCCCGCGAGCTGGAGGAACCGCTCGATCCGCGCGCTCGAATGCTCGGGACCCTGTCCCTCGAAGCCGTGCGGGAGGAGGAGGACGAGGCGGCAGCGCTCCCCCCACTTCGAGAAGCCCGACGCGAGGAACTGGTCGAGGACGATCTGCGCGCCGTTGGCGAAGTCGCCGAACTGCGCCTCCCACAGCACCAGCGCCTCCGGCGCCTGCGCGCTGTAGCCGTACTCGAAGCCCACCGCCGCGAACTCCGACAGCGGGCTGTTGTGCACTTCGAAGGGCGCGAGCGCGCCGGGGAGGTGCTGGATCGGCGCGTGCTTCGCCCCCGTCTTCACGTCGTGCAGGACGATGTGGCGCTGCGAGAAGGTGCCGCGCTCGGTGTCCTGCCCGGTGAGGCGCACCGGCACCCCCTCCACGATGAGCGACGCGAAGGCCAGCGCCTCGGCGTGCGCCCAGTCGATCCCGCCGTTGGGGCCGAGCGCCTCGCGGCGCCGCTCCAGCTGGCGGGCGAGCTTGGGGTGCACCGTGAACCCCTCGGGCCAGGTGAGGAGCTGCGCGTTGAGGAGCTCGAGCGCCTCCGCCGGCACCGCCGTCACGAGGTCGGGCTGCGACATGCGCGGCACCTCGGGGCGGGGCTCGGAGCGCTCGAGGTGCCGGAGCGCTCCCGACTTCACCGTCTGCTGGCACGCCACCAGCCGGTCGGCGACGCGCTGCACCTCCGCCTCCGCCTCCTCGGCGGTGACCAGCCCCTCCTGCACGAGGCGCGCCGCCCACTGCTCCCGCACCGTGGGGTGGCTCGCGATCTGCTCGTACATCAGCGGCTGCGTGTACGCCGGCTCGTCGGCCTCGTTGTGGCCATGGCGCCGGTAACCCACCAGGTCGATCACCACGTCGCCGTGGAACCGCGCGCGGTAGTCCATCGCGAGCCGCACCGCCGCGAGGCACGCCTCGGGATCGTCGGCGTTGACGTGGATGATGGGATGGTCGAATCCCTTGGCGAGGTCCGACGCGTAGTCGGTCGAGCGCGACTCGCTCGGATCGGTGGTGAAGCCGATCTGGTTGTTGGTGATGATGTGCAGGGTGCCGCCGGTCTTGTAACCCTCGAGCCGCGCCAGGTTCAGCGTCTCCGCCACGACGCCCTGCCCCGTGAACGCGGCGTCGCCGTGGATCAGGATCGGCAGCGCCACCGTGCCGTCGTGGTGCGCGTAGCGCCCCTTCCGGAGCGTCTGGATCGCGCGGGTCCGCCCCTCGACGACGGGGTCCACCGCCTCGAGGTGGCTCGGGTTCGGCGACATCATCACCTGCACCGGCTTCCCCGAGCGCGTGGCGTAGGCGCCCTGCGCGCCGAGGTGGTACTTCACGTCGCCCGTGCCGGCGTCGGGGGCGTGGCCGCTCTCGACGCCCTTCCCCCCCTCGAACTCGGCGACGATCGTCTCGTACGGCAGCCCCACCACGTGCGCCAGCACGTTGAGGCGCCCGCGGTGGGCCATCGCGATGACCGCCTCGCGCGCCCCCGCCTCCGCGGCCATCTCCATCACCAGATCGAGCATCGGCACCAGGACGTCCACGCCCTCGATCGAGAACCGCTTCTGGCCGAGGTACGCGCGGCCGAGGAAGCGCTCGAGGGACTCCACCTCCGTAAGGCGCTTGAGCAGCGCCAATTTCTCGTCAGCGGTAAGCGGTAAACGGTTCGCCCCACTTTCCACCACGCGCCGCAGCCAGACGCGTTCTTCGTGGTCGTTGATGTGCTCCTTCTCGTACGCGATCGTGCCGCAGTACGTCTCCCGGAGGTGCGGCAGCGCGTCGGCGAAGGTGATGCCCGGCGTGGCGACGCGGAGGATGGAGGCCGGGATCCGGCGCATCATCTCCTCGCTGAGGCCGACGACGTCGGGATCGAGCGCGGGGTCGCCCTTGGGGGGCGCGCCGAGGGGGTCGAGCCGCGCGGCGAGCCGGCCGTGGGTGCGGAACGCCTTGATGATGGACATCGCCGCGGCCACGGCGGCCATGTCGGGGCCGGTGGCGAGCCCCGGCGGCACGGCCGCGGGCGTGCCGGGCGCCGGCAGCGGGGCCAGCGTGGCGGGGACGATGCCCAGCGCGTCGGCGACGCCCTCGTAGAACCCGTCGCCCCCCTGAAGGAGGCGGTCGAGGGCGCGCAGGAACATCCCCGATTCGGCGCCCTGGATGATGCGGTGGTCGTAGGTGCTCGAGATCGTCATCACGCGGCGGCCGCCGGCGTCGCGGATCGCGCCGGTGGCGACGATGGAGCCCTGGCCCGCCATCAGCCGCGGCACGCTCGCGGTGGTGCCGAGAGTGCCGGGATTGGTGAGCGTCATCGTGGCGCCGCGGAAGTCGTCGGGCAGGAGCTGGTTGAGGCGCGCCTTCTCGACGAGGGACTCGTACAGCGCGTGGAAGCCGGCGAAGTCGAGGCCGTCGGCGTTCCGCAGGACCGGCACCATCAGGGTGTGCGTGCCGTCCTTCTTCTCAACGTCCACGGCGAGGCCGAGGTGCACGGCACCGGGGTCGAGGCGGTGCGGCGCGCCGTCCACGAGAGTGAAGGCGTGCGTCAGCGCCGGGTGCGCCGCCGCGGCCTTCGCGAGCGCGAACGCGATGAGGTGGGTGTACGAGACCTTGCGCGGCGCGAGCGCGGCGTTGAACTCCCGCCGCCTGAGGTCGAGCGCCGCGACATCCACGTCGCGGTAGCTGGTCGCCGTCGGGATGGACAGCGACTCCGTCATGTTCTGGATGAGGCGGAGCGCGCCGCCGCGGATGGGGGTAACGAACGAGTCACCGCTGACCGCTGACCGCTCACCGCGCACCGCTGACCGCTCACCGCTGGCCGCTGACAGTTCGCGGTGCGCGGTAAGCGGTGCGCGGTCCGCGGTCTCCGGCTCCACGCCTCTCCAGCCGTTGTTGAACACGACCCGCCATTCCTCATCCACCGAGGCGGGGTCCCGTCGCCAGGCTTCGTACATCATCTGCACGTAGCCGGCGTTCATCGTCTGGAAGACGTCAGCGCTGCTCACGGTCCCTCGGGATATGGGACTAAATGCCTGCTGATTGTCGGAGGAAACCTAAAGCCATCGGGCGAAGGGGCAAGGATGGGGCAGATCAAGGAGAATCGGGGAGACAAGTGGTCGCACTATGAGATGTTCCAGTTGTGCTATGCCGACTTCGGCCCGCACATTCGAGGGTTCCAAATGACGCTGGACCCGCTCGTACCAGATGCGCTCGCGACCGGAGTGCGCCCCGTGAAGCGATTCCTGGCATTCGACATCGAGACCGCCAAAGTGGCGCCGAGAGAGGTGGACGACCTGCTCGCGTTGCGCCCACTCGGCATCGCCTGTGCCGCCGCAGTGTCGAGGGACCGCAAGGAGCCGCTGGTGTGGCACGGGAAGGACGCCAGCGGGCACCCGTCGGACCGCATGACACGTAGCGAGGCGGCCCAGCTCGTCGCCGATCTCGCCGGCCTCGTGGGAGAAGGCTATACACTCCTCACTTGGAATGGCCTCGGATTCGACCTGGACGTACTCGCGGAGGAGTCCGACCAGCGGGACGCCTGCGCCAAGCTCGCGGTCGAACATGTGGACATGCTCTTCCACTTCGTTTGCGATCGGGGGCACCGAGCGTCGCTCGGGAAGGCGGCGGAGGGGATGGGCCTCCGCGGCAAGTCGGCGGGGATCTCGGGCGCGGCGGCCCCTGCGATGTGGGCGGAGGGTCGGCGCGCGGAAGTCCTAGGCTACTGCGTCCAGGACGTAAGAACCACGCTGGAGCTCGCGGAACTGTGCGAACGGCAGGGCGAACTCCGGTGGATTACCGGCAATGGCACTGTCAGGACGATGCCTCTCCGAGGGGGGTGGCTGACGGTGCGAGAAGCGCAGGCACTGCCGCTTCCGGACACGTCGTGGATGTCGGATCCTCCCTCCCGCGAACGATTCCTCGGCTGGGTCAATCAGCCACATCC
>Ga0207932_1000632_pt1 | contig 11896 bp, 12 predicted proteins | sample NGESurdeep092012_FD_184480 | JGI IMG/M metagenome (GOLD analysis project Ga0207932, IMG submission 184480) | Arctic peat soil microbial communities from Barrow, Alaska - NGEE Surface sample 415-2 deep-092012 (SPAdes) | ecosystem: Environmental > Terrestrial > Soil > Wetlands > Peat ...
GAATGCGCTTCCAGCGGCAGCGGCACCAGGCAATGCACGCGCAAGCCGTCGACGTGCCATTCGATACTGGGCTTGGCCTGGATCTGCCCGGGCAGCACGAAATCCAGCAGCCGCGAGCCGAAGCCTTGGCGCTTGGGCTCCGACACTGGCGGTCCGCCGCTTTCCACCCAATCGAAGGTCAGGATGCGCCGCGTCGCCTCGATGGTGAGGCTCCAGGTGACGTCGATCTTGCCGCCATAAACCGAGAGCGCGCCGTATTTGGCGGCATTGGTGGTGAGCTCGTGCAACGCCATGCCGAGCGACACCGCGAGCTGCGATGACAGCGCGACCTGCGGGCCGTTCAGCGTGATGCGCCCGTCGCTGCCGTCGTCGAAGGCGTCGAGCTCGTTGTGCAGCAGGTCGCCGAACGACACCGCGCCGGCCTCGTCGGTCAGCAGGCGATGGGTCTTGGCGAGCGAGCCGATGCGCCCGATCAGCGCGGACTTGAAATCCTCGATGGTGTCGACCGAGCGCGCGGTCGAACCCATGACCGCCTGCACGGTGGCGAGTGTGTTCTTCACGCGATGATGCAGTTCGCGCACCAGCAGGGCCTGCTGCTCCTCCGCGCGTTTGCGCTCGGTGATGTCGACCAGCATGTTGACGGCGCCGACCAGTCTGCCGGCCACATCGTGCAGCGGCGTCGGATAGGGAATGAACGGCACCCGCGTGCCGTCGGGGCGTTCGCAGGCGGCTTCTATGCCGCGCACCGGCCGGTCTTGCTTCAGCGCCACCGCCATCGGGCATTCGTCGTGCGGCATCGGCTTGCCGTCCGGCCAGAACAGCTTCCACGAGCCGCACCATTCGCTCGATTCGAGCGGGGGCCGCTGGCCCCACAGCTCGACGGCGGCATCGTTGTAATAGGTGAGCCGCCCGGCGGCGTCGGTCGTATAGACCGCGGCGGGCAGGGCATCGAGCAACTGGCGGAACCGGCGTTCGCGTTCGCGCAGCGTCGCCTGCACGTGCAGCGCTTCGCTGATCGGCACGACGTTGCCGTCGGCCGGCGCCTCGGTGCCTACCGCGACCGCCCGCTCCAACTCGCTTTCCAGGAACCCCGTCAGCCGATCCATTTCCAACCCGAACCCCACGAAAAACACTACCCCGGCACGCCAACCCGCAACTCGGCCGATGGTTGCGCGCAATAAGTTGATTTTTCGGTTTTTTCCCCGGTTTTCCCAAAAAAAATACCTCCGGCCGGGCGGTCAGGCTAGCAGTTGCGGACCATGACCAGGGCCTCGAGCGCGCCCAGCGGCGGCCGGTCGGATGGCGAGGTTAGCGTCCATGCCCGCTGTGCTATCATGGTGTAATGCAGGTGCTGAAATGGCTCGTGGTCGCCGGTATCGTGGGCTACGGCGGCCTGCTGGCGCTGATGTATGTCTTTCAGCGCTCATTGATCTATTTCCCCGATGCGACCCACACGCTGCCGGCGCAGGCCGGCTTGCCGCGGGCCGAAGAGGTCATCCTCACCAGCGACGACCACGAAAAGCTGATCGCCTGGCATGTGCCGGCGCGCGGCGACAAGCCGGTCGTGCTTTATTTCCAGGGCAATGCCGGCGCGCTCAACCTGCGCGCCGAGCGATTTCGCTGGCTGACCGCCGACGGCGCCGGCCTGCTGGCGCTGGGCTATCGCGGCTATGGCGGCTCCACCGGCAAGCCCAGCGAGGACGGGCTGATCCGCGACGCGCGCGCCGCCTATGACTTTGCCCGCGCGCATTATCCGGCCCAGCGCATCGTGCTGTTCGGCGAATCGCTCGGTACCGCGGTTGCCATTGCGCTCGCCGCCGAACGCGCGGTCGCCGGCGTGATCCTGGATGCGCCCTTCACCTCGGCGGTCGATGTCGGCGCCACCGCCTATCCATTCGTGCCGGTGCGCTGGTTCATGAAGGATACTTTCCGCTCGGACCAGCGGATCGGGCGCCTGTCGGCGCCGCTCCTGGTGCTGCACGGCGAACGCGATGGCGTCATACCCATTTCGTTCGGCGAACAGCTGTTCGCGCTCGCGCACGAGCCCAAGCGCATGGTCCGCTTCCCGCAAGGCGACCATATGAACCTCGACGACTATGGCGCCGCGAAAGCGGTGAAGGAATTTCTCGCCGCGCTCGAATAAACATTGTCACACAATCCCTTGGCCGACGCTTGTTTCCGCATGACCTATATGAAATTTTCGCGACACCGATCTTAAACAAAACAACACCATTCCACCGCTACAGCACGATGCTATTCCACTCCGGCACCATCATCCCGCCATGGCCTTGACGATTCCAAGATTTCGGCTGCCGATCGCGGCAAAAGCCGTGCTGCTGATTGCCGGCCTCGGCGTGATGTCGGCACTGGCGAACTGGTTCTGCCTGCTGCGCATCGACATGCTTGACCAGCTCGGCGGCGTTCTTTCGCAGCAGGTGAGCCCGGCGCGGCTGGCTTTGACCGAAGCCAAGACCCGGGTCGAGTCGTTCGGGCTGGCGACCTACAAGTTGTACGCGTCGACCGACGCCGATCAGGCCATGCGCGTCGCCGCGGGCATGCAGGATGAATTCAACGCGGCACAGACATCCTTGAACAATGTGCTCGGCTATTTTCCAAAGCGGGCGGAGGACGTCGAACGCATCCGCGCCAAGCTCGAGATCGCGCGTGGCATCGCCAAGAACATCTACTGGGTGATCTTGGCCGATGACCGGGCGCAGGCGCGCGCTCTGCTCGATCTGCGCTTTGACCCGGCGCGCGACGACGTCGCCGGTCAGATCAACCGGCTGGTCAATATTTTGGGCGGCGAGGCGCGCGAATTGCTCGAGCAGGCCGCCGCGACCAAAGTCTGGATCTTGCAGATGACCATCGTCACCTTGGTCGGCGGCTCGATCGCCACGCTGGTCATCGCCTTGCTGCTGGCGCATGGCTCGCTGGCGCGGCCGCTGCACAAACTGGCGGCGAAGATGGTCGAGATCGCGCAGGGCGATTTTTCGACCGAGATCGAAGGCACCAAACGCGGTGACGAGGTCGGCGCCATGGCGCGCGCGGTCGCCGTGTTCAAGCGCAACGGGCTCGCGCTACGCGAATTGCAGGCGCAGCAGACCAGCGAGCGGGCGCGGCTGGAGGCGGAGAAGCATGCTTCGCTGACCGGTCTGGCCGACGCCTTCGAACGCGAGGTGCTCAGCGTCGCCGACGCGGTCGCGGATGCCGCCAATGAGCTGGAGCAGTTCGCCCGATCGATGCATGCGGCCGCCGAGGAATCCGGCCAGCGCGCGCAGGCCGCGGCCGCCATTGCCGAAGCGACCACCGAAGGCGCCAGCACCGTCGCCGCCGCGGTTGAGGAAATGTCGGTCACCGTCGACGACATCGGTTGCCAGGTGGTGGAGGCCTCCAACGTGGTGGCCGAGGCCGCCGGCCGCGCCGAAGTCGCGGTCGCCAATAGCGACGGGCTGGCGATGGCCGTGCAGCATATCGACCGCGTGGTCGGCCTGATCACCGGCATCGCCGGCCAGACCAATCTGTTGGCGCTGAACGCGACGATCGAGGCGGCGCGGGCCGGCGAGGCCGGCCGCGGTTTCGCGGTGGTCGCCCAGGAGGTCAAGACGCTCGCCGGCCAGACCACGCGGGCCCTGGCCGAGATCAGCGAGAAAACCGCTTCGGTGCGGCAGGCGGCGCAGAGCGTGAGCGCGGCGATCCACGATATTTCGCGGGTGGTGGCCCAGATCAGCAAGATCTCGGCAGCGATCGCCGATTCGGTGGCGCTGCAGGGCGTTGCCTCGCGCAAGATTTCCGAAAATGTCGACGAGTCGGCGCAGCGGACGCGTCAGGTGTCCTCGACCATCGCCGACGTCAGCGAATTCGCCGGCCAGACCGGACAGGTGGCCCAGCAGATCCAAATCTCGGTGGAGAATTTGAACCGGCAGGCCTCGGTGCTTCACCGCCAGGCGCAGGATTTCGCCGGCCGCGTCCGCGCCGGCTGATTGATCCTCGACGGCCATCCCGCCGGCTGCGTTGGACAGATTCGGCGCGCGCCGCCTATGATCAATTGAATTCGTTTTGCGGCGGGGGCTTCGTCATGCTGTTCAATGTCTGCAACTGCGTGTCGGCCACGTCGATGGCTGCGGGTGTGGGCCCGCTCTGCGCCGGCGGCGCCGGCTTCGTCTCGGCGGTGATCGCGACGCTTTCCGCCAGCGCCAAGACAGCGCCTGCGAAAACCCTGCGCGGCGACGTGCCGGTGGTCGACCGCCTGGCCGTGCGCATGGTCACCGACAATATCGTCATCCAGTTCGTGGCGACCGAGAAGCGCGACGGCCTCACCATCGAGCGGCGGACCGGCAGCAATACGTCGCCCGACAAGCCGCCGCGCGCCGCGCTCAACGGCGAATGGGGCCTCGCCATGCATGCGGAGTCGCAGCGTGGCGGTGAGACCCGTCACTTGCTGATCGATTTCGGCTACACGCCGGAAGTTCTGCTCAACAACATGGCCATCCTCAAGGTCGATCCGGCGCTGTTCGACGCGCTGGTGCTCAGCCACGGCCACTACGACCATTTCGGCGGCATGGTCGGCTTCCTGCAGGCGCATGGCAGCGCGCTCAAGAAAAAAATTCCGTTCTATGTCGGCGGCGAGGACTGCTTCTGCATCCGCAAAAATCCGGGCGGCAATTTCGGCGCGCTCGACCGCAAGGCTATTCTCGATGCGGATCTTTCGCTGATGATGGCGACCGAGCCGGCGGTCGTAGCCGACCACGCCTTCACCACCGGCCGCATCGGGCAGACCTCGTTCGAGCAGCCGCTGCAGCCGAGCATGGAGATCGTCGGCATTGTCGATGGCTTCGGCTGTTTTCCGGAGAAGATGCCGGCGGCGAAGAACACCGGCGCCTATATCCCCGACGATTTCGAGCACGAGATCGCCACCAGCTACCTGATCAAGGACAAGGGCCTGGTGGTGCTCACCTCATGCAGCCATCGCGGCGTGATCAACACGGTGCGGCAGGCCAAACAAGCCGCCGGCATCGACAAGGTGCACGCCGTGATCGGCGGCTTCCACGTCGTGCCGCCGCTCGGCGACGACTACATCAACAAGACAATTGAGGAATTCCGCGAGCTCGACCCGGATTATCTGGTCACCGCGCATTGCACCGGCGATCGCTTCTACGATCTGGCGCGCGCGGCGCTCGGCGACAAGGTGATCCACTCGGCGGTCGGCACGCGGTTTGTATTCGGGGCCAGCGCCTAGGCGCTGAACGCTAGCGTGCGGCCGGCCGGTTGAAATCGACACTGGTCAATGTGGCGCCGAGGCTGGAAATCCGCATCGCAAACGACGTGGGCGAGGTCAGTTCCAGCACCACATGCGCGTTTGGCGTCAGGCCGCTGAACTTGACCTCGAATTCCGCCTTGTCGCCCGTTCTCACGCCGGCCACCGTACCGGCGCGCCGCTTTGGCGTCGCACCGCTGCCGCGCACGACGCTGGTTTGCTCCGCGGTGCCGGTGAACTTGTTGCCGGTGAATGAAATCGACAGCCGGACGCGCTTATTGAGCCCGGCATTGCCGTTGCATTCCATGTCGCTGGTCAAGTGGGTGAGATCGGCCGTCACGCGTGTTTGGCATTGCGTCGGCTGTGGCGTCGCGAACGGCAAATTCCGGTCGGTGCCGCTGCCGGTCCATCGGCCGTTGAACTCGGGCAGCTTGCTCTCGGCGCCGGCCGGTGTCAGCGCGATCCATCCGGCCACCGCGGCGGCGAGTGGCGCACGCAGCCGGTGGCAGAGGCGATGAACCGATAATGATCTGAACATCTTTCGCTCAGCGGCCTCTGCCGTTGACGATGGGTTGTGCATCCGCGCTCAGATCGTCCCATGCGCCCAAAAAGCAATAGCGCGGGCGTTTTATAGCCCGCGCCACATCGCCGTCGAAACCCTTATCCGAAAAAGCCGTCGCCTTAGAAACGCGGCGGGCCGCTACGGCCGCGGCCACCCGGGCCGCCCGCACCACCGGGGCCAGCGGCGCCCGGAACGATACGCGGCTTCATCGGCAGCAGGCCCTCGCGCTGCATCTTCTTGCGCGCCAGCTTGCGGGCGCGGCGGATCGCTTCCGCCTTTTCCCGCGCCTTCTTTTCCGATGGCTTTTCGTAATGGCCGCGAAGCTTCATTTCGCGGAAAATGCCCTCACGCTGCATCTTCTTCTTGAGCGCCTTGAGGGCCTGGTCGACGTTGTTGTCGCGAACGAGAACTTGCACGCTTGCTCCTTCGTAGGTGGCTCGGACGGGTTTCGGTCAAAAGGCCCTGCAACGACAGGGCCTTTGAGTCGGGCGGCTCTAGCAGAAAAGGCCTGGGGAGTCCATCAGACGGTGCGAAAAGCCCCGCTGGATGGCCCGTTTCCCATATGGGGAGAGGGGATAGCGCCTGCCAGCCGGTCGGTCAAATGCGGGCCTCAGGCCGCCTGGCTGCTGGTCGCCCGCTCGAACAGGGCGGCAACCCAGTCATTGACGCCGGCGTCGATCACCAGGTGCACGCGGTCGGCCGCGCCCCGGTTGGCCACGCTGTGCGGGTCGGACAGCCGCAGATACCAGCTGGAACCTGCCGGCATGGCGACCCGCGCCCCGTTGAGCCGGAAATCCACCCCCTCATTGGTAGCCACCGGGATATGGATGCGCACCATGCCCTGCTCGAAGGACAGATCGTGGTCGTGGTGTTCCTTGATGACCGAGCCGGGTGCCAGCCGCATCAGCCGCACCGCCTGCAACGGGCAGGCGAAGGCGGCGAGCACCTGCTGGAAATAGGGCGAGCCGGCGAGCGCGGGGGTGTCCGCGAAGTCGGAGCGGCTCGGATCGGTAGATCATCTGCACCGGATGGGTGGCGCCGGCCGGCCCGCGCAGCGCGATCACGCTCCAGTCGCCGTCGTAATTCTGTTTGACGAAATGCTCGATCCATTGCGCGGACGAGAAATTCGCCAGGTCGGCGGCCAGCCGTGAAGGTTCGAACTCGAGCGGCAATCGCAGGCGGTCGGGAAAGCGGTCGTCCATCGGCGCGGCTCCTCGCGGCAGGACGCAACCTTACCGCGAAAATATCCGCGTTACATGCCCCATTTTGCGGCCCGGCCGGGCGTCCTTCTTGCCGTAGAGGTGGACGCAGGCGCCGGGCACCGTGAGCCAGTGCGCGGCCTCGTGCACTTCGGTGCCGATCAGGTTCACCATCTCCACGCGGCCGAGCCGTTTCGGTTTGGCCAGCGGCCAGCCCGCCACCGCGCGGATATGCTGCTCGAACTGCGAGACGGTGGCGCCGTCGATGGTCCAGTGGCCGGAATTGTGCACACGTGGCGCGATCTCGTTGACCAGGACGCTCTGCCGGCGTCCCGCGCGCACCACGAACAGCTCCACCGCCAGCACGCCGACATAGTCGAAGGCCTTGGCGATGCGGGTGGCAACGCGGCGCGCCTCGGCGGCCAGCGCCGGCGAAACCTTCGCCGGCACTTTCGAGATATGGAGAATATGGTCGCGGTGCTCGTTCTCGGTCACCTCGAAACATTCGACCTTGCCGTCGGCCGAGCGCGCGGCGATCACCGACACCTCGCGCTCGAAATCGATGAATCCTTCCAGGATGCAGGGCACTTGCTTCAGGCTGCGCCAGGCCGCCGCGGCATCGCCGCCTTTGGCAATCTTGGCCTGGCCCTTGCCGTCATAGCCGAGCTGCCGGGTCTTGAGCACCGCCGGCAAGCCGACCTTCGCGATGGCGTCGGCCAACTGCGAGGCGCTGTGCACGGGCGCGTAGGGCGCGGTGGCGATCTTCAGTTCGGCGATGAAATTCTTCTCGATCAGGCGGTCTTGCGTGATCTCCAGCACCCGGGGATCCGGCAGCACCGGCTTGCGCTTGGATAGGAACGCGGCGGTCTGGGCCGGCACGTTCTCGAATTCATAGGTGATGACGTCGACCGCGTCGGCGAAACGGGCGAGCGCGGCCTCGTCCTCATAGGCTGCGCAGGTCGACGCGTGCACCACCTCGAAGGCGCAGGAATCCTGCTCCGGCGAATAGATATGACAGTTCAGCCCGAGCCGACTGGCCGCGAGCGCCAGCATGCGGGCAAGCTGTCCGCCGCCAAGAATACCGATCGTCGCGCCGGGCTTGAGCACTGTGTGTTTAGTCTTTCGGCCGCTTGGCTACGGCTTTGGTCTGCCGGGCGCGCCAGGCGTCCAGCCGCTTGGCGACTTGGGCGTCCGACAGCGCCAGCACCGCGGCCGCGAGCAAAGCGGCATTGATCGCGCCCGGCTTGCCGATGGCGAGCGTGCCGACCGGAATACCGCCCGGCATCTGCATGATCGAGAGCAGCGAGTCCTTGCCTTCCAGGGCGTGGGTTTTGATCGGCACGCCGAATACCGGCAGCGGCGTCATCGAGGCCGTCATGCCGGGCAGGTGGGCGGCCCCGCCGGCGCCGGCGATGATCACCTTGAAGCCGTTCTGGCGCGCATTATGGGCGAAGTCGACCAGGCGTCCGGGCGTGCGATGGGCGGAGACGATGAGCGCCTCGTGGCCGATCTTGAGCGCGGCGAGGGTCTCGGCGGCGTGCTTCATCGTGGCCCAGTCCGACTGGCTGCCCATGATGATCGCGACCGGTTTTCCCGCCATTGTGCCCCCCAGCGCAGGATCCCGAAAACTGGGAACCGTTTTTCGGTCAGATCATGCGCAAACGTAGATTTCCGCAGCCCCGGCGGAAGGAAGCGCCGGATTATAGGTAGGGACCCCCCGCTGGCAAGGCGAAAGCGCTATTGTGACGGCGCAATGGAGCAGATTCGCAAGGAACTATACGTGGCCGCAGACAAGCCCGATGTGCCGAAAAGCGGCAACCTGGCGGTATCGCCGGCCGCTTTGCTGCTGGCGGAAATCGAGCGGCTCAAGGCCGAACTGACCGAGGCGGAGTGCAAGATCGCCGAGCTGGAGGCGCGCGCCGACGTCGATCCGCTGCTCGATATCCTCAACCGGCGCGGTTTCGACCGCGAACTGGCGCGCTCGCTCGCCTATGTGCAGCGCTATGCCACGCCGGCCGCGCTGGTGTTCATCGACCTCGATGGCTTCAAGGCGATCAACGACCAGCACGGCCACGCCGCCGGCGACGCTTTGCTCAAGGCGGTGGCGGCCGAGCTCGCGGCCCATGTGCGCGCCTCCGACACGGTGGCGCGCCTCGGCGGCGACGAGTTCGCGGTGCTGATGTGGAATGTCATCGAGGCGCAGGCGGCGGCCAAGGCGCACGAGCTGGAAACCATCATCGGGCAGATCGGCGTCATGCACGGGTCGGCGCAGGTGTCGGTCGGCGCCAGCGCCGGCATCGTGCCGCTGTCGGCCGCGGCGACGCCGGACGCCATCATCGATGCCGCCGACAAGGCCATGTATGTGAGGAAGAAGGCGCGGAGGGGATAGTCTTCGCCGTCAGGCAATAATATCCGGCGTGAGCTGATCGTCGATCTGGCGGATTTTGTCGCGCAGCACGAGCTTGCGCTTCTTCAGGCGCTGCACCTGGATCAGGTCGGAGCCGGGCGAGAACTCCAAGGCCGCGATCGCCGCATCGAGGTCGCGGTGCTCCTGTTGCAGGCGCGCCAGCTGCTCGCGCAACGCGCGTTCGTCCTCTTCGTTCATTGCTACCGCTGGTTTACTTGCGCCCCTTTGCCGCTCTCGGCAAAGCTTAATAAGTATCGCGTTTTCCACAGGGGCATTCAAGCGGGCATAAAAATCTACCGTTAATCAAAGCCTTTAGCGCTATTTGCCGCACCCCCGGCGCCGGGTGTATTGTCGCCACGGTCCTGAGTCTGAGCTAGACTTAACTCATCAGGGGACACTGATTGAGGAGACATTCTGCATGTCGATGCAGTCGCACCTCTCGGAACTCGAAAAAAAGCACCAGGCACTCGAAAGCGAAATCAACGAATGTCTGGCGCATCCGGCGACCGATGACTTGAAAGTCGTGGAACTCAAACGACGTAAATTGCTGTTAAAGGACGAGATCGAGCGTCTGCGGCATAACGGACATGCCAGCGTGCACTGACCGCGTCGATCCTAATATCGATTTCTAACGTTTAACCGCCGGCGCGTGAGCCGAACTCGGGGTTGCCTCGGGTCCGGCCAATCATGCGTTGCCGACGTCGGATGCAATCAAAAGCCTTTATAGACCGCCTTGATCTGTTGGCGCAGCCAGGCCTGCTTTGGGTCTCGATCGCTGCGAACGTGCCAAACCATGTTGGTGGCGACTTTTCCGATGTCGAGCGGTACCCGCCGCTTGACCAGACCGAATGATTTTTCGAAGACGTCGGCAGCCAGCTTGCTGAACACGCCGATCATATCGCTGCGCGCCAGCATATGCGGCACCGCCGTGAAATTAGATACCGCCACCAAGGCGTGGCGCTTGAGATTGTAACGCGACAGCAGATTGTCAAAGATCGCGATGCGGCCGCCGGTCGCGCTCACGATCAAGTGCGGGAACGACAAGACCGCCGCGATATTGAATTTTGATTTCGACTTTAGGATCGGGTGGCGGTCGCGGAAGACGCAATAGAGGTATTCGTCGAGCAGGAATTCCGCGCTTAGGTGGCGTGGCATTTCATCGAACCAGCCGAGTGCCAGATCGATCCGATCCTGGTCGAGCAGATCCAAGGCCTGTTGGCGGTCGGCGGTCGTCACATGCAAATCCATGTTCGGCGCCAGCCGCTGCAGCCGGTCGAGCAGCGGCGGCACGACAGCCAAGGTCAGGCGGTCGGGCATGCTGACCCGGTAGACGCCGGCCGCGACCGCCGGATCGAAGGACGCCGCTTGAAACAGGCAATCGTCGACCAGCGCGATCGCCTCGCGCAGCGGCTGGCGCAGGGCTTCTGCGCGCGCGGTCAGGACCAGTCCGCCGGCGCCGCGCACCAGCAGATCATCGCCCAACAACACCCGCAGCCGGCGCAGCGAGTTGCTGACCGCGGGCTGCGAGCGGCCTAACCGTTCGCCCGCGCGCGTCACGTTGCGCTCGGTGATCAGCGCATCCAGGACCTTGAGAAGATTGAAGTCGAAATTTTTGAGCGGCATGATCGGGACTATTCATCTCATGAATGATAAGCATTTCTACTATCGATTTTGAAAATGTGGAAGCCGATCCTAGCGTGCCGCCAGCTCGGCACAGAGCATTCGGAAATGCTCAAAACGCCGGTGCCTTCGGAGACAGAACGCCAATGGCAATTTTATCGCGCCGTGCAATCCTGGGTGGGGCCGCGACGATCGCCGCTTCGGCTGTGAGCCCGCCGCTCCACGCCGCCGCGCCGCCGATCGGCAAACAGGCGCCCGGATTCTATCGCTACAAAGTCGGCAGCATTGAAATCTCCGTCGTGAATGACGGCGTCAGCCGGATGCCGATCACCGAAGGATTTGTCGAGAACGCCAGCAAAGATGACGTCAATGCCGCGCTCGCAGCGGCATTCCTGGAAAAAGATTTCTACGCCGGCCCCTATAACCCGATTGTCATCAACACCGGCTCGAAGCTGGCCGTCGTCGACACCGGCACGGGCGAGCAGGCCTATAAAGCGAGCAACGGCCTTAACGGCCGGCTGCTGATGAACCTGGCCGCCGCTGGCATCGATGCCAACGCAATCGATGCCGTGATCATCTCGCATTATCATGGCGATCACATCAACGGTCTGCTCAAGGCCGACGGTTCGCTGGCATTCCCCAATGCTGAAATCCTGGTGCCGGCGCTAGAGCATAAGTTCTGGATGGATGATGGCGAGATGAGCCGCGCAAAGAAGCCGCGGGTTGTCGCTGGATTCAAGAATGTCCGGCGGGTGTTTGCCGGCGAGGTCCTCAAGCGCTTGCGCACATATGAATGGAACAAGGAAGTGATCGCCGGCGTGAATGCCATCGGCACACCCGGCCACACGCCTGGG
>Ga0207932_1000633_pt1 | contig 11890 bp, 12 predicted proteins | sample NGESurdeep092012_FD_184480 | JGI IMG/M metagenome (GOLD analysis project Ga0207932, IMG submission 184480) | Arctic peat soil microbial communities from Barrow, Alaska - NGEE Surface sample 415-2 deep-092012 (SPAdes) | ecosystem: Environmental > Terrestrial > Soil > Wetlands > Peat ...
CGGACCGCATCAAGGAGGAAACGGCATGCACTCGGGCGAGCCCGACCCCATTTTCCCCGCTCCACGGCGGCCCCGGAAGGGGCCTGGAAAACTGACTCGTGATGGTGATGCAGGTCGCGGGATCTGGATGTTTTCCTTGCGGATGGCCAGCTCCCGGCGTTGGGCAAGGACGCACAGCGTCACCAGCTGGTCGCGTACGAGCTGCTGAGGCAACCGAACAACGGCTGACCTTCAGGCTGCCACTGACCAGCGATGAGGACGGCTTCCTGGAGCCTGTGCCGGCCGACCTGGGGCACGCTCGTTGCGCTGACGGTTTAATCAGTGCGCTTCTCATGCTGGTTAACGTTGACTTTGACGTTGCCCTCGATGTTGACTTTGATGTTGGCCTTAGTGACACACGCAGATGCGCCGCCTGACTCATACGATGCTGACCCCAGACCTCGATTCAAGGAGCACCATTTCATGACTTGGCGCAACCGCGCTGCCTGCCTGAAAGAGAACCCAGAACTGTTCTTCCCGACGGGGAACTCCGACCCCGCGTTTCACCAGATTGAGAAGGCAAAGGCTGTCTGCTGTCGCTGCCCGGTCGTGGACACCTGCCTGAGATGGGCCATGGCGTCGGGCCAGGACGCCGGAGTGTGGGGCGGACTGTCCGACTACGAACGGCGCGCCCTAAAACGTCGCAATGCCCGGGCCGGTCGCCGTGGCCCAGTGACCCTCCTTCGTTGACGGGTTCGCTGGACTGGATCGACTCGTGGATCGGGATCTAGACAACATCGCAACCGCACTGTGCCTGGTCGGCGTGTGCGGCCCATCGCTCTCAAGCTGCTTGGTTAGCGCGAACCTACCCAACTGCGAACAAGGTCGTCCAGCGCCCACGGCAACAACAGTTGCTTGGGAAGAGTTTTTGGGCCACAGTGTTCGCCTGTCCTGCAACGGTATCGGCGGCCTCAGCTAACCACTGGTGATCCCTACCGGCCAAGGTCATGTGGCCCACGTATGGCCCTGTTCGCTCAATCTGGGTTGCGGCTGGACCTACGCGCTGGCCGGGGCCAGCCGGAGAGGTCTCGATAGCATGCGGCGTGACTCCTGCAGACCCGATTGCGCGTCGTCCTTGTCCTGAACCTGCTGCTCGTCGGCGGTCTGGTTGCAGTCGGGTTGTCCGCATTCCCTTGGGGCGCTTGCGGGCCGGTCAGGATGGGGACCGGAGAGCGTCACGCCTCAAGACCGGACTGGTCCGCTCCGCCCAGACCGTCAGCCGATGGCGGTGCCGAAGAGGCGCCCCACGGCATAGGTGAAGGCCAAACCGGCGGCACCGCCGATGACGATGCGCAGCACCGCGGCGCGCCTCGAGCTGCCTCCGATGCGGGCACTGGACGCCCCCGCCACACCGAGGGCGATCAGGACGGCCACCACGGTCACCGGCACCCGTAGGTGCGCCGGCGGCAGCAGGATCGCCAGCAAGGGCAGCAATGCACCGAGGGTGAACGACAAAGCTGATGCAATCGCCGCCTGGGCGGGGCTGGCGATGTCCTGCGGGTCGAGGTTCAGCTCGGCATCCAGGTGAGCGGCCAGCGCGTCGTGTGCCGTCAGTTCCTCGGCAACCGTCCACGCGGTGGCCGGGCTCAGCCCCTTGGTTTCGTAGATGGCCGCCAGCTCGGTCCTCTCATCATCCGGGGTATCGGCCAGCTCTCGCTTCTCCTTGGCCAGCAGGGCATGCTCGCTGTCGCGCTGGCTGCTGACCGACACATATTCACCTAGCGCCATCGACACCGCGCCGGCGACCAGGCCAGCGATCCCTGCGGTGAAGATCGCCCCGCGAGCGGACGTGGCCCCGGCAACACCGACCACGATTCCCGCAACCGAGACGATCCCGTCATTGGCACCCAGAACCCCAGCACGCAGCCAGTTCAGCTTCGCCGCTCGGCCCCCCGAGTGTGGTTCACCCGAGTGGGTCGCCTTCCCCTCGGCAACCGCCTCGACCTGCTCACGTTCCGGCCTGGGCGGATCACTGGAACTCATGCTCCCATCCAACACCACAGGAGGTCAGATCCATGGCACCTTTCTTGCTATCACCGGCGGCCCAGCAGGATCGCCCCCGTGAATGGGGTTGGCACATGAACCATCCTGGTGGTTACAGGGACGGGTGGGATCGCGGATCCTGGTTGTTCTCGTACATAGGGGCACGGCGCCGCGACCTCGAAGCGTCAACCGGCCGTCTGCCTGCCAACCGTCTTGCCAGCCTCGTCAGCCGCATGGACTCCCCGTCTGCGGCACGACGATGAATGCGGATGCTCAACAGGCAGAGCCGGAAGCGGCTGAACGTGCAAAGGCAGCCACCGAAGCCGTGCTGGCTCTCGCACAGAAATTGCATCATGAGTACGTGGCCGAGGGCCTGAACACTCGCGAGAGACTCATCAGCGAAGGGCAGTCACGCCATGACCAGATTGTTGGTGAGGCCACGGCGAGGCAGGAAGAGCTCGTCTCGACCGGTCAGGCCAAATACGACGAGTTCGTGTCCGCAGGCAAGGCCAAGCACGACGCGCTCATCGCCGAGGCCGACGCGCTGGTCGCCGAGGCCCAGCAGAAGAAGGCCGAGGTGCTTGCGGGGCTCGGTAGCGAGCGTGGCGTGCTGCAGAAAGAGATCGAAGAGCTGCGAACCTTCGAACGTGACTACCGCACCCATCTGAAGTCTTACCTCGAGGGCCAGCTGATCGAGCTGGAGCAGGCCGGCGCTGACGAGACCGTCTGATGGCGAGGCCCAGCAGGCTCTCGCCTCCTGAGCGGCGCTCCGGAACGCGTCCAGCATGCTGGACGCCCAGTTGAGACCACCGTGGGGTCGTCGTTTGTTGGCTTCAACCTTGACCGGGCAATGTGCTGCTCACGGCTGAGGGCCGCCGGTGCTTTCGGGTACATGCGTACCGTATCCGCCGCCGTTGGTTGATCCCGCGCGAGGATGACTTCAGCTACAAGGCGCTCGCGCAGTTGCAGCGGTTGGCTACAAAGACGAGGAAGGTGCTGCACATCTGACCGGCCGGTCTCGGTGGCCTGACATTGTGTTCATGTTGACGACGGGATGCGCATGGACCACCCCGGGGTTGGAGGAGTCCGTGTTCTTCGGCGCCGGCGTTGCTCGCCGACGCGCTGCAAGCAGATCCGCTTTCGGTGAACGGATATCCGGCGGCTGGCGTTATCGGTGATCCCCGTTGCCGTTCCACTTGCGGTGACCAAGGGTCTGGCGACCGAGGACAGCCGCTGATCCCCGGTGCGCCCGGTTTTGGATGGCTCGTTCCTCTTCCCACAGTGTTGCCACCCAACACTGGCGAACAGTGACGCCTACGATGTGGCGCTGGCAGACGAGTCCTGTGGACAAGATGTGGGTGGTCTGTGGGAAACACCAGATCGGGCCGGACGGCTGCCGGGCTCAGACCTGAAGCCCCACGGCAACGATCGCCTCGGCTACCATTCGTAGGCTGGCGTTGTTGTTGCGGGCGTGCCGGCGGATGAGTCGGTAAGCCTGATCGACCGTGACCGAGTTCTTCTGGGCCGTGATCCCCTTGGCCTGTTCGATGACGACCCGTGACTCCAGGGCATGTTGCAGCTGCTCGCTCAGCTGCTCCTGCTGACGCAGCATGGAGGCGTTGACCACGTAGCTCGTCGCTACGTCGGCAAGCACCCCAGCCACCGCAATGTCCTTGTCTGACCACTCCCGCGGCCCGGCTGAGTAGAGGTTGAGGGTCCCGATGATCTTGTCGGCCAGCCGCATCGGGATCCCGGCGACCCCGGCCACACCCCGACGGGTGGAGGTAGCCGCGAACTCCGGCCATCGAGCGGACTCCTCCCGCACGTCGCTCACCCGAACCACTTCACCGGTTTCGTAGGCATCCCGGCACGGGCCGGCCTGCTGCCACTCCTGATTGCGCTCCAGCTCCCCGGACGCTTGGATCTCCGCTGTCACGTAGCGCAGCCGGTCATCGTCGGCCATCGTGACCCCGCTACCCCACAGACCTAACACTGCGGTGGCGCTCTCCGTGAGCTCCGTCAGCACCGCTTCAAGGTCGTAGCGCGCCGGCAGAACCGCGGCGAATCTTGATAAGGTCTGCAAAAACAATGGCTGGTCATACATCTTGGGCGTCCCTCGGTTTTCGCCGCCGGTCGGCGGCTCACCGCAGCGCGGGACAGAAACCGTTAGGTCGTGCGTCACCGCTCAAGCGCCAGATGATTACCCCAAGAGTAACTCGAAAAGCGTCAGCCCTGACCACGCCGTCCAGTTCGACTCGACTACGCTCACATGCCCACAGGCTGCCACTGACCAGCGATGGAGACGGTTTCCTGGAGACGGTGCCGGCTGACCCCGGGCACGCTCGTTGCGCTGGCGGTTAATCATTGCGCTTCTCATGCTCGTCAACGTTGACTTTGACGTTGACCTCGATGTTGACTCCGAGGTTGGCCTTAGTCACACCCGGATGCCCCGCCTGATTCACACGATGCTGACCCCAGACCTTGATTCAAGGAGCCCGATCCTGATGACGTGGCGTGATCGTGCTGCCTGCCTCGGCGAGGACCCTGAGCTGTTCTTCCCTATTGGGAACACTGGCCCCGCGCTTGTCCAGATAGAGGAAGCAAAGGCCGTATGTCGTCGATGTGAGGTGGTTGACTCCTGCATGAAATGGGCTATCGAGTCCGGCCAGGACACCGGAGTCTGGGGCGGACTATCCGAAGACGAACGCCGAGCCCTCAAACGCCGAGATGCCCGGGCCCGTCGGGCCGGCCCAGTTGCACCCCTTCTTTGACGGATTCGCTGGACCTGATCGACTCGGGATGGGGGCCGGTTCGGTCCACAGGACCCAACAGATCTGATTGACGGCCAGGATGTGTGGCCCGTCTCAGCACCACTGAGCCCACCACCGGTGGGACTTTGCGCCACGCAGGATCGTCGGTGGTCGTGGCTCGAAACCTGTTGCATCTTCACCTGGTCCCCCTATCTTGTTATCAACGGCGGCCCAGCAGGACCGCCCCCGTGGATAGGGGTTGGCACATGAACCATCCTGGTGGTTCCAGGAACGGGCGGGATCGCGGTTCCTGGTTGTTCTCGCATATCGGGGCATGGTGCCGCGACCTCGAAGCGTCAACCCACCGTCTTCTTGCCGACCGTCTTGCCGGCCTCGTCAGCCGCGTGGACTCCACCCCTGCGGCTCGATGATGAAAGCGGATGCAAGGCAAGGCGAGGCGGAGGCGGCCGAACGTGCAAAGGCAGCCACGGAAGCCGTGCTGGCTCTCGCACAGAAGTTGCATGATCAGTACGTGGCCGAGGGCCAGGAAACTCGGCAGAGACTCATCAGCGAAGGGCAGTCACGCCACGATCAGGTTGTTGGTGAAGCCACCGCGAGGCAGGAAGAGCTTCTCTCGACCGGTCAGGCCAAGTACGACGAGTTCGTATCCGCAGGCAAGGCCAAGCACGACGAGCTGATCGCCGAGGCCGACGCGCTGGTCGTCGAGGCCCAGCACAAGAGGGCCGAGGTGCTTGCGGGGCTCGGTAGCGAGCGTGGCGTGCTGCAGAAAGAGATCGAAGAGCTGCGAACCATCGAGCGTGACCACCGCGCCCATCTGAAGTCCTACCTCGAGGGCCAGCTGATCGAGCTGGAGCAGACCGGCGCCGACGAAACCGGCTGACGCGAAGGCGGTCAGGCTCTCGCCCGCATGGTCTTCGTACCCGGTGAGGATCACGCTGTCCGGGTTCACCAAAGAGGGCAGCACTGCTGAGGCAATGTGGTGCGTCCTCGGGCCTGGGCCCGACTGGATGCCCTGCAACTCACTCTGTTGGTCGCGGCCATGGCCGGCGATGTCAAGGCTGCGGCTGCCAGCCTGCAAATCGTGCGGGCACGGGTCCCCCTGAATGGGCTTGAACCTGCGGGGGATGGCTTCGGGGTCAAATCGGGGACCCCGCGGACAGTGGTCAGGCATCCAACACGGTGACCTGACCGTGCCGCATGTTTTGGGTTGCATGCCCCAGCCGACCTGTCCCGATAGCGGACGGCAAACGACGCAATTCGAGTTGTCGCCGGTGGCGTGGCCGATCACCTTCCGCTGTATCGCATGCGGATCCCTGACCGATACGGCGAGGACCCACTCGTAGGCGTCCAAGTCGAGGCGTCCGATGCGTCAGTCAGCGTTGGCCTGCCGGCGAGCTAATCCAGTAGCGATGAGGCGGCAGAGAGTCGAGTTCCTGATGGAATTGGAAGAAGTGCGTCGTTGGCCCAAGCGGGTCAACATGGTCGCCTTTGCTGGGTGGAAATGGCGGGAGCACCAGGGACCGCATCAGCTGCAGGTGTCCTTCGTTGCCAGCGAACGTGAAGAGCAACCGCACCCGCCATCGCCTCTCAGCCGTCAGCACGCCGAGGTGTGACAGGTTCTGTGTCGACGTTACGGGCGGTGAGTGCCGTCTGAGGTGGATAATCACGCTGGTGGGCCCACTGCGACGGATAGGTCGAGCACTCCTGGCGTTCGGGCTGGTGCTCATCGCCGGAACCGTCGGCTACGTGATCCTCGGGTTCGGAGTTCTCGACGCGGTGTACCAGACGGTCACCACCGTCACCACTGTGGGCTTCCGTGAGGTCCACCCCCTGACGGCAGCGGGCCAAATATTCACCATCATGCTCATCCTGTTGGGTGTCGGAATCGCGCTGTACACCTTTGGTGTCTTGCTCGAAGCGCTCATCGAGGGACACTTGCGCCAACGCATGGAGAGGTGGCGGATGGATCGCCAGATCAGCCAGATGACCGGACACATCATTGTCTGCGGCTGGGGCCGCGTGGGCAGGGCGAGCGTGCGATACCTCAGTTCGCTAGGGAAGCCGATTGTCGTGGTCGACCGCGACCCAGATCGGCTCCACGACCTCGAGTATCCAACTGTGATCGGAGACGTCACCGACGACCGCATCCTCGAAGCCGCAGGGATCGCCCGGGCCTACGCCCTGATCACCGCGCTCGACACCGACGCCAGCAATGTCTACGTCACGCTCTCCAGTCGCGCGCTGCGGCCCGACCTCGTTATCATCGCCCGCGCCCGCACCGAGGAATCGAAGTCCAAACTGCTGCGAGCCGGCGCCAACCGTGCGGTCAACCCGCAACTGATTGGCGGCCGGCGGATGGCGGCCTTCGCGCTGCAGCCCCACGTCAGCGAGTTCCTCGACGTGGTTATGCATGACGAGACTCTCGACTACCGGATCGAGGGAGTCGAGGTCACCACCACGTCGCCACTGGTCGGCCGGTCCCTGGCGGACGCGGCGCTGCGTGAAGGCACCGGAGCGCTTCTGCTGGCCATACGGTCCGCCACCGGCCAGTTCATTGCCAACCCGACCGGGGACACGCGCCTGGACCCGCACACGATCCTCATCGCCCTCGGGACATCAACGCAACTCGACGCAGTACGACACCACGTCGAGGCGCACTGAAAGACCACGCAACTCGGATCTACCGCTTCTCGCGAAGTTGCTGACACCGAGCAGTGCCTCATGACTGGTGAACAGGCTCTCCTCGATCCCAGTCGGGGATCGGCAAACGGCACCGTCAGGACTTCGTCGTAGGAGTCCGGCTACGGCCGCGAACACCTTTCCGACCTCCGTGTCCGGGGACCGGTGAGGCGCTCGTCGGGGTCTCCGCGTCAGTCGACGAACATCAGCAGGTCACCATCGCGCATCTGCGACACCCGCCGGTGCAGTTCCGCGAAGTACGTCGCGCCGTGGATGAGGGGTCGGACCATGTTGCCCTCGGTCCAGGCCGCGCCACCGGGATGGCGGGCGTCCAGTCGGGTCGAGTGGTTTTCCGCGTTCGGTCGAAGTCAGGAACCACCGCGTCAGGAGCCGCTGCGTCTTAGGCACATTCGATCGTTACCTGGCGCTGGTCAGCCTGTCGCGGGTCAGCCTTCGGTTTTCACTTGTCGAAGGCGTCCTTGGTCTTCTCGCCGGCCTGCTTGAGGTTGCTCTTGGTCTGATCTGTCTTGCCTTTGCGTTCCATCTTCTTGTCGCCGGTAGCCTTGCCAGCGTGTTCCTTGGCTGCGCCTTGGGTTTCGTCCTTCTTGTTCTTCAGCTTGTCAAGCCAGCCCATTTCGGGGCCCCCTTCTTTGTCAGTAGTAGTGCTTGCGTCCGCCGACGGCGCGTCCCGTGGTTCCGAGGATCCAGAGGATCACGCCAATCACTAAAAGTATGCCGCCGATGGTCACCAGCACGGGGATTCCGTGACGAATCCCACGACCAGAAGCACCACTCCGAGAACGATCATCTGAGTTTTCTCTTCTTCTTGGGTGGGCGACCCTTCTGCATGAATTCGCAGAGGAGGACGTTCAATGAGCAACGCCATTACGGCTATGCAGGGACTGACGACGGACGAGGCACCGACCAGAGGATTGACACTAAACGTCTTACGCTGATGAGCGGAACGCTATGTCGCCCTGCTGCTCAGCGCCATGACCGGGCGAGCGAAGCCGATGTCCTGGTCCGGCGGCTCAGCTTAGGCGTGCTGGTCTGCGACCGGGTCTGGTTGAACAGACCAGTCGGCGGGTTCGTCATCGGTGTCGGTGTCGGCGATCGCCTTGGTCTGGTGCACCTTGCCCGGCTTGTGGTGTTGCGGCGCGTAGACGGTGTAGACCTGCATCGGCTCGTCGCCGATGTTGGTGACGTTGTGCCAGCTGCCGGCCGGAACGATGACGCACCAGCCGTCGGTTACCTCTTGGTCGAAGGTCAGTTCGTCCTTGCCGGGTCCCATCTGGGCTCGACCGCGGCCGCGGTCGAGCCGAATGAACTGGTCGGTGTCAGGGTGCTTCTCTAGTCCGATGTCGCCGTTGACCGGAATCGACATGAGGGTGACCTGCAGGTGGTTGCCGCTCCAGGCCACGGTGCGGTAGTTCGGGTTCTCGAGCGTCTCGGTCTCCAGGTTGAACGCCTGGGGACGGGGACCGATGTCTGCGATGCTCATGGTTTGACCCTAGCCTTGCCCGGAGCGGATCGGGACCCGGATCCGCCGGGGTGGCGGATCGAGTTGGTTCCAGCTGATCCCGGGACTGAACCAGTCCTGGCACCCGTGGCTGTTGGGCGGACGGGCCGCCGGCACAGCCACGATCGGCCGTGAAACGTGGCGGCTCAGCGACGCCCAGGTGTATGCCGAGGAGAACTGGGGATCCGACGGGTTCCCCACGATGTGGTGGTGGGGTCAGGTATGTCGACGTCCACGCCCTCGAGCCACCGCCCAGCCTCCTCCACGATCTTCGTGTCGGTCGGAGCACGCCTAGACCAAGCAGCAGAACGAACTCCGCCGCAGGCACACCAGCGGCGCCTACACCATCACCGACCTCGCCGAGATCTTCAACATCTCCCGACCCACCGTCTACCGAACCCTCACACGCGCCGCTTGGAACCCAGATTGCACTTCAGGACAGCTATAGGACTACTGGGCCGATCAGCAACGACAGCGGCCGACGCCTCGCACGACGCTGAACTACTCCCAGTCGCACTCCAGCCGGGCTGACTTGACGCCAGGTCGTGATCGGGAAGAACCGGGTGGGGCGTCGACCAGCGTTAACGCGCAGCAGCGTCCACCCGGTAAGGACTCCGCGCCAGGTGTGCGCCTCTGGTGTTACTTGATCGCCCAGTGGCGCGGTGGGCACGAGGTGACCGTTGTGCTCGAGCCCCTGACGTGCATCGGTGTGGCACGGGGATTTCGCACCTATGCTGCCCGTATGGTGCTCAGCCTGAACGCCAGCATCATCATCGGCCGCTGAACCGGTGGCGAGCCGTGGTACCCGATGAGGTTAGGGTCGAGGACGTGCCCTCAGACCCCGGCGACTGGCCCGGCGCCCGACTGCATGTGGTGACCGGCAAGGGAGGCACCGGCAAGACGACCTTGGCGGCGGCTGCCGCGATCGCGCTGGCTTCGGGGGGCCGGCGCACGCTGCTCATCGAGGTGGAGGGCCGCCAGGGCATCGCGCAGCTGTTCGGCTGCCCGCCGCTGCCCTACGCCGAGCGTCGCGTCGCGGTGGCCAGGGGCGGTGGTGAGGTCCATGCCCTGGCCGTTGACGTCGAGGATGCGCTGCTGGAGTACCTGCAGACCGTCTACCACCTCGGTCGGGCGAGGTGGGCCCTGGGCAGACTGGGGGTCCTGGACTTCGTCACCACCATCGCCCCAGGACTTCGCGACGTGTTCCTGACCGGCAGGATCTGCCAAGCCCTGCAAGCGTCCCAGTCGGACGGCGCCCGATACGACGCCGTCGTGGTGGACGCCCCGCCAACTGGGCGCGTCGCGCGCTTCCTCAACGTCAACCAGCAGGTCGCCGGCCTGGCTCGGGTCGGGCCCGTGCGCGACCAGGCCGAATCGATCATGGAGGTGCTGCGCTCGGGGCAGACCACGGTGCACGTCGTGACCCTGCTCGAGGAGATGCCCACGCAGGAGACCGTGGACGTGGTGGCGGAGCTGCGCGGGATCGGCCTGCCGGTCGGTGGGGTGCTGATCAACATGGTGGGAAAGCCCGTTCTCAGCGCCGGGGACCTCATCCAGGCCCAGAGCCGGCAGTTGCCTCGGGCCGAGATCGCCACCGGGTTGGCGGCCGCGGGTCTGCCCACCTCAGCCGCGGTCGTCGACGCGCTGATCGGTGAGGCCGTCGACGCCGCGGACCGGGTCGCCCTGGAGGCAGCCGAGCGTGCCGCCCTGGCATCGTTGGGTCGGCCCACCTACGAATTGCCCTGGCTGGCTGAGGGCATCGACCTCGGCGGGCTGTACGAGCTTGCCGCCGCCCTCACTGACCAGGGCTTGGGGGTGAGTGGGCCGTGACCTCGACAAGCACCGAAACGCCTGGAACTGCAGCCCCCCGCCTGGATATGGATGCGCTGCTGGCCAACCGGGGCACCCGGATCATCGTGTGCTGCGGTTCGGGCGGGGTCGGCAAGACCACAACAGCGGCAGCGCTGGCCCTGCGGGCCGCCGAGCAGGGACGACGGGTGTGCGTGCTGACCATCGACCCCGCGCGCCGGCTCGCCCAGTCGATGGGCCTTGAGCACCTGGACAACGTCCCACGCGTGGTACCCGACGTGGACCTCACGGCCGGCGGCCTCCTCGAGGCGATGATGCTGGACATGAAGCGCACCTTCGACGAGACCGTGGAGACCCACGCAGCCCCCGACCAGGCCCGGGCGATCTTCGCCAACCCTTTCTACCAATCCATGTCTTCCTCCTTCACCGGCACCCAGGAGTACATGGCCATGGAGAAACTGGGCCAACTGCGTGCCCAGGCCGATGTGGATGGGCGCTGGGACCTGATCATCGTGGACACGCCACCCTCGCGTTCCGCCCTCGACTTCCTCGACGCCCCCCAGCGGCTGGGTTCCTTCCTCGACGGCCGGACGATCAAGCTCTTCCTGGCACCGGCCCGGCTGGGTGGCCGGACCTACCTCAGAGTGTTCAACGCCGGGGTCTGGGCCATGTCCGGGATCATGAACAGGGTCTTCGGGGCGCAGATCCTCACCAATGTCCAGAGCCTGATTGTCGCCCTGGACACCATCTTCGGCGGATTCCGCGAACGCGCCGAACTGACCTACGCACACCTCCAAGCACCCGGGACCAAATTCCTGGTCGTGGCTACCCCAGAACCCGACGCGTTGCGCGAAGCGGCCTACTTCACCCAGAGACTGGAACAGGACCAGATGGCACTGGCAGGGCTCGTGCTCAACCGGGTCCACACCACCGACGCCCCGAACCTCACCGTCGAGCGCAGCCTGATGGGGGCCCAGAACTTGGCCGACCTCCCCGAACACGGACTGACCGAACGGATCCTGCGGGTGCACGCGGAACGCATGCAGCGCATCGGCCAGGAGACTGACCTGACGCAACACTTCAAAGACGG
>Ga0207932_1000634_pt1 | contig 11889 bp, 12 predicted proteins | sample NGESurdeep092012_FD_184480 | JGI IMG/M metagenome (GOLD analysis project Ga0207932, IMG submission 184480) | Arctic peat soil microbial communities from Barrow, Alaska - NGEE Surface sample 415-2 deep-092012 (SPAdes) | ecosystem: Environmental > Terrestrial > Soil > Wetlands > Peat ...
GCGCGGGGTGCGGGCGTCGGTGGTCCGTCTTTCCCCGACCGTCCACGGCCAGGGCGACGTGCACGGCCCAGTCGGTACGGCGCTCGGAGTACTCGCGGGTCCCGTCCAGGGGGTCGATGATCCACACCCGACCGGTCGAATCGGCCAGCTCCTTCGTCTGGTCGTCCTCCTCGGACCGCACCCGGTCGTGGGGGAACCGCTCGGCCAGGAGGGCGAGCAGGAGGACGTGGGAACGCCGGTCGCCCTCGGCGCCGAGTGCCTTGCCCTCGAGGTCGCCGGCCTGGAGCTCACGGAGGACCTGCCCGGCCTGGTAGGCCAGATCGGCCGCCGCCGCGTGGTCCTCGTCGCTCCATCCGCCCGCTGTTGCCGTGTCGGCCTCGGCCACTGGCCCTCCCTGTGTCGGTGTCCTCCGGCGCCGGTCATCGGCCCCTGGGAACAGTCTGCACGACCCGGAGCGAACCGTGGGACGCCGGCCGATGGTGCCGGCGCCGGGCCGGTCGGGGCTGCCGGTGGCTACGATCCACCCGTCATGCCCCCGCCCCCCGCCATGCCCCCACTCCCCGTCATGGACGTCGCCGAGCTGCAGGCGTTCCTCGATGCCGCCTTCCCGGCCGACCTGCCCTACACCGTCGAGGAGGTCAGCGCCTCCGGGGTCCGGATGCGCCTGACCGTGACCGAGTCGAACGTCCGGCCGGGCGGCACCGTCTCGGGGCCGTCGTTGATGGCGCTGGCTGACTGCGCCGCGTGGCTGGCCGTCGTCGGCCAGATCGGTCCCGTGGCCCTGGCCGTCACCACCAGCCTCCACATCGACTTCCTCCGCAAGCCGGCCCTGGTCGACGTGGTAGCCACCGGCACCCTGCTCAAACTCGGCTCGCGGCTCGGCGTAGTCGACGTGGCCCTCCACTCGGTGGCCGACGACGCCCTGGTGGCCAAGGCCCAGGTCACGTACTCCATCCCGCCCCGCTGATCTGACCCCCCGACCCGACCCGGACGGGCACGACCCCGGCCGCAGGACCGGGGCGCCGTTGCGCCCCACCCCGGGCCGTGCCAGCATCGTCGAAAGGCGCAACAGGGGAGACAGTCCATGCATGACCTCGTCATCCAGGGTGGAACCGTCGTCGACGGCACCGGGGCACCGGCCCGCATCGCGGACATCACCGTGAGCGACGGCGTCATCACCGGCGTGGGCGACCACCGGGGGGAGGAGGCGGCCCGCACCGTCGATGCCGAGGGGCTGCTGGTCACGCCGGGCTGGGTGGACATCCACACCCACTACGACGGCCAGGCCACCTGGGACGAAGTCCTCGCCCCGAGCAGCTGGCACGGGGTCACCACGCTGGTGACCGGCAACTGCGGGGTCGGGTTCGCTCCGGCCCGCCCCGACCGACACGAGTGGCTCATCGGCCTGATGGAGGGGGTCGAGGACATCCCCGGCACCGCCCTGTCCGAGGGCATGACCTGGGACTGGGAGACCTTTCCTGAGTACCTCGACGCCCTCGACAAGCGGCAGTGGACGGTCGACGTCGGGACCCAGATTGCCCACGGCGCCGTGCGCTCCTACGTGATGGGCGAGCGCGGGGCCCGCAACGAGCCGGCCACCCACGAGGACATCGCCGCCATGAAGCAGTTGGTGAAGGAGGCGATCGCCGCCGGAGCCCTCGGCTTCTCGACGTCGCGCACCATCGCCCACCGGGCCATCGACGGCGAGCCGGTCCCCGGCACCTATGCCGCCGAAGACGAGCTGTTCGGCATCGGTGCCGCCCTCGGCGAGCTCGGCACCGGGATCTTCGAGCTGGCCCCGGCGGGCACGGCGGGCGAGGACATCCTGGTCCCGAAGGAGGAGGTCGACTGGATGCGGCGGCTGTCGGCGGCCATCCACCGGCCCGTCACCTTCGCCATGGTCCAGGTGGACGCCGCCCCCGACCTCTGGCGCGAACTCATGGACGAGTCGCTCCGGGCGGTGGACGACGGGGCCGACCTGTGGCCCCAGGTGGCCGGGCGGGGCTTCGGCCTGCTGTCGGGCCACTTCACCACCTACAGCCTCCTCGACCCGGTCCCCGCCTACCAGGAGCTGAAGGCCAAGGGGCTCGCCCCCGACGAACTGGTGGCCGCCCTGCGCACCCCCGAGGTCCGGGCCGCCATCGAGTCGTGGCAGCCCGACGCCGAGACGGCGGAGCGCATGGAGCAGGCCTTCGCCACCACCTACACCCTGGGCAGCCCGCCCGAGTACGAGCCGGGGCCCGAGCGGTCGCTGGCCGGGATCGCCGCGGCCACCGGCCGGTCGGCCCTGTCGGTGGCCTACGACGCCATGCTCGAGGACGACGGCCGGGGCCTGCTGTACGTGCCGATCCTCAACTACTCCGACGGCGACCTGCACGCCGCCCGGGAGATGCTCCTCCACCCGCGGGCCGCGTCCGGCCTCGGTGACGGAGGGGCCCACTGCGGCGTGATCTGCGACGCGTCCCAGCCCACCTTCATGCTCACCCATTGGACACGCGACCGGGTCCGGGGGGAGACACTCCCCCTCGAGTACGTGGTGAAGATGCAGTCGCACGACACCGCCCGCCTGTACGGCCTCACCGACCGGGGGACGCTCGAGGTCGGGGCCATGGCCGACATCAACCTCATCGACTACGACAGGCTGCAGCTCACCAACCCCCGTGTCGTCGACGACCTGCCCGCCGGGGGCAAGCGCCTGCTGCAGGGCGCGGTGGGCTACGTCGAGACCATCAAGTCGGGGGTGACCACCTTCGCCGAGGGCGAGGAGACCGGCGCCCGTCCGGGCACCCTGGTGCGCGGCGCCCGCTGAGGGGCGCTCAGGCGGAGGGCCCGGCCCCGCTGGGGGTCGGCTCGCCCTCGGCGACCCCGGCAGTGCCGGTGCCGGCGGACTCGGCCGCCCACTCCTCCTGCATCTGGCGGTACACCCGGTGCTCGACGACGAAGGCCAGGAACGGGACGAAGCCCGAGCACACCACCAGCACGATCCGCCCGATGCCCCACTTGGCCCGTCGGGCCAGGTCGGCTGCGACGATCAGGTAGACGACGTAGAGATACCCGTGGACCGGTGCCACGATCTTCTCGGGCGTCTTCATCGGGGACCGCAGGGCGAACCCGTACTTGAGGATCACGATGGCCGTCAGCACCAGCAGGGCGGTCCCCACCACGTAGGCCATCACGCGGTAGCGCAGCACCGCGCCCGGCAACGCCCGATCCCCCGAGAACGTCCACAGGTCGCTCACCTTCCGGCCCCCGACCCGGCGTCGGCGTCGGCGTCCTCGGCGGCCAGCGCAGCCAGGTACCGGTTGTAACCGGCCAGCCGCTCCGCCTCCTCGGGGGTCTGGGCGGTGAACCGCTCCCCCTTGCCGCCCCGCTCCGCGTCGATCGGGGTGTTGGCGGCGATGGCGACGTTCGCCTTCCGGCCACCGGTCAGCGCCCAGCCCGGCGGACGGGTTCCGGGGGCCGCCTCGGGGACGGCCCCGGCCGGTGCCGCGCCGGGCGTCCCTCCGGCACCCTCCTGGCGGGCCACCTCGTCGCGGACGAGGTTCCACCACGTGTAGACGGCGTAGACGGCGAACGCCGGCCACAGAAAGACGTAGGCCCAGCTCAGGGTGTTCCCGGCCGAGGCCCGGGAGTACTGCCACCAGGTCAGCCACGCGAACGCGGGCAGCAGGACCAGGAGCATGACGTGCATCCCGATACATCTGGGGGTGAGATAGCGACGCACGGCACCATCGTACCGGGCGGTCCCGCGCACACCCATTCGGCGCTCCGGTCATCCACCGTCGCGTTCGGGTCGTTGCTTAGCCTGGGTACGGTGTCGTGCGACGACGCACCCGACGGACCGAACCGGTGGCCCCGCCCCGGAGGAAAGGATGCACCATGAACGAGCGCCTGCGCATCGGAATCGCCGAGGCGGTCGGTACCATGATCCTGGTCGTGGGCGGCCCGGGCACCGCCATCCTGGCCACCGGGCACTTCACCGGTGCCTCCGCTTCGGTCGGCATCCTCGGCGTGGCCCTGGCCTTCGGCCTCAGCCTGTTGGTCGCCGCCTACGCCATCGGCTCGATCTCCGGCTGCCACATCAACCCGGCGGTGACGATCGGCCTGTGGGTGATCGGCAAGACCAAGTCCAAGGAGCTCCCGTTCTACCTGGTGGGGCAGATCGTCGGGGGCACCCTCGGCGCCCTGGTCATCTACATCATCGCCAGCGCCACCCGGGTGACGTCGGCCACGGCCACCAACCTCGGCACGTTCAGCGCCAAGGCCACCGGCTTCGCCTCCAACGGGTACGGCGTCCACTCGCCCGGCGGGTTTCCGTTGGGAGCGGTGATGCTGGCCGAGGTGTTCTTCACGGCCGTGTTCGTCTTCATCATCGCCTCCACCAGCCGCAAGTCGATGCCGGTCGGCCAGACCGGCCTGACCGTGGGCCTCGCCCTGGTGGTCATCCACCTCATCTCGATCCCCATCGACAACACCTCGGTGAACCCGGCCCGCAGCCTGGCCACCGCCGTGTTCCAGGGCAGCTGGGCCCTCAGCCAGCTGTGGGTCTTCATCGTGTTCCCGGTCGTCGGCGGCATCCTCGGGGCGGCCGTCTGGAAGGTCCTGCGGCCCGGGTCGGACGAGGACACCCTGGAGGAGTCCGAGGAGGTCGCGCCGGGACCGTTCGGCAAGCGCGACATGCCGGGCAACTAGTCCGCCGCCCCCGGCCCGACCTGCTCATGTCGTCACAGCCCGGCCGTAGCGTGGCGCCATGACCTCGATCCCCCAACCGGCCACCCTGTTCGCCCCGGACGTCGAGGTGCGGGTGTCGGCCCGCCGCAAGAAGTCGGCCGGCGCCCATTGGGAGGGTGACCGGATCGTCGTCGTGGTCCCCGTCCACCTGCGCGGCACGGCACGCGACGACATGGTGGAGCACCTCACCCGGCGACTCACCCGGCACCGCCCCCACCTCCACGCATCGGACTCCTTCCTGGAGGAGCGGGCCCGGGAGCTCGGTGCCGCCCACCTCGACGGGGTGGAGCCGGCCTCCATCCGTTGGGCCACCAACCAGACCAAACGCTGGGGGTCGTGCACGCTGGCCACCCGGGAGATCCGAATCTCGTCCCGGCTGCGGGTGGCGCCTCCGTGGGTGCTCGACGCAGTCATCGTCCACGAACTCGCCCACCTGCTCGAGCCCGACCACTCCCCCCGCTTCCGCGAGCTCGAGGCCCGGTACCCCCGGAAGCACGACGCAGACCTGTTCCTCGAGGGCTACCACCTGGGCCTGCACATGGACGGCCCCGGGGGCTCCGACACCGCCTCCGAGGAGTAGGAGGCCGGGGCGGCCCGTTCGCGGCTACAACAGGGGCCGTGGCTTTCCTCCTCGCAGCCCTCGCCGCCTTCACCAACGCGGTCACCTCGGTCCTCCAGCGCATCGGGGTCGAGTCCGCCCCCGAGTCGTCGGCCCTTCGCCTCAGCCTCATCTCCCACGCCATCAAACGCGGCATCTGGCTCCTCGGCTTCGCCCTGATGCTGGTCCAGTTCGGGCTGCAGGCCACGGCCCTGCGCTTCGGCCAGCTCAGCGTGGTCCAGCCCGTCCTCACCACCGAACTGCTCTTCCTGCTCCTGATCCTGGCCGTGTGGTTCCGCTACCGGTTGGGTGCCCGCGAGTGGCTCGGTGCCCTCTTGGTGGTCGGCGGCCTCGGCGGGTTCTTCCTGGCCGCCCGTCCCCACGGTGGCCAGGTCCTGCCGACCACGACCCAGTGGGTGGCGGCGTCGGTCATCCTCATCTCGGCCATCACCGTCTGCATCCTGGCCGCCCTGCGGGGCCCGCGGTGGTGGCGGGCGGCGTCGTTCGGGGCGGCGACGGCAATTGCCGCGGCGTTCGGGGCGGCACTCACCAAGGCCATCACCGGCTACGTATCCCAGGGGTGGGGCCACGTCTTCACGCACTTCCAGCCCTACATGCTGGGCGTGACCGGCCTCGGCACCGTGTTCCTCCTACAGAACGCCCTCCACGCCGGGCCCATCACCGCATCGAGGACCACGCTGGTGACGTTCAACCCGCTCCTCAGCATCGTGCTCGGGGTCAGCCTGTTCGGCGACGTGCTCCGCGGTGGGGCACTGTGGATCTCCCTCGAGGTCCTGGCCCTGGCCGTGCTGGTGGTCGGCGTGGTGACACTCGCCCGGTCACCGTTGGTGGCCGGGTCCGAGGGCGGGGGCGTGGACGGCGAGATGCTGGGCGGCGCCCGCGAGCGGGCCCTGATCGTGCCGCCCATCGAGGCCATGCCCTGAGGCCGCCGGTCGCCCGGCACCATCGGGTGGCCTGTGTCAGGCCGGTGTCAGGCCAGTCGTCAAGCGGCCGGGGTGTGGCGGCGGGCGTGGGCGATCGGTCGATCGTCGGTCCACCCGGGCCAGGCCCGCTCACGGCTGTCCTGTAACAGGCGTTCCACGCCGAGCATGTCGTCACCCAACTCGGACCGCATGGCCCCCAGCAGCGCCGCGGTCACCCGGGCGTCGCCCAGGGCGCTGTGGTGGTCGTCCCACGTCAGCTGGTAGCGGTCGCAGCAGTCGACGAGCCGTGCCTTGCCCGGAAGGTCGAGGTAGGCCTGGGCCACCCGCAGGGTGTCGAGGGTGACCACCGCGCCGGGCACCAGGTCCTCGCCGCCCAGCCGGCGGCACTCGGCCACCAGGAAGGCGAGGTCGAACCGGTCGACGTTGTGCCCGACCACCACGCGGCCCGACAACAGGCCGGCCAGGTAGGCGTGCACGCCGCCGAAGGTCGGGGCACCCTCGAGCATCTCGGCGGTGATTCCGTGGACGTGGGTCGGGCCCGGGTCGCGTTCGGGGTCGACCAGGGTGCAGAAGGCGTCCACCTCGTGGCCGTCGGGATCGAGGACGACCACGGCCACCTCGACCACCCGCTCGGACTGCGGGGAGAAGCCGGTGGTCTCGAGGTCGACCACGGCGAACCCCGGCCGGTGGTCGATGGTAGGGGGCATGGAGGACACCGTAGAGGGTGGCTGTCCCACGGCGCTGTCCGGAACGTGCGCCATGGGACCCGGACCCCGATCAGGCGTTGGCGCCGACCAGCTGCTTGAGTTCGGCCTGGACGTCGGCCTCGTGCTTCTTCTCGTCCTCGCGGGCCTTGGCCGGGTTCCACCGGCCCCGGTTCAACCAGATGGTCGGGATGAACAGGACCATGCCGCCCAGGCACACCCAGAACCAGTTCTGCCACTGCTTGGGCGACTTGTCGACACCCTTCAACAGATCGGTGAGCTGGCCCTGATGGGCGGAGAGATAGGCCAACTGCGTCCGGTAGGTCCAGATCGGACCGTTCACGATCTTGAGGTTGGCGACGATGTGGGCGACGACAGCAGGTCCGACGGCCTTCGTCAGGGCGCTCAGGCCGGTGACCGGGTTGGCATGGGCCGCGGCGACGACGGCTGCGTTCTTCGGGTCGGAGAGCGGCCGCAGCCAGCTGGCGTTGTCCGTGGCGAAGGTGACCAACGCCGGGTGCTCGACCTGGAACTGCTGGACGTTGAACGGAGCGTGGCCGTTGGGGGCCGGCTGAGCGTACTGGAGGTTGTTCACCACCGGGTTGACCGAGTTGACGACCAGCGGCAGGAAGATGAAGGACAGGCCGACGGTGAGCCGGAGGATCCACGCCCACAGGGCGAGGCCGGTGCCGACCAGGGCCGGGTTTCTCGCCTCCACCATCTCGGTGTAGCCCGCCATCCAGGGGGCGTAGCAGAGGGAGATGCAGGAGGCGAGCAGCACCTCGAGCAGGATCAGCGTGTCGAGGCCGGTGTGCGGGTTGTCGGCGGCGTTCATGAACAGCACCAGCATGATGATCGACCCGATGGCGCCGGCCAGCATCAGCGGCTTGCGCACCTTGAGGAGGTCGGAGAGGATGCCGAACACGACGAGGGCGACCATGTCGGCCCACCAGAACCAGGCGTTGAGGTCGTTGGCCTGGGCGGTCGAGAGGTTCACGCCGCTCGGGTCCTTGAACACGGTGGCCCAGTAGATGGTGAAGAAGGCGGACGCTGCGTAGTAGAGCAGCAGGAACACCGAGATGCCGATGGCGGAGCCGACGAGGTCGAACTTCAGGATCTGGCGCCACGGGTGGGCGGTGGCGGCCTCCACGTCGGCCTCGGTCAGGCCTCGGGCCTTGGCCTCGACCAGGGCCAGGTCGTGCTCGCTGACCATCAGCTGGTCACGCAGGCGGGACGACAGGTCCTTCAGGAAGAGCAGGGCCAGCAGGAAGACCACCAGCGAGGTCACGCCCGAGATCACGAACTGGCTCTTCCACCCGTTGGTGCCACCGGTCGCCAGGAAGTGGTTGAGGGTGTGGGCGGCCACGATGGAGGTGATCAGGCTGCCGGCCACCGGGCCGACGGTCCAGAACCCCATGGCCGAGGCCCGACCGAGCTGGGGGCTGAAGTCGCGCACCAGGGCGGGGGTGGCCACCAGGACGGCGCCCTCGATGACGCCGAGCAGACAGATGACGAAGAGGAACTGCCACTGGGTCTGACAGGCCGGCACGCCGAAGGCCACCAGGAGGCCGATGAACAGCAGGCCGTAGATGACGACATTGGACCGCCCGAGCTTGTCGGTCTTGGAGGCCGGCAGCGAGGCGAAGGCGCCGAGCAGGTTGGAGATGACCACGATCCACACGTAGAACGAGAACGACATGTGGTACGAGACCAGGATCTGCGGCGTGACCCCGGTCTGGGTGAAGTACGTGTAGTAGAGGACGATGGTGGCGAGGACGGCGAGGCCGAGGTACGCGGTCCGCTTGGCGTTGCCCGGGTACTCGTCGATCTCGTGGACGAAGAGGAACTTGAAGAGGCCCCCCCGCTCCTTCGCCTCTCCACCGGTGCTGGCCGCGGTCACCGTGTCTACTGCCATGTCATTCCCCCTGAGTCTGTGCGCCGCCTCCCCGGGGCGCAGGCCCGACCGTAGCCCAGCCGGACTCCCGAATAGCGAATCCGGTGGGATTAGGGACCAAGGTCCCGTTTGGGCGGAGGGGGGCGGCAGCTCACCGGCCCGCCGGTGGGCTCAGCCGTCGAGCACCTGGGCGGCGATGAGCTCCTCGAGCGTGCGGGGGTCCCACCACGACAGCTGGAGCTGCTTGGCCCGACGGAAGTAGAGCTGGATGTCGAACTCGACGGTGAACCCGATGCCCCCGAACAGCTGCTGGGCCATGGCCGTCACGTCCCGGAAGGTCTGGCAGGCGTAGAGCTTGGCCATGGGGGCCAGCTTGGCGACCGACCGACCCTCGGCCCGGGCCCAGGCCGCCTCGTGCACCAGCACCTCGGCGCCGTCCACGGTGGTGGCGCCGTCGGCCAGGTAGTGGGCCAGGGCCTGGAACGCACCCAGCGGCTTGTCGAACTGCTTCCGGTCCTTGGCGTACTGGACGGTGATCTGGAGGGCGTACTGGGCACCGCCCACGGCCTGGGCGGCGGCCAGGATGATCCCCTCGTGCATGACCTCGCTCCAGGTGCTCCACCCGGTGCCGGCGCGTCCGATCCGATCGGCCTCGGTGACCCGCACCCCGGCCAGCTCCACCTGGTACTGGGCGTCCGACGCGATGGTCAGCTGCTGGGTCAGCGTCACCCCGGGGTCGGCGGGGTCGACCAGGAACAGATCGACGTCCTCGGGGGCGTCACCGGTGCGGGCCAGGACCACGAGACGCGACGCCGACGAGGCGAAGGCCACGTGGCGCTTGACGCCCGTGATGGTCCAGCCGTCGCCGTCGGGTACGGCACGGACCTGGACACCCGTGGCCCGGGAGCTGTTCTCGGGCTCCAGCCAGGCCGGGGTGAGGATGGCCTCGCCCGACACGATGCCCGGCAGCCACGCCTGCTTCTGCTCCTGACTTCCCGAACGGGCCAGGGCACCGCCCGACAGGATCGAGCTGACGAAGTGGGGCGACGGTGCGATGGCCCGGCCGAACTCCTCGTAGAGGACCACGCCCTCCAGGGTGCCCATGCCCGAGCCACCGAACTCCTCGGGCAGCTGGAGGCCGATGAGGTCGAGGTGCGCCAGCTGCTTCCACAGCTCGGGCGAGTAGCCCGTCGGGTCGTCCTCGAGCTCGCGCACCACGCTGAGCGGGCTGGTGGTGGCGACGACGCCGCGCACCGTCTCGCGGAGCATGTCCTGCTCGGGGCTGAAGGTCAGGTCCAACATGTCGTGTTCTCCTCTGGTGGTGCTGCGTCTGGTCGTGCGGAACAGATCGTGCGGATGCGGTCGTGCGTCAGGGCGTCCAGCGGTCGCCGGACCGGGACCACGGGTTGTCGTCGGCCGTGAGGGGCAGGGCCACCCGGGCCGTGCAGCTGGTCTTGGTGTCGCCGTCGACCGACACGGTGATCTCGAGGGCGACCCAACCGCACCCGGTGTCGTCGACGCCGGTGTCGGTGACCGACCCTCGGAACACCATGGTGTCCCCCGGGAAGATCGAGCCCGTCATCTTGAACGTCACCCGCTGCAGGCGGCCGAAGGGGCCGGTCCAGTCGGTGATGTAACGCTCGAACCACGACGCCAGGTTCGGCGTGTTGAGGAAGATGTCCCTCGTCCCGTTGCGATTGACGGCGAAGTCCTTGTCGTGGTGCATGGGCCGCCAGTCGCGGGCGGCCAGCGCCCCGAGAACGACGGTGGTGGCGGTCACCGGGTAGGCCAGTTCGGGCAGGGCCTCGCCCGTCGCCACCTGGCCCTGGAGCAGTGTCGGCGTGGTCACGATGCCTCCTCCGTGCCGGCCCGGCGGTAGCCGAAGCCGGTGTAGCTCTCGACGGCCACGAGGTCGCCGCGCTGGTTGTGGTACTCGACGTCGATCACCCAGAACCGGCCGGTCCCGAGCTTGGTCGTCTTCTCGTCGCTGACCGACTTCAGGATCTGGCGCGTCGTGAGCCGGTCACCGGGGCGAACCGGCTCGTGGAAGACGATGGTGTTGTCGCTCATGACGGCCTCGGGCAGGCCGAGGCCCTCCTTGAGGTCGAAGTGGATCTGGAGGGGCAGGCCCGGTGTCGAGCGGTTCGGCGCCCAGTGGTGCGGGCGGAACCACACCGACACCATGGTCGGTGGGGCGATCGGGCCCCCGGTCACCTCCTCGGCCACCTCGGGGTCCCAGAACAGGGGGTTGCCGTTCTCGACCGACGAGCAGGTGGTCCAGATGTACCCCTGCTCGACGGGGAACTCCCCCACCTCCTCGTACTGGCTGACACCGAGGAGCCCCTCGATGTCGTCGATCCCGATGGCGCTCATGCCACCACTCCTTTCGTCCGCAATTCGGCGATCCGTTCGGCCGGCACCCCGGCGGCGGCCAGCAACTCGTCGGTGTCCGACCGCGACGCGTCGCCGGCCGTGACTCGGTCCCCCGCCCCGGGCATGCCGGCCAACACCGGCCCGACCTGGCGGAACGAGGCCGGCGCGCCGGCGGCGTCGCCGGGCAGCACGGCATCGACGAAGGCCCCGCGGGCCACGTACTGCTCGTCGTCGATCAGTTCGGCCGCCGTCAGCACCGGGCTGACGCAGGTGTCGGCGGCGGCCAGCTCGGCGACCCAGGTGTCGCGGTCCTTGGTCACGAAGGCGGCGGCAAAATCGGCCCGGATGGCGTCCTGGGCCGCGTCGTCGCGCTCCGCCCCGATCCACTGCTCGCACCCGAGGAGGCGGCACAGGTTGGCGTAGAACTTGGGCTCGATGGCCCCGACGGCCAACCACTTGCCGTCCGCGCACTCGTAGGTGTCGTAGCAGGCGTACCGGCCGGTGATGATGTTGTGGCCGAAGCCCACCGGCGCGCCGGTGGCCAGGTATTCGTCGACGGCCAGCGAGGTGAGCCACAGGACCCCGTCGGCAATGGAGACGTCGAGGTGGACACCGGGACCCTCGGCACCACGACCGAGGAGGGCG
>Ga0207932_1000635_pt1 | contig 11867 bp, 11 predicted proteins | sample NGESurdeep092012_FD_184480 | JGI IMG/M metagenome (GOLD analysis project Ga0207932, IMG submission 184480) | Arctic peat soil microbial communities from Barrow, Alaska - NGEE Surface sample 415-2 deep-092012 (SPAdes) | ecosystem: Environmental > Terrestrial > Soil > Wetlands > Peat ...
TAACTGAGTGATAGATTGGGGCTAGACTTTCGTCCAGCCCCGCATCCGCGAGCGGATCGGTACTGCAAGCAGTAGGGCCCCGCCCTCTTGCTTATAATGTCCGGGTCGCTTGCCACACGACGCACCGCCTTTTCTGCCGGGACCTACCCGGCGTGATGCCGGTGGATGGTGAAAAGCGGTTTCCGGCCAAGGAATAGCCCGCTCTCACGCTAATTAACGGCCGCCAGCGGAAACGCTGCGTGGCCGTTGTCGTATGTCCGGTAACCATAACGACACCCAGCTTATCGCACATTCAGATACAACATTCAAGTGTTGAATCTAGCAGTCATCTGTGATACTTACGGTCGAACAGTAGGGGAACGGCCGTGAAGGATAAGGCGATTAAGAATGCAATAACGAGGCGCGATGAACTCGGGAACCGTCTACGCACTCTCTTGGCTGAGGTGCAGGACATTCAGAGGGAAGTGGGGAGCATCGATAAATTCATTCAAGACTATCGAAAATATGCCGGTCTAACGCCGGAAGAGGACGCTGACCTGTTCGGCGCTAAGCCGGAAGAAAACATCCCTGCTCGTCGCGGAGAAAGTAACCCGCGCAAAGAGGATTTGGTCCCCTTCATTCGCGAGTTGATCCAGCAGCGGAATAAACCACTAAGCCGAAACACCATCTTTGCTGCGCTGGAAGGTGCAAACATCCATCTAAAGGGCAAAGACCCAAAGATGATCCTAAGCACGATGCTTTGGCGAATGCCTGGTCAATTTGTGCGGCTTCAAGGGCATGGATATTGGCTAGCGGAAAAGCCGTATGAGCCTGCGGGATATACGCCTTCCCCTGCACCGGTCATGGTCAAGCGGCGCGTCTAGCAACTATTCGTCCTTTTCAGCCCATCTAGCAGCGGCGGCCTTTTTAGCGATCTCGCTGCGTTCGGTGCTGGAAAGCTTCTCGGCACGCGCCCTGCCACCCTTAAGGCCACCTAGACGACCAAGCGCGACAGCGGCGGGGTTCTTATCGCTGGTGGCCTCATCAATGATCTGTTTGGCGAGCCGATTCGTGTCTGTGGGGCGCTTGGCCATCGTATCTCCGGGGCGCAGCTTTTGGATTAACTGCCGGATTATAGCATCCGCTATGCCTGCGCGCTCATGCATCCCAAGCATATGCGCTCAAGCACATAACCTGCGCTAGATGGCCTTTTAAATGGTCACAATCAAATGGACCCACTACCGGACATCGACAAGAACATTTGCAGAACAAAACGACTCAAGTACAGTGGCCCCCGGGGGCAAGGAATCGGACGGATAGCCATGATTGACCGGCAAGCGATGGCGAACGACCTGCAGCAGGCGCGGCAGGCCCGCATGGAGGCGCAAGCCGCCAATTCCGACGTCGAAGAGCTGATCTGGCAGGTGCAGCATGTGCAACTGGGCCGCCAGCGCATCGTGTTCTCGATTGCCGGCTTCGATCAGGAGCCGGAGGGCCCCGCCAACTAGCGTGCCCGCGCATTGATCTTGCCGGCAAAGCCGCCGATCATCGCAGCCTCCATTGCGTGAGGTTGCGGCCATGGTTATGCGGTTACCGACCATCTGCTTGCTGATGTGGCTCGCCGCCGGCGTTTCGGCGCCAGCGCAAGACCTGAAACCCTGGAAGCATGGCGTGATCGAGCCCAAGGGCGACGCCGGCTTCTCGCTGATGGTGAGCCGGCGCGACTTCGCCGCCAAGCAAGGGCTCAAGCTTGAAATTTTCAACTTCAAGAACGGCGCCACCGCGCACAAGGCGCTGCTGGCCGGCGAGATCGACAGCATCGAATCCTCCCCCGGCGCCGCCATCCTGGCCGGCGCGCGCGGCGCCGACATCAAGATCCTCGGCTGCGACTGGCCGGGCGTGCCGCACGGGCTGATGGTGCGCTCGACCATCGGCAAGGTGGACGATCTCAGGGGCAAGATGATCGCGGTGGCCGCGCCCGGCTCGCTGCCCAATCTGCTGATCAACGCGCTGTTGGAGAAATACCAAATTCCGGCATCGGAGGTCCGCTTCGCCAATCTGGGCGGCGATCTCGACCGCTACAAGGCGGTGGTCGCCGGCATCGCCGATGCCGGCGTGGTAGCGGCCGAGTTCATGTCGATCGCGCCCAAGGACATCACCATGCTGGTGGCCGGCCGCGACATCCTGCCGAACTATGTGCGGCTGTGCCTGACCACCACCGGCAAGGTGCTGACCGACCGGCGCGCCGATGCCGTCGGCTTCATCGCGGCGGAAATGGATGCGCTGCGTTACGCCGTGTCGCATCGTGACGACACCGTCGCGCTCACGCGCGACATCATCCAATCGAAACCGGACGATCCGCGCGCGGGCTACGCCTTCGACGATACCGTCAAGCACGGCATGGTCGATCCGACCGTACCGCTGCCGATGTACAAATTAAGCTGGCTGCAGGACGAACTGGTGAAAGCCGGCAATCTGAAGACGCCGATCGATCTCGCCAAGATCACCGACGCCGGCATCCGCGCCGAAGCGGAAAAACGGGCGGGGAAGTAGCTTTTTTATTTGCGCATGATCTTGTCCGAAAACCGGTTCCCACTTTTCGGGATCATGCGCTAAATCTTCACCGGCGCCATGATACCGGCCGGGAAAATGTCTTCCGGCTTCGCCAGTCGGTGCGCGATGCCCTGCTCGTGCACGTAGCGCAGGAACAGTTCCAGCGTCGGCCGGTTGGCCTCGATGCCGTAGGGATAAAGCTCGCCGAACATCTCCTGCATGCGCCTGGCATAGTTGGTCAGCCACGGCACCGGATAGCGCGACACGGCGGGATCGAGAATGCGCTCCAGGCTGCGGCGTTTGGACTCCTCGAAGGCATTGAGCAGATTGCGCGCCACCCAAGGGTTATCGGCGAGGATCGCCTTGCGCAGCGCGATCACATGCATGATCGGATAGACGCGGGTGTCCTGGTAATAGCGCTGCTCGATCGACTCATAGTCGGGAAACAGCCGCACCACGTCTGGGTGCTTTTCGCGGAAGGAATTGGGCGGGCGCGCGATGATGGCGCAGTCGATCTCGCCCGAGGCGAGCATGCCGCTCAGCGTCTTGTCCGGCATCGCAGTGAGTTTCACGCCTTTCGGCAGGCTCAGCTCGACCTTCTCGATGCGGCCGGCCTCGTTGGTGCCGGCCTGCACCCAGTCGATGTCGGCGAGCGGCACGCCGCCCTCGTGCATCAGCCAGCCGCGCATATAGACCGCGGCGGTGTGCGCCCATTCCGGCACGCCGATGCGTTTTCCCTTGAGGTCCTTGGCGGTTTTGATGCCCTTGTTTTTGTTCACGTAGAACGAGGCGAAACGAAACAGCCGCGAGGCATAGACCGGCAGGCCGATGATGTCGGCATTCTCCCGTGTCACCTGCGCCGTGAACTTGGCGAAGGACAGTTCCGAGACGTCCCATTCGCGATTGAAGGTGAAGCGCGAGAAGATTTCGTGGTGGCCTAATGTGAGCCAGGTAGCGTCGATGCCTTCGGCGCGCACGAGCCCGAGCCGGAAATCGCGGAAGTGGTCGTAATCGCTGGTGGCGATGGTGAGCTTGACGCTCATGATTGTTTTCGCTTGTCCTCGATCTTATCCCAGACGATCGCGGCGATATCCGGCCCGCCGAGATTCTTGATGGCGCGAATGCCGGTCGGCGAGGTGACATTGATTTCGGTGATGAAGTCGTCGATCACGTCGATACCGACGAACAGCAGCCCGCGCTCGCGCAATGCCGGCCCTAGCCGCTTGCAGATCTCGCGCTCGCGCGCGGTCAGGTCGGTTGCCGCCGCGGCGCCGCCGCGCACCATGTTGGAGCGCAGGTCGTCGGCGGCGGGAATGCGGTTGACCGCGCCGGCAAACTCGCCGTCGACCAGGATGATGCGCTTGTCGCCGTGCTTCACGGCGGGCAAGAATTTCTGCACCACCCATTGTTCGCGAAACGTATTGGCGAACATGTCGTAGAGCGAGCCGAAATTGAGGTCGTCGCGCGTGATGCGGAAAACCGCGCCGCCGCCGTGGCCGTACAGCGGCTTCATCACGATGTCGTCGTGCTCGGCGCGGAACGCCTTGATCTCGGCGAGGTCGCGGGTGAGCAGCGTCGGCGGCATCAGGTCGGGAAATTCGGTGACGAAAATCTTTTCCGGCGCGTTGCGCACATGCGCCGGGTCGTTGACCACCAGCGTCTTGGGATGAATGCGCTCGAGCAGGTGGGTGGTGGTCACATAAGCGAGGTCGAATGGCGGGTTCTGGCGTAGCAGCACCACGTCGAATTCGGACAGCTCCACCCGCCGCGGCTCATCGAGGGTGAAATGGGAGCCCACCTGGTCGCGCACGGCCAGGCTCTCGACGGTTGAAAACAGCCGGCCATTGAGCAAAGCCAGCCGGTCCGGCGTGTAATAGGCCAGCCGATGGCCGCGTTTTTGCGCCTCCAGCAGCAGCGCAAAGGTCGAATCGCCCTTGATGTTGATCCGCTGGATCGGATCCATCTGCACCGCGACTTTCAGGCTCATGACGACCTTTTTGGCGTTCTTTTCGGGCGAACGACGTGAATTTAAGGAAAACAAACCGTTAACATTTTACCGCCACTATAGCCCCTCGGAGACCTGTCTGGCACCGGTGGGGACCACTCGTGACATTGCCGAAGCTTTCGATAGCCGCCAAGCTCTATGCGATCTTCGCATTGCTGGCCACCACCACCATCGCCCTGTCGGTGGTGGCGGTGTCGAGCGCGCGCCATCATGCGGCGCTGACCGACGAATTCGATTCCGCCAATGCCGGCACCTGGAACGTCGAGCGGGTCAACGGGCTGATCTACGCGGTCGTGATGGAGTCGCGCGGCGTCTACATGTCGTCCGACATGGCGACCTCGAAGGTTTACGCCGACGGCATCCTCAAGTTCAACGCGCAGATCGCCAAGGTGGTCGAGGACTGGAAGAAATCGGTGCGCGGCGACGATGCCGAACTGTTCGGACAGTTTGCCAAGCGCATCGCGCAATTCATCGAATTCCGCCGCGAACTGGCGCGGCTCGGCACCGAAGTGAGCCCGGCGGCGGGGCGCGACTGGGGCGACAACGACGCCAATCGTTCGGTGCGCAAGGCGCTCAACCAGGATCTGGAAAAACTCACCGGGCTTTATGCCCAGCGGGCCAGTCGCGTCTATCGCGCGATCGACAGCGGCATCGACAACACCGCCATGTGGCTGAGCGTGCTGGCCGCGCTCGCGGTCATGCTGGCGATTGCCGGGGCGATCGTGATTTCGCGCAGCGTGGCCAAGCCGATCGCCGATATCACGCGGGTGACCGAACAGGTCGCCGCCGGCAATAGCGCGGTTTCGATTCCGTTCAGCGATCGCGGCGATGAGATCGGCGCGCTGGCGCGTTCGATCGGCGTGTTCCAGCAGGCCATGCGGCATAACGAAGAGCTCAACCGCACCGTGGTCGAGGATGCCGATTCGCGTGCGCGCCGGCAGGAGCAGATGTCGAACGAGATCGCGCGCTTCTCGGCCGACGTGGAAGCAACCTTGGCCGAGCTCGGCCGCATTTCCGATCAGATGCTGGCGGCCTCCTCGCAGCTCGCCAGCGCCGCCGACGATGCCTCCGCCAAGACCGCGCGCGCGGAAGCCGCCTCCGCGGAAGCCTCCGCCAATGTGCGCGACATCGCCTCGGCCGCCGACGAACTGTCGGCTTCGGTCAACGAGATCGACCGCCAGGTCGCGCAGTCCAATGCCATCGCCAACAAGGCGGTGAGCGAGGCCGGCCGCACCAATCTCGCGGTCAAGGAACTGGACGAGGCGGCCGGGCGCATCGGCGACGTGATCAAGCTCATCACCGATATTGCCGAGCAGACCAATCTGTTGGCGCTCAACGCCACCATCGAAGCCGCCCGCGCCGGCGACGCCGGGCGCGGCTTTGCCGTGGTCGCCGGCGAGGTCAAGGCGCTCGCCGGCCAGACCAGCCGCGCCACCGAGGAGATCGGCGCGCAGATCGCCGGCATGCAACGCGCCACCATGCGTTCGATCGAAGCGATCACCGCGATCGAGCACACCATCCGCGAGATCGGCAATATCAGCGGCGCCATCGCGGCGGCGGTCACCGAGCAGGGCGCCGCCACGGCGGAAATCGCGCGCAGCGTGGAAACCGCGGCTAAACGCACGGTGGAGACCGCCAACGAAGTCAATCTGGTGGGGGCCGCCACCCACGACACCCGCGCCAGCGCCGGCGCGGTGAAGAGCGTGGCCGACGATCTCGGCGGCGTCGCCGGCCGCATCCGCGGCCAGGTCGACCAGTTCTTCGAGCGGCTGAGCGCGTAGGCCTTTGTCATTCCGGGGCGCGGGCGCAGCCCGCGAACCCGGAATCCAGGGGCGGACTCTTCTAGCGACTTTTGTTCGACTCTGGATTCCGGGTCCACGCGCTCCGCGCGTGTCCCGGAATGACAGTTAGGTTTCAAACGCCGCCGGGATGTGGCGCGGCAGTTTGCCGGGCGCGACCAGGATCGCGTCGAAGCGCATATCGCGAATGGCCGGCATCGGGTTGGCGGCCAGCCAGATTTCCGCCGCCGCCGCGATGCGTTGCTTTTGCCGTTGGGTGACCGCTTCGGCGGCATCGTCCAATGTCGCGCGCGCTTTCACCTCGACGAAAATCAAGGTGTAACGGCGCGCTGCGATGATATCGATTTCGCCCAGCTGACTTTTCCAGCGCCGCGCCAAAATCCGGTAGCCGTGCGCGATCAACCAAGCCGCCGCGCGGCTTTCCGCCGATAGGCCGAGCCCGAAGGCCGCTTGTCGCTCCGGCCGCGGCGCCGGTTTGGGCGCGCGCGGCGGTCGTTCACTCCGCTCCATCGCCGCTCTCCTTGGCCAGCTCCAGCGCGCGCTGATAGACCTCGCGGCGCGGCCGTCCCGTGGCGAGCGCGACCTCGCCGACCGCGTCCTTGACCGAGACGCGCGCCAAGGCCTGGCGCAGCAGCTCGTCGACATCGTCAGCACTGGCGTCCTCGTCCACCGGCGGCGCCACCACGATGACGATTTCGCCGCGCGTCTCGCCGCCTTCGGCATAGTGGTGCGCCAGCTCGGCAAGCGTGCCGCGCCGGATTTCCTCATGCAGCTTGGTCAGTTCGCGGCAGATCGCGGCCGCGCGCGGCCCCAGTCCGTTGGCGAGATCGGCCAGTGCTGCGGCCAGCCGCGGCCCACTCTCGAACAGCACCAGCGTGGCCGGAATGGGGCTAAGTTCGGCGATGCGCTTTTGCCGTCCGGCCTGCTTGGGCGGCAGGAACCCCTCGAAGAAAAACCGGTCGGTCGGCAGGCCGGCGACGCTCAGCGCGGCCAGCGTCGCCGAGGCGCCCGGCAGTGCCGTGACCGAATGGCCGGCCTCGCAGGCGGCGCGCACCAGCCGGTAGCCGGGGTCGGAAATCAGCGGCGTGCCGGCGTCCGAGACCAGCGCGACCGCCTGGCCTTGCTCTAGCCGGGCCAGCAGCTTCGGCCGCGCCTCGGCGGCGTTGTGCTCGTGATAGGACGTCAGCGGTGTGGCGATGCCGTAGCGTTCGGTGAGCTTGCGGGTGACACGGGTGTCCTCGCAGGCGATCACGTCAGCGCCTGCCAGCAGCTCGAGCGCGCGCAGGCTGATATCGCTTAAGTTTCCGATCGGGGTGGCCACCAAATAGAGCCCGCCAGCCGCCTGTGGGGCTTCGATCGCGGCGCCATTGAGGGCATAGCGGCATAGCCTGCCGCCGCCGGCGGATTTGTCGTCTTTGGCCATAAACGGCACTTTAGAGGCTCCGCCTGGGCGCGTCATCGGCAGCGAATTCCTTATCTTTTTCATTGCTTTAACTTTTGTGGTACAAAATAGGCGATTAAAGCTAGGACTGATGTAACTATCTGTCGCGTGGGGAGCGACCATGTCGGGATCGTCGCTGGACGGTGAGGGGATACTGACGCGCGGCCTGCGCCGCGCGCGCACGCTGCTATCGATTGCCGCAACGGCGGTCGCGCTGGCGGCCTGCGCCAACACCTACAGTCAATTGGGCGGCGGCACGCAGCCGCCGGTCACGACCGACCAGCCGCCGGCCACGACGGTCGGCACCGGCCAGGTCCACATCGGCTTGATCCTGCCGCTGTCGGCGCCCGGCAATGCCGGCGTCGCCGCCACCTCGATGAAGAACGCCGCCGAAATGGCGCTGGCCGAATTCAAGGAACCCAATATCCAGCTGCTAGTGAAGGACGACGCCGGCACGCCGCAAGGCGCGCAGCTGGCCGCCCAGCAGGCGATCGCCGAAGGCGCCGAGATCATCATCGGTCCGCTGTTCGCGCAATCGGTGAGCGCGGTGGGTCAGGTCGCGCGCGCCAGCAACATTCCGGTGATCGCGTTCTCCACCGATGCCAGCGTCGCCGCGCGCGGCGTTTATCTGCTGAGCTTCCTGCCGGAATCCGACGTCAGGCGCATCGTCGATTTCGCCGTCGCCAGGGGCAAGCGTTCGTTCGCGGCGCTGCTGCCCGACAACGGCTATGGCGCGGTGGTGGAGGCGGCGTTCCAGCAGGAGGTGGCGCGGCGCAGCGGCCGCGTGGTGGCGCTGGAAAAATATCCGCTCGATCCCAGCAAGATGGCCGATCCGATCAAGCGCGTGGCTCAGGCGGCGGGCCGCGTCGACAGCATCTTGATCGCCGACGGCGCCGACGCGGTGCCGCAAGTGGCTGCTTCGCTCGCCGCCAGCGGCGTCAATCCCAAGCGCATGCAATTGCTCGGCACCGGTCTATGGGATGAGCCGCGCATCTTCTCGACCGCGGCGCTCGAAGGCGGCTGGTATGCCGCGCCGGAATCGGCCGGCTTCCGTAATTTCGCCAGCCGTTACCGCTCGCGCTACGGGCAGGACCCGGTGCGCACGGCGACGCTCGCCTATGACGCGGTGGCGATGGTGGCGGCGCTGGTGAAGCAGCAGCCCTCGCCGCAGCGCTTCAGCGAACAGACGCTGACGGCATCCTCGGGCTTTGCCGGCATCGATGGAATTTTCCGCTTCCGCGCCGACGGCACCAACGAGCGTGGGCTGGCCGTGATGCGCGTCACGCCATCCGGCGGCCAGGTGATCAGCCCGGCGCCGCGCGCGTTTAATCCGGGGACGTAGTCTCTCGACTGTCATGGCCGGCCTCGTCCCGGCCATCCCGATCAGGAACGCAGTGCCTTCCTAAGTGGGGTCACATCGGAAGTCGGGCCTGCCCGACTTCCGCACTGCTATGTGCCCAAGTCGGGTAAACCCGACTTGGGGTGACAAGCCCGGTGACGACAAGCAAACTCAGGCTGCCAGATCCGCGACCACCGCGTCGAGCAATGGAAATCCGGCCAGCGTGACGCGCAAGCGGCCGTCGTCGGTGGTCTCGACCGTGCCGCCTTCGCGCAAGAATGATATCCGCAGCGGGTCGAGCGTGCGGCCGGCCAATTGCGTGAAGCGCGCCGGCTCGATGCCCTCGGCCAGCCGCAATCCCATCAGCAAGAATTCGTCCGCGATTTCGCCGGGCGCCAGCTTCTCGTCGACGATGAGGCCGTGGCCGTTGGCTTCCACGCGCGTGAGCCAGCCCTCCGGCTTCTTATCGGTTTCGGTGGCGTAGCGGTAGCCGCCGATATTGAGCCGGCCATGCGCGCCCGGCCCGATGCCGGCATAGTCTTGGCCGCGCCAGTAAATCAGATTGTGCCGGCACTCGGCGCCCGGCCGCGCGTGGTTGGAAATTTCATAGGCCGGCAGGCCTTCGCCGGCGCAGATCAATTGCGTGAGGTCATAGAGATCGCGCCCGAGGTCATCGTCGGGGATCGCCAGCTTGCCCGCTTTGTGCAGACCGAAGAACGGCGTGCCCGGCTCGATGGTCAATTGATAGAGCGAGAGATGCTCGGCCGCTTCCGCGATGGCGCGCTTGAGCTCGACGGTCCAGGCGGCCAGCGTCTGGCGCGGCCGCGCATAAATGAGATCGAACGAATAGCGCGCGAAGATCGAGCGCACGACCGCGACCGCCTCAAGCGCCTCTTGCGCGGTGTGCAGGCGTCCAAGTTCCTTGAGCGTGCCATCGTCGAGCGCCTGCACGCCGAGCGAGACGCGATTGACGCCGGCGCTGCGATAGCCGCGGAAGCGCGTGGCCTCCACGCTGGTCGGATTGGCCTCCAGCGTCACTTCGACGTCGCTCGCGACGCTCCAGTGCTTGCCGATCGCATCCAGAATGGCCTGCACCGATTGCGGCTGCATCAGCGACGGTGTGCCGCCGCCAAAGAAAATCGTCGACACCGTGCGGCCGGGAACGCGCGCGGCGGTGGCCGCGATCTCGGCTTCGAAGGCGCGCACGAAGCGCGCTTCGTCGACGCCGCCGTGGCGCACGTGGCTGTTGAAGTCGCAATACGGGCACTTCGACAGGCAGAACGGCCAGTGCACATAGACGGCAAACGGCGCGGCTGTGGTTAAAGTCATGTTAAGCATCATAGGCCGCGTTGCGTGCCGCCCCTAGCGTGAATTCAAATTTGCTGCGGACAAGTACTTAAAATTGTAACGATCTGGAGTTGATTCAAGGCTTCAACAAACACGCGTCGGCAAGCTTCACGAAGGCGCGCGCGCGATGCGACAGGCCCTGGCCCTTCGGCGGCAGGCCGTGTTTCTCGTCGGCGCTCATCTGGCCAAAGGTGCGGTCGAAACCGTCAGGCAGGAACAGCGGATCGTAGCCGAAACCAGCCTCGCCACGCGGCGGCCAGACCGCGACGCCGTCGACGCGGCCCTCGAATTGCTCGACATGGCCGTCGGGCCAGGCAAGGCAAAGGGCTGCGACAAAATGCGCGCGCCGCTGTTCGGGCGTCTTGGCGCCGCGCTCGATCAGCAGCGTCTGGATGCGGTTCATGGCGGCGCGGAAGTCCTTGCTCTCGCCGGCCCAGCGCGCCGAATGAATGCCGGGCTCGCCGCCGAGCGCCTCGACCACCAGACCGGAATCGTCGGCAAAGGCGGGGCGGCCGGTCGCCATCGCCGCGGCCATCGCCTTGATGCGCGCGTTGTCGGCGAACGTGCGGCCGGTTTCTAGCGGCTCCTTGAGCCCGAGCTCGCCGGCGGATTGCGCTTCGATGCCGAAGGGCGCCAGCAGCTCGCGCATTTCGGCCAATTTGCCGGGATTGTGCGTGGCGATCACCAGCGCGCCGGTGAGCTTGCGGTGGCGAGCCGGCGTTTGCACGCTCGCGCTCACGCCACCGCCAATTTTTGCAAGTCCACCAGCTTGCCGATGCCCTTGCGCGCCAGCGCCAGCAGGGCCAGCAGCTGCTCTTCGCTGAACGGGTCCTTTTCGGCGGTGGCCTGGATTTCGACGATGTTACCGGAGCCGGTCAGCACGAAATTGGCGTCGGTGTCGGCTTCCGAATCCTCGGCATAGTCCAGGTCAAGCACCGCGGTGCCCTTGAACACGCCGCAAGAGACGGCGGCGATGTGGTCGCGCAGCACTTGGGCGTTACCTTGCGCCTTGAACATGTCGCGCGCCTTCATCCAGGCGAGGCAATCGGACAGCGCCACCCAGGCGCCGGTGATCGAGGCGGTGCGGGTGCCGCCGTCGGCCTGGATCACGTCGCAGTCGATGGTGATCTGCCGTTCGCCCAGCGCCTGCAGGTCGATGACCGAGCGCAAGCTTCGCCCGATCAGCCGCTGGATCTCGACCGTGCGGCCGCCCTGCTTGCCGGCGGAAGCCTCGCGGCGGGTGCGTTCGGAGGTGGCGCGCGGCAGCATGCCGTATTCAGCGGTGACCCAGCCGCGACCCTGGCCCTTGAGCCAGGGCGGCAGCCGCTCCTCCAGGCTGGCGGTCACCAGCACATGGGTATCGCCGAATTTCACGAAACAGGAGCCTTCGGCATATTTGACCAC
>Ga0207932_1000636_pt1 | contig 11865 bp, 12 predicted proteins | sample NGESurdeep092012_FD_184480 | JGI IMG/M metagenome (GOLD analysis project Ga0207932, IMG submission 184480) | Arctic peat soil microbial communities from Barrow, Alaska - NGEE Surface sample 415-2 deep-092012 (SPAdes) | ecosystem: Environmental > Terrestrial > Soil > Wetlands > Peat ...
CGGGGCGACCGGGGCGGGGGCGACCGGGGCGGGGGCGACCACGGCGGCGGTGCCCTTGTAGCGGACCAGCCAGGTCGGTAGAGCCTGGTCGAGGTAGGCGGCCTGGCCGGGCGAGACCGAGTCGCTCGGGAGCAGGAAGCGGATGGACTGGCCACCGGAGGTGAGCTCCATGATGGCCGCCTCGCGGCCGTCGGGCAGCTGGAGCTTCTCGCGGCAGGTGGCCGAGTCGAGCGCCGACCACACGAGCAGCCGCTCGATCTGCGGCTGGGGGCCCTGCACGGTGACCCCGGCCGTGGTGAAGAGGAGACTGATGCCCTCTGTGGTCTTGGTGCCCCGCTCGGCGTCACCGGCGAGGGCGACACCGGGGAGCTGCATGCCCTCCGGAGGTAGCTCTGTGATCCCGACGGTCATCCATCTCTCCTTCGTGGCCGGTGGCGGCTGTCGACCGGGCGGCGTCCGCCCGTCGGTCCTGTGTCTCCTGTCGGCCCCCGGCGGGGGACGCCAGGAAGTCGGTACGCACCCGGCCGGGTGACGCACCACTGCCATTCTGCCCCGTTCGGGGCCCGTGAGGTTGGACCGCACCTCGGACAATTGCTTCGGCAACGACCGTTGCTTGCTTGAGCGCGCACGGATCCCGCCTACTGGGCCGCGAGGGCCTCGGCGATGGACTCCTCGGCACACATCAGCGCACGGTCGTACTCGGCGTCCCCGTGGGCCATCGACGGGAACGCCACCTCGTAGGGACCGGGGGCCAGCGCCACGCCCCGGGACAGCATCGACCGGAAGAACCGTGCGTACAGCCCGGTGGCGGCCGACGCCGCCGCGCCGTCGTAGTCGGACACGTCGGGTGCGCCGTCCGGCACGAAGAAGAGTCCGAAGAGCGGTCCGACCACCGGCACGCGGGCGGTCAGCGGCCGGCCCTCCGCGTCGGAGGTGCCGGCGGCGACCAGCGCTCCGGCCAGGATGCCTTGGAGCGACGAACCGAAGGCGGCGACCGAGGAGGAGAGTCCGGAATACGCACCGGGATCCAGCGTGTCGAGCACGGTGCGGCCGGCAGCGGTGGCCAGCGGGTTCCCGGAGAGCGTGCCCGCCTGGTAGACGGGGCCGAGCGGGGCCAAGACGGCCAGCACGTCCTCGCGTCCGCCGAACGCACCGACCGGCAGTCCGCCTCCGATCACCTTCCCGAAGCACCACAGGTCTGGCTGCACCCCGGTGAAGGCGGCCGCTCCGCCCTCGCCGAGTCGGAACCCGGTGATGACCTCGTCGAACACCAGCAGCGCGCCCACCGCGTCGCAGGCCGCCCGCAGTCCCTCGAGGAAGCCCGGCACCGGCGGGACGAGGCCCATGTTGGCGGCCACGGCCTCGACGATCACACAGGCCACCCGGTCGTCGAGCTCGGGCACCACGTTGTAGGGGGCGACCACGGTGTCGGCCACCGCGGCGCCGGGCACGCCGGCCGAGTCGGGGAGACCGAGGGTGGCCACGCCGCTGCCCCCGCCGGCCAGCAGGCCGTCGGAGTGCCCGTGGTAGCAGCCGGCGAACTTGACGATGCGGTCCCGTCCGGTGAACCCCCGGGCCACCCGGATCACGCTCATGGTGGCCTCGGTGCCCGACGACACCAGGCGCACCTGCTGGCAGCCGGGGACCCGGTCGCGGATGGCCTCGGCCAGTACGACCTCGCCCTCGGTCGGCGCCCCGAAGGTGGTGCCGCGCCCGGCCGCCTCGCGCACGGCGGCCACGACCGCCGGGTGGGCGTGCCCGAGGATGGAAGCACCGTAGGACTGGACGAAGTCCAGGAGCTGGTTGCCGTCGGCGTCCCACACGTAGGCGCCTGCGCCCCGGGCCACGAAGTAGGGGTGGCCGCCGACGGAACGGAAGGAGCGCACGGGCGAGTTGACCCCGCCCGGGATGACCCGGCTGGCCCGGGCGAACAGCGCCTCGGAGGCCGCGTGGTCGAGGAGAGGGTGCTCGCGGGGCGGGTGCCCGGGCTCAGTCATGGAGGGCCTCCGCCAGCTCGCCGGCGAAGTAGGTCAGCACGAAATCGGCACCGGCCCGCTTGACCGAGGTGATCTGCTCGAGCGCCACCGCCGGGCCGTCGATCCAGCCCCGTTCGGCGGCGGCCTTGACCATCGCGTACTCGCCGCTCACGTGGTAGGCGGCGACCGGCACGTCGACCAGGGCCCGCACGTCGGCCACCACGTCGAGGTAGGTCAGCGCCGGCTTGACCATGACCATGTCGGCGCCCTCGGCCACGTCGAGGGCGACCTCGGCCAGCGCCTCGCGACCGTTGCGGGGGTCCTGCTGGTAGCCCTTGCGGTTCCCGCCCCCGGCGATGGTCACGTCGGCCGCCTCGCGAAAGGGGCCGTACAGCGCCGAGGCGTACTTGGCCGCGTAGGCCAGCACGGCGGCCTCCGCGTGGCCGGCGCTGTCGAGCGCGGCCCGGATGGCCGCCACCTGGCCGTCCATCATCCCGCTGGGGGCGATGACGTGGGCGCCGGCCGAGGCCTGGACGACGGCCAGGTCGGCGTAGAGCTCGACGGTGGCGTCGTTGTCGACGTCACCGGTGACGGGGTCGACGATGCCGCAGTGCCCGTGGTCGGTGAACTCGTCGAGGCAGCAGTCGGCCATGACCACCAGGTCGTCGCCCACCGCGTCGCGCACCGCTCCGATGGCCCGTCGGGTGATCCCGTCGGGCGACAGGGCGGCCGATCCTGTGGCGTCCTTGTCCCCGGTCACGGGCAGGGGGAAGAGGATCACCCCGGGGACCCCGAGCGCGGCCAGGCGCCGCACTTCGACCACCAGGGAGTCGACCGTGTGCTGGGACACGCCGGGCAGCGATCCGACAGGCCGCGGGGCGTCCAGGCCGTCGGCCACGAAGAGGGGGGCGACCAGGTCGTCGACGGCGAGCGTCGTCTGGGCGACGAGCCGTCGCAGGGCCGGGGTCCGGCGAAGGCGCCGCAGGCGACGGGCCGGGAATCCGGAGGCGGCGAGGAGGTCGGGCACGGTGCTCCAGCCTACGGCACCGCCACCGCATTCCTCCCCCGGGGTGCCCGTCCGCGTCGCGACGTTCCGGGTCGGGACACGGTCCCGCACCTGCAGGCCGGCACCTTCCGGCTGCCGCGCGCAGGCCGCGGCGCTCAGGACAGCGCGTCGGCCACGGCAGCCACCAGGCCGTCGAGGGTGTGCACGACCGCCTCGGCCGTGACGTCGAGGCCGGCGGCCCGCACCGCCCCAGACGTCACCGGGCCGATCGACACGACCACCGGCGGCACGCCGTCGACGCCGAGCAGGTCGACCGTCCGCTCCACGGTGGACGACGAGGTGAAGGCCACGGCGTCGGCCGACCTCGCCCGGGCCGCCGCCCCGGCGCCGACGTGGCCCGCCACCGTGCGGTAGGCGACCGCCTCGTCGACCCGCCAGCCCTTGGCGGCCAGGCCCGGGACCACCACGTCGCGCACCCGTTCGGCCCGCACGAACAGAGCGGCGCCGCCCTCGGCGTCCCGTCCAGGCGCACTGCCGGCCGGGGTCGCCCCCGGAAACACCTCGACCAGGGCGTCCGACACGGCGTCCTCGGGCACCAGGTCGGGAACGATGCCGCGGACCATCAGGGCCTTGGCCGTGGACGTCCCCACCGCGGCCCATCGGGTGGAGGCCGGAAGGGACCGCCCCCCCAGGGCGTCGACCATCCGGGCCACCCCGTTGGTCGAGGTCACCACCACCCACTCGTAGGCGCCGCCGACCGCCCGGTCGGCCGCCGCCGCCAACGCCGCGCCCCCGTCAGCGGCGTCCTCGATGGCGATCACCGGCAGCTCGACCACCTCCGCCCCGAGGTCGCTCAACAGCTGCACCAGACCGGACGCCTGGGCCCGGGCCCGGGTCACCACGACCGAGCGGCCGGCCAGGGACCCGGGGGGCGGGACCGGGACGGTCGGCACCGGGGGGCGGCCCGACGACCCGCTCACCGGGTGGTGCACGGCCCTGCTCCCCACGCTCGTCGTCTCACTCAGCGGAGGCGACGGCCACCGCCGCCGTCACGTCGAGGCCGGCCACCGCGCCCACCACGATGGCGGCCGGCGCCGGGAGGTCGACCCCGGCCAGGTGGGCGAGATCGCACCGCACCACCCGCTGTCGATCGGTCGTGCCCCAGTGAACGACGGCCACCGGCGTGGCCGCGTCGCGCCCGCCGGCCATCAGGCGCCCGGCGATGGCCGCCCGGGCGCCCATGCCCATCAGGATGACCAGGGTGCCGTCGAGGCGGGCCAGCGTGTCCCAATCGACGCCCGGCAGCGACGGGTCGCCCTCGTGGCCGGTCACCACGGTGACCGAGGTCGACACCGTGCGGTGGGTGACGGGGATGCCGGCCGCGGCCGGTGCCGCGAACGCCGAGCTGACCCCGGGCACCACCTCCACGTCCACGCCGGCACGGCGGAGCGCCTCGGCCTCCTCGCCGCCCCGCCCGAAGACGAACGGGTCGCCGCCCTTCAGGCGGACCACCCGCCGGCCCGACCGCCCGTGGGCGACCAGGATGGCGTTGATGTCGGCCTGCAGGCCCGACTGGCCCGGGCCCTTACCCACGTCGAGCAACTCGGCGCCGACTGGGGCCAGGTCGAGCAGTTCGCGGGCGATCAGCCGGTCGTAGACGACGACCTCGGCCCCGGCCAGGAGCTCGGCGCCGCGTCGCGTGAGCAGTCCGGGGTCACCGGGGCCGGCACCGACCAGGGCGACGGTCACGACTCGGGCCGCCACGGTCCGAGGTCCGCACCACCGGCGTCGTCCAACAGGTAGCGGGCCACGGACCGGCCGAGGGAGGGCCCGTCGGCGCCCGTGGCCTCGTGCCGCAGCACGACGTGGCCGTCGGCCCCGGCCATCATCCCGGTCAGCACCAGGGCGCCGGGGTCGCCGTTCCCGGCCCCCGCCGGCGTGGCGTAGGCACCGACCGGCAGGGTGCACCCGCCGCCCAGCTCGGCCAGGAAGGCCCGCTCGGCCTCGACCACCCGGCGCACGGCGGGGTCGTCGATGGCGACGAGGGCGGCCAACGTGGCTTCGTCGTCGGCCCGGCACTCGACGGCCAGGGCGCCTTGGGCGACCTGGGGCAGCATCATCCGGGGGTCGAGGGTGTCGGCCGCCATGCCCGCGGGCGGCTCCCATGCCAGGCGGTCGAGGGCCGCCCGGGCGGCCACCACCGCGGTCACCCCGTGGGCGCCCACCTTGGCCAGGCGGGTGGCCAGGTTGCCCCGCAGGTCGGCGAAGGTGAGGTCGGGTCGCAGGTTGGCCAGCTGGACCCGACGACGGGCCGAACCGGTGGCCACGGTGGCCCCGGTCGCCAGGTCCTCGAACCGGGCACCGACCAGCACGTCGCGCGGGTCGCCGCGCTCGGGAAAGGCGGCCAGGACCAGACCCGGCGCCGCCAACTCCACGGAGGCGGGCAGGTCCTTGGCCGAGTGCACGGCGGCGTCGGCGTCCCCCCGCGCCACGGCGGCCTGGACCTCCTTTACGAACACCCCCTGGCCGCCCAGCTGGGTCAGCGGCACGTCGGTCCGCCGGTCGCCTTCGGTGTCGACGACCACCAATGCGGCCTCGATGCCGACGGCGACCAGCAGGGCGGTGACCCGCTCGGCCTGCCACAGGGCCAGGGGCGAGCCACGGGTGGCCAGTCGGAGCCGGCCGGTCGACGGGGTCATGCCGGACGCCCGGGCACCGGTCAGAGGTCGAACAGGGCGCGCAGCGACTCGACGAGCCGCTCCCCACGGGGGGTGCCGGCGGCCTCCTTCAGGACGACCGTCGGCTGGTGGAGGAGCTTGGCCACCATGGCCCGGGTGACGGCGTCGACCTGCTCCCACTGGGCCTCGTCGAGGTCGGTCCGCTTCGACCGCTGGCGGACCAGCTCGACCAGGCGCGCCTCCTCGACCCGGGAGCGCAGGGCGGACACCATGGGGGCGGCGTCGCGGGCACGCGAGGCCGCCCGGTAGCGCTCGACCTCGTCGGAGACGATGCCGTTGGCCGCGGCCACCTCGTCCTGGCGTCCGGTGATGGCGTCGGCCACCGCGGCCCGCAGGTCGTCCATGTCGAGCAGGAGCAGGCCGTCGAGCGACGCGGCGTCGGGCTCCACATTGCGGGGGACGCCGAGGTCGACGACCACCAGGTCGGGACGGCCGGTGCGCCGGGTGAGTGCGGCCTCGAGGTCGGACCGGGTGACGATCGGATGGGCGGTGCCGACGGTGGTGAAGGCCACGTCGACCTCGCCCAGCAGGGTGACCAGGTCGTCCAGGTCCCGGGTCTCCACGATGTCGGCCGCCGAGGCCGGAAGCCCGGCCACCAGCGTCTCGACCCGTTCGGCCGTGCGGTTGGCCATGACCAGGTGCTCGACGCCGCGCCCGTCGAGGGCCTGGGCCACGCCCTCGCCCATCTCCCCCGCGCCGATGACGGCCACCCGGGTGCCGGGCAGGCCGTCGGTGCGGCGGTCGGCGGCCAGCGCCACGGCGCCGTGCGACAGCGAGGTGATGCCCCGGGCGATGGCCGTCTCCGACCGGACCCGCTTGCCGGTCTCCACGGCGTGGCGGAAGAGGGTGCCGAGGACCGGCCCAGACGAGTGCTCGCCCTGGGCCCGCTCCCACGCCCGGCGGACCTGGCCGAGGACCTCGGACTCGCCGAGCACGGCCGAGTCGAGTCCGGAGGCCACGGCGAAGAGGTGGTTGGTGACGTCGTCGTCGAAGCGGATCGTGCAGAACTCGGCCAGGGCATCGACCGAGGTGCCGCCGACCTCGGCCAGGAACTCCTGGATCTCGGCCACGCCGTCGTGGAACCGCTCGACCACGGCGTAGACCTCCGTGCGCAGGCAGGTGGACAGCAGCACCGCCTCGGACAGGTTGGGCTGGTCGCGCAGGCGGCCGAGGGCCTTCGCGGTGTCCGTCTCGGTGACCGACACACGGTCGAGGAGCTCCAGGGGGGCCTGCTTCTGCTCCAGGCCGACGACGATCACCGACACGCGACGACCGCCTCGGTTGGTGCCTGGTTCGCTCGGTCGGTCACTTGGTCACAGCCTCGGTGTCACAGCGTCGGTCGGCTCGCATCGGTGGCTTGGACGGCCTCGTCCCGCCATCCTACCGAGGATCAGGATTCCGCCGGTCTGATGCGCGCTCTGCGTGGCACCAGCATCGCGGCACCCGGGCCAGACCGCCAGTCGCCGGGCCCGCCCACTCGGCGCCGCTCCGCCAGAAGGCGCCGAGACGTCAGCTGCGGCTGCCCGGGGACCGGCCGATCGACCGGATCCTCGGCATCCGCTCGTCGGCCTCGTCCTCCATCCGGCGGGCCTGGTAGAAGCTCATCACCTGGAGTTCCATGCTCAGGTCGACGTAGCGGAGGAGGACGTCGTCGGGCACGTCGAGGACCCGGGGGGCGAAGTTCAACAGCGACCGCACCCCGGCGTCGACGAGCAGGTCGGCCACGCGCTGGGCCACCGGCGCCGGCGTGGTGATGACCCCGATGGCCAGTGGCGTCGTCGCGGCGATGGCCGGGAGGTCGTCGGGGTGGCGCACCTCGATGTCGTCGATCCGCTCGCCGATGATGGCCGGGTCGGTGTCGATGAGGGCCACCACCTCGAAGTTGCGGGCGGCGAACCCCTGGCTGCGGGCCAGGGCCCGGCCCAGGTTGCCGATGCCGGCGATTGCGACGGTCCACTCGCGGTCGAGTCCGAGCTGCCGGTCGATCTGCTCAGCCAGGAAGGCCACGTCGTAACCGCTGCCCCGGGTCCCGAACGAGCCGAGGAGGGAGAGGTCCTTGCGGACCTTTGCCGCGTTGATCTGGGCGGCGGCTCCGAGGAGCTCGGAGGAGACGGTCGACGTGCCGGACCGCAGCAGCTCCTCGAGGATCCGCTGGTAGACGGGGAGCCGGGCCACCGTCGCCTCGGGGATGCGTCGACCGTGGGGCCCCGCGCCGGCCGGCCGGTGCTCGCTGTTCGAGAGGGGGCTGTCGGGGGGCACGGCCAGGATCGTAGGACGAGGGGGGCCGGCGCGTCCTGTTTGCCCCCGACCCTCTCCCGGGAGTCCGGGCCTCAGCGGCCGAGCTGGCGCGACCGCTCGGTGGCGGCGGCCACCGCTTCGATGAAGGCCGAGCGCACGGCCTTGAACTCGAGGGTGCGCACGGCGGCGGCCGTCGTCCCTCCGGGCGAGGTGACGGCGGCCCGCAGGTCGGCCGGCTCCTGCCCCGTCTCGTCGAGCATCTTCGACGCGCCGAGCAGCGTGCCCACGACGAGCTGCTTGCTGACGTCCCGCGGGAGACCGGCCGTCACGCCGGCCTCGATCAGGGCCTCGGCCACCAGGAACACGTAGGCCGGCCCCGAGCCCGAGATGCCGGTGACGGCGTCGAGGTGCCGCTCGGGCAGACGGACCACCGTGCCGACGGCCGACAGGATGCCCTCGGCCCAGTCGAGATCGTCCGACGCGGCGGCGACGCCGCCGGACAGTCCGGCCACCCCGGCCCCGATGAGCGACGGCGTGTTGGGCATGGCCCGGACCACCACCGAGCCGGCCGGCAGGCTCGCCTCGAGCCGGTCCGACGAGATGCCGGCCACGATCGAGAGCACCCGCCGGGGCCCCGAGGCCCCGAGCGCCCGCAGCGCGGCCTCGGCCACGTCAGGCTTCACGGCCAGCAGGACGTCGTCGGCCTCGACCGGTCCCCCGACCACGGTGAGCCCCGGGTGGGTCGCCTCGAGTCGGGCCCGCTGGGCGGGGTCGGTCTCGCTGACGGCCAGGTCGCCGATCGGAGCCCAACCGGCGGCCACGAGGCCGCTGAGCAGGGCGGAGCCCATCTTTCCGCCGCCGACCAGGAGGAGCTTGGGTGCCATGCCCGAACGCTACCAGCGGCCATCCGGGAGGCCCGGCGGCATCCTGGGGCCCGGCGCGCTCAGCGGGCCGACTGCGGCCTGCGGCGGTAGCGGCCCTCGTACCCGATGGACATGGCCGTCGGGAAGCACTCGTCGGTGTAGGCCAGCGACGAGCCGATGATCCGGTCGAGCTCGTCGTCGTCCACCCGGGAGACCGGAACCCGGCCCACCAGGTAGACGGCGTCCTCGGCGCCGAGCGCGAACGACAGGCCGATGAGGTCGGCGTTGCGCTTGAGCAGGTACTCCCACGTGGCCTCGACGTTGGTCTCGGGGGCGGGCATGAACTGGGCCTCGTGGCGGAGGGTCCGCTGGCGGAGGGTCAGCCACACGGTGACGAACTCCTTCTCCTCGCCCCGCAGGCGCAGGTACCACCGGGGGGCACCGGTGATCGGGTCGCCCCCGGCCTGGCGGTCGACGGCCACCAGGAGGCCGCCCTCGGCCAGTTGGCGGGCGGCCCAGTCGTCGATGCGGGCGCACACGGCGTCGCGCTCGGCGGGCTCGAGGACGCCCGCCCACTCGTCGGTCACGTGCAGTCGACCAGTCGGCCGGCGGTCAGGTCGGCGTAGATGTCCACCAGCAGGTGGGCCGCCCGGGCCCACGTGTAGCGGCGGGCCCGCAGCACCGAGCCGGTGCTCAGTCGCTCGGCCAGCAGCGGCTCGGCCAGGATCTGGCGCACCCAGCCGGCGTAGGCCTCGGGGTCGGGCTCCTCCACCAGGTAGCCGGTGCGCCCGTGGTCGACCAGGCTGCGCAGGCCGCCCACGTCGGACGCCACCACCGGGGTGCCACAGGCGGCCGACTCCAGGGCCACCAGGCCGAACGACTCCGATCGGCTGGGCACCAGGCAGACGTCGGCGGCCCGGTAGTAGGTGGAGAGGAGCTCGTGGGGGCGGGGCGGCACGAACAGCACCTTGTCCGACAGATCGAGCGCCTCGACCAGCTCCGCGATGCGGGCGACCTCCTCGTCGCCGTGGGGGCCGCTCGGTCCGCCCACCACCACGAGGCGGGCGTCCGGCTCGTCCCGGGCCACCGAGGCCAGCGTCGCCACGGCCACCGAGGCGCCCTTCAGCGGCTGGATCCGGCCGACGAACAGCAGGAGCGGGCCGCCGGCCGGCAGGTCCAACGCCCGGCGGGCTTGAGCGCGGTCTCCCGGTCCGAAGAAGGCGTGGTCGACGCCGGGGGCCACGATGCGGATGCGCGAGGGGTCGGCACCGTAGAGGTCGGAGATCTGGGCCGCCTCGACCGAGCAGGAGGCCAGGACGGTGTCCGAGCAGCGGATGATGGCGGCCTCGGCTTCGGCCCGCAGATGCGACGAGTCGGCCTCCACCTCCTCGGGGCTGGCCTCGGCCTTGACCCGGTCGAGCGTGTGGAAGGTGGAGACCAGCGGGAGGTCGAGCTGGTGCTTGATGGTGTGGCCGGCGATCCCGCTGAGCCAGTAGTTGGCGTGCACGGCGTCGAAGGGGACGTCGTCGCCGCCGAGCGTGCCGGCGGTCGTCATCGACTTGAGGACCCCGTCGGCGAACTCGTCGACCACCCCGCCCAGGGCCTCCTTGGCCAACGGGGCCGGTGGTCCGGCGGGCACGTGGTGGACCCGGAAGCCCGGCTCGATGTCGAGGGTCGGGGGCAGGTCGTCGGACCAGGCCCGGGTGTAGACGTCGCAGATGACGCCGGCCCGGGCGAGCGCCGAGGACAGCTCGCGCACGTAGACGTTCATGCCGCCGCCGTCCCCCGTGCCGGGTTGGGCCAGGGGCGAGGTGTGGAGGGAAAGGACGGCGAGACGCCTCATGCCTCGTCGATCCTACCGGGAGGGGCGCGTCAGCCCGCTGCGGTGGCCGGGTCCGGCCCACCGGCGACGTCCGCAACGGCTGCGGTCGGCCCAGTTCCGTTGGGCACGGAGCCCGGGCCGCGGCCCGGATCGACCTCGTCCTCGTTCTCGTGCCGGAAGGACAGGTAGATGCGCATGAGCGCCTGGCGCTGCTCCTCGGTGAGGTGCTGGTCGGCGAAGATGTGCCGGGACAAGTCGGTGTCCCCGTCGGGGCGCTCGAGTATCCCGGCCTGCACGTACAGGGTCTCGGCCGAGATGCGCAGGGCCTTGGCGATCTGCTGGAGGATCTCGGCCGACGGGCGCCGCAGGCCCCGCTCGATCTGGCTCAGGTAGGGGTTCGAGATCCCGGCCAGCTCGGACAGGCGCCGGAGGGAGAGCCGGGCGGAACTGCGCTGCTCGCGGATGAACGACCCGAGTTCGTTGAAGCGTTCCGGCAGCTCCTTGACGAACCGGTCGCCGTCGTGGCCGACCGGGTCGGTCACGACAGGAGGCCGTCGACCGAGGCCCGGCCGGACTTGTGGCGCTCGACCAGCTCGGCCTGGAGGGTGTCGATGCGCTCGTGCAGGCCCCGCCGCTCGGCCGACACCCGGTTCTCGAGGTCGCGCAGGCGTCCGGCCAGATCGGCGAGGTGCGCGTCGTCGAGCCGGGCCAGCCGGCCGATCTCGTCGGCGCCGAGGATGTCGTCGAGCTCGGTGGTCAGCCCGGCCATCTCGTCGGTGTCGGGGGTGTGCAGGACCGGGTTGCGCCCGGGTCCACCGGCCCTGCCGGGGCCGGCCAGGATGCCGGCGAGGTTCTCGACCACGCTGGACAGGTCAGGGGCGTCCGAACCCGCCGGACGCTCGATGTAGGCGTGGACGATGTCCATCCGGCCCTGGATCAGGCGCCGCAGATAGGAGAGCGCGGCCTCGGCCTCCTGGCACTCGGCGCGCATCCGCCGGATGTCATCGACCGACAGGCCGTCGACGCCGGCGAGGTAGTTCGGGTCGAGGAGTCGGTGGAGGTTGGACTGGGTGCTGGTCATCGGTTCCGATGGTACTCCGTGGGCCGGGGCACAGGGCCGGTGCGGCCCGGCGGGCCGTACCGGTGGACGACCCGACCGAGGAGTGACGTCAGCGGCACCGGGCCGAAGTCACGGCTGTCGGTGCTGGCGTCGGGGGCGTCG
>Ga0207932_1000638_pt1 | contig 11864 bp, 10 predicted proteins | sample NGESurdeep092012_FD_184480 | JGI IMG/M metagenome (GOLD analysis project Ga0207932, IMG submission 184480) | Arctic peat soil microbial communities from Barrow, Alaska - NGEE Surface sample 415-2 deep-092012 (SPAdes) | ecosystem: Environmental > Terrestrial > Soil > Wetlands > Peat ...
ACGTCCATCTGCTCCACGGTGGTGCAGCGGTAATCGATCGACAAATGCCCCTTGTCGGCGTGCAGCTTCGCCGCCGCGATGTTGGTGGCGGAGGGATCGACGCCGATCACCTGTGCGCCGAGCCGGGTGAACGGCTCGCACAACAGCCCGGCGCCGCAGCCGATATCGAGGATGCGCAGGCCGGACAGGCAATTCAGGCTTTTGACGTTGCGCTCGAACTTGCGGCAGGCGGCGTCGCGAATATAGGTCAGCCGTAGCGGATTGATCTTGTGCAGCGGCGCCATCTTGCCGTTGGGATCCCACCATTCGTCCGACAGTTTTGAAAATTTCGCGACTTCGGCGGGGTCGACGGTGCTGCCGGATACGCCGGGAAAATTAGCAGGAGAATCTTGTTGCATGGCCATGGGTTGCGCGCGCTCCTATCGCGCGGTGATGAAATTGCGAAACGCCAGCGGCGAAGCAATGGTGGAGATGGTTTCCTTGCCCTCGCCGACGCCGAGGATGGTGACGTCGCCGTAATTGAGGATACGGCCAAGGATGCTCTGGTTGACGTCGACGCTCTCGACCTTGTCGAGGCTCATCTCGAAGGTGCGCCGTTTGATGAACCCGCTCTTGTGGACGACGCGCAGATTGGTGACGTCGGTCTCGGTGGTCCAGCGATGGAACCAGGCCTTCGCGGTCCAGTAAAGCGCGATGATCGCCACCACCGCCGAGGCCGACAGGCACAGCAGGACGACGCCCTCGGTGACGGTCTGGCGCGACAGGTAGAACAGGAAGATGGCCACGATCCAGGCCGCGATCGCCGGCAAATAGAATATCCAGTGCGCATTGGTGGAATACAGCACCTTCTCGCCGGGCTGCAGGATATCGTCGATATAACGCCCCATACGCTTGCCTCAAAATACCTTAACGCCACCAGAGTGCTGCACCGTTGCGGGAATAACGGAACCCGGTTGCTTGCTCCCAACCGCGCCGCTATGTATACGCGCCTTTTGGCCCGTGCGCTCCGGTTTTGCGCGCAGGCCACATTACTTAACCTGTCAGGGAATGCACCAGTCGTCATGGGCCGCCTCGTGATGAAATTCGGCGGCACATCCGTCGCCAATATCGACCGCATCCGCAACGTCGCGCGCCATGTGAAGCGCGAGGTCGATGCCGGCCATGACGTCGCCGTGGTGGTATCGGCAATGGCCGGCAAGACCAATGAACTGGTGGAATGGTGCCGGGAGGCATCCCCCATGCATGACGCGCGCGAATATGACGCCGTGGTGGCCTCCGGCGAACAGGTCACCGCCGGGCTGCTGGCGATCGCGCTGCAGGCGATCGGCATTCAGGCCCGCTCCTGGCAGGGCTGGCAGATCCCGATTCGGACCGATGATGCCCACGCCTCGGCGCGGATTCTCGAGATCGACGGCAATGAGCTGATCAGCCGCTTCAAGGAGCGCAAGGAAGTCGCCGTCATCGCCGGCTTCCAGGGCATCAACCCGCAGACCGGGCGAATCACCACGCTCGGGCGCGGCGGTTCCGACACCTCCGCGGTCGCGGTCGCGGCGGCCATCCATGCCGACCGCTGCGACATCTACACCGACGTCGATGGCGTCTATACCACCGACCCGCGCGTGGTTCCGAAGGCGCGCCGGCTCGACAAGATCGCCTTCGAGGACATGCTGGAACTGGCTTCCCAAGGCGCCAAGGTGCTGCAGGTCCGTTCGGTGGAACTGGGCATGGTCCACAGCATGCCGATCTTCGTCCGTTCCAGCTTCGACAAGCCCGAGGACATCGACCCGCACGGCAGGCCGCCGGGCACGCTGATCTGCAGCGAGGAGGAAATCATGGAAAACCACGTCGTCACCGGCATCGCCTTTTCCAAGGACGAAGCCCAGATTTCCGTCCGCCAGATCCAGGACAAGCCGGGCGTCGCCGCCTCGATCTTCGGTCCGCTCGCGGAAGCCAATATCAACGTCGACATGATCGTGCAGAACGTCTCGGAGGACGGCAAGACCACCGATCTCACCTTCACGGTGCCGGCCTCGGACTATACCCGGGCCCGCGACACCATTACCTCGGCCAAGGGCAAGATCGGCTATGCCCGGCTCGACAGCGCCACCGACGTCGCGAAAGTCTCGGTGATCGGCAGCGGCATGCGCAGCCATGCCGGCGTCGCGGCGCAGGCGTTTGCCGCCCTTGCGGCGCGCAACATCAACATCCGCGCCATTACCACCTCCGAAATCAAGTTTTCGGTGCTGATCGACGCCGCCTATACCGAACTCGCCGTGCGCACGCTGCACACGCTCTATGGGCTCGACCAAGTTTAGAACAATTTTCCCTTCTTGTTTGGCCCACGATCCGATCGCCAAACCGCTCATACTTTGGCGGATCATGCGCTTCGCGGCCGCAGCATTGCACTGACGAAGCCGTTATCGGCTCTGGCAGGCGTTTTGCTTGGCAAAACAAGCCTCAATTCGCTATACGGCCTGTTGGGCGGGCTGCCGCAAACTGTGCCACAGTTTTGGCTATCCTGATTCGGCCGATATCCAGGGGTTGCGGCGGCGCCGAATGAATAAAATTGTTGTTTTTCTTGAGTTTAACGCCAGCTGCCGGCGACCCGGCGGGCTGGCTTCGCGGGGGAGGATTTTGGCACATGCGGAGCGCGTCGGGAGGCCCCCGCGTCTTGCTGAGACGGCTCCGCGAAACCATGGCGGAGCAGGTCTCAGCCCAGGAACGATTGGACAAGATCGTGGTGCTGATCGCGGCCAATATGGTGGCCGAGGTGTGCTCGACCTATGTGCTGCGCGTCGACAACACGCTGGAACTCTACGCCACCGAAGGTCTCAACCGCGACGCGGTGCACAGAACCGTCCTCAGCGCCCATGAGGGCCTGGTCGGCCTCGTCGCCAGCGAGGCGACCCCGCTCAATCTGAGCGACGCGCAAAACCACCCGGCGTTCTCGTTCCGCCCGGAAACCGGCGAAGAAATCTATCACTCGTTCCTCGGCGTTCCGATCCTGCGCGCCGGCAATACGCTCGGCGTGCTGGTGGTGCAGAACCGCGCCAAGCGCACCTATGTCGAGGAAGAGGTCGAGGCGCTGCAGACCACCGCCATGGTGCTGGCGGAGATGATCGCCTCGGGCGAGTTGTCCGCGCTGGCGCAGCCCGGCGCCGAGCCGGCGGCGCGGCACTCGGTGCACAAGACCGGCGCCATCCTGTCCGACGGCATCGCGCTCGGTCATGTGGTGCTGCACGAGCCGCGCGTCGTCATCACCAATTACATCGCCGAGGACCTGCCGACGGAAATCAAGCGGCTGGATGCGGCGCTCGCAAAATTGCGCGCCGACCTCGATCGCATGCTGGAGCGCGGCGACGTCGCCGAGGGCGGCGAGCACCGCGACGTGCTGGAAGCCTACCGGATGTTCGCGAACGATCACGGCTGGTCGCACAAGCTGCACGAAGCGGTCGCCACCGGCCTCACCGCGGAGGCCGCCGTCGAGCGCGTGCAGTCCGACACGAGGGCGCGCATGCTGCGCTCCACCGATCCGTATTTGCGCGATCGCCTGCACGATCTCGAGGACCTCGGCCATCGCCTGATGCGGCAGCTGGTGGGACGGGATCACGCACCGTCCCGGGAACAGTTGCCCGACAACGCCATCCTGATCGCGCGCGCGATGGGACCGGCGGCTTTGCTCGACTACGATCGCAAGCGCCTGCGCGGGCTGGTGCTGGAGGAAGGCACCGCCAATTCCCACGTTTCGATCGTGGCGCGCGCGCTCGGCATCCCCGCGGTCGGCGGGATCGCGAACGCGCCGGGCATCGCCGACCCCGGCGACGCCATCATCGTCGACGGCACCTCGGGCTCGATCTATGTCCGCCCCTCCGCGGAAATCGAATCGGCCTATGCGGAACGGGTGCGGTTTCGCGCCCGGCGCCAGGCACAATATTCGGCGCTGCGCGACAAGCCCTGCGTGACCAAGGACGGCCAGCCGATCGAACTGATGATCAACGCCGGCCTCGTCATCGATCTGCCGCATATCGACGACACCGGCAGCGCCGGCATCGGCCTGTTCCGCACCGAACTGCAATTCATGGTCGGCCAGAGCCTGCCGCGCACCAGCGACCAGCTGGCGCTCTATCGCGCGGTGCTGGATGCCGCCGGACCGAAGCCCGTGACCTTCCGCACCCTCGATATCGGCGGCGACAAGGCGCTGCCCTATATGGAAACCGTGATCGAGGAAAATCCGGCGCTGGGCTGGCGCGCGATCCGGCTCGGACTCGACCGGCCGGGCCTGCTGCGCGGCCAGATCCGCGCGCTGCTGCGCGCCGGCGGCGGCCGGGCGCTGCGCATCATGTTCCCGATGATCACCGAAGTCGCCGAATTCGATTCCGCCAAGGCGATCGTCGAGCGCGAACTGACCTATCTGCGACAGCACGGCCACGCGCTGCCGGAACGCATCGACGTCGGTACCATGGTGGAAGTGCCGGCGCTGCTCTACCAGCTCGATGAACTCCTGAAGAAGGTCGATTTCGTCTCGGTGGGATCCAACGACCTGTTTCAGTTCCTGTTCGCGGTCGACCGCGGCAACGCCAAGGTCTCCGAGCGGTTCGACACCATGTCGGCCCCGATCCTGCGGGCGCTGCGCGAGATCGTGCAGAAGGCGAATGCGGCGAAGAAATCCGCCTCGCTGTGCGGCGAGATGGCGTCAAAGCCGCTCGGCGCGCTGGCGCTGATCGCGCTGGGCTACCGCTCGCTGTCGCTGTCGGCCACCGGCCACGGCCCGGTCAAGGCGATGATCCTCGACCTCGACGCCAAAAAGGCCGAAGCGATGATGACGCCGCTGCTCGATGCGCCGTCGGGCAGCGTCTCGATCCGGCAGAAGCTGACGGAATTCGCCGAGGCCGAGGGGCTTTCGTTGTAGCGAGGCTGTGGTTGAACATCGCTCCGTTCGCATCGGGCACTTTATAGTTGGCGCGCATTCTTTTCGCAAAACCGGTATCCACTTTTGCTGAATGCACGCGTAATTCGAGACTTAACGCATGTCGATACTCCCCGAAGCCAAACTTGACATTCTGCTGGCGCACCACGCTTCCCTCGAGGCCCAGTTGCTCGGCCAGGTTAATTCGGAATCCTATGTGCGGATCACGCGCGAGCTTTCCGAGCTCAATCCGCTGATCGACGCGGTGAAAGCCTACCGCGCCGCCAATGCCGAGATCGCCGGCATCGATGCGCTGATATCGGATCCCGCGACCGAACCCGAGATGCGGGCGATGGCGGAGGCCGAGCGCGAGACGCTTGCCGCGCGCAGCGTCGAGTGGGCGCAGCAGATCCGCGTCGCGCTGTTGCCCAAGGACGCCATGGACGAGCGCAACGTCGTGCTGGAAATCCGCGCCGGCACCGGCGGCGACGAGGCCGCGCTTTTTGCCGGCGATCTGTTCCGGATGTACGAGCGCTTCGCCGCCCTGCAGGGCTGGAAGGTCGAGGCGATCTCCGCCAGCGAAGGCACCATGGGCGGCTACAAGGAAATCATCGCCGAAGTGCGGGGCCGCGGCGCATTCGCAAAGCTGAAATTCGAATCCGGCGTGCACCGGGTGCAGCGCGTGCCCGACACCGAGACGCAGGGACGCATTCATACCTCGGCAGCGACGGTGGCGGTGCTGCCGGAGGTCGAGGAGGTCGATGTCGACATCAAGAGCGACGACTTGCGGATCGAGACCATGCGCTCGCAGGGCGCCGGCGGCCAGCACGTCAACAAGACCGAATCGGCGATCCGCATCACCCACATTCCGACCGGCATCGTGGTGATGATGCAGGACAGCCGCTCGCAGCATAAGAACCGGGCGTCGGCGATGAACATCCTGCGCTCCCGCATCTACGACGCCGAGCAGCAGCGCATCAATGCGACCCGCGCGGCCGACCGCCGCGAAAAGGTCGGCTCCGGTGACCGCTCCGAGCGCATCCGCACCTATAACTTCCCGCAAGGCCGCGTCACCGACCACCGCATCAATCTCACGCTCTATAAATTGCCGCAGGTGATAGCGGGCGAAGCGCTGGGCGAGCTCGTCGATGCATTGACGACGGAGCATCAGGCAGCCCAGCTCGCCGCCCAGGGCGCCGCGGCGTGAGCGCCGAAAAATCCCTCGCCGGACAAGCGATCGAAACCGCGCGACGCACGCTGACGGCGCTGTTTCGGACCAACGGCATCGATTCGGCCGAACTCGACGCGCGGATGCTGGTCGGCGCGGCGCTCGGGCTCGACCTGACCGGCATGATCGCGGCGGCGAGCCGGCCACTCACCTCGGGCGAATCGATACGCCTCGAGGATTTCGCGCGCCGCCGTCTTGCGGGCGAGCCGGTCGCACGCATTCTCGGAGTCAAGGAATTCTGGGGGCTGCCGCTGCAGCTTTCCGCCGCAACGCTGGTGCCGAGGCCCGACACCGAAACCGTGGTCGAACTGGCGCTGGAAATGTTGCGCGCGAAGCCCGATCCCGATCACGCCTTGCGCATCGTCGACATCGGCACCGGCTCAGGCGCGATACTGCTGGCACTGTTGTCCGAACTGCCTGACGCCCATGGATTTGGCACCGACATCAGCCTGGCGGCGTTGCGAACCGCCACCGCCAACGCCGCCCGTTTGGGATTCGCGCCGCGCGCGGGCTTCGTCGCCTGCGACTACGCCTCCGCGCTGTCGGGACCCTTCGATCTGATCGTGTCGAACCCGCCCTACATCCGCTCGGTGGAAATCGCGGGTCTCGCCACCGAAGTCCGCGATCACGATCCGCGACCGGCGCTGGACGGCGGCGCCGACGGACTTGACGCCTATCGCGCGCTCATTCCGCAGGCAGCAAAGCTGCTTTTATCCGGCGGCGTCGTCGTCGTGGAAGTCGGCCATGACCAGAGCGGTTCGGTCGAAGGTTTGATGACGGCGGCAGGGTTAACGCTTCAGGGGCCTGCCAAAGCCGATCTGTCAGGCATCCGACGGGCCGTCGGAGGCCGCAAATCGCCCCCATAAAGCCCTATTGAAAGGCAAAAAACCACTTGGAATATTCCCCGGGAGCGACTACGTTCCGCTCACAACATCGGTCCAGGGTTGCTGGCCCCGTAGATACCCCGAGGGGAAATTGCGGGTGGAGGCCAGAGTTCTCAAAGCGAGAGCCCGCCCCGAGTGAAAGGTTCCAAAACGCAGGTCCAATTGAGCGCGATGGCTTTAGAGAGCTGCGCTGCTTCCGACCGCAGAGCGAACGAAAGCCTGATATTGCGCTTGAAAACTCACGCGAGAAACCTGTGCTTGTTTTGGCAGGCGGAGTGATTTGATGCAGCCAGCGGCATGCGCTGGGCTGTTGGGGAGCGCGTCTTTGTTGACCGCGACGTACGGCGAAATCTGTGTGAAATCGAACTGCACTGCGATTCGGTGCGCGTGAGGCGTGCCCGATCGGGCGAAGCGACGACGACAATCCAAGGCTAAGAACTCAAGGCTGATAACTTCAGGGCTGGAATAAAGGCAAGACATGAGAAACGGTCAGAACCAAAACAAGCGGATGCGTAATCGGAACAACAACCCTAACAGGGGTGATGGCAACCGAGGCCGCGGCCAGAACCCGATGACCCGGGTGTTCGAGTCCAACGGGCCCGACATCAAGATCCGCGGCACCGCATCCCACGTCGCGGAAAAATACGTGCAGCTGGCGCGCGACGCGCGCTCTTCCGGCGATCCGGTCGCCGCCGAGAATTACTACCAGCATGCCGAACATTATTTCCGCCTGATCGCCGCCGCCCAGGAGCAGTTCCGTCAGAACCAGCCGCAGCCGCGCACCGAGAATGAAATGGCCTCGGAGGACGGCGACGACGAAAGCGAGAGTTTTTCGAATTTCGGGCAGGAGCCCGGCTTCGTTCCGGTGCAACCGCAGCCGTTCGTGCCGCGCGACAATGCTCCGCGCGACCACCAGCGCGAGGGCCAACCCTACCAGCCGCGCGACCAGCAGCGCGACCAGCATCCGCCCCGCGAGCACGGCGGCAATCGCGAACATCGTCCGCAGCCGCAGTTCCAACCGCAGCCACAGCCGCAGCCGGTGATCCCGGATAGCGTCAGCGTCGACCGACTGCCGTCGTTCATCACCGGGCCGCAGCCGCAGATCAGTGGTCCGGGCGGTTTCGAGGGCGGTCAAGGCGAGCGCTTCCCGCGGCGCCGGCGCCGGCCCCACGGCCCGCGCCCCGAAGGCATGGCAGCCCCCGCAACCCCCAGCGACGATTTCAATCCGGGGAACGAGTAAGCAACCGACGTAGCTTGCCGCTTAGTAGGGTGGGTAAAGCCAACGGGTCGCGCGAACGCGCGCCCGATGACAGGCTCCGCGTGCCCACCACCTGCGACGTTGCCATCGCAATCGGCGAAGGAAGAATGGTGGGCACGGCGCAAGCGCGCCTTTGCCACCCTACAGCCCCTACGAAACATCATCCCGCTGCAGCGACGACGGCACCAGCACCGGCTCCAGCGCCGGAATCAGCCGCGTGCGTTCGCGGTGCGCCGGGATCGCGCGATAGACCTGCTTGGTGGCTTCGACGATATGGACGCCGGCGAACGGCAGCGATAGCGCGGCGCCGACCCGCTCCCACGCCATCGCCGACCGCAGGAACCAGCCGCCGCCGACCGGCGGCATGAACAGCGCTTCGCCCCACGCCGTCGGCGTGAACCAGGTCTGCCGCAGCAATTGCGTGATCTGCGAGCGCGAATAGGGCCGGCCATGTCCGAACGGGGTGTTGTCGGTGCGCGTCCACACCCCGCGCCGGTTCGGAATGATCGCCATCACCCGGCCGGAGGGCGCCAGCACGCGCCACACCTCGCGCAACAGCCCTTCCGGATCGTCGGACATTTCCAGCGCATGAACCAGCAGGATGTGGTCGACGGCGGCGTCCGGCAGCGGCAGCGAGAATTCATCGACCAGGGTTGCCAGCGTCGGCCGCGCGGTCGGCCATTTCAGCACACCCTGCGCCGCCGGCATGAAGGCGATGCAGCGCTCGCTGTCCTCGCGAAACAGGCCGAGATAGGGGGTCGGGTAGCCGAGACCGAGCACGCGCTGGCCCTGCGCGGTCGGCCAGCGCGCATGAATGCCGCGATTGATCAGCCGCCGCGCCACGATGCCGAGGCGCTGCGAATAGAAATCGCGGAGGTCGATGACATCGAGCGTCATGAAGCCAATGTAACACGCCAAAGCTTGGCGCGGGACGCGGAATATTGCATTGCCGTTGAAGCGTTAACGCCATATTTCATGTCTATATGAGGCCGTACCAGCGTCACCACTCTATCCAGACCATGGAGATATCATGACTGCCGAAATTCGCCTGTTTCCCTGCCTCACCGACAATTTCGGCTACCTGATTCACGACCCCGCGACCAAGGCGACGGCCTCGATCGACGCCCCGGAAGCCGCCCCCGTGATCAAGGCGCTGGAACGCGAGGGCTGGACGCTGACGGATATCCTGATCACCCACCATCACGGCGACCATGTCGGCGGCGTCGCGGAATTGAAGCAGAAATACGGGTGTCGCGTGGTCGGCCCGCACGACAAATCGACCAAGATCGCCAATGTCGATCTGCGTGCCGGCCAGGGCGACGTCGTGAAGGTCGGAAACCTGCTGGCGCGGGTGCTGGAAACCCCGGGCCATACGCTCGACCACATCAGCTACGTGTTCGACAGCGAGAAGGCGCTGTTCGCCGCCGACACGCTGTTCTCGATCGGATGCGGCCGGGTGTTCGAAGGCAACTATCCGATGATGTGGGACTCGCTGCTCAAGTTGCGCGCCTTGCCCGACGATTTCAAACTCTATTGCGGCCATGAATACACCGCCGCCAACATCAAATTCGCGCTGACGGTCGAGCCCGACAATGCCGTGCTGAAGGCGCGCGCCGAGGAAGTGAAGCGGCTGCGCGCCGACAACAAGCCGACGGTCCCGACACTGCTTGGCGAAGAGAAGAAAGCCAACGTGTTCCTGCGCGCCGACGAGCCGTCGGTTGCGGCCAGCGTGCGGATGAAGGACAGAAGTGCGGCCGAAGTGTTCGGCGAATTGCGCGAACGCAAGAACAAATCCTGATGGTCAGGCCGCCTTCCGCCGCCGAGATCATCGCACGGCTCGCGTTGCAGCCGCACCCGGAAGGCGGCCATTATCGCGAGACTTTTCGTGACCCGCGCACGGATGCGAACGGACGACCGGCATCCACCGCGATCTATTTCGTGCTGGCGCGCGGCGAGCGCTCGCACTGGCATCGCATCGACGCGGTGGAGACCTGGCATTATTACGCCGGCCACGCGCTGGTGCTGCAGATTGCCGGGGACGCGGACCAGTGCACCATCAGGCTCGGTGCCGATCTCGCCGCCGGCGAGCTGCCGCAGGCCATCGTGCCGGCGCAGGCGTGGCAATCGGCCGAAAGCACCGGCGACTGGACGCTGGTCGGATGCACGGTCGCGCCCGGGTTTGATTTTGCCAAATTCGAACTGGCGCCGAAGGGCTGGTCGCCTGCGGTTTAGCAAACCGTCGCGGAAGTCCGGTCCCCTCCGCCGTCATCCTGAAGGAGCCGCGCATTCGTGCGGCGTCTCGAAGGATGGCCGCATCTGATGGAGTGATCCTTCGAGGCTCGCCCAAGAGGGCTCCCATCTCAGGATGACGGAATTCGTCTTATTCGAAACATATCCTTCGCCGCGATCAGCCCGCCGCCGGCGATCAGCACCGCGGCGATGGCGATATTCGCGCTCGGCCTGGCAAAGCCCGCGAGAATCAGGAACCCGGTCGAGAGCAGCGGCGTCGCGTAGGACGCAGCCCCCAGCACGCGGATATCGCCGCGCTTCATTCCGATATCCCAGGCATAGAAGGCCGCACCCACCGGCCCGACGCCGAGCGCAATGATGGCCAGCCATTGCGCGGATGTTTCGGGCCAGACCGTCACTTCGACCAGCCCATGCACGGCTGCCGCAAGCAACGCGGTCGCCAGGCAAAAGCCCGCCACCGCGTCGGTCGGCACCGCCTTGAGCTTGCGCGACATCACCGAATATGCCGCCCACACAAAGGCCGCGACGAACGCCGCGATCAGGCCGGGCACCTGACCCGGCGAGAATCCACCGCCGCTGTTGCCGGCAAACAACAGCACCGTGCCGGCAAGCCCAAGCACGGCACCGATGACATGGTGCGGCAATAGCCGCTCGCCGGGCAGCAACGAGGAAAACAGCACGATCAACAGCGGCCAGAGATAATTCAACAGGCCCGCTTCGGCCGGAGGCGCAAACCGCAGCGCCAGGAAATACAGCGCGTGGTACCCGAACAGCCCGCCGACCCCGACGATCCACGCCAGCGGCGGCTGCCACAGAGCGCGGATCGCATCCGGCCGCCCGATCCAGGCCAGCGGTCCGACCAGCGCGCCGATCGCAAACGTCATCGCCGCCAGCTGAAACGCGGGGATCTTCCCCGTCGCCACCGTCAGCGCCGCCAGCAGCGACCACATCAGGATCGCCGTCAGTCCTATCAGCGTGGCGGTGCGTGGGGTCATTGATTCGTCATTGCGAGCGAAGCGAAGCAATCCAGCAGTTAGGGAAGCAGGGACTGGATTGCGTCGTCGCTAACGCTCCTCGCAATGACGAAGACTACAATCATACCATATACTGCCCGCCATTGATCGAAAGCGTCGAGCCGGTGATGGCGCCGGCCTCGTCGGCGGCGAGGAACACCACGGCGCGCGCGATTTCTTCGGGCTCGCCGAGGCGGCCCGTCGGGATCAGCGGCAGGATGCTTTTCTCCAGCACTTCCTTCGGCACCGCCTGCACCATTTCGGTGTTGATATAGCCCGGGCAGATCGCGTTCACGGTGATACCGCCCTTGGCATTCTCCAGCGC
>Ga0207932_1000639_pt1 | contig 11862 bp, 9 predicted proteins | sample NGESurdeep092012_FD_184480 | JGI IMG/M metagenome (GOLD analysis project Ga0207932, IMG submission 184480) | Arctic peat soil microbial communities from Barrow, Alaska - NGEE Surface sample 415-2 deep-092012 (SPAdes) | ecosystem: Environmental > Terrestrial > Soil > Wetlands > Peat ...
ACGCGGCGGCCGCGGCGGCGCGGACGCACGAGGCGTTCGTCACGATCGGGATCCCTCCGACGCGGGCCGAGACGGGGTTCGGGTACATGGAGGTTGAAGAGGGTGCCGCGCCCCTCCGCGTCATGCGATTCGTGGAAAAGCCGACGCTTTCGAAGGCCGAAGAGTTCGTCGCGTCCGACCGCTTCCTTTGGAACGCCGGCATCTTCGTGTTCCGGACCTCGCTCCTCTTCGAAGAACTCTCCCGAACTGCTCCCAAAATCCTCGACGTCGCTCGCCGCGCGCATGCGGCCCGTAAAGCCGGTGATTCTTCTTCCTTCAAAGAAATCTTCTCTTCTTCCCCGTCCATCTCCATCGACGTCGCCGTGATGGAGAAGGCCAGGAACGTGCTCGCCATCCCGTGCGCCTGCGGCTGGAGCGACCTCGGCTCGTGGGAGGCCGTCTTCGAGTTCCGGGGTGGAACCTCCGCGGGGAACATCCTCGAAGGTCCGGCCGAAGCGGTGGACGGCTCCGGCAACCTCGTGCTGGCGCAGGCGCGACCGGTGCGCGTCGTCGGCCTCTCGGACGTCGTGGTCGTGGAATCGGAGGGCGGCCTCCTCGTCATGCGCCGGGGCGCGTCCGACGCCCTCCGGCGGAGCGTGGAAGAGGGGCTCGAGAGATGATCGTGACCGCCCCCATTCTCGCGTCCCTCTCACGGCTCGTGGCGACCGTGCGGACCGCTTACCGCGGGCCCGCGGCCGCCGTCGAGGACGCGGTCGTGTGCCTCCTCGCGCGCGGCCACCTCCTCATCGAGGACGTGCCGGGAGTAGGCAAGACGACGCTCGCCTCCGCGCTCGGAAAGGCGCTCGGCGTCGGCGTGCACCGCATCCAGTTCACGCCGGACACGCTTCCGTCCGACATCCTCGGCCTCACGGTCTTCAACGTGCGGACGCAGGAGTTCGAGTTTCACCCGGGCCCCGTGTTCACACCCGTGCTCCTCGCCGACGAGATCAACCGGGCGACCCCGAAGACGCAGGCGGCGCTCCTGCAGGCGATGAACGAGCGCGCCGTCTCCTCCGACGGCGTCACGCGGCCGCTGCCCGAGCCGTTCCTCGTCCTCGCGACGCAGAACCCGGTGGAGTACCTCGGCACCTACCCGCTCCCCGAGTCGCAGCTCGACCGCTTCCTCATGCGCATCTCACTGGGGTATCCCTCGATGGAGGAGGAGCGGCGGCTTCTCGTGTCGGGCGGTGCGGACCGCATCCTCGCGACGCTCGCGCCCGCGCTCTCGCTCGAGGAGCTGGGGGCGGCCCAGGCCGCCACCGAGCGCGTCACCGTGGCCGACAAGCTCATGGACTACGTGCTCGCGATCGTGGGGCGTACGCGGAGCGGCAAGGACCTCCTCCTCGGCGTCTCGCCGCGGGGCGCGCAGGGGTTTTTCCGCGCGGTGCAGGCGCGCGCTCTCATCTCGGGCCGGCCCTATGCGACTCCCGACGACGTCAAGCGCGTCGCCGTCGCGACGCTCGCCCACCGCGTCCTCGCCTCGCAGCCGGGCGCCTGGGACGGCGGGGGAAGCGGCCGGCGCGAGCGCGACGCGGTCCAGCGCATTCTCGACGAGACGCCCGTTCCCCTCTGAACCCGTGGCTTTCCGCGCGCGTTTCCAGAAGCTCCTCCATCCCGGAATCCTGGTCCGGGTCACGAATGTCGGGCTCGGCTTCATCCTGATGACGCTCGTCGTCGCCGTCGCCGCGACGAACACGGGAAACAACGGCCTCTACATCCTCGTGTCGCTCTTCCTCGGCGCGCTCGTCGTCTCGGGAGTCGTCTCGCGTCGGAACGTGGAGAACGTCGCGGTCGAGCTGGACGGTCCCGCGGAAATCTTCGCCGGCGTGCCGGTGCGGTTCACGCTCCGGCTCACGAATCGGGGTCGGCTGCCGCGCCGCGCCCTTCTCGTGAAGATCTCGAGCGCGGCCGCCCCGATTCTCTTCGGCCGCCTCGATCCGGGACGGCCCGCCGAACGCGGCGTCGACCTCGTCTTCCCGAGACGCGGTCGGAGATCCATCGAGTCGCTCCTTCTCTACAGCGGTTATCCGATCGGCCTCTTTCGGAAGGGACGGGTGCATCCGCTCGAAGACGAGCGCCTCGTCTACCCGTCCCCGGCGAACGTGCCGTACGTCCCCCCCGACCCCCGGGAAGCCGAGGGCGGCGATCCGCGCGACCGGCGACGGGGGCGCGGCGCCGAGATCCGCAACCTGCGCGAGGCGGGCTTCGGCGACGATCCGCGCGACGTCCACTGGCCCCAGACGGCGCGCCAGGGCAAGTTCATCGTGAAGGAGCGCGCCTCCGAGGAAGGCCGCGACGCGCTCGTGGCGCTCGACACGCATCGCCCGGCGGGCGCCGGCACGGCCTGGGACGATGCCTTCGAGAAATCGGTGTCCGAGGCTGCGGGTCTCGCACTGCGGCTCCTCACCCGCGGAAGCCGGGTGGGGCTGCTGCTCGGAGGCTCCCTCGTGCCGCCGGGCTCCGGCCCGGCGCATCGCCGCGGCCTTCTGCGCGCGCTCGCGCTCGTCGAGCCGGCAAAGGAGCCCGGGCGGGCGCCCCCCACCGTCCCGGGATCGGTCGCCGTTTACCGGGCGGGCCACGGGCCGGAGCGCGCCGCATGAACGCGGGCCCCGCGACTGCCACCGCCGAAATCCCGTTCCTCAAGGAGCGCCTCCTCGCGCTCGGAAGCCTCGCGTTTCTCGCCCCGATGCCGCTCTTCTTCAGCAATGCCCTCGAGCTCGCCGTTCTGCTCGTCTACCTCGGCGTGCTCGCGCTGTTTCTGGCGCGCGTGCGCCGGGGGAGCGTGCCGCGCCTCGGGAATCGCGCGCTGAATCTCGCCGGGCTTCTCTACGTTCCGATCATCGTCCTCGACGTGCGTTTCGGGAGCCAGACGCTCCTGAAGACGATGCTCCATCTCCTCCTCTTCACGACGCTCTTCAAGCTCGCCGCGATTCGCAAGGAGCGCGACCTCTCGCTCGCGCTGGCCTTGTCGGGCCTGCTGTTCGTCGCGTCCGTCTCGACGTCGTTTCATTACGCGATCCTTCTCTACGTGCTGCTCGTGGCCTTCGTCGGCTGGAGCGTGCTCGTGAAGTGGGCCCTCTGGCGCGACCTCTCCGGGGCTCCCGAGGAATGGAGCCGCGACCGCACGGCGCGCTCTCTTCCGGGTCGCGGTCCGCTCGTCAGCTCGGTGCTGTCCACGGTCCTCGTCGCCATCCCGCTCTTCCTGTTCCTCCCGCGCCTCAAGGCGCCCTACGTGAGGGGCGCCGAAGCGGGGCACGAGATCACGACGGGTTTCTCGGAGAACGTGGATCCGGACCTGTTCGGCGCGCTCAAGCAGAGCGACCGCGTCTTCCTCCGGATCACGAGCGAGGAGGCGCTCGGCGAGGGCGGGGCGGCGGTCCTGAGGCTTCGGACGCTCGCCCTCTCGCGGTGGGAGAACGGGGTGTGGAAGAAGCCTTCGGAGCGTTCCGTCGCCGGCGCCCGTTCCGGCTTCGGGGCGCTCGTCCCCCTCGTGCCGCGCGGCCGTGGCGCGGGAGGAGGCACGGCGATGACGATCGACCTCACCCCGATCCAGACGCGCTACCTGCCCTATCCGCTTCTCGGCAACGCGCTGCGTCTCTCCGAGGCCTCGTTTCGTAACCCCGGGCTCGCATACGTCGAGCGCGATGCGGCCCGCAACCTCCGCCTGCCGTTCGAACCGGACCGGACGATCCAGTACACGGTGACCTACGGGACGCGCCCGATCGCGGACCTCGAGCCCGGCGACGTGGCCGAAGCCCGAAAGCCAGCCGGGTTGCTCGCGCTGCGCTCCTTCGCCCTCGGCCAGCTCGACGGAATCGATCCAGCGGCGGACCCCGAGAGGGCCGCGCACGCGATCGAGTCCGTGCTCCGGGGCTGGACATACGAGCTGGATCTCCAGCCGCGCGGCCCGAATGCCGTCGAGGACTTCGTCGTGAACCGGCGGAAGGGGCACTGCCAGACATTCGCCACGGCGATGGCGCTGCTCCTGCGGGAAGTGGGCGTCCCGACGCGCTTCGTGACCGGCTTCCTCGGCGGCGAGATCGGTGCGTTCGGGCGATACGTCCTCGTCCGCGGGCAGAACGTCCACGCCTGGGTCGAAGTGTGGTGCGGTGAGACCCGGGGTTGGGTCACCTTCGACCCGACGCCTCAGGTCGGGCAGCCGGGACTCGAAAGAGTCCCGCTCGCGCAACGCTTCCGCCAGGTGACCGACGGGCTCGAGTTTTTCTACGACCGCTTTGTTCTCTCGTTCAGTCAGGGTGATCAGGCCGAGCTTCTCCGAAAGCTGCGGGAGGCGGCGGGCGGCGCCCTTTCCGCGCTGCGCCGCGTAGGCGGAAGCGTGAGTCCTTTACTGCGCCGCCTGCCGGCGGCCGCACTGGTGGCGGCCGCACTCCTCTTGGCCTTCCTGGTGCTTCTCGGGCGCCGCCTGCTCGGCGTTTCGTGGAAAACGCGCGGCCTCGCACCCGCGTCGGCGGCCTACCGCCGCCTCCAGAAGGCGCTCCACCGGCTCGGCGCGCCGCTCACGCCCGCGTCCGTTCCCGCCGAGACCCTCGCCGCCGCCGCCGCGCTCGGTCCGGCCGCGGCGCGGCCCGCCGAAGCCATCGTGCGCGCTTACGTCCGTGAGTCCTTCGGAGGTCTCGCCCCTGCGCCGGGACAGGAGGGCCGGTTGCGGGCGCTGCTCGACGAGTTTCGCGATGCGGCCGGCCGGCTGCCGACGCAATGATTCATGTTGGGGATATCCTTTCGCGGGTGCTCAAGCTCTGCTTGGCGCACCTGGAGGTAAGAAATGAAGAAGACGACAATAGCAGTTTCTGTTCTCGTTGCGGTCTGTGCCGGCACGACGTTGCTCGCCAATCTCGACAACCAGAAGGCGTTCGTGGCGAAGTATCCTGACTCCAAGGCCTCTCTGGGCAAGTGCTCGACGTGTCACATGAAGCCTCTTCCGAAGAAGGAAGACCACGAGATGAACCCGTACGGGAAGGACGTCCAGACGAAGGCCGTCGTCGACCCGAAGGCCGAGAAGAAGACCTACAAGTTCGAGAAAATCGAGAGTCTCGACAGCGATGGCGACGGCGTGAAGAACATCGACGAGATCAAGGCCGGCACGAACCCCGGCGACCCGAAGTCCAAGTAAGCCTTGGAACGCGAAGGCCCGGCGCCAATCACGCGGCGACGGTGGATCGACATCCTCCTCGGCACCAGCTTCACGGCCTGGGCAGCGGCCGTGGTCTATCCGGTCCTCCGGTACCTCACCCCGGCCCGGGACGGTGGCGGCTCGAACAAGGCCACGCTCACCGACGCGCAGAAGCAGGAGCTCGCGAGCAACGGGTTCCTGATCGCCCGCGTCGGCACAGACCGCGTCCTGCTTCTGAAAGACAAGGAGCAGAAGCTGAAAGCGCTTTCGGCCAAGTGCACGCATGAGGGCTGCACCGTGCAGTTCGTCCCGGCCGACGGGATCATCTGGTGCGCCTGCCACAACGGGAAGTTCTCGCTCGACGGCCGCGTGATCTCGGGCCCGCCGCCCCGGCCCCTCATGGCGTTCACGGTGGAGGGAGACCTCAAGGGAGTCGTGAACGTGATCAAGCCGGGAGGCATGGCATGAGCGACGCGCGCGATTCGGCGCCGGTCCCGTCCGGTGTCGGGGCCAGGATTTTTCGGATGCTCGACGAGAGGTTCCAGATTTCGGGCCTCGTCACGTTCCTGGGACACAAGGAAGTGCCTGTCGGCGCCCATTCGCCGATCTGGTACTACCTTGGCGGCGTCTCGCTTTTCTTCTTCGTCGTTCAGATCGGGACCGGAATTCTCCTCCTGATGAACTACCAGGTCGGCGAGAACACGTCGTACGAGAGCATGAAGCATCTCGTGGGTCGCGTCCCGTTCGGCTGGCTCATCCGATCGATTCACTGCTGGTCCGCTCATCTCATGAGCCTCTCGGTGATGGCCCATCTATTCAGCGTCCTATTCCTGAAGGCCTACCGCAAGCCACGCGAGCTGACCTGGTATTCAGGCTTCGCGATGCTCGGTCTCGTCCTCGGCTTTGGATTCTCCGGCTACCTCCTCCCGTGGAACGAGCTGAGCTATTTCGCGACGGCCGTCGGGACCGACTCCGTTAAGTCCGTCCCCCTCGTGGGCCCATGGATGCTGCGCGTGCTCCGGGGCGGTGAAGAGGTATCGGTCCAGACGCTGTACCGGTTTTTCGCGCTCCACGTCTGCATCCTTCCGTTGATCATGGCGGGCCTCATCGGCGCACACCTGCTCTTCATTCAGCGGCAGGGGATGGCCGAGCCCCTCGAACACAGGCCATCGCCCGAGCCGAAGACGCGGCACCGCGGCATGCCCTTCTTCCCGAACTTCGCGATGCGGGACCTGCTCTTCTGGGTGATCTGCCTGAACATCCTCGCGCTCCTCGCGGTCGCGCTTCCGTTCGGCCCCGGGATTCCGGGCATGGAATGGGAGCTCGGGGCGAAGGCGAACCCGCTCAAGCCTGCATATCCGGGCATCAAGCCCGAGTGGTACTTCCTTTCGGTGTACCAGATGCTTCGGGAGTTCCCGGCGCACCTCCTCGGCATGGAGGGGCCGCAGGCTTGCCTGCTTCTCGCGAGCATCCTGGGCGCGATCGCGTTCGCGATCCCGCTTCTCGACCGGAACGCCGCAAAAGGCAAGCCGAGCCCGCTCTTCACGGACCTTGGCGTCGCCGGGCTTCTTTTCCTCGGGCTTCTGACCCTCAAGGCGTGGGACGTCGGGGTCCATGCGCCGCCCGGGCAGGATCCGGCGGGCAACCCCGCGATGGCCGCGACGATCGCGCGGACCGCGGCTCTGTGGATTCTCGGGATCGGGCTCGCCGTGACGGCGCTCCGGCGCCTTCGGTGGGGGCACTCGGCCTTCTCTTTCACCGCGGCCGTCCTCCTGCAAGCGGCGTTGAACGGATTCGCGCATCTGAGCTGGCTCGCGAGCGGCGGAGTCGCCCTTGCCGTTCTCGCCGTCCTGCTTCTCGCCGGGCGGGTTCGTGGCGGCTCGTCCGCGGCGGGTCTCATGCTTCCCCTGCTTCTCGCGCTCGCCGCGCCCTCCGCGGCGCGCGCGCAAGAGAAGGCGGAAGAGAAGGGGGAAGCGAAGGAGGCCGCGCCCGCACCGGCGACCGCGTCCGTGCCGGGGCACGTCGTCGAGGAAGCCTGGCCCGCGGATTTTCGGAAGCTCTTCACGGAAGTGGACAAGAAAACGGGCCCGGTCCTGAACGAGAAGGTGAAGGCCCGGTTCCGGAGTCTGCCCAGCCACGCGCAGAATCTGTTCTTCGTGGCGGCGAAGGCGGGCACGCTCTCTTCCTCGGCGCACCTCGCCACGCTTCTCGCGCTGGACATCGACGACCGCAAGGTCGAGCTGATCCTCGGGGACAACTGCGTCCTCTGCCACTCGAACCCGGACATGCCGGACGAGATCCTCTTCAAGGCCCGGGAGAAAGGCGACCCGAACGCGCACCTGGACCTCAAGGAGATCGTCAGTGACGTCCACTTCCGCGGTGGGCTGATGTGCTCCGGCTGCCATGGCGGCAAACCGACCGACGCCGAAATGTCGGCGGATATCGCGAAGCGCTGGCCCGAGAGCGAGAAGCGCAAGAAAGATCGCTCGTGGATTCCGGAGTTCTGCGCTCGCTGCCACTCCTCGAGCGAATTCATGCGGGGGTATAACCCGTCGCTGCCCGTGGACCAGCTGCTCAAGTACCGGACGAGCAAGCACGGGCAGCTTCTCCTGGAAAAGAAGGACTCGAAGGCCGCGCAGTGCGTCAGCTGCCACGGCGTGCATGGGATCCGCCCGCCCGACAGCACGAACTCCCTCGTCTACCGCGAGAACATTCCCGCGACGTGCGGCAAGTGTCACGCGGACGCGGCCTATATGAAGGGCTACACGCTCGACGACGGCGTAACGCCGATCCCGACGAACCAGCTGGAGCAATACAGGAAGAGCGTGCATGGCCTCGCGCTCCTCGGGAAGCACGACTCCGGCGCTCCGGCCTGCAACGGCTGCCACGGCAACCACGCGGCCCTCCCGCCTCAGGTGTCGTTCGTCTCGCAGGTGTGCAGGAACTGCCACGCGGCGAACGGCAGTCTCTTCGATGGCAGCCCGCACAAGAAGGCGTTCGAGAAGCACGGCTGGCCCGAATGCGAGACGTGCCACGGCAAGCACGACATCATGCGTCCTACGGACGAGATGCTGAAGGATGACCCGAAGGCGCTCTGCCACGCCTGCCACGCGAAATACGGTAATCCGAAGTGCGACGCCGGCGCGCACTACTTCTACAGGACGATTACGACCCTCCGCGAGTCGCACGAAGCCCTGACCAAGGACGTCGACCGGCTCGCGGAGCGCGGCTTCGACGTCGACGACCTGCGTTTCCAGGCGAGCGCGGTGTCCGACGACCTGCGCAAGACGCGTCTCGGGATCCACACCTTCGACTGGAGCGACTTCACGCGCAACTCGGAGGAGACGTCGAAGGCGCTCACGGGCCTCCAGGAAGGCTCCAAGGCCGTCTGGGCCGAGTACCGCTTCCGGCGGAACGGCCTCATCCTGGCGAGCGGACTCATCTCGCTGTTCGCGGTTCTGCTCTACCTGAAGATCAGGCAGATCGATCGCGAGCCGCGAAAATAGGGCGTCTGAATCATTGGCAGACGGCCGCCATGGGCCCATCGTTTCCCGATCATGAATCGGTTCCTGAAGGACAAGGAGCATCTGTTCCGCATGGCGGCGCTCTTCGCGGCGGGCGTCGTCCTCTTCTTGATCGTGCGGGCCGTGCTTGTTCCGAAGGGGTTCGGCGTGTACGGGCACTACCGCGCCGGCGCCCTCGCGGACAACCGCGTGCGCGCACCGCGCTTCGCGGGCCGGGCCGCCTGCATCGAGTGCCACACGGACGAAGGCGACCGCCTGAAGGGCGGCAAGCACGCCGGAGTCGGCTGCGAGGCCTGCCACGGCGCGCTCGCGAAGCACGCGGCGGACCCGTCGTCCCTCAAGCCGACGAAGCCAGACTCGAAAACGCTCTGCCAGACGTGCCACCTGATGAACGTCGCCAAGCCGGCGAAGTTCCCCCAGATCGACCCGAAGAGCCACATGGACGGTGGGCCCTGCCTGACGTGTCACGACCAGCACGCCCCCGACAAGGAGCCGAAGAAATGAATTCCGACCGCCGCGACTTCGTGCTCACGGCCGGAAAGCTCCTCCTGCTGACCGCGCCGGCGGCCGCCTACCTCGAGGCCGTGGAATCCGGCAAGGCGGAAGAGCCCGCCTACAAGACCTTCGAGCACTACTGGGGAATGATCGTCGACATCGAGAAGTGCATCGGGTGTGGCAATTGCGTGAGGGCCTGCAAGACCGAGAACGACGTGCCCCTCGAGCCGTACTTCTTCCGCACCTGGGTGGAGCGCTACCACGTCGAAGGCGCCGGGGAGCATCCCGACGTCGACTCGCCCGACGGCGGCTACAATGGTTTTCCCGAGAAGTACGCGGCCGGCGACGGCGCCAAGAGCTTCTTCGTTCCGAAGCTCTGCAATCAGTGCGCGCACTCACCTTGCACACAAGTGTGCCCCGTGGGCGCCACATTCGAGAGCCCCGACGGCGCCGTCCTCGTCGACAAGACTTACTGCCTCGGCTGCCGATACTGCGTGCAGGCCTGCCCGTACGGGTGCCGGTTCATCGACCCGCGCACGAACACGGTCGACAAGTGCAACCTCTGCTACCACCGGATCACGAAGGGCCTCACGACGGCGTGCTGCGAGAGCTGCCCGACGGGCGCGCGCCAGCTCGTCGATCTCAAGGACGCGAGGGATCCGGTCCACGAGTTCCTCCGAACGCACAAGGTGCATGTCCTCAAGCCTCAGATGGCCACGGGCTCGAAGGTCTTCTACAACGCCCTCGACGGGTCCGTGAGGTAGGGAAATGGAAGAAGGCATTCTCCACGCCATCCAGGGGTACATGTACCCCAACGAGGTCGAGCTCCAGTGGAGCATCCTCATCGTCCTGTACCCGTTCACGACCGGCCTCGTCGCCGGCGCCTTCATCCTCGCGTCGCTCGAGCGCGTCTTCAACGTGGCGGCGGTCAAGCCGACGTACCGGCTCGCGCTGCTCTCCGCGCTCGCGTTTCTCCTCGTCTCTCCCTTGCCGCTGCAGCTCCACCTCGGCCACCCGGAGCGCTCCATCGAGATGTACCTCACGCCGCATACGAGCTCGGCGATGGCGATGTTCGGCTTCATCTATCTCTGGTACCTGATGGCCGTCCTCGTTCTCGAGATCTGGCTCGACTACCGCAAGGACATGGTCCTCATGGCCCGGTCCGAGACGGGCTGGAAGAAGACGCTCTACCGGATCCTCACCCTCGGCGTCGACAACATCAGCGAGGAGTCGCTCCGCATCGACGACAAGCTGGGGCGCTTCATCACGATCGTGGGTATTCCGTCGGCCCTCCTTCTGCACGGCTACGTTGGATTCATCTTCGGCTCGGTGAAGGCGAACCCGTGGTGGTCCACGCCCGTCATGCCGATCGTGTTCCTCTTCTCGGCCATCGTGTCGGGCATCGCCCTCGTGCTCCTCATGTACATGCTCATCTGCTTCCTGAAGGGCATTCCCATCGACATGCCGTGCGTGGACACGATCGCCCGTTACCTGATGTACGCGTTCCTGGTCGATTTCTCGCTCGAGATGCTCGACCTGATTCACCGCATCTACGAGGCGGACGAGTCCTTCAAGAGCCTCGACTTCATGGTCCATACGCGGCTCTATACGTCCTCTCTCGTTCAGATCGTCTTCGGCACGATCATCCCGATCGCCATGCTCGCCTTCGTCCAGCTCGTGAAGCTCTCCGACGCGGCCCGGAAGGGCATCTATACCCTCGCCGGCTTCCTCACGCTGATGGGCATCTTCGCGATGCGGTGGAACGTCGTCATCGGCGGGCAGCTCTTCTCGAAGAGCTTCCTCGGGTACACGACGTACAAGATGGCATTCGCCACGAAGGAGGGGCTGCTCCCCGCGATTCTCCTGATGATCCTTCCGTTCGTAATCCTCTGGGGTCTCGTGAAGCTGCTGCCACCCTTCGACGAGGAGAAGGCGGCGGTCTGAGCTTCCGCCCGCAGGGATGCCTTTGAGCGCGGCATCGGGAGTTTGACCGCCATGGACGACTCGGGCCCGGAGCTCGCGAAGCAGGTCGCCGCGCTGGCTGAGTCGCTCCGGTCGGTGGAAGCGCGTTTGGCCGCGCTCGAGGGAGCGGCCGCGCCGAAGAGCGCGAGGCCCGTGCCTGTCCCACCCGCCCAGCCGGTCCCCGCGACGTCCGCCGCGCCGGAATCCCCGCTGTCTTCGTACGCCGCGCTTGCGGGCAAGTGTCTGTTCGTTCTCGCCGGCGCGTTCCTCGTGCGCGCTCTCACGGACTCGGGCACGCTCCCGCGAGGCGCGGGGGTGGCGCTGGGGCTCGCCTATGCGATGACCTGGCTCGTCGTTGCCGACCGCACCGGCCGGAACGGCTCCGTCGCGGCCGCGACGGCCGCGACGGCATGGGGCGTCACGGCGCTCGTCATCGCATGTCCTCTCGTCTGGGAGGCCTCGACGCGCTTCAACGTGCTGCCGCCGGCGGGAGCCGCCGGCGCGCTCACGGCGGTCGCCGCTGGCGCCCTCGGCGCGTCCGTGCACCGCAACCTCCGCGCGCTGGCCTGGGCCGCCGTGCTCTCGGTTCTCGCCACAGCGTGCCTCCTCCTGGTCGCCACGCATGCCCTCGTCGCATTCGGCGCGCTTCTCGTCATCCTCGTCGCGGGGGCCGGGGCAGCCTCGGTCCGCCGCGGCTGGGCCGGCCTCCCG
>Ga0207932_1000640_pt1 | contig 11858 bp, 9 predicted proteins | sample NGESurdeep092012_FD_184480 | JGI IMG/M metagenome (GOLD analysis project Ga0207932, IMG submission 184480) | Arctic peat soil microbial communities from Barrow, Alaska - NGEE Surface sample 415-2 deep-092012 (SPAdes) | ecosystem: Environmental > Terrestrial > Soil > Wetlands > Peat ...
GGCCTGCCCGCCCAATACGTCCGACCGCATGATGCCCTACGGGACGTGCTGGTCGATGGCCACCATGCCCACCGACAACGGGTACTGGATTCTGAACGCCTACACCGGTGCCATCACCGCCTACGGTGACGCCGTCTCCTACGGCGACCGCACGGCGTCGAACACGGGTGGTGCCGACCTGTGGCCGACGTCGGTGGGCCTGACGCCGACACCCGACGGGAAGGGCTATTGGATGCTGAACGACAGCCTCAGCGGGTTCGGCACGGTCCAGGCCTTCGGTGACGCCACCTTCCACGGTGACGAGGGGACGCTGGCCCCGCCGGGCGGCACCACCGGCGCCCCCACGGCGATCGTGGCGTCCCCCGACGGCGGGGGCTACTGGATCGTCGACTCCGACGGTGGCGTGTTCGCTTTCGGTGACGCCACCTTCTACGGCTCGATGGGAGGCAAGGTGCTGAACGCGCCGGTCGTCGGTATGGCCCGGACCCCCGACGGCGGGGGCTACTGGTTGGCCGCAGCCGACGGTGGGGTGTTCGCCTTCGGTGACGCCGCCTTCGGCGGGTCGATGGCCGGCACGGATCTCAACGCCCCGGTGATCGGGATGGCCGCCGACCCGACGGGTGGTGGCTACTGGCTGACCAGCATGGACGGCGGGGTGTTCGCACTCGGTGGCGCCCCGTTCCTCGGGTCCATGGCAGACCAGCCGCTGAACCAGCCGGTGTTCGGGATCAGCGCACCGGCAGGTGCCATGGTCTGAGCGAAGCCGTCGCCCGGTCCCCCCAGTACCTGACGACCCCCTGAACCGGCCCGAACGGGCCGGTTCAGCCGATCCGGGCGAGCAGTGCCCCTTGCCGGGTGCAGAGTTCGGGGATGACCGCGGCAGGCAGGTCGTGGCCCATGCCCTCGACGACCCAGAGTTCGGCTCCGGGTACCGCCGCAGCCGTGGCCTCGCCACCGGGCAGGGTCACCAGCGGATCGGCCGCCCCGTGGACCACCAGGGTCGGGGCGGTCACCCGGCCGAGCGCCTCGGTTCGGTCCGGCGAGGCCAGGACAGCCGCCAGCTGCCGGGCCGTGCCGACCGGGTGGTGACCCCGGTCGAAGTGGATCTCGGCCCGGGTCCGCATCCCCGCCTCGTCGAACGGGAAGGCGGGGGAGGCGATCACCCGTGAGCCGGTCAGCGACTGCTCGATGGCCGCGTCACGCTCCATGACCGGCTCCACCAGCAGTGCCGCCATGGCCTCGGGCTCCGGTGGGCCGGTGGTGGGGCCGGGGGTGGACATGATCGAGGTGAGCGTCCGGACCCGGTGGGGGAAGTCGATGGCGAACTGCTGGGCGATCATGCCGCCCATCGACACGCCCAACACGTGGGCGGTGTCGATGCCGAGGGCGTCGAGGAGCCCGGCGGCGTCGGCCGCCATGTCGGCCAGGAGGTAGGGGACCGGGGAGTCGGGGTCGCCCAGGAGAGCGGCGATGTCGGGCTGGCCGGCCTCGTCGAACCAGGTCGTCTCGCCCTGGTCCCGGTTGTCGAACGCGATGAGGTGGAACCCGGCACCCACCAGACCGTCGACGAGGTCCGGCGGGAAGTCGGTCATCTGGGCGCCGAGCCCGTGGATGGCCAGGAGTGGGGGCGCCGACGGGTCACCGTGGGTGGCGTAGGCGATCTTGATCCCGTTGGCGGCGGTGGTGGGCATCGTCGGCTCCTCGTCCTCGTTCCGGTGCTGCGGGCACGCTACTGCGACAATGGGGCCGCCGACCGACGCGGCGTCGCGTCGGAGAGGACCGACAGGGGGAGGACCATGACCACGGAGCCTGCACGGGGGGTAGCACTCGTCACCGGAGCCAGCCGGGGGATCGGCAAGGCCATCGCCGTCCACCTGGCCCGCGCCGGGTACGACGTGGCCATCGGGGCCCGCACCCTCCACGAGGGCGAGGAGCGTGAGCACTCCTCCACGGTGTCCGCCTCCAACACCACGGCCTTGCCCGGCTCGCTCGACTCCACCGCCGGCCTGGTGGCCGCCGAGGGCCGGCGGGCGCTGCCCGTCTACCTGGACCTGCTCGACCGCACGTCGCTCGGCACGGCCACGGCCACGGTGCTCGAACGATGGGGTCGCATCGACGTACTGGTCAACAACGGGCGCTACGTCGGCCCGGGTCACATGGACCAGGTCCTCGACACCCCGGTCGAGCTGCTCGACCGCCACCTCGAGGCCAATGTCATGGCCCCGGTGGTGCTGGCCAAGCTGGTCCTCCCCTCGATGGTCGAGCGGGGGAGCGGCGTCGTCATCAACCTCGCCTCGAGCTCGGGCACCATGGACCCGCCCAAGCCGGCCGGCAGCGGGGGCTGGGGCCTCGGGTACGGCATGTCCAAGGGCGCACTCCACCGGGTGGCGGGCCTGCTGGCCGTCGAGCTCGCCGACCGGGGCATTGCGGCCTACAACCTGAGCCCGGGCTTCGTGGCCACCGAGCGGATCGCCATCGACATGGCCGAGTTCGGCTTCGACGCCTCGCTCGGGGCGCCGCCCGACGTGGTCGGTGCGGTGGCCGCGTGGCTGGTGACCAGTCCCGACGCCAGGGCCCGCAACGGGCAGTGGATCGAGGCCCAGGACGTCTGCCGCGACCTCGGCCTGCTCCCGGGCTGGCCGCCGACCCGAGGCCCCTCCACCGGTCGGTGACCCCTCCTCCTACTGACAGGACGGCCCCCTGCTGACAGGATGACGCCATGGCCACCGAGTACCCGATCCCGACCACCGACGAGCTCGACGCCATGTTCGCCTCGCTCGCCAACTGGTCTCGATGGGGTGACGACGACCAGCGGGGCGCCCTCAACTTCCTGACCGAAGGGCATCGGGTGGCCGCCGCCCGGCTGGTGGCCACCGGTGAGTCGGTGAGCCTGGCCCACGACCTGGCCACCGAGCCGATGCCCGAACATCCCCACCCGGTGCAGCACCACATGCTGGCCTCGGGGGACGCCCGCGACTCGAACGGAATCGAAGGGTACGAAGCGGCCCGGGACCATCTGGCGCTCGACGTCCACGGCCTGTGGACCACGCACGTGGACGCCCTGTCCCACATGTTCGTGCGCGGCCAGATGTACGGCGGCCGCCCGGCGAGCGACGTCCGGAGCGACGGGGCCAGGTCGAACACGGTGCTGACCCTGGCCGACGGGGTGGTCGGCCGGGGCGTCCTCCTCGACATCCCCCGTGTGCTCGGTTGTGACTACCTCGACACCGGTCAGGTGGTGACGGTGGACGACCTCGAGGCGGCCGAGTCGGCCCAGGGGATCCGGGTCGGGACGGGTGACATCCTGCTGGTGGCCTGGGGTCGCGAGGCGAGGAAGAAGGCCACCCGCGGGTTCGACGGGTTCTCCGGACTCCACGCCGAATGCCTGCCGTGGCTGGCCGACCGCCAGGTGGCCGTCCTCGGGAGCGACGGGATCTCGGACCCCATGCCGTTCGTGGGCACCCCCGAGTGGCCGTTCCCTGTCCACCAGATCGGCATCGTGGCCATGGGCCTCCACCTGATCGACAACGTCCGGCTGGCCCCGTTGGCCGCCCGGTGCGCCGAGCTCGAGCGGTGGGAGTTCCTGTTCACCATGGCCCCGTTGCGGATCCCGAAAGGGACGGGCTGCCCGGTCAACCCGGTGGCGGTGCTGTGAGCGCCCGCTTGTCGGCCGGCGGCCACCCGACCTCCGACCACGAGGAGCTGCGGGCGTTGCTGCAGCGCTATGCGCGTGCGGTCGACGAACGGGACGTCGACGTGCTGGCCGACCTGTTCCACCCGGACGCCGAACTGACCGGGGCGCGGGGCGTGGAGACCTTGGAGGAGTTCCTGACCGGGATGCGGGCGCCCCGCACCTTCCCGACGAGCATGCATGTGCTCGCCGACCCGCTGCTCCACCTCGGCCCGGGCCCCGACGAGGCGGTCCTCGACACGTACGCCGTCGTCTACCAATTGAGCGACCCGGCCTCGGACCGGGGCGACCTCACCCTCGGCATCCGCTACCTCGACGACGCCGTGCGCCATGAGGGCCGGTGGGTCATCCGTCGCCGGACGTCCGACACCCTGTGGATGCGGTAGCGGTAGGGGTCACCTGTCACCTTCGGACGAGCTCCACGACGACGTAGTCGCCATGGACCTCGCGGTCGAGCCGGTGACCGGATGATTCGGGAGGTCGGCCCGCTCAGGCCCGTCCCATCCGCAACAGGCGGCCCGGAGCGGCCCCGGTCGGCATCCCCCGGTCGATGGTGACCTGGCCGGCCACCACCGTCGCCAGGAACCCGACCGACCGCTGCTCGAGCCGGCGGCCCCCGGCGGGCAGGTCGTCGACCAGGGTGGGGACGGCCGGGCCGACGGTGACCGGGTCGAAGATGTTGAGGTCGGCGTCCATCCCGGGTCGCAGTAGGCCCTTGGTGGACAGTCCCCAGGCCAGGGCCGGTGCCAGGGTGATCATGCGGATCGCCTCCTCCAAGGTGAACTCCCCCCGGTCCCGCACCCAGTGGCCGAGCAGGTGGGTGTGGATCGACGAGTCGGCGATCTGGCTGAGGTGCGCCCCCGAGTCCGAGAACGTCATGACCGCCCGGGGGTGGCGGAGCGCCCGTAGCAGCACGGCCTCGTCCTGGGGGTAGAGGCTCGGCTGGATGAACAGCTGGTTCCCGCCGGAGGCCACGCACAGGTCGATCATGGCCTCGGCCGGATGGACGCCCCGGCTGCGGGCCACGTCGGCCACCGACGGGTTGGGGGGCAGGCCGTGCTCGTAGACCCGGATGCCCTCGAAGTCGGGCGGGCGGGCCTGGGCTCCCACACCGGTATAGGAGGCATAGTTCGCGTGTACGGCGGCCTCGACGTAGCGGCCTCGGCGTCCCGGGTCGGTCAGGACGGCCACCTGCTCCTCGACCGGGCGGGTCCGCAGCTCGGCCCAGTCCGGCAGGAGGTCGAAGGGTAGGCGGGTCTTGAGCGACAGCAGCACCGAGATGCCCCGGCAGTGGGTCTGAGCGATCATCCGGGCGCCCCGGGTGGCCGCCTCGTCGAGGAAGTCGATGAGGTAGCCCGCTCCCCGGGTGGCCACCAGGCCGAAGGTCATCGGCACCCCGGTGTCGACGGCCAGGGTGGTCATCCGGTCGAGTGCCGTGGCGCGGACCTCGGGATCGGGGGCCGACATGCCGGCGTCGGCGCCTTCGAAGATGCCGGTGCCGAGTTCGCCCATGACTCCCACCAGTGCGGCCACCTCGTCCCACGAGGCCAGCCGTGAGGCCACCGGGCGGCCGTCGGACGTCTCGTGGTGCTGGGTACGCGACGTAGTGAACCCGATGGCCCCTGCGGCCAGGGCGTCACGCAGCTGACCGGCCATCAGGGCCAGATCGTCGGCGTCGGCCTCCTGCTCGAAGGCGCGCTCGCCCATGGCCCACGTGCGCAGGGCCGAGTGCCCGATGTTGGCGGCGAAGTGGATCCCCTTGGGGAGTCGGTCGACGGTATCCAGGTACTCGGGGAACGTCTCGAAGCTCCAGTCGATGCCGGCGGCCAGCGCGGCGGGGTCCATGTCCTCGGCCCGTTCGAGATTGCGGACCACCAACGCCCGCTCGTCCGACCGCACCGGCGCCAGAGTGAAGCCGCAGTTGCCCATCACGGCCGACGTCACCCCGTGCCAGCACGAGTTCGATCCGGTGGCGTCCCAGAACACCTGGGCGTCCATGTGGGTATGCCCGTCGACGAATCCCGGGGTGACCACGTGGCCTTCAGCGTCGATCTCCCGGACGCCACGTGCCCCGACCCGGCCGACCTCCGTGACGCGGTCGCCGTCGACGGCCACGTCGGCCCGGTAGGAGCCGAGCCCCGAGCCGTCGACCACCGTGCCGTTGCGGATGACCAGGTCGTGTGCCATCCGCCCATCCTTGCCCATGGGCGATCAGCCTCGCCCATGAAGCTGTTCGGGGGCGGGGGTCGTCGTCTCAAGGGAACGGGGGTCGCCGTCTCGGGGGAACGGGGGTCGCCTCGTCCAGCGAGCCGAACCCTGGGTGGGCCTAGATTGTCGCCATGGCGTCCTCGGGGGAGATCAACGCGCGGCTCGGCCATCCGGTGATCGACAGCGACGGCCACATGGCCGAGCACCTGCCGACGCTGGCGCCCTTCCTGGAGCAGGAAGGGCTGAGCCTGGAGGACCCGGCGCTCCGTCGGCTCGTCCCGCCCTACGTGGGCACTGACGTACCGTGGCACGACCAGACCCCGACGGAGCGGTCGGCTACCCGCACCCCGCGGGGGCCGTGGTGGAGCGCCCCGGCCAAGCAGACCATCGATCTGGCCACCGCCCTGTTTCCTGCACTGCTCCACGAGCGACTGGACGAGACCGGGATCGACTTCGGGGTCGTCTACCCGAGCCTCGGCCTGGTCTTCCTCCACGCCGAGGACGATCGGTTCCGGCGGGGGGCCTGCCGGGCGCTCAACCGCTGCAACGCCGAGACCTTCGCCCCGTTGGCCGACCGGCTCACCCCGGTGGCGGCCATTCCCATGCACACCCCGGAGGAGGCGGTGGCCGAACTCGAGTACTCGGTCAGCGGCCTCGGGTTCAAGGCGGTGCTGTGCGCCGGGTATGTGCAGCGTCCGTTCGAGGCGCTGGCCGACAAGGATCCCGAGGTCTCGCGCTACGCCTTCTGGCTCGACCAGTTCGGCCTGGACTCGGCCCATGACTACGACCCGGTGTGGGCGAAGGCCGAAGAGCTGGGGGTGTCCATCGCCTTTCACTCGGGCTTCATCGGCATGACCCCCTACCGGTCACCGACCAGCTATGTGGCGAACCACCTGTCGATGCTGGCCCAGGGGCAACAGTCGCTGGCCAAATCCCTCTTTCTGGGCGGCGTGACCCGGCGGTTCCCGACCATGAACTTCGCATTCCTGGAGGGCGGGGTGGCGTGGGCCGCCGCCCTGTTCTGCGACATCGTCGGCCATTGGGAGAAGCGGAACCTGGCGGCGCTCCGTGCCCACCTCGACCCGGCCCTCGTGGACCGCGGCCTCATCCTCGAACTGCTCGGCCGTTTCGCGCCGGACGCCCGCCGGCTCCCATCGTCGGTCACCCGGCGTCCCACTGAGCCGGACGACATGCTCGACGAGTGGGCGGCATGCGGCATCGAGCGGGCGGAGGACATCAAGACGCTCTACGCCGACCGGTTCTGGTTCGGCTGCGAGGCGGACGACCCGATGACGTCCCTGGCCTTCAACTCCAAGGTCAACCCGTTCGGCGCCGATCTCCAGGTCATGCTGGGCTCGGACATCGCCCACTGGGACCTGCCCGACGTGTCCGAGGTACTGGAGGAGGCCTACGAGATGGTCGAGCACGGCTGGATCGACGACGCCGCCTTCCGGGACTTCGTCTTCACCAACCCGGCCCGCTTCTACACCGGCACCAACCCCGCCTTCTTCGAGGGCACCGTGGTCGAGGCGGCTGTGGCCGCACTGCTGGACGAGGCGTAACGTGCTCGACCTGATCATCCGCAGCGGCCGGGTGGTCGACGGAACCGGCGGGCCGTCACGGATCGCCGATGTGGGGGTGCGCGACGGTCGGGTGGTGGACATCGGCGACCTCACGGAGGAGGCGGTCCGGGAGATCGACGCCACCGGGCGGGTGGTGTGCCCCGGGTTCGTCGACATCCACACCCACTACGACGCCCAACTGCTGTGGGACACCACGGCCAGCCCGTCGGTCCAGCACGGGGTCACCACGGTCGTCGGGGGGAACTGCGGCTTCTCGATCGCCCCGCTCGGGCCGGGTGACGCCGAGTACGTCCAGGCCATGATGGCGGTGGTCGAGGGCATGCCCCGCGCCGCGCTGACCGGCGGTGGCCCGTGGACATGGGGGAGCTTCGCCGAGTACCTCGACCGCCTCGACGCCGGCCTGTCGGTCAACGCCGGCTTCCTGGTCGGGCACTCGACCATCCGCCGGGTGGTGATGGGGGAGGCCGCCTCGACGGATCGGGCCGATGCCGGACAGCTCGAGGCCATGGTGCGACTCGTGGAGGAGTCGCTGGCCGGCGGTGCCCTCGGGTTCTCCTCGTCCCTCGGGGAGGGCCACGTCGACGGGGACCGCCGGCCGGTGCCCTCGAGCTGTGCGGCCCCCGAGGAGTTCGTGGCCCTGGCCGCGGCGTTGCGCGATCACGAAGGGACGACGCTCGAGTTCATCCCGTCGATCGGCCCGATTCCCGAGGACCGGGTGGAACTCATGGCCGACATGTCGCTGGCCGCCGACCGGCCGCTCAACTGGAACCTGCTCGGCAGCCTGGCCAGCGAGGAGATCTGGGAGGAGCAGCTGCGGGCCTCCGACGTGGCCGCGGCCAAGGGCGCCCACGTGGTGGCCCTGGCACTGCCCGACATGATGCGGATGCGGAGCAACACCCTGCTGCCCGGGCTCCCGGGCTGGCGGGAGGTGATGGCCCTCGACCTCGACGGTCGACAGGCGGCTGTGGCCGACCCGGAGACCCGGTCCCGGCTGCGGGCCGGGGCCCAGAAGGTGGCCGAGCGGGCCATCGGAGTCCTCACCGACTTCTCCATGATGGAGGTGGCCGACCCCACCTCGCCGTGGGTGGGGCGCTCGCTCGGGAGCATCGCCACCGAGCGGGGGTGTGACGTCTTCGACGTGCTCCTCGACGTCGTCCTGCCCGACGACCTCACCCTGTACCTCGTGCTCCCCTCGTTGACGCCGTCCCTGGGTCGGAGCGACGAGGGCTGGGCCGCCCGGGTGGCGGTGTGGAAGGACCCCCGGGTCATGCTGGGCGGCTCCGACGCCGGGGCCCACCTCGACCTGATGTGCCACGCCAACTATCCGACCCGGGTGCTCGGCGAAGTGGTTCGCCGCCGCGGCCTGCTGTCCGTGGAGGAGGCGGTGGCCATGATGACCGACCGACCGGCCCGCCACTACGGCCTGCGGGACCGCGGCCGCATCGAGCCCGGGTGGCACGCCGACCTGGTGGTGTTCGATCCCGACGCCGTCGACAGCGAGCCCGCCCGCCTGGTCGACGACATGCCGGGCGGGGGCGAACGGCTGGTGGCCGACTCGACCGGCATCGACCACGTGCTGGTGGCCGGAACCGTGGTGGTCACCGACGGGACGGCCAACGGGGCCCGCCCCGGTCGCGTCCTGCGGTCGGGAGCCGACACCGAGACGGTGACGCTGGCTGACGTCAGGCGGTAGCGGCCCCGTCGATCACCAGGGTCGTGCCGCTCACCGTGCGGGCCTCGTCGGAGGCCAGGTAGGCGACCGCCGCGGCCACCTCGTCGGGCTCCACCCGCCGGCCCATCGGCGACGCCGCCCGGGCGAACAGCGACAGGTCGGCCCCCTCGGGCAGTTCGAAGTTCCGCAGGAACGGTGTGTCCACCGAGGCCGGGCACACGACGTTGACCCGCACGCCGTCCTTGGCGAGCTCGATGGCCATCGACTTGGACAGCATGATCACGCCGCCCTTCGACGCGCAGTAGGCGGCGTTGTAGGGCGTGGCCCGCAGGCCGGCGACCGAACCGAGGTTGACGATGCATCCGGTCGAGGCGAGCAGTGCGGGCACGGCGGCCTGCGACAGCAGGAAGGTCCCGGTGAGGTTCACCTCGATGATCCGACGCCAGTCGTCGGGGTCGACGTCGGTGATGCGGGCGCCCGACCCGATGCCGGCCACGTTGGCCAGCACGTCGAGGCGGCCATAGGTGTCGACCGCGTGGGCCACGGCCGCTGCGCAGGAGGCGGCGTCGGTGACGTCGCAGTGGATACCGTCGGCCGTGGGGGCGATGTCGGCCCGCACCACGGTGGCCCCGTCCGCGGCCAGCCGGTCGGCGACGGCGGCGCCGATCCCCCCGGCAGCCCCCGACACCAGGGCGACCTTGCCGGCGAAGCGTGTCATGGCTGCTCTCGTGTCATGCCCGGAAACGTACCCGCTCCGGTTCCCGCCGGTACTGTTGCCCGGATGGGAGCACTGGAGGGGAAGGTCGCCGTCGTCACCGGCGCGGCGATGGGCATCGGCCGTGAGTCGGCCCGCATCTTCGCCCGCGAGGGCGCGGCCGTCGTCGTCGCCGACATCGACGAGGCCGGCGGGCGGGAGACCGTGGCCCTGGTCCGGGCCACGGGTGGCGAGGCGGCGTTCATCCGCACCGATGTGAGCGTGCAGGCCGAGGTCGAGGCCATGGTCGCCTTCACCGTCGACACGTTCGGCGGTCTCGACTGCGCTCACAACAACGCCGGGATCGCTGCGCCGATGGCCCCGCTGGCCGACTACCCCGACGACGGGTGGCACCGCACGCTCGACATCATGCTCAACGGCGTCTACTACGGCCTGAAGGCCGAGATCCCGGCCATGCTCGCCCGGGGCGGCGGGGCCATCGTCAACACGGCCTCGGGTGTCGGTCTGGTGGCCTACAAGCACCAGGCGGCGTATACGGCCTCCAAGCACGGGGTGATCGGGCTGACCAAAGTGGCCGCCCTCGACTACGGCGCCCAGGGAATCCGCGTCAACGCCATCTGCCCGGGGACGGCCCGGACCCCCATGGTCGACGAGGCGGTGAGGCGGCAGCCGTCGATCGACGCCCATCTGAAGGCGCTGCACCCGATCGGACGGATCGGCGAGGCCGCCGAGATAGCGGAGGCGGCGGTGTGGCTGTGCACCCCGGCCGCTTCGTTCGTGCTGGGCGTCGCCCTCCCGGTCGACGGGGGCTACGTAGTCCCGTGAGGACCTCCCCGGCTGCTGGCACGGTCCAGCGCCTGGCCGCCCAGGGGCATCTCCTCGGCGACCGCTGGGTGCCTTCCTCGGCCGCCGGGGTCCACCGGCACCGCTATGCGGCCACCGGCGAGGTCCAGGCCGACGTCGGCCTGGCCGGGGCCGAGGACGTGGACGCGGCGGTGGGCGCCGCCCGGGCCGCCCAGCCGGCGTGGGCCGCCCTCGGAGCCGAGTCCCGTCGGGTGATCCTGCGGACCCTGGCCCACCTCCTCGACGAGCACCGCGAGGAGGCCGCCGAGTTGGCCGCCCTCGACAACGGCACACCGGTGTCGGTGCTGCGCCCGGGGCGATACACGGCGGGGTGGGTCCGCACCTACGCCGACCTGGCCACAGATCTCGGCGACGAGACCCTGGAGGTGGAGCGGGGCACGGCGATGCTGCGTCGGGTGCCTTACGGCGTGGTGGGGGTGATCCCACCGTGGAACGGATCGATGGTCGGGATGGGGCAGAAGTGCGGCCCGGCCCTGGCCGCCGGCAACGCCGTGGTGGCCAAGGCCCCCGAGCTCGCGCCGTTCGGCATGCTGCGCTTCGCCGAGCTGGCCGTCGAGGCCGGTCTGCCACCGGGCGTGCTCAACGTGGTGGTGGGTGGGGCGGCCACCGGTCATGCGTTGGCTGCCCACCCCGGCATCGACAAGCTCACCTTCACCGGGGGTGCCGACACGGCCCGCGCGGTGATGGCCGCGGCAGCCGCATCGCTGACCCCGCTCGCCCTCGAGCTGGGCGGCAAGTCGCCGAACATCGTCTTCGCCGACGCCGACCTCGACGTGGCCTCCACGCTGGCCGCCCGGTCGGGGACAGCCCTGCTGTCCGGGCAGGGGTGTGCCCTGCCGACCCGGACCTACGTGCACGAGGACGTCTACGACGAGGTGGTCGAGCGCATCCTCGCCGTCCTAGCGTCTCTGCCGGTGGGTGACCCGCTCGACCCGCACACGGTGGTCGGGCCGGTGGTGACGGAGGCGGCCATGGAGCGGATCCTCGGCGTCATCGCCCGGGCCAGGACCGATGGGGCGACGCTGCTGGTCGGCGGGGAGCGCCTCGGCGGTGACCTTGCGGACGGCTGGTTCGTGTCGCCCACCGTGTTCGGCGACGTCGACCACGACAGCGACCTGGCCCGCC
>Ga0207932_1000642_pt1 | contig 11841 bp, 11 predicted proteins | sample NGESurdeep092012_FD_184480 | JGI IMG/M metagenome (GOLD analysis project Ga0207932, IMG submission 184480) | Arctic peat soil microbial communities from Barrow, Alaska - NGEE Surface sample 415-2 deep-092012 (SPAdes) | ecosystem: Environmental > Terrestrial > Soil > Wetlands > Peat ...
AGACCCGCCGGTTTGGTTCGCTGCAGACGAACGACGAACCGTGATCGCCGCCGGCCGGGCGGCGAAAGGAGCTGATCGTGGCTTTGCGTGATGACGTGCGGAGGGTGCTGAATGCCATTTGCGAGGGGAAGGGCGTCGAGGAGGTTCCCGACGGCGACTTCTGCGTGGAGCTTGCCGAGCTGCCGCGCTGGGTTCGGATTCTCGAGAAGCCGGACGCCGTGTGCGTGTTCGGCTTCCTGGCGTTCGAGGTCCCCAGGTCCACCGAAGTGGAGCAATTCCTCCACGACACGAACCGGTCGTGCGTAATGTTCAGGACGTTCTGGGAGGACGATGACATCCTGTTGCGCGTGGACCTGATGGCGAGCCCGCTGGTGCCGAGCCAGCTGCAGACGGCCCTCGAGGACTTCGAGAAGGTCGCGGCACGGATCGCGCCCAAGGCGCAGGAGTGGTCGAACTCATGACGCCGACGTACAAGACATTCAGCGTGAAGTTCGAGCATACCGTGGGCGGGTCGAACACGCCGAAAGTGAACCGCGCGGTGGTGACCGTGTATGGCGAGTCGGAGTTCGCGATCAAGCGGGAGCTCGAGAGGCAGTATCCGGGGTACGAAAACGTCGTGATACTCGAGGTGGAGGAGCGGTAGAGCGAAGCCAGGGGCGAGTGGGTGAGTGATCATATGAGCGGGGCCGGAAGCGTCAACGCTCCCAGCCCCGCTCATGAATTGGAGACAGCTCGTCGGTGCGCGAAAGAGCGCGGACCTACTGCAGGTTCTTCTTGATGCGATCGCCAGCGCGCCAGAGCGCGATGTCGAAGACGCGCTCCCTGAACCACTCTTCGGTGGAGTGCGTCTTCGTATCGACTGAGAAAGCTTCGAATGACGTTGCGTGAATTGCCTTGTCGATGGCGTCGCGATAGCGCTCATACTGCTTCCGCCATTCGGTGAGATAGGTGCTGTAGCTCCCGCGTTGCACTCGGAGGGCTGTGAGCGTATTGTCGTCGTAAATGACAATCGGTTTCCGCAGTGCGAACCAGAGGACCTTCGAGCATAACGAGACGGCCTGTACGCCGTATCGCTCCTTCACCATCTCGAACATCCGATGCACCAGTTGCGGCGCCGTCGCCGTAGCAGTCGCGCTCGCACGGGTTGCATTAGCCGCGTCGAGCAACGGCGCATACCGTTCGTAACCGGATCCCACATCGCGCTTCTTCGCCAAGTTGCGCGCTACTCTGTACATGCCGACGATTCGGGTAATGGCCTCCCGCTGCAATCCGAGATCGCAACTCGGCCTCAGATCCTTCCATGCTGCTTGGTCAAAGCTTTCCCACTGGGCAGCGTAATGTTGCACGCTGATGCGAAGCGGCTCGCCGGCGAATGTCATCTGGAGTCTCCTCTTCGAAGTGAGCAAGGAAACGCAGAAGACCTGATCGTGCGATCAGGTCTTCTGCGTTTCTGAAACATGTACTTAGTTTAAGGTACGCACAACGCATTGGAGAATATGTACTTAGGGCGTCAATCTACGGTGATTTATTACGGTTGTGTACATAACACGGTGTCGTCCCGCAAGGGATCGTGTCGAGAGTCGGAGACTCATCAGGCCAGCGTCATCGATTTCGTGATGCACCACGCGTTTCTCCCACAGTAGCCTTGGTGATATGAAGTTCGGGTTCCGGATCCCCTCGCTGACCAAGCGCATTGCCGCACGCACGTCGCTCAAGCGCCTCGTGCGGCATCGCCTTGGACTCAAGGCGCCGCGCGGGTGGGGCTGGCTCACGAACCCGCGGAAGGCGGCGTACAACCGCGTATACAACCGCACGACGACCGGCTGTGTCGTGATCCTGTTTGTTGCGCCGGTCGTCGCTCTCGCGGCTGCCATATGGATGTGAGGGCTATGCGATCCGCTCTCCGTCCATCGTGAAGTACGCTCCTCCACCGATCGGTTCATCCGCCCCGCGCGACGCCTTCGGCAACTCCGTCACGCCGAGTTTCCGCAATACCGCCACCAACGATCGCGGGATTCCCCTGAACCCGAACCGGAAATTCACGAACTTGAACTCGTAGGGCGTTCCTTCCACGCTCGCGGCCGACCCGCGAATTGCAGCCGCGATCCCACCGATGGGCCGCGTCACGACGAGCGCACACTTCGTGCACACGCCGCCTACGGAACCGACGTTAAGCAGACCGCCGAACGAGATGCCCAGCGCACGCGCTCCACATTCGGGACAATCCCCCTGCACGTAATTCCACCGCTCCCACGCCAGGATCAGTGCGGCCACCGGCGTGGAAACCTTTGGATGATCGCTCGGCAGCTTCACCAACGGATAGAACTTCAGAATCTTGTCGCGGTGCTCGTGGACGCCGCGGATGAGAAGACCGAGATCGAGATTGTAGCTGCTCGGTGCTCGCTCCCACTTGGCCGGCAACGTCGATGCTTGGCGCGTCATGAGAGATTCTCCGTGTCGCCGCATTCGAGGACGCCGCGCGCGAACGGATAGGGCTCGAATCCACGCTCATCATCGGTGTCGGTCGACGGTTCCGGCAACTTCTTGATGCCGAGTTCCTTCAGCATCGCCACGAGCGACGCCGGGATCCCTGGGATGCGCCACCGCCAGCCTACGAAAGCGAAGCGGTACGGCGTCCCTTTCACGCTGAGCTCGGCCCCACCCAAGGCAGCGCCGAAGCCATTGATGGACCGGCTCACGATGCGACCGCACTGTATGCACACGCCGTCCACCGAGCCGAGCACCATCAGTCCGCCGAACATTACGCCGAGCGACGGGCCGCGGCAGTCGGGGCACTGACCGCGCATGAAGCTCCACCGCTCCCACGCGAGGATCAGTGCCGCGACCGGCGTGGACGCTTTCGGGTCGTCGCTCGGGATCGGCACCCGCGGGTAAGAGGCGAGGATCTTCGCGCGGTTCTCGTAGATGCAACGTACGAGACGGCTGAGGTCGCGGTTGTAGCCTCTGGTCGCCCGCTCCCAGCCAGGAGGCACCTGCGTTGCAAAACTCGTCATATGATCACCTTTCGATGAGAGGTCACGCCTCATTCGCGCATGGTTCCCGCTCCCAGAACTCCTCGAGGGAGGGGCCGGCTGGGCCACCGTCAGGGGACGGTTGGCGTGCGGGTCGCGGAGCCGGAGCTCTCGCCGCACTCATCATGCTGGCCACCGAGGCGTAGGTGGCCGGGTGTTTCAGTTGTCCTGCAAACAGAAAAGCCCGTAACTCGTGAGTCGCGGGCCGTGAGGCAGCGACTTAGGCGGATGTGACCGGAGTCCGGTCGCGCGGCCCGCCAAGTCGGGAAATCGCCGCGCTGAATGAACTGTAGGCGATCTAACAGCTGCGGTCAACTCACATCCAAATTGCGGATTCCTCGACGCTCGACCTTCAGGCGAGCGTTAGCGACTAGCTGGCTTGATTGTGTCCGACTGTCAGAGGGTCGATGCATCATATTGGTTCGTGAAGTGCAGATCGCGGACGATCTCGTGACGGCGTGGCGCGAGGGCGCGGATTGGATGGAGCGATATCCACCGAACTGAGGATCGGTTCTTGTAGAGGTGAAGTTCAGCTTCGTGATCGGTTCTTGGCGACCGACACGGGAGTGATGCGATCAGTGCCGACATATTGATATTTGCCTCCGTTCGTGGAATCTGCTGGTCCATAACGACTTCGTTGAGGAACGTATGAACGGCGAAATCACCGAGTCACCAGGAACCGAACGCTTACAGGAAGTTCTCAGCCTCGCACAGCGCAGCAGCACGATCACCGCGGTTGACATCTGGCGAAGCCTGTCACGCGCTGAGCGCTTGCGCGCTGCGCACATCGTCCTTCTCGATGAGAAGGACGAGGACGACCTTAAGCATTTGCGTCTATGGCTGCTTGACGAGGTGAAGGGGTTTCGGCCTGCCGTGGTTCTCAAGTGGACTGCCGAAGAGTGCGCCAAACGGCTGAGTTTGATGAACGTGCGCGACGCAGCGATGATTGAGCGCTACGTCATCGCTTTCCATTTGACGGATCGGCGTGCGATTCAGATTCGTTTCTTGGATGCGGCTGGTGTCAAGCACAAGGATGGCTACCTGGTCGACGCGACGACTCGGCCTCTCGTAGAGTCAAGGTCAGTCATGCACGCGGTGAACACGGTTCTCGGAGAATGCAAGAACCGTGAAGACATTCTGTATGTCGCGGCCCTCGCGGCCGTGGCTCCCGAAGCGTGGCCGGATATAGCCTCGCACTTCCGCCATGTAGTCGGAGGTGCCAGTGCCCCGCCCAGCAGCCCCTTCTCCCATGCATTGGGAGTGCCTGTCCCGCACACCGTTGAAATCGAATCAGCCGCGGCATCTGAAGCCGGTGACGGCAGTGGCGCTCCGGGACGCGAGTCCTCCGTCCCGAAAGTTGCTCAAGATCGCAGCGACCTTCATGAGAGCCATCCGGCGCCGCGCGCGCGCCCTGCTTTCAGAATGCTCAACAGGCAGACCGAATTGGATGATTTGCTCATTGCGTCCATCGTCGATACTGCGGGTGAAGGAAGCGGTGCCATGCTCGAGAATGCGCTGGATCGGGTGCTGGATGAGGTGGTTCGACTTCAACCTCGGCGGCATCCCTCATACTTTCATCTGGGGTTCAGGGATGCTCTGCGAACTCGGCCGTGCGCCGAAACAATCATCGCCGCCAACGAAGAGCGCTGGCGATGGTACTTGGCGGGATATGTCGTAGGATTGGCGCGGCAACAACGTGACGACCTACTGCTTGCCGCCTATGACTCGGATGAGCGCATCCGTACCCTCGGAAACGGGAGCCCCCCGACAGACTATTGCGTTGCGGTGGTCGCCAAGGTGCTAGCAGCAGCAAACCGTCATGCTGAAGCGGCCCAGTTCGTGGCCCCTCGTGCGATAGTGTCGACCCGCGGTTTGGCCAGTGAATTGCTCGCGCAGGCGACTGAACTTCTGCGCGTTGACCGGGTGGCGGCTGCGCGCGGATACTTGGATGTTCTTTCGGACGGGCTAGAATTGTGGGCCTTTGCGGAGAGCGATGAGCCGCCGGCGGAGCTGCGGCTCGACGTAAAGCGGCGGCTTGCCCATTGCCTCCGTCACGAAGGGAACGTCGACGCAGCCCGTGCGCTACTGGAGGAAGTCATCGCTGACGAGGAGGTCAGTCCGGACCGAAAGGCGATGGTTCTCGGTGATCTTGGGTTGATCGCGGCTAACAAGAAACAGCTCGCGTCTGTCGAACTGCCCATTGACCGGGCAGACTGTATACAGGTTCGCAAGGATCTTGAGCGTGGCCAAGGGTACTTCGAGGCTGCTGCGGCGGAACCGGCGGCCGAAGCGGCCCATGGCAACTACGTGCTCGGCATGATACGACTGCTCAAGTTCGAATATGCCGGCGCGTTCAACCTGCTCGAGTCTGCACTCGCGGCGTTCGACCGTGAGCGGCAGCGCTACGGTCGAGGCGGGCTGTTGCTGCGGGCACGTTTCCACGTTGGGCTAGCGGGCCTCGCGTCCGGCGAGCACACCGGCCGCGCACAGGAGTTGTGGGCTTGGGTCAAAGACGGAATGGCAGAAGGTTTGAGGGTTCCCGAAGCGATGATCGAGAGTTGTTTCATGGGAGTTTCGTTTGCATCTGCCGAACTCGCCGAGGAAGTGGCGGAGCGACTATTGGCCGACGAAGGCTCCGTGGCGTTGGATGGGATGCATGCGGTGACCGAGGGTCGAGCTCGTGGACTAATAGGGCGGGCGTTGTTGGCGCGCGCGGTGGCTGGGAACGGCAATCGGGCGCTGAAGGACTATCAGCGCGCGTTCCCCCTCCTGCGTGCCGCTGGGTGCACGGAAGAAGCGCTCGGAGCTCTCGACGCGATGCAGGAACACGCCCAACATGGTCGCGGCGTCGCGGAGTTCGAGCAGGTCTTGGAGAACGTTGATGTGGTCGCGGGCCTTTGGGACTCGGACGATGTCGCGGGCGCATTGTCTACCGTTCGTGAGGCGAACGGCAAATACGTTGAGGCTGCCACGATTCTGGGAGACGTTTTTCACCGCATGTTGAGTGGCGAGGGCAGCGAGCGCGCGATGGAAGCAGCCGGGATCGTGGATCGGATAGAAAGTTATGGACCGTCCTGTGCCGAGATTGCGTCAGAGTTGCGTGGCCGAATGGATGCCGTAGACAGGAAGAGGGAACCGATTGCTTCTGCACCGCAGATGCTACGACATGTCAGGATTCTCGTCGTAGGCGGGAACGAGACGCAGCAGCGGTATCAGCAGGCACTATGTGACTATTTTTCTGCTGAAGGCAGAAATGTCGAACCGGTATTCATAATCACTGGATGGACATCCAACTGGAAACCATTTGTCGACGAATTTGATCGTAAGAAGAATTTGGCGGATGGGCTGGTCGTCATGCGCTTCATACGCACCGAGCTTGGGAAGACGATTCGCCGCCGATGGGAGGGCGGGCCTCAGATTGGGAGCTGGGGTCACGGCTTCGACTCGCTCCGGCGCGTCATCGAATATGTAGCGGCGACTGCCCGGCGGGATGCTTAGCCGGAGTCCTCACGACAGCCTTGTCGGGCCAAACGCATCGAAGCTGGGGGCACCTCTCCTATCCATAAGGAGGCATGTGGACACGTTCTTCGTTCGTCACACTGTTGATCTCGCGGTCGACGATGACTGGATCGAGCAGTGGTGGAATCAGCATCGTATTGCGGTGCACTTCCCCGAGCAGCGAGACGGCACGCTCGGACCGCGCGACAACGCGAGTATTGAGCCAGGGACGCATGCTCCTGCGGGTGCGAAGGCCTTGAGTGCGCTGAACGCCCTCGCGACGCAAGGTGGATACGTCTGCGCGCTGTATCGGGGACACGAATCGTGCCTTGTGGGATACGTTGCTCCAGGAACCTCGGTTGAACCGGTCGAGGCGAAATGGCGAGGATCGGACCGCCCCGCAGCCCTCAAGACCTTGCGGCTCGAGCGCGTACGCGTTGTTCGGCCAATCGAGCACGCGTTGTTGTTAGTCGGCCGACCCATAAGAGGGGCGTTGACAAGGTGGCCGAGTGCCCGGGATACCATCAGCGCCTTGGTCGAGGGGATCACCCTACCGGCGCGTCTGGATCGCTTATCGCCGGATCAGCAAGAAATCATGGTCAGCGAGTTTCTCCGTGGTGATGGCGCGCGCGCGATGGGCCTGCCGCAGTTGGCGACTCTCTTGTTGCCCACGGGGAGGACACTCAAGGACTTGGACATCCTCGGCACGGCGAAGGACGGACTGCCCCTCTGTGCACAGGTCACGATGGCGAGCTTCACGTCAGCGCTGGGGAAGGTGACTCGACTGAAGGAATACGGGGGAGGAGTGCCGACGCACTTGCTATTATTTTGTCGAGAACCTACGGTGGATCATATCGGCCCCGTGCTGATCCGGTCGCTCGACGCTGTCTTCGACGCGTTTTCCGCAAGCGATGACGGTGCGCGTTGGATGAACCGTGCCCTCAATGGCGTACTCGCTGCCGACGCACGACCTTCGTGAGCCCCCGGTGTGAGGATATCCTTTGACTCTGTTTCAACGCAGGTTCAATGTCGATCAAGCGACCGAGGTTTCCCCAACTTGGTGGAACGACCTGCTGAGCCTTTGGCGCCCCAGTGGCGTCTCAGTCGGCGGCCTCTCTGGCGGCGGATACGGCCTGCGCTTGGCTGTGCGGAATGGATATCTGAACTTCTACCGAAAAGGCCAGTCGGTTGCCCGAGTCGGCTTCGATCGCAAACAGCAACCGTTTGCAAAGATCCACGCGAAATATGTCTTCCCAGAAGAAAGGGACGCAGTTGGAAGTGAGTACCTTCGCCTGACAGGCGATACCATTAGTCGCCGATCGGGACACGACTCGAAATACGCAGGCTCAGAGATGCTGTTATCCTGGATCGTCGAAGCCGACGGGAAAGCCGGACCCGAGAAGAAGGCTATCGACGCCATCCTCGATCTCAGCCCAGACATCATTGATCTTGAAATGGGTCAGCCGGGTAGCGGCCTGCGTATGGACATAGTCTGCATCGAGCGTGACGCCACGGAACTCGCCGTCGCATTCTGGGAGGCGAAACGAACTTGCGATTCGCGCGTACGATGCAACGGTGCTCTTGACCTCGAGGCAAAAAAGCCCGAGGTGCTAGAACAATTGGATGGCTATCGCAAGTTCGTAAAGGCCGAGGGAAACATTGAGCGGATCAAGGACGCCTACAAGCAAACGGCCGACATTCTCATGCGCCTTCGGATAATCGCTGACAAGCTGGGGACGGTTCACGGGTTGGGCGCCAACATCGTCGCCGCCGCTAGCTCAGATCTTTCGGTGCGCCCTGAGGCGCGTTTGCTCATCATCCACGATTGCCGGACCGATGGTGCATGGGAGAGGGTTCACGCTCCGAAGCTCGAAGCGGCTCAAATCCCAATGCTGGTGCAAGCGGCGCCAGCGAGGCTGGCTTTCGCTGGTCCGTGCTGAGCCTCGTCTGAGCTGCGATACATCGGGCCGCCGAAAGTTCATCGTCGATCATCGCGATCTCATACCTCGATCCATTGTCCATCGTCCACCAGAGTCACGTTGTCAAACAATTCGGGGAAGCGAAGCCGTTCGAACGTATGTATCGGGATCAGGCGCTTGGGAGCGACGGCCGCCGCAAGCCGCTTCAGATCGCCGGGGCTCGCGTGACCCGAGGTGTGAACGGATTCAAACGGTATGCCGCGCGCAACGCATTCCTCTTTGAGCTGCATGCCGGCGCGGTCTTTCAGATACCCATCCCATTGCGACCAGAAAACGCGAGCGCCAGCGAGGGCACCGGCACGATCGAGATCCTTCAGCATCCAACCACGGAACAACATCACCGAACGTGACGCCTGTTCCGCAAGCTGCTCCGGCCACAGGCGGAAGCCGCGATAGCTGTCCACGAGAGGAGCGATTCCTTTGCGCTTGAGACTTATGCGCTGGACGTGAGGGATGAACACCGCGAGGTTCGGCCACCCCTGCACCGGCTTGGGGATGCGGTCATTGCCAGTCGCCTTGAGAACCTCGGCCGCATAGGCATCGACGATCAGAGCCCGTCCCGTGCGCTTGGCTGCGCGATAGACTGTCACGACGCGGTCGATGTTCTGCGCAGAACAAGCGACTAGGGCCATGCCGCTGGTCGCCTTGAACCGTTCCACGAAAGCGTTCTCCAGATCGGGTTCGGTTTTGAACTTCGCGTCATCGGCCAATCTTCCCAAGCTTGTTCCTTCCATCAGCATGACGTCGATGCGGCGCGGCGGGTGCGCGATCATTTGCTCGAACAGCTTGCCCTTGCGGCCATGCGCACGTAGGTCGCCGGAATAGAACAGACGTCGATGGTCAGCCTCAATTTCAAGAGCGTAAGCATCGAAGCCTGAGTGATCGACGAGATGCGGCGTGATCTTGAAGGGTCCGATTTGAATCTGCTTCCCGCCCTTTAGATGTTGTGATGCGGTTGGCGCAAACGGGTCGGGAACGAAGTCGGCAGCGGCACGCATAATCCGCTCGGCGGCCTCTCCCATCACGACCGGAATGCCGGGAAGGGCCTTTGGCACCAGCCCCCAGTGGTCGCGGTGGCCGTGTGAGAGAACGATCGCGAGCAGACTTGGATCGGCGTCTGCCAATCCAGCGACGGTCGGCAACGGTGTCGATGCAACATCTTTCGCGTTCAGCGGAAGGCCAAGATCGAGCAGTATCCTCTGGCCAGCGCTTTCCAGCTCGACGCATGTGCCGCCGATTTCGCGAGTGCCGCGGTGAATACACAACCTCATTCTGGTTTCCGTTCCGCCGTGCGGGCGCGTGACGCACGCGCGCTTCAACTGGGTAACGTGCTTCCCATTCTTGTACAGCGCCAGTTTAGTTGCCACGAGCCGAGCGCAGGTCACCGAGACGGACTGACTCAATCAAGCCACTCTAGCGGTCACGGATGGGGGCAGTAAGTTGCCAACTTGTGCCGAGGCTGCGCGCGATTTGGCGAGAGCAAATCGCAAGACCCGACTTCCTCCGGGAGTATACATGAACCGCACGATACGACTGCGCGTCGAGCATCCTACCGAGCCCGAGGGCCCGATCAGAGGATTCGCGTTGCTTTGGGCTTTCTATGTGCGGGGCTTCAAGCCTGATGTCCATTGCCAGGAGTGCTTTGTTGGAGAGCTGGCGAGCAACTTTCACTCTCGAAACCACCTCAGTGGCGTCGCGATCAAACTGGACCAGACGGATGACTTTCGGTTCGTGTATATCTGCGGTGTCGCCAAGGGGCCGAAGGATGAGCGTTGCCGAACGAATCTCCATTTCCCGCTTCGGTTCGAGGCCGGGGCGAGCGCGGAGACGACAACGTACAACGGTTATCGCTTCGTGGCCGAAAACGCGGTCCAGATGCGCATACCTGACCTATCGGAGGGCTGGCGTGGGCTGCCGCGCGAGCACGAGCGGTGCAAGAACTTTCGATTCGGAGTCGAGTACTTTGGCGCGAACGGCGCTGGACTCCCCGCATCGCCGTGATCTCTTCGCATCGATCTGTGAGGTCTTGGCGGTCGCGGTAAATCTCCTGCTCGGGGTTGCTGAAATCGACTGCGACCGCCTGACGCGTGATCAGGGCGCGCCGGAACGATTAGTCGGCTGACTCTGCGCCCAGGCGAGATCGGTATTCCTGCAGCCAAGATGGAACGCACCGAGGCGCCGATTGCCGTTGTCTCAAGGACCCGCTAGTTCATTAGGTCCCGCAGAGGTCTGATTCTACCCTTAACGTCCACCACAGCATCCTCATCTTCGGTCGTTGCGTCTTTGTCGAAATACACCGCCAGCAGTCGCGCAATCTGTTTGAGGCGCGATGGATCCTCCGAACCATCCGGTCTCTTCCCATCGCCTGTGTGCACGTCCTCTTCAAAGCGGAGCTTTGCCACTGAGAACGGATAGTCCAGCGACGATTCCATAAGCAGCCGCCATGAAACACGGCCCGTTCCTATGTTCTCGATCCCCCAAACAGCAAACTCTTGCCCCAGGTCATATCTGGTCCACCAGTCGAGCGATTCGGAATCGAACGTCAGCACTTGACAGCGTTCGTCCGTGTGCAGCGCCTCCAGAAACCAAGATCCGATCGTGAGAAACTCGGCGTCTTCGTGTCGAGTTAGCTCAGTAAGTAGCAACTCGGCTGAGAGCAACTGCTCGGTATAATCCTGCGCTTTGGCACCCAAGGCCGAGACGCCTCCCCCTAAGGCTGCGGTGATCTCCGCTAGGCGCGTCCTGAATTCATCATAGTCCACCTTGGATAGATCCAGTTGGCTGAACCTACGCAGTAGTGATAGATCCTGTTTGCCTGTTATGAACAGCGACCTAAGGGCCGCGATCGATCCTTGCCTAGACCTAGCCGCTTCGCCAATGGATAGTCGCAGAAGCTCCATCCTCGCGGTAGCGTTTAGATTTCCAAGGAACGTACACCATTCGTCCTTGCAGTTCGCATCGTAGACAGGGACAATCTTCGCCTTTGGAGGGCACGAATCGCCGACAAAGGGCGGGTGCCTATGCCGTTTGGTAAATTCTTCTACGTCTATTGAACAAGGCAAGAACCGCCACTGAAGGTGGGCCCTAAAGTCCGACAGGACCTGTGGGACTTCCCAATCGCCAGGGAACTGCTCGGGAGCGAGGGCGGCATCGCGCGCGAACAGAAAACGCGCGTGGACCAAGCGGCGCTCGGTAGTAGGAGCCGAACGCGTGGCGCTACGTACTTGCTGCTCCAGCTGTCGCCTATAGCGCGCAACAAACTCACTTTCAAAATACCGGCGTTTCGATTTGGTCTGCGGAAAATTGAGCCAGTCCTTGGGCTCAAGCGGAGT